>Ga0129308_1000162_pt1 | contig 114822 bp, 108 predicted proteins | sample L827metagenome_FD_94440 | JGI IMG/M metagenome (GOLD analysis project Ga0129308, IMG submission 94440) | Ring-tailed lemur group fecal microbial communities from Wisconsin, USA - L827 metagenome | ecosystem: Host-associated > Mammals > Digestive system > Large intestine > Fecal | place: USA...
TGCGCGGCGCGGCTGCATCCGGTGCTGGCTCCGGCGCTGGCGCTGCGGGCGCGGGTCGTCAGTGTGCGCCGCGTGCCGCCCGGCGAAGGCGCGGGCTATGGCCTTGCGTTCCGGGCGCGGCGCTCCACCCGGCTGGCGGTAGTGGCCATCGGCTACGCGGACGGCTGGCCGCGCGCGGCGGGAGAAGGGCGCGGCCATGTGCTGCTGCACGGCAGGCGCGCGCCCATTGTGGGCCGGGTGTGTATGGACCAGCTTCTGGTGGACGCAACAGACACAGGCGCGGCGGTGGGGGATGTGGCAACGCTCATCGGCGCGGACGGCCCGGAGCGCATCACCGCCGAGGAAGCGGCCGAGGCGGCGGGCACCATCGCCAACGAGCTTTTGTGCCGCATCGGTCCCCGCGTGCCCCGCGTTTATCTGCGCTGAGAAAACGAAAGGGGCTGTTGCAAAATAGCCACAGCGAAAAATATGCACAAAAAATCCCGTCTTTCAGGCGCTTTTAAGCACTCGAAAGACGGGATTTTATTGCTTTCCGACAAATTCTTTGTGCAGCTTGCTATCGCAAATTCATTTTGCAACAGCTCCTTTTTCTTGCTTCACAATAAAAGCTTATCCGGACGGCCCGCATGGCCTGAAAAATAGCCTGTACGGCCATTTTGGGAGCGGGCTCACCAGCGCCCGCCGCCGCCGCCGCCGAAGCCGCCGCCGGAAAAACCGCCGCCGCTCCCGCCGAAGCTGCCGCCGCCACCGCCGGAGCCGCCGCTCTGCTGGGCGACGGTTTGCTGCAGCTGCGTCATGGAATGGTCTACGCTGTGGTGCATCATATGGCTGAACCAGAGCACATTCCACACGGTCATGTCGCTGCAGCCGTACCACACGGGCGGAGGCACGGCCAGCCCGTCAAAGCGCCCGGCCCATTCCTCCTCCAGCCCAAACACCGAGGCGTAGGGAAGGACATCGTAAAAATATTCGGGGTTTTCCGCGGCCAGCGCGCGGATGCGCGGCAGCTCGGATTCCTCAATGAATTTCCGCAGGCCCAGCAGGCGGCCGGCCATTTCCAGGCGGTACTCTGTGGGCTGGGCGATGCGCGGCGCGGCAAGGCACGCCAGCAGGGCCAGCAGATAGCTTCCCAGCACCGCCCACAGCGGCGTCAGCGCATACAGGGCCGCGCCGTAGGCAAGCCCCGCCGACGCGGCGGCGCACAGGCCCACGCCGGTTCCCCAGCCGATGCGCGCCCCCCGGCCGGAGAACTGCCAGCGCTCCGCCGCCGCATACAGCAGCAGGCCGAACAGCAGGAGCAATACCCCCGAGAGCAGGCCCAGCCCTACGCTGGCGCCTGTGATAAATGCGCCGCAGGAAAGGCCGGCCGCGCCCCACAGTACGGCGCAGCCGGCGCCCAGCGCCAGCGCACGCCCGGCGCTGCCGGGCCTGTACAACGCCCGTTCACCCGTAAAGTGGGCCGACAGGCTCAGCTTCGCTTTCTGCAGCGCCTCATAGAAGGCGGGCTCCAGGCCGTGCAGCTGGCACACGGTGCGTTCCGCCGGGAAAAGCGCGTCAAAAAAGACGGTCTGGTACTCCGGACTGCCCGCGGGCAGGCCTTTTTTTCGTACCAGCCGCAGGTCCTCCTCCCGGCCCTCCACGGCGAGATAGCCCTTGGAGGCGAACCAGAGGATCAGCGAGAGGATGTCCCGGTCATCCGCCGAATTGTCGATGATATAGCCCACCTCGGCGCTGGACACGCCGTCCGGCGGCGTACACTCGGGCGTGACCACCGGCGCTTTGCGCCGGGCCAAAAGCGCCCGCAGCAGCGTGTACGCGGCCAGCAGCGCGCCTGCGCCCGCAAAAGCCCAAAACACCCATACCGGGGCCGTGCGCTCGCCGGTGAAGTAGCCCTCGGGCAGGCGTGCGTACAGCGTAACGGCCTCGCCCGGGTACAGCGTGCGGCCCGCCGCGCCGGAGAATGTGTTTCCGTCCCATGCGCCGGAAACGCCCGCTTCATTGCCTTTGCCGCCGTAGGAGCCGCTGTACAGCGCCAGCGCGCCCTTCTGTTCCTGCGTCAGCGGTTTTTCAAAGGTGAACGAAAAACGGAAGTCCTCTATGGGCGCGTCCCACCGGCCACCGTTTAAGGAATAAAACAGCTCGTCGTAGGCGGCCACGCGGTCGTCTCCGATGTCGTAGGTGAATGTCAGCTCATAGGTCTGCACGCCTGTGAGCCATGTGTCCTCATCGCCGATGCGGATGCTGTAAAAGCCGTCTTCGGTATCGGTCTCCACGGGCGCGCCGGCCGTCTGGCCCTCGCCCGTCACGGCAAGGTCCAGCACCCTGGCGCGGTAGGCCATCTCCTGTGGGCCGTCCGCGGTGTCCTTTTCCACCCACAGGGCGACGGGCAGCACGCGGTAAATGCCCCGGGAGGGTACGGCGAAATCAACGGTGATGCGCTCGGTCTGGGTAACGGTGTTGTTTTCGTGCAGGGTGGCGTCCACGCTGTATGCGGTAATGGTATAATCCGCGCGGGAAACGCCGGAAGCTTCGGCAAACGCGGGCAGCGCGCAGCATACAAGCAGCGCCGCCGCGGCCAGCAGGCAGATGAGTTTCTTCATGTGCTTTCCTCCGCTTTTTTTGGTTTGCCCGGTACGGCAAAGCCAATACTGCCAACAGTATAACACAATATGCGCGGCGAAAACAGCGGGAACTTGCAAAATAACGCCGGATACGGTATGATAATGCCTGTGCACGGCCCTGCCGCGCCGAGAGAACGCCCTGAAACAGCAGGGCGGAAAATTTGAGAAAAGAAAAAGGAGCAAACGGATGCTTGCACTGGTAAAAGAATATTTTTGGATCTTTTTCATTTCCATGGTGCCCATCGTTGAGCTGCGCGGTGCGGTTCCGGCGGGGCTTGCCATGGGCCTGCCGGTGATCCCCACCTATATTGTTTCGGTCATCGGCAATATGCTGCCTGTCCCCGTCATCCTGCTGTTTGCCAAGGCGGTTCTGCTGTGGTGTACCAAGCTGCCCGGCGGGCTGGGCCGCTTTTTTATGAAAATTTACGACAAGGGCGTCAAAGCCGGCGAAAAGCTGCAGGCGAAGGCCGGGCGCGGCATTTACTGGGCGCTGTTCCTGTTTGTGGCCATCCCGCTGCCGGGCACCGGCGCGTGGACGGGCTGCCTGGCGGCGACGCTGCTGGACCTGAAGTTTTGGCCCAGCGTGCTGGCGGTGCTGTGCGGCGTCATGACGGCCGGCCTCATCATGGGTGCGGCCTCGGCTGGCCTGCTGGGCGCTCTTGGCATGATTTTTGCGTGAACCTGTTGCGCAGCACCCTGCGGGGGGATTTCCCCCGCAGGTTTTTTTGATTTTCGGCCCTTCCGGACAGGCGGCAACAGGGCAATTTCTGGAAAAGTATCAAAAACTTTATTTTTCTTGAAGAAAATGATCTTCCGGCGGCGTTTCATGGGTGTAGGGCGATGAAACAAGGGCGGGCAAAGGTGGTGGAGCGGATCGCACAGAATATGACAAGTGATGAATTTTCCCAGCTCGTGCGGCAGTACGAACGGCTGGTGTACACCATCTGTTACCAGTTCACAAAAGACCACCAGCTGGCCGAGGACCTTGCCCAGGAGACGTTCCTTTCCGCCTACACCCACCGCGACGACTGCCCGCCCGGCAGCTACAAGCCCTGGCTCGCCCGCATTGCCACGAACAAGGCGAAGGATTATTTGAAAAGCGCCTACCACCGGCGCGTATCCGCGGCTGAGGACGGCGAGATGCCTGCCGTGGCAGACGTGCTGAATGCCATGCCGCCGCCCGAGGATATCACCATTGCCAAAGATGAAGCGGCGCGCATCCGGGATACCATCCTCGCCTTGAAAGAGCCTTACCACCAGGTCGCCGTACTGTTCTTCCTGGAGGAAAAAAGCGTGGACGAGATCGCCTCGGCGCTGCGGCGGCCGCCCAAAACAGTACATACGCAGATCTACCGCGCCAAGCAATTGCTGCAGAACGCCATAGAAAGGGGAAACGGGCATGGAATTGTTCAATAAAGAGGGCCATCTCACAGACGAGGGCCTGCGGGCTGTTGTGGACGGCACGCTGGATGAGATGAGCCGGCTGGAAGCCTCGGAGCATTTGAGCTTCTGCGACAGCTGCCTTGTGCGTTACACGGAACTGCTTGCGGACGACACATTGCTCGTTCCCGAAACGCCCCTGGCGCCCACGGTGCTGGCGCGGGTGCGGCGCAGGGCCGTGCGGGTGTTTTTCAACCGGTATACCCGTGTAGCCGCCGTTGCGGCATTCGCGGTGGTGCTGTGGGGTACGGGCGTATTCAACAGCCTTGTGCCGGACCGCACCGTCCGCCAGCAGGAGCCGGCTCAAATCACGGCGCCCATCAGTGCCGCAACGCGCGTGAATGATTTCTTCCGCAGTGCGGGAGACTCCATCAGCGCCGCGCTCACGAATATCCTGCCGCGCGCGGACGCCGCCCCGGCAGATGCGAAATAAGACAAGGGAGAGACATATCATGCAAAGAAAAAGTGGATTTCTGACATTCTGCTTCGCCTGCCTGCCCGGCGCGGGAGAGATGTATCTTGGTTATATGAAACGCGGCCTGTCCGTGATGATCGCCTTCTGGGGCCTCATCTTTGTGGCGTCGCTGCTGAATATGGGCATCCTGGGCATCCTTGCTCCCATCATTTGGGCTTACTCGTTCTTCGATACTTTCAATCTGCGCGCGCAGACGCCCGAGCAGGTGGCGGCAAACCCGGACGCCTATCTGTTCGATGTGGAGAGCATTGCCGGTTCCAACTGGAAAAATGTTGTGGCCAGGCGTCACAACCTGTTCGGCGGCCTGCTCATCTTTCTGGGGGCGTACATTCTGTACAACACATTTCTGCGTCCGCTGCTGTGGGATCTGTACCGCACCTATGGGCTGGTCTGGCTGGGCAATATCATGGACGGCATTCCAACCCTTGTGATCGCCGTGCTCATTATCCTGCTGGGGCTGTATCTGGTAAAGGGGCCTTCCCGGCACGAGGATGCATCCGGGGATGATTACACCGCGTTCAAGGGGGACGGAAGCAATGGCTGAGAACGAGAACCAGGTCTCCGCCGTGCAGGAGGCTCCGGCTTCACCGCAGGAGCCGGCGGCTTTGGATACCCCGCCCTCTGAAATGCCGGTGTACGAGCCGGCGCGCCCGGTGCGCCGGGTGGGCACGCTCACCATGGGCCTTGCGCTGGTAGTGGTAGGCGCGGCGCTGTGCGTGGGGCTGTTCTTCCCCAATGTGGATTTTCTTCTGCTGTTCAAGCTGTCGCCGTTGGTACTGGTGGCGCTGGGCTGCGAGGTGATCTTCGCGGCGTCCACAGCCAAAGGCATGCGGCTGAAATATGACTTTCTCTCCATGTTCGTGTGTTTTCTGCTGATTGTCACAGCGCTGGGAGCGGCATGCGTGCCTGTGGCGCTTCAATATGCCGGGCCGGGGCGCAGTGCCGCCGAGCAGCGGGTGGAGCAGGAGCTGTACGACGCGACCTACGCCCGGCTCAAGGGCAACGGAGATATTGTGAATGTCACCTATGACGTTCACCTGGGCGAGCTGCGCACGCCGGAAGACGTGACCGGCGCGGCGGATCTGAAGGCGGGCGATTACGTGGGTGTGAGCGCCGAGCTGAAAGGAACGTGGGCCACCCGGGAGGAATTTGTGGCCGCGTGCCGGCCTGTCATTGAAGCCGTGCGTGCCACGGGCGTGCGCGACCCGTATATCAGCCTGTATATGCGGGAAAGCCGGGATACAGAAACACCGCTGTACAGCCTGGCCGTGGAGGGATCCTATCAGGCGGATATGACGGCGGAGCAGCTGGCCCAGTGCGTGACGGAACGCATCTATGTGGATGACGCGGGATATTATATGGACGCGGAAGAGCTTGCCGGCTGGCAGAGCGAACAGAGCAGCGCTGCCCGTGACGCCGAGCTTGAGGCGCTGGAGGCCGAGTGGCAGGCCCGCCTGGATGAAGCCGAAGCTGCCGCGGAGCAAGCCCGTGCGGAAGCGGAGGAACGCGTTGCACAGGTACAGGCCGAAGCCGACGAGCGCGTTGCGCAGGCACAGGCCGACGCGGACAGCCGCGTGGCCGAGGCGCAGGCAAACGCCGCAGCGTAAGCGCATTTATTCTATAGAAAACAGCCCGCCGCACTCTTTTGGAGTGCGGCGGGTTTTGCTTTACCTTTTTGAACTTGTTCAAGCCCCGGCTTTGCCAAGCAGTATGGCTGCGGCCTCGGTGCGGGCACGGCGTGGCGGAAAGCGTCCGCGGCTGCCGCGCCGCACGCGGTCACACCACGGCCAGACGGAGGATGGCTTCCTGCCGGGTGGCGGGGAAAAAGATATCCCGGCCCCGGTTGCTCTCGCGGATAAAATCCCGCAGGGGTTTGCTGGTATATCCGGAATAATCGCCGTACACCGCCAGCTTTGCGCCGTAATTGATGAATTTTTGCAGTACGGCTCCGGCAAGGCCCGTGCTCAAAATGAAAAAATCCGGCGAAACAGCGGCCTTTTCAATGGCGATGCGCTCTGCGCCCAGTGTGCAGCGCGCTTCCATGATCAAGTCCAGCGCCGTCTGCTCGTCCGTCAGTGCGCACGTGCCTGTTACAAGGGCGATGGCGACTCCGTTTTCTGTGATTTTTTCCATTGCCATGCTCTTTCCTCCTGTTCTGTTTGAATATGCCTTCTGCTCAAAGGGCTTGCCGTCAGCCATTGCCGCAGAGCCTCCAGCTCCTTTGGCGTGTGGAAATAGTGGCCCGCTTCGGGGCGTGTCAGCAGCCTGCAGCCGTATTGCCGGGCAAAACGGGCGGTGACATCCGGCTCGCACAGCTCGTCCCGTCCGCCGCACAGAATGGATGTGGGCGTGTCCCAGCGGCGCACGGGATGTTCTTTCACATAGCAGTAGTAATCCCAGTACAGCGTTTCTCCGGTGGGTGTTTCTATGGCCCGTTCCCGGCACAGACGCTCCTGTGTTACGCCGAACCAGCCCATCATGTTTTCAATGAGCCGCCGCATATCCAAGACGGGGGAAAGGAACAGCGCCTGTTCCAGCGGCTCGTCCGCGTAGGCTGCCAGACTGAAGCAGGCTCCCAGGCTGCAGGCGAACAGGCCCACGTGCGCCCAGCGCTTTTTGGCGTACTCCATCACGGCCTTAAGCTCGGGTACGCAGGTTTGTATTTTGCACGGCGCAGGCTCGTCTTTGCGGCCGCCGTGTCCGGGCAGATCGAAGCTGAGCACCTGCAGCGCCCGGGCGGACGCGGCTTCGGCAAGCAGCTGAATGGGCGTATCGGCTTTGTGGGATAAATTGCCGTGGACGGCAACGACCGCCCCATCGCCCGGCGGTCCCCACACGAGGGCGGGGATTCCGCCCAGATCGAGTTGTTCTGTCTGCATAAAACTCCTTCCCCGAATAAAACGGGCCGTGGACGTTTTCCGGCCCATGATCAGAGACGGAAAATAAGAAAACCCGTGCCGCATTGCCAGGAAGGCATTGCGGCACGGGTTGTGTTGCATGGATCGCAGCCTTCGCGCGGAAAGCTGGCAAGCGGAAATTCAGCGCTTGCTGAACTGCGGCGCGCGGCGTGCGGCCTTGAGACCGTACTTCTTGCGTTCCTTCATGCGCGGATCGCGCGTCAGGAAGCCGGCTTTCTTCAGTTCGCCGCGCAGGTTTTCGTCATAAACGAGCAGCGCGCGGGACAGGCCGTGGCGGATGGCGCCCGCCTGGCCGGAAACACCGCCGCCCGCAACGCGCACAACGATGTCGAATTTGCCCTCGACGCCCGCGACAGCCAGCGGCTGGCGCACGATGAGCTTCAGGGTCTCAAGACCGAAATAATCGTCGATATCACGGTCGTTGATGGTGATTTTGCCGGTGCCGTTGTACACACGAACGCGGGCAACGGAATTCTTACGACGGCCGGTGCCGTAGAAATAAGGTTTCGTCTCGTACATTCTCATTGCCTCCTATTACAGTGTGTAAGCTTCGGGCTTCTGGGCGGCGTTGTTGTGCTCGGCGCCCTTGTAGACGCGCAGGCGCTTCAGCGCGGCGGCGCCCAGGGTGTTGCCGGGCAGCATGCCCTTCACGGCCAGCATCATGGCCTTATCGGATTTCTCGGCCATCAGCGTGCGGTACTGCACGGCTTTCATGCCGCCGATCCAGCCGCTGTGGTGGTAGTAATACTTCTTGTCCAGCTTGCTGCCGGTAAGGACAGCCTGGTCGCAATTGATGATGATCACATGGTCGCCGCAATCGACATTGGGCGTGAAGGTGACCTTATTTTTGCCGCGGAGCAGCACGGCGGCAGTGGCGGCGGTGCGGCCCAGGGGCTTGCCGGCGGCATCGATGATGTACCACTTGCGTTCCACGGTGCCGGGTTTAGCAAGAGTTGTGCTCATGGTGTTTTCCTCCTAATAGTCTCTACAAACAATCGAAAGGCCTGTGCAAACAGGCGCAAGATTGATTATAGCGGATGCCCGGCGCCGCGTCAACCCCTTTTTTGCATTTTTTTGATTTAGAAAGCGGGCGCTTTAAAATGCTCTATTTTTCTCTTGAATGCTCTTGAATGCTCACGTGCTGTTTTTATAAAAATTTGCCCGCTTTTTGTTTACTCTGCCCACGAAAATGTTATACTGGAAGAAGCGGATGAGGCGGCATGCCATAAAGATAAAGGAAGGCCGGTGGATACGATGGAATTTGAACGGCGCTGCTGGGCCGAGGTGGACCTCGGCGCGCTGCGGCACAACTTTAGGCTGGTGCGGGAAAGGGCCGGGGATGCGGCGGTGATGGCCGTGGTAAAGGCCGATGCATACGGCCACGGCGACGCGGTGGTGGCCCCGCTTCTGGAGCAGGAGGGCGCGGACCAGTTTGCGGTGTCCGGCTTTGGCGAAGCGGTGTGCCTGCGCCGGGCGGGCGTTACGAAGCCCATCCTGATCCTGGGTTATACCGGCGTGCAGAACGCGGCCGCGCTGGCTGTGGGCGGCATCAGCCAGACGGTGTTCTCGCTGGAATACGCGCGGGCACTTTCGGAGGCCGCGCTGCGTGCGGGCGTGGCGGTGCGCGTGCATTTGAAGGTAGACACGGGCATGGGCCGCATCGGCTTTACGGCGGACGACGATATGGAGCGTGCCGTGGCGGAGATGGCCGAGGCCTGTGCGCTGCCGGGGCTTGTGCCCGTGGGTGTCTTTACGCATTTCGCAGCGGCGGACAGCACCGCGCCGGAGGATATCGCCTATACGCGCCGCCAGTACGGTATTTTGTGCGCGGCAGTGGAGGAGATGGCCGCCCGGGGCTGTACCTTTGCGGTGAAGCATTGCTGCAATTCGGCGGGTACCTTCGCCTGGCCGGAGTTCCATCTGGACATGGTGCGGCCGGGCATCATCCTGTACGGCGAACAGCCCTCGGCCGATACGGTGCTGCCCGGGCTTGTGCCCGCGCTGCGCCTGCGCGCGGCGGTATCCATGGTAAAGGAACTGGCGGCGGGCGACGCCGTCAGCTACGGCTGCACCTTCCGCGCGCCAAAGCCTATGCGCGCGGCCACGCTGGCCGTGGGCTATGCGGACGGTTATCCGCGGGCGCTGTCGGGCCGGGGCACGGTCTCGCTGCACGGCAGGCCTGCGCGGGTGTTGGGCCGGGTGTGTATGGACCAGATCGTTGTGGACGTGACGGACATCCCGGACGTGAAGGCCGGGGACGCGGCCATTGTGTTCGGCGGCGGCGCGGCGGACAGCGTGGACGACGTGGCCCGCATGACGGGCACCATCAATTATGAAGTGCTGTGCGACGTGGGGCGCCGCGTGCAGCGCGTATATGTAGAAAACGGCGCAGAAGTGGAATTGGTGGACTATCTGAAAGGGGAATAGACGATGCGGGAACTGCTTGTTGTGATTGACTACCAGAACGATTTTGTAACGGGCGCGCTGGGCAACCCGGCCGCCGCCGCGCTGGAGCCGGGCATTGCCGCGCGGGTGGCCGCGCAGCTGGAAAGGGGCGGCCGCGTGCTGTTTACCCGGGATACCCACGGCACGGATTACCGGAACACGCGGGAGGGCCGCTTTCTTCCCGTGGCGCACTGCATTAAGGGCAGCCAGGGCTGGGGCCTGTACGGCTCATTGTCGCAGTATGAGACGGGCGTGCGGGACGGCGTGTCCATTGTGGACAAGCCTACATTCGGCTGCGCGGCGCTGCCAGCCGAGGCAGAGGCGCTGTGCGGCGGCGCGCCGGACAGCATTGAGATCTGCGGCGTGGTGACGGACATTTGTGTGGTGAGCAACGCCGTTTTGCTGCATTCGGCCTTTCTGAATGCCCGTGTGGCGGTATTGAAGGACCTGTGCGCCGCCGCCACACCCGAGGGGCACGCCCGTGCGCTGGCCCTGCTGGCGGGTATGGGGTATGAGATCGTGTGACAAAGCGCCCGGGCGCAAGGAAGAAAACAGAAAAGCGCGGACGCTTGGATGCGTCCGCGCTTTTGTTTTGTGTAAAACGGTTCAGGAATATTTTTTCACAACGGCGGCCATCTCGTCCCAGCGGGTCTCCATGTCGCGCACCAGCTTGAACTGGGTGCGGCAGCGGTCCAGGTTCTGTCCGTCCCGGTGGATCTTGAAGTAGGTGTCGCCCTCCAGATAGTCCGTCAGGAAGCGGATGCCGCACTCCAGCGTCATCAGCTTCGCGCCCCAGGGCAGGTACTCCTTCTCTGCGTCCGTCAGCGTGCCGGCCGCGCCCTCGAGAAAGCCCTTGGTGTAAATATCAAACAGCGGAAGGTCGAAATTCACCTTGGAAAGGTCGCGCTCGTCCTCGGCGGAATGGTTCGCGCCGAAGCGGATGGAATCGCCGAAATCATTGATGGACAGGCCCGGCATCACGGTGTCCAGGTCAATGACGCAGATGCCCTCGCCGGTGTCCCTGTCGATGAGGATGTTGTTGAGCTTGGTGTCGTTGTGCGTCACGCGCAGGGGCAGCCTGCCAGCGCGCAGCGCCTCCAGCGCCACGCTGCAATCCGCCGCATGGGCCTTTACGAACGCAATCTCCGGCGCGCAGTCCTTCGCGCGGCCCAGCTTGTCCGCAGCCAGCGCCTTTTCAAAATTGGCGAGGCGGTTTTCAGTGTCGTGGAATTTTTCAATGGTCTCGAACAGGGTATCGGCGGGATAATCCTTCAGCATGCGTTGGAAATTGCCGAACGCCTTGGCGGAAGCATAGAACAGCTCCGGCGTCTCCGCCTTCTGCAGGCACAGCGTATTTTCCACAAAAGGATACACGCGCCATGCGCCGCCCTCGCTGTCGGTGAAATATGCCGCGCCGTTTTTGGTGCGCAGCACCGTCATGGTTTCCCGCGCCGTGTCGCCGCCGTTTTTCTCAATGAGATCGCGCAGATAGTCCGTCACGCCCACGATGTTTTGCATGAGCTGGTCCGGGTGCTTGAATGCGGCGGCGCTCATGCGCTGGAGGATGTAGCGCACGCAGTCGCCTTCTGCCGTCTGGGTGTATACGCAGAACGTGTCGTTGATATGGCCCTGGCCGAAGCGCGCCGCGCCTACGACCTCGCCCGCGAACGCATAGGCGGCAAGCACTTCAGAGAGCGTGTTTTCAGCGGGATTTGCCATGCTTACACCTCCCACAGATTGTCGGGGTACAGGCCCTGCGCCGTTTTTTCGGCAATGGCCGCCACCACCACAGGCTTATCCTCTTTGTAGGTCACGCCGTACCACTTGTCGCGGCTGTGCAGCACCTTCACCTGCGCCTTATCCTCGGCGATGAGCTGGCTCACCACGCTGGGGAGGAAGTACTCGCCCTTAAGGGGGTTCGTTTTCAGCGCGTTGTCCAGAAACGCCGCAAAGCGGGCCCCGGTCTCGGCCAGAAAGCTCCGGGTAAAGCCCCACATGTTCATGGATACGATGGTGTCGCCGGGCAGGTCCGTCCAGGTGGCGCCGTCATCCTCCGTGAAGCGCGCGCCCGCTGCGGTTTTTTCGATGTGGGTGCGCTCGGTGACGCTGTCCAGATAGCCCTCCGCATTCGTCACGCAGATGCCGCGGGCCACGTGGCCATTTTCGGTTACCGTGTTCTCCAGCAGATAGCCGACCATGGCGTATTCATATTTGCCGTCCCGGTCCGGGTTGGCGAGCAGGTAATCGTAGATTTTCTGGAACGCCTCGGGGCCGTAATAGTCGTCGGCGTTGATCACGGCGAACGGGCCGTCGATGACGTCCCGGGCCGACAGGATGGCGTGGCTGGTGCCCCAGGGCTTGACGCGGCCTTCGGGCACGGCGTAGCCGGCGGGCAGGTCGTCCAGTTGCTGGAACGCATAGCGCACGTCCATCACTTTGGACAGGCGGTCGCCGATGGCGGCCTTGAAGTCGGCCTCGATCTCGTGCTTGATGATGAACACCACGGTCTCGAAGCCCGCGCGGCGGGCGTCGAAGATGGAATAGTCGATGATGAGCTGGCCGTGGCCGCCCACCGGGTCGATCTGCTTGAGGCCGCCGTAGCGGCTGCCCATGCCGGCGGCCATAACAACGAGTACAGGTTTGTTCATTGCGTTATTCTCCTTTTTGCTCCGATTCTTGTATCCAAGGGCGGGCGCGGCTCAGCCCTTGTAGCCGTTGGGGTTCATGCTCTGCCATTTCCAGCTGGAGGCGCACATCTCCTCAATGCCGTACTCGGCCGTCCAGCCCAGCTCGTCCCGGGCCTTGGCGGGGTCTGCGTAGCATTCGGCAATGTCGCCGGGGCGGCGCGGGTCGATGACATAGGGCAGGTCCTTGCCGCAGGCCTTGCTGTATGCCTTGATGACGTCCAGCACGCTGTAGCCCTTGCCCGTGCCCAGGTTGCAGATGAACAGGCCGCAGCTCGAAGCCAGCTTTTTCAGCGCCGCCACATGGCCGCGGGCCAGGTCCACCACATGGATATAATCGCGCACGCCGGTGCCGTCGGGCGTGGGGTAATCGTTGCCGAACACATGCACCTTTTCCAGCGTGCCCACGGCCACCTTGGCGATGTAGGGCACCAGGTTGTTGGGGATGCCGTTGGGGTCCTCGCCGATGAGGCCGCTTTCATGAGCGCCGATGGGGTTGAAGTAGCGCAGCAGGGCCACATTCATCGTGGGGTCCGCCTTGCAGTAATCCTTTAAAATCTGCTCCATCATCACCTTGGTGGTGCCGTAGGGGTTGGTGGTGGCGCCGGTGGGGAAGTCCTCGGTGATGGGCACGCTGGCCGGGTCGCCGTAAACCGTGGCGGAGGACGAGAACACAAAGTTTTTTACATTGTATTTGCGCATGGCGTTCAGCACCGTCAGCGTGCAGCCCAGGTTGTTGGTGTAATATTCCAGCGGTTTTTGAACGCTTTCACCCACGGCCTTGTATGCCGCGAAATGAATGACGGCGTCGATCTCCGGGTGGGAGGCGAACAGCGCGTCCACGGCCTCGCCGTCGCACAGGTCCACATTGACGAAGGGGACCTTTTTGCCGCTGATCTGTTCCACGCGGCGCAGGGCCTCCTCGCAGGAATTGTACAGGTTATCGGCCACGATGATCTCATAACCCGCTTTCATCAGCTCGATGCAGGTGTGGCTGCCGATGTATCCGGCGCCCCCGTTTACCAAAATCGCCATAGTTGCCAGCTCCTTTTCTGTTTTGTTTTTCACGCGTTGCTTTTGTGCTGCCCGGAACACTCTTCATTGCTTTTCATTGTAGCCGCTCCGGACAGCGTGTTAAATAGATTTTTTAATACAATATTTGCACAATTGAACTATGCAAGGCCGCAGGAATCCCGAATATTTGCACAAACGTCCACGACGGCGAAAAACTCATTCCGTACGGTTTTTGGTGGCCAGAATTTTGACGCTGGAGGCGTATTCGCTGGGCGTCATGCCCGTCACCTTTTTGAAATGGCGGGAGAAATAGTGGATGGAGTTATAGCCCAGCAGCGCGGCGATTTCGGTGAAATTGTGCGTGCCCTCCCGGATCATGCGCTTGGCCGCGTCGATCTTCAGCGTGCCGAAGTATTCCATTGCGCCGCCGCCCGTCTTTTCCCGGAAGATCTTTTGCAGATAGCTGCGGCCTACCAGATTGTCCCGGCAGATATCCGAGAGCGTCAGGCGTTTTGCGATGTTGTCCTCCAGATATTGGCTCACACGGTCGATGAATTCCTGCTGTGTGCGTTCCCGGATGAGGCTGGTGGGCTTTGCGGCGGCCGCCGCCTCGTCCGCGCCGCGGCGGATGAAGCCGATAAGAAGCTGCTCGATGCTGCTTCCGATGAGCTGCTCGGCGCCGAAGGGCGCATCCTCCCGCCGGGCCAGCTGCATGGTCTGCGGGTCGTTGAGCGGCGTGGAGAAGGCGGTCTCGCCCTCCTCCACGATGCGCGCCAGCAGGGCGCGGCCGGAATCGCCCACGCTCAATACTCTGTTTTCAAAAAAGCGCATGGCCTCGCCGTGGCAGACAAAACCCACCACAACCAGATTGGGCGCCACCACACCGTTGGCCGAGAGCGCATGGAACTCGCCCGGTTTATGGAAAATGATCTGCCCTTTCTTCAGATGCTGCACCACGTCCCCGGCGCGCACATCCAGCTCACCCTTGTCCACATACAAAAATTCCCAGAAATCGTGGCGCTCCCCTTCAAAGTAGTAATTGCTGGAATATTCAAAATAATGCACGGAGACGATATCGTCCACCGCCAGCGGCCGCTGCAGCCGTATGGCCTCGTAGCCCATGCCAGTATTCCGCCTTTCTGTCAGACTGTTACATTATAATCTATTAAAGCATATACGGACGATTGTGTAAAGATAAATGAACAAAAGTACAACTTTCGTTATTCCGGATGCCCCTCCCGCGCGGCCCGCTGCCGCTTCCGGTATTCCATAGGGCTGATGCCTTCCAGCTTGCGGAAACTCTGGGAGAAGTAACTGGGGGAGGAAAAACCCAGCATGTGGGAGATCTGGGACAGGGAGTGATTGGTGTCCGCCAGCAGGTAGCGGCTCTCCTCGATACGCCGTCCGATCAGATAATTGATGGGCGACACGCCGTATTCTTTGCTGAAGGAGTGGACAAGATAGTATTTGTTCACATGCGTCAGCTCCGCCAGCTGGTCCAGAGAAATATTTTCTTTAAAATTGCTGTCGATGTACCGCCGGGCCTCGGCGCATTCCTTGCTGGACCGCTGGGCGGGCGTGACCGTGAGGGAAAAATCCGTGTGGCGCATCAGCTTAACGACCAGCACCTCCAGAAGATCCTGGCAGACGACTTCGTAACCTGCGGGTTTCTGCTCGATCTCCCGCAGCATGCCCCGCAGATAGGGCAGAATATCCTCGCGTCCGCTGTGGAAGTTGAATGCGCTGTACCGCCTGTCACCGTTTTCGTCCGCGGCGAATTCCATGCCCTCCACGCCCAGCACGATGTATTCCAGCGGGCTGGCGTTCAGGCTCACCTCCGTGTGCTCCACATTGGGGTTGACGATGACAAGGTCGTCCGGAGAGACGGGAATCAGCTTTTCCGCCACCTTGAACTGCCCCATGCCGCCAACCACATAGAAAAGCTCGGTGCAGGCGTGGGTGTGCATCAGGCTGTGCCAGTCGCCCCCGTATTTGGCGGTGCTTACGTACAGCAGCTTGGTGACGTCCCGGTCCACCGGGCTGACGCCGGGGGTGTTTACCTCGTATCGTTTGTTGCTCATGACGGTTTTCCCAACTTTCTTTCGTACGCCGCATGCAGAAACGGCCAAGTATAAATTCTCGCAAGACTATTTTATAAATGTTGCTTTTGCTTGAGTAAAGTTGCTGCCGTTAACCATTATAATACTTTTGAGAACCGGGCGCAAATATTTTGTGCGAAAGCCATAAAGCGCTGTTTGTGAAAAAACAATCTGCAATTGAACACATTTGGAAAGGTGAACAAACACAAAAAGTTTGTTTTGTGGATAATATGCATAAAAATTACAAAAGTAAGTCAAAATTAATATCGCAGATGATAAAAAGACAAGATAAATAAAAAATGGAGCAAGAATATTGTTGAATGCAAAATGGGAAAAGATATACTAAAAGGGACGGATGCACCGGGCACAAGGCCTGGTGCCAACAAACGCGAACAAGATTTTCAGGAGGTAAACTATGAAAAAGCTACTTAGCATTATGCTGGTGCTCACCATGGCGCTCACCCTGCTCGCCGGCTGCGGCGGCTCCGGCTCCTCTTCGACGCCGGCGGCAAGCTCCGGCTCCACGGGCGGTTCCGCTTCCGCTTCTGCGCCCGTCGGTGGCGAGGGCGATTACGCGGGCCAGACATTGAAAGTGGCCGCCATCGAGACGGCCTACGGCGCAGAGATGTGGACGAAGATCGCCGAGGCGTTTGAGGCAAAGACGGGCGCCACGGTGGAGCTGACCACCGATAAGAATCTGGAGGATGTCATTGATCCGCAGATGAAGGCGGGTAACTTCTACGATGTGGTACATCTGGCTGTGGGCCGTGAAAAGGCTTTGCCCGAGACTATGCTGAAGGAAAACGCCATCCTGGAGGTTACCGACGTGCTGGGTATGACGGTTCTGGGCGAAGATGTGACCGTGGGCGATAAGATCATCGACGGCTTCACCGGCAACCTGACCACCAACCCCTACGGCGATGACAAGGTTTATATGATGCCCATGTTTTACAGCCCCTGCGGTCTGTTTTACAATAAGGCCAACTTTACAGAGGGCGGCGGCGAGTTGGAACTGCCCACCACCTGGGACGAGTTTTTCGCTCTGGCGGATGCCAGCGACATCCCCCTGTTCACCTATCCGACGGCCGGTTATCTGGACGCGTTCACCTATGCGATGATCGCCGAGGCCGGTGGCCAGGACCTGTTCAACAAAGCCATGCAGTATGACGAAGCGGCTTGGAGCAGCGACGAGATGAAGCAGGTGTTCGACGTGCTTGGCAAGCTGGCGGAAGCGACGGAGTCCTCCGTACCCTCCAACGCCAACAATGACAACTACCTGAAGAACCAGCAGCTCATTCTGGACAACAAGGCGCTGTTCATGCCCAACGGCGACTGGGTCGTGGGTGAGATGGAAGACGCTCCCCGCGCCGACGGTTTTGAATGGGGTTTCATGGCTCTGCCTGCTTTGGAAGAAGGCGGCGACCGTTACAGCACCTCTTTCTTCGAGCAATGCTGGATTCCGGCCGGCAGCCAGAATCAGGAGTTGGCCAAGGTGTTCCTGACGTTTCTGTACAGCGACGAAGCGGCCGACATTTTTGCTGCTTCCGGCGCTGCGCAGCCCATCGTGGGCCTCACCGAGAAGCTGCCTGAGGCAAAACAGGTGTTCTACACTGTCTACGACAACGGCGCCAAGGCTGCTATCGGCAGCTTTGCCACCACCGCTCCGGTAGAGGGTGTCAACATTTTGGAAACGCTGACTGCCACGATGAACAGCGTTGTGAACGGCAACGTTACTGTTGACCAGTGGCTGGCCGATGTGCAGGAAGCCAGCGCGGCCCTGCGAGGCGCGATGTAAGCAAAATTTTTCCGCCCTGTCAGCACACGGTGCTGCCGCACGGCAATGAGGTTGGACCGAGCGGTGAGCAGAATTTTCTGCTCACCGCTTTTTTGAATGAATGGGAGATGGCACAATGAAGAAAAACAAGGCACGCAGCCGGTTTATTGTGGCCTGTGTGGCGCCCGCCACGATTTTGGCCATCATATTCCTGGTGATACCCACGTTCAATGTGTTTCGCATGTCCCTGTTCCGCTGGGGAGGTTATTCCCCAAATCAGGAATTTGTGGGCTTCAACAATTTCATCACACTGTTCAAGGATAAGAACTTTTTTCAGGCCTGCCGGAACAGCATTCTGCTCATTGTGACGGTCACGGTGATTACCATATGTTTCGCGCTGTTGTTTGCGGCCATTCTCACACGGGAAAAAATCAAGGGACAAAACTTTTTCCGTGTGGTGTTTTACATTCCCAATATCCTCTCGGTCGTCGTCATCAGCGCTATTTTCAGCGCCATTTATGACGCGAATTACGGCCTGCTCAACAGTATCCTGGGCTTTTTCCGCGGCGAAGCGGACCCCGTGTATTGGCTGGGCGACCAAAAGGTCGTTATTTACAGCCTGGTGATTGCCATGGTGTGGCAGGCCATTGGCTATTATATGGTCATGTATATGGCGTCCATGGCTTCCATCCCGGAAAGCCTGTACGAGAGCGCGAACCTGGAGGGCGCGTCTCGCTCACGGCAGTTCTTCTCCATCACTCTGCCCTTGATTTGGACAAATATCCGCACTACACTTACATTTTTTATCATCTCTAACATCAACATGAGCTTCCTATTTGTCAAAGCCATGACAGGCGGCGGACCGGACGGGGCCACCGAGGTCTTCCTGAGCTATATGTACAAGCAGGCGTACACCAATTCCACCTACGGCTACGGCATGGCCGTGGGCGTCGTGGTGTTTACCTTCTCTTTCGCGTTGGCCGCTGTCGTCAATAAGGTCACCAAACGTGAAGCGCTGGAATTTTAAAAGAAAGGGAGGGTGCTTGTAATGAACAACCAGGAAAATATCGTCGGGCAGAAAAGCAATGCCTTAGCCAAAGCGGGCATCTATATTGTGCTTGGGCTGTTGACTGTGGTCATCGTAATTCCCGTGGCATGGGTTTTTATGGCTTCTGTCAAGCAGAATTCTGAATTTTATGGCAATCCCTTTGCGCTGCCGCAGGGTATCCATCTCCAGAACTTTGTGGATGCGTGGACAACTGCACGCATGGGCGATTATTTTATGACGTCGATTCTTGTCACGGCCATGGCGCTTCTGGTGCTGCTGGTTGTGTCCCTGCCTGCAGCTTATGTGCTCAGCCGTTATAAGTTTATGGGCAGCAGGCTGCTGAATACAGGTTTCATGGCGGGACTGTTCATCAATGTCAGCTATATCGTTGTGCCTGTTTTTTTGATGTTTGTCTCCGGTGACAAGCTGCTGAACAGCATGTTCGGCCATTCGTTTTTTCTCAACAACCCTTTTATGGTGGCCGTGGTGCTGGCCTCCACGTCTCTGCCGTTCACAATCTACCTGCTGAGCGGTTATCTGGCGACGCTGCCCAAAGATTACGAGGAGGCTGCCTATGTGGACGGGGCGGGTTACTTTACAACGATGGTGCGGATTATCCTGCCCATGGCAAAGCCCAGCATCATCACGGTGATTCTGTTCCAGTTCCTGGCATATTGGAATGAATATATCATCTCCATGACGATGCTCACTGACCCCAACGGTGCGCGCACGCTGCCTGTGGGCTTGTTGAATCTAATGAAAGCGCAGAATGCAAAGGCCGAGTACGGCCAGATGTACGCGGGCCTTGTGCTGGTGATGCTGCCGACGTTGGTTTTGTATATGTGCGTGCAGAAGCAGTTGACCGAGGGTATGACGCTCGGCGGGCTGAAAGGCTGAGGAGGTTGCAGCGATGAATGAGTATACACGGAAAAAAGTGAAGATTGTGTTGGGGCTGGCCACGCTGCTGGTGTGCCTTGTGCTGGTGGTGCTTGGACACAGCATGGGGTCATTCGCCACTCTGGAGCAGGGCCTTGTGGGCCTGGGCGTGCAGCTTGTGGGCCTTGCAGGTATCCTCGTGCTGCTGTACCTGTACAATAAGCCCTATACGAAGTAAGGCTTTGCCGTTCCACACAACAATGATTTTTAGGAGAAAAGCAATGAGTGAAACAAAACGCAAAGGGCGCGTGACGATTCCAACGGATGTGGATGTGGTGCCCGAAACGCTGGAGATCCTGGAGCGCTGGGGCGCGGACGCCATCCGCGACTGTGACGGAACGGATTACCCCGAGGCGCTGAAAAGCGTGGACGCGAAGGTGTATTCCACCTATTACACGACCCGCAAGGACAATGCCTGGGCCAAGGCAAACCCGGACGAGGTGCAGCAGTGCTACATTATGACGGGCTTTCATACAGCTGTGGCCGATTCGCTTTCCATCCCGCTGATGCAGGGCGTCAGCCCGGAGCTGATGGCCGTGAACACCCGAGACGACATCAAGCGCTGGTGGGAGGTCGTGGACCGTACCGCCGGCCGCGTGGTGCCCCCGCAGGACTGGAGTTATGACGAAAAGAGCGGGAACGTAACAGTACATGCTGTAGAAAAATTTCACGAATATACAGTGAGTTTTCTCGCATATCTGATCTGGGACCCGGTGCACATGTACAACGCCGTCACCAACGGCTGGAAAAACTTCGAGCACCAGATCACCTTTGACGTGCGCCAGCCCAAGACCCGTAGGTACACGATGGAGCGCCTGCGCAAATTTATCGCGGAGCACCCGTATGTGAACGTCATCCGCTACACCACGTTCTTCCACCAGTTCACGCTGGTGTTCGATGAGCTGCAGCGGGAAAAATATGTGGACTGGTACGGTTATTCCGCCAGCGTGTCTCCGTATATTCTGGAGCAGTTCGAGCGGGAGGCTGGCTACAAATTCCGGCCTGAATTCATCATTGACCAGGGCTATTACAACAACCAGTACCGTGTGCCCTCGAAAGAATTCAAGGACTTCCAGGCGTTCCAGCGGCGCGAGGTGGCAAAACTGGCCAGGGAAATGGTGGACATCACCCACGAGCTGGGCAAGGAAGCCATGATGTTTCTGGGCGACCACTGGATCGGCACCGAGCCGTTTATGGAGGAGTTCAAAAGCATTGGTCTGGATGCCGTGGTGGGCAGCGTGGGCAATGGCAGCACGCTGCGCCTTATCAGCGATATTCCGGGCGTGAAATATACCGAGGGCCGCTTTTTGCCTTACTTCTTCCCGGACACCTTCCACGAGGGCGGCGACCCTGTGCGGGAGGCCAAGGAAAACTGGGTGACGGCGCGGCGCGCCATCCTGCGCAAGCCCATCGACCGCATCGGCTACGGCGGATATTTGAAGCTGGCCTGTGCGTTTCCAGAATTCATCGATTATGTGGAGAGCGTGTGCAATGAGTTCCGCGAGCTGTACGACAACATCAAGGGCACGACGCCATACTGCGTAAAAACCGTGGCGGTGCTGAACTGCTGGGGCAAAATGCGCGCCTGGGGCTGCCATATGGTGCACCACGCGCTGTACCAGAAGCAGAATTACAGCTATGCGGGCGTAATTGAGGCGCTTTCGGGCGCGCCGTTCGACGTGCGGTTCATCAGCTTTGACGACCTGCGCGCAGACGCCCATGTGCTGGACGGCGTGGACGTGCTCATCAATGTGGGCGACGGCGACACGGCCCACACCGGCGGCGGCGAATGGGAGGACCCGGCCGTGGCGGCCGCTGTGCGCGGCTTCGTGTACAATGGCGGCGGCATCGTCGGCGTGGGCGAACCATCGGGCCACCAGTACGAGGGACATTATTTACAGCTGGCCGGCGTACTGGGTGTGGAGAAGGAAACGGGCTTCACGCTGGGCTACGACAAATACAACTGGGACGAGCATCCCGGCCACTTCATTCTGGAGGACTGCACGAAGCCGGTGGATTTCGGCGAGGGAAAAAAGAGCATCTACGCGCTGCCGGACACGGAGATCCTGGTGCAGCGGGAAAAAGAGGTACAGATGGCCGTGCACACGTTTGGCAAGGGCCGGGCGGTGTACATCAGCGGCCTGCCGTACAGCTTTGAAAACAGCCGCGTTTTGTACCGCAGCATCCTGTGGAGCGCCCACGATGAAGAAAGCCTGCACAAATGGTTCAGCAGCAACTTCAACGTGGAGGTGCACGCCTATGTGAAGAACGGCAAGTACTGCGTTGTGAACAATACCTACGAGCCGCAGAGCACCGTTGTTTACAAGGGCGACGGCTCCAGCTTTGCGCTGGATATGGCGGCCAACGAGATCAAATGGTACGAGATATAATGCCGCCGCTGTGACGGCATAAGGGCAGGGCGCTCCGGCGCGGCAAAAGGCCGCGGCGCGGGCGCCCTGTTTTTGAATGAACGCGGCGCCTCCCCGCGCGTGCCGCTGTGCGGAACGCGCCCGCGGCCCGGATTGCACGATCGTACAATCCCCTACGGGAAATCTGTGAATACGATGTAAATCTTTTGTCTTTTCGGCTCATTTTCCATAAAACAGCTTGAGCTTTTTTTAACAAAGAGGTATAATAAATCCAAATCGCATTTTATTGGAAAGCGGGGGCAGGCCCCGCGATGCGAAAGGAAGCGCGGGCCATGGGCGCGCGTTTCAAAACAGAGGGAATTACATTAAAGAAAGGTGATTTGATTATGGCATTGACAAGCAACCAGCATGTTCTGGACTGGGTCAAAGAGATGGAAGAGCTCATGACCCCGGACAAAACCATCTGGATCGACGGTTCGGAAGGCCAGCTGCGCGCCCTGCGTGAGCAGGCGTTCGCCACGGGCGAGCTGACGGAGCTGAACCAGGAGGAGCTGCCCGGCTGCGTGCTGCACCATACCGCGAAAAACGACGTAGCCCGCGTGGAGGACCGCACGTTCATCTGCACCTCCAACAAGGCGGACGACTGCATGATGGTCAACTGGATGGACCCGAATGAAATGAAGGCCAAGCTGCTGCCCCTGTACAAAAATGTGATGGCGGGCCGCACCATGTACGTCATTCCTTACTGCATGGGTCCCATCGGCAGCCCGTTCTCCAAGGTCGGCGTTGAAGTGACCGACTCCATCTACGTTGTGCTGAACATGGATATCATGACCCGCGTGGGTGTGAAGGCCCTGCGTCAGCTGGGCGATTCCAACGATTTCGTGCGCGGCCAGCATGCCCGTGCGGACATCGACCCGGAGAACCGCTACATCGTCCAGTTCCCCGAGGACAACGCCATCTGGTCCATCAACTCCGGCTACGGCGGAAACGTGCTGCTGGGCAAAAAATGCTTCGCGCTGCGCATCGCCAGCTACCAGGGCTACAAGGAAGGCTGGATGGCCGAGCACATGCTGATCCTCGGCATCGAGGACCCGCAGGGCAACGTGGACTACATCACCGCCGCGTTCCCCTCTGCCTGCGGCAAAACCAACCTGGCCATGCTCATCCCGCCTGAAGTGTATGCCAAGCAGGGCTACAAGGTGTGGACGGTGGGCGACGATATCGCCTGGATGCACATTGGCGACGACGGCCGCCTGTATGCCATCAACCCGGAGAACGGCTTCTTCGGCGTGGCCCCCGGCACCAACGAGAAATCCAACCCCAACGCCCTGCACACCACGATGAAGGGCACCATTTTCACCAACGTTGCGCATAACCTGGCCAACAACACCGTGTGGTGGGAAGGTCTGGACAAGAACCCGCCCGAGGATGTTCAGGAGTGGACGGGCCTGGCCGTGAACGGCAAGGAGTACATTGCAAACGGCGGCAAGCTGGCCCACCCCAACAGCCGCTTCACCGCTCCGGCCGCGAACTGCCCCTGCCTGTCCAAGGAGTTCAACAACCCCAACGGCGTGCCCGTCACCGCGATGGTGTTCGGCGGCCGCCGCGCCAAGACGGCTCCGCTGGTCTACCAGTCCTTCAGCTGGGCGCACGGCGTGTATGTCGGCTCTGCCATGGCTTCTGAGACAACTGCCGCCGCTGCCGGCGCTGTGGGCGTTGTCCGCCGCGATCCGATGGCCATGCGTCCGTTCTTCGGCTACAATGTGGGCGATTACTTCGCACACTGGCTGGAGATGGGCAAGAAGCTGGGCGACAAGGCGCCGAAGATCTTCAACGTCAACTGGTTCCGCACCGACGACGAAGGCCACTTCATTTGGCCGGGCTTCGGCGACAACATGCGCGTGCTGATGTGGATCCTGAAGCGCTGCAAGGGCGAGGCTGAGGCTGTTGAGACGGCCATCGGCTACGAGCCCAAGCCCGAGGATATCGACATCACCGGTCTGGACGGCGTCACCGTTGACACCATCAAGGGCCTGCTGGATGTGGATAAGGAGCTGTGGCTGGAAGACGTGAAGGGTGTTGAGGAACTGTACGCCCAGATTGGCGACCATGTTCCCGCCGAGCTGCACGCCGAGGCTGCCGCCCTGCGCGAGCGCCTTTCCAAATAATTCCCTTTGTTTTCAAACGCCCCCGCTGCAAAAGCAGCGGGGGCGTTTTTGTGCTTGGAAAAATTTTTTGAAAACCGTTGACATATATAGGATATCGATATATACTAAGCAATGGAATATATAGATTATCTATATAAATGACCGCCGTGCACAGCACGGGGCAAAAGGGAGGAATTTACATGGCGGCGGGAAAAAACCTTGTGCCGGGCTCGGCCCAGATGCTGCTGCTGCGCCTGCTGGCGGAGCGGGACATGTATGGGTATCAGATGATCGAGGAGCTGGCACAGCGCTCCAACGATACGTTCGCGCTGAAGGCGGGGACGCTGTATCCCATTCTGCATGCGCTGGAGGCGGACGGCAGCATTGAAAGCTATGAACAGCCGGGCGGCGCAGCCACAGCAGGCAAGCCGCGGCGCTACTACCGTATCACCAGGGCCGGGCGTGGTGCGCTGGAGGCGCAGCAAACGGAGTGGCGCCGGGTGTCCCGGGCGATCAACGCTGTGTTGGAAACAATGGATGCTCGCGCAGGGGAGGTGCTGTAATGGGACAGACGCGAAAGGAATGGCTGCAGACCGTCACAGCCCAGCTGCGCTGCCGCCGTGCGGTGCCGGGTGTGGAGCGGGAGCTGGAGAATCATCTCAGCGAACAGTATAACGCCTTTGTGGCCCAAGGCTGCGCGCCGGAAGAAGCCGAGCGCAGGACGGTGGAGAGCATGGGAGACCCGGTGCTGGCAGGCGGTGCGCTGGACCGCGTGCATAGGCCCCGCCCGGCATGGGGGCCGTTTTTTATGGTGGCGGCGCTGCTGCTGGCGGGTGCGCTGCTGCGTTTTTTCTGGAGCGTGCCCGTTTCGGCACAGGGCGCGTACCTGTGGCGCGAGGGCGCGTACCAAAGCCTGGCCGCCGCCTTGGGGGGAACTGCCGTGCTGGCGGCGGTATATTTCTGTATGGATGTGTCCCTGTTGGCACGCTGGACGAAGGCGCTCTATATCGGGCTGGCGGCCGTTTCGGCTTACGGCTTTCTGGCCGGATATACTCTGGTCAACGGGCGGCATATCTGGGCTGTTTTCGGGATGTCTTACGACGCCACTCATTTCAGTATGCTTTTCATTCCCGTTTACGCGGCCGTGGTGTACCGGCAGCGCGGCCGCGGCTGGGCCGGGCTGCTGGCCAGCGGACTTGCCATTGTGCCGGGCCTCGGGCTGTGTATCATGGTGCCGCATCTGGCCGCGGCGTGTGTACTGGGGCTTGCGGGGCTTGCCGTGTGTCTGGTATGCTGCGCAGGCGACTGGTATGGGCTTGGCGGAAAGAAAAGCTTTGCGGTTGTGCTGGGCGTGACGGCGGGCTCTCTTGTGGTGACGTCTTTGCTGGCGCTGCTGTTGATGCCGGGTCTGGCCGGGAGCCTTCAGCGGCATCTGGAGGTTCTGCTTGCACCGGATGCAAATGCAGCGGGCGCGGGCTATTGGACGAACGCCCTGCGGCGCATGTGGGACGGGATGCGGTGGCTTGGCCCCGGAGACGGCAACTTGCCGATGGGGACAGGCGCAGCGTTGGGGACGGTGGGAGAGTTTGTAAGGAAGGCGGCGGGAGAACTGCGTGCCGATTACCTGCTGGTTTACGCGGGCTGGCGGTACGGTATTGCCTGCGCCGCCGCGCTGGCCGCAGCTGTCGCGGGCGCGCTGGCATGGCTGTGGCGCACGGCCATGCGCACCCGCAGTGGCATCGGACGGCTGTGCGCGGTGGGCTGCTGCGCGCTGCTCACGGTGCACGGCGCGCTCCATCTGCTTTCCTGCCTGGGCTGGATTACCACAAAAGGAATGCTGCCCTTTTTAGACGGCGGCTGGACGAGCGTGATGCAGGCGGGGCTTGCAGGGCTGCTGCTCTCGGCCTTCCGGCTGGACGACGTGCTGCGCGAGCCGCAGGGAATGTGCGCGCTCGAAGCGCCCGCCCGCCTGGTTCCCGCAGGCCGCTTTGCGTACAGCGACGGCACGCTGCACATCCGGCTGCGGTAAACGGTGGAGTTTTTCTGCGGGACGTCCCCGGCCCGCGGCCATCGGGATAAAACTTTTTTATTGCGGAGAAATCAAAAACCGCATGGCTTTTGCCATGCGGTTTTTGCAGCAATTTACAGGTGTTCACAAATACCGGCGAGAACCTCAATGGATTTTTCCACGCCCAGCTTGCCGGAGTTGATGGCCACGTCGTAGCTGTCGGCCGCGCCCCAGTCGTTGTCCGCGTAGAAGTTGTAGTAATTGGCGCGCTGACGGTCCGTCTTTTTGATGAGGGACCGCGCGGCGTCTTCCTCTACATTGCGCACGCGGGAGATACGCTGGACGCGCAGCTCCATGGGGGCGTGGATGAACACCGAAAGCATGTCCTTGCGCCCGCGGAGGATGTAATCCGCACAACGGCCGATGATGACGCACGAATCCTTTTCCGCCATATCGCGGATGGTATTGCTCTGGAACAGGAACAGCTTGTCGTTGGTGAGGTAATCGTTGTAATTGGTGAAATTCATGGCCTGCCCGTGTGTGCCCATGGACAGGGAGTACAAAAAGCTGTTGGTGGGCTTTTCGTCAGCCTTTTCAAACAGCTCTTCTACGATGCCGCTCTCCTCGGCCGCCTTTTTCAGGATCTCCTTGTCGTAGAACCGGATGCCCAGCTTTTTGGCCAGGCCCAGCCCGATCTCACGTCCGCCGCTGCCGAACTGCCTGCCGATGCAAATGACCAAATGCTTCTCCATAAAAGTACAGCCTCCCCTTGAAACGGATTCGAAAGCGGTCCGCCTTCTAGGGCAAGTATACCATATTTTGGTGCGGAGTTCTAGTTCTCGGGCAGAAAGAATTTTGGCGCGGCTTTGCACAAAATGACGGCGCACACGGTGGTGATGAGCAGTTCGGGCAGCATGTAGCTGCCGTTATAGATAAAGCTGTACAGCCAAACGGACATACCCCTCGCCCATTCGTAGCTTTCCTGGTAGCTGCCCCACAGAAGCGCGCCGGACAAAAAGCTGCACAAAAAGCGGATGACGCACACAGCGGCGGTGCCCGCGGCTACGCCCAGCAGATGGTTTTTGAAGGGCTTGGCGATAACGCCCGCCAGGCCCAGCAGGGTGAAAGCCAGCACGTAGTCCAGCAGAACGACGCCCACAAACGCGGCCACAGTGCCGGCGGGAGGCGCGTAAAAGCCCAGCAGCATCTGCAAAAGGCTGTTGACGAAGCCCGTGGCCAGGCCCCACTTCACGCCGTGACGGAACGAGACGAGGATAAACGGCAGCATGGACACCAGCGTAACGCTGCCGCCGAAGGGCATTTCGAAGATCTTGATCTGCGCGAGTACGGTGCCCACCGCGATCATCAGCGCGCATTCAACAAGCGTTCGGGTGCGGGAATACGATTTTGTTGCCATAGAGAAAAACCCCTTTTTTATGTCGTAACATAAAAACAGGCGCGTCCGCAAACTGCGGGCGCGCCAAAGTTTCCCAATTGCGCATTTCTGCGCCAAAACTTCCTACGCCGGCATTACCCGGATCAGGTAAAGGGTTCATGCACACGCGTACGCGTACAAATCTCAGCCTTTCGGCACCCCTGTTTTTATGTCCGTATGTATTATAGGCGCTGGCGGCGGCGGTGTCAACCGTGTTGAGCGTATTATTTTTCCGGCAGGACGCACCGGAAACGTCAAAAAGGCGTTTTTTTCGTATATCCTGCTTGGCAAGCCCGCGTGCGATATGGTATCATTCGCTTGGAAGGCCGCCCGCACAGCGGCGGCCGCCTGCGAAACCGGACGGGCTGTCCGCGGCTGCGGCGCCGTAAAAGGCCCGGCGGTGCCTTGGAATGGTGAACAGGGGAGGATTGCGGCTTTGAACTTTGTTTCGCTGCGCTTTTGCGCGTTTTTCGTTGCAGCGGTTTTTGTTTATTATGTGCTGCCGCGCCGCGCGCGGCAGCCATGGCTGCTTGCGTGCAGCTGCTTTTTCTATATGTGCTGGAATCCGGCCTATATTGTGCTCATCCTGTTTTCCGCGTTCAGCACCTATTTATGCGGGCGTGCGCTGGCGGTGCTGGGTGCGCCGGCCGCCGGGAACCGGGGCAGGCGCAGGGCGGCCATGGCTGTTTCGCTGGCGGCAAATCTGGGGATTCTGTTTTTCTTCAAATATTATAATTTTTTTGCGCAGAGTGCGAACGGTCTGCTGGCTGCGCGGGGCTTCCCCGCCGTACCGCTGCTGGGCGTGCTCCTGCCTGTTGGCATCAGCTTCTACACGTTTCAGGCGATCGGTTATACTGTGGACGTATACCGGGGCAGCGTGTCCGCCGAGCAGCGCTTTTGGCGGTATCTGCTGTTTATCTCCTTCTTTCCGCAGCTGGTGGCCGGGCCCATTGAACGCAGCGGCAATATCCTGCCCCAACTGCAGCTGCCTGCCCGTTTTTCCTATGAGCGGGCCAAAAGCGGCCTTGTGCTGATGCTGTGGGGTTATATTCAGAAAATGGTTGTGGCGGACAGGCTGGCGCTGCTGGCGGACACCGTCTATGCCCAGGGCGGCGCTTTGGGCGGCTGGGCCACGGCGGCGGCCACGGTGCTGTTCTGCTTTGAGCTTTACTGCGATTTTTCCTCCTACACCGACATCGCCCGGGGCGCGGCGCGCATTTTGGGCGTGGAGCTGATGGAAAATTTCCGCAGTCCGTTCCTCTCTCAGTCCGTGGCGGAGTTCTGGCGCAACTGGCACATCAGCCTGTCCAGCTTTTTCCGGGATTACCTGTATATCCCGCTGGGAGGCAGCCGCAGGGGGCTGGCGCGCACCTGTGTGAACACGATGGTTGTTTTTCTGTGCAGCGGGCTGTGGCACGGCGCGGCATGGACATTTGTGGCATGGGGGCTTTTGCACGGGCTGTACCTTGTGTGCGGCCGCCTGACGCTGCCCCTCCGCAAACGGCTGTATACGGCGCTGCGGGTACCCTATGGCTGTTTGCCCGCGCGGCTTTGGCGCACGGCGTGGACGTTTGCGCTGGTGGCGTTTTCGATGATTTTCTTCCGCGCCGGCGGCATGGACGCGGCGTTGAGCATGGTGCGAAGCCTGCTGCGCCCGGGCGCGTTCCCGGGCCGGGAAGCGGTGCTCGCCTGGGGTATGGACGGGCCCGACCTGTTGCTTTCGGCTGTGTGCGTGGCGGCTGTTGTTTTGTGCGACGTGCTGCGGCAGCGTTGGGGCAGCCTTTCGGCGCGGCTGCTGCAAAAGCCGCTGGCTGTGCAATGGGCCGTGCTGCTGGCGGGGGTGCTCACGGTGGCGATATTCGGTATGTACGGCGAGGGCTATGTGGAAAAGCCGTTCATCTATTTCCAGTTCTGAGCGGGGGAGGGCGTAAACATTGGGGAAAGGATCGGTCTCAAAGCAGACGCGCGGCCTGCCGCCGCTTGTCCGCGCGCTGGCGTTCGGGTGCATCCTGCTGGCGCTGCTCTTGTGTACGCAGGAGGTGCTGGCCCCCAAGGGCGGGTGCATCGACGGCTTTTATGCCGAGCCGGAGGATACCATCGATGTGATCTTTCTGGGCAGCAGCCATGCCAACGCGGCGTTTGCGCCCGCGCAGATGTGGCGCGAGCAGGGGTTCACGGGGTATGTATTGTACTCCTGGAGCCAGCCGATGTGGGTGAGCTACCATTACGCGGTGGAGGCGTTCAAGCGGCAGACGCCCAGGGTCGTGGTGCTGGAAGGGTTCGGGCTGTGCTACGGCACCACCTATATGACGCCTGCGGACGTGGACGGCACCTCGGACGATTATTCGCTGCGCATCCCGCTGTCCCTCAACCGTGCGGCGCTGGCCGTCGCCATGAGCCGGTGCCAGCAGAACGCGCCGCCGTTTTACCGCTATCTGCCGATGCTGCGCTACCACACCCGGTGGAAGAGGCTGACGGCGGAAGATTTCACCTGGTTTTTTCAGGATCATGCGACCACGGGAAAAGGCTACGGCCCTTTACAGACGGTGGAGGAATTCCCCGTGCCCATACTGGAAGGGGAACCGGAGGAAACGCCCATCTATCCCCAGGCTGAGGAATATCTTTACAAGCTTATCGCACTTTGCAGAAAAAAGGATGTGCCGCTGGTGTTCGTGGTGACGCCCTATGAGACGAGCGAGGCCGAGTACGGCGTGTTCCGCCGCGCGGCGCGCATCTGCGCGGAAAACGGTGTGCCCGTGCTGGATTACAACACGCCCGGTGGGCGGGATATCGGCTTTGACTATGCAACGGACCTGGCCGACCATGCCCATGTGAACACCGCAGGCGCGCAAAAAATCAGCACGGATCTGGCGGCTTATCTGGCGGAGCATTACGGTATGCCCGACAAGCGCGGCGACGCGGCCTACGCGGCGTGGAACGAGGCGGCGAGGATGGAGCACCGGGACGCACAGAATATAACGTTGCGCTTCACGCTGGACATGGCCGAATATTTCCGCCTGCTGATGCAGGATAAGGACTTGGCGGCGGTCATCACGACACAGGGCGACGCCACGGAAGCGGATCCCTCCGCTCCGCGCGCGGTGTTCAGGCAATGGGGGCTGGACACGCTGCCGCTGGAACAAAGCGGCATGCAGGGCCTATATGTGGTGGACGGCGGAAAAGTCGTGTACCAGAAGACCGGCGCCGGCCCGCTGGAATACACGCTTTCCTGGGGCGGGCACGATGTGACGCTGCGCAGCGCGGCGGACAATTCCTCCACAACCGTGGACGGAGAAGAACAGAGCCGCAACCGTCCGGGCGTCAATGTGCTGGTGTACGACAAGGTGCTGGACCGCGTCATCCAGTCCATCAGTTTCTCCACGCTCCACGCATACAGCGGATATACGGCATGATGCAGAAGGCGGCCGGACGTGCACAGTGCACGCCCGGCCGCTTTGCTTTGTTATGGGGGGACGCCCGCCTATGGCGCGCGGGTGTTTTGCCAGGTAATGGCGATGTGCGCGGCAGCAAACAGCACGGAAAAGAAAACCAGCAGCCAGTGGCGCAGAAAAAGGCCGTTCAGCAAAAAGATCAGGCAGGGCAGCACGGCCAGCGGCAGCGCGTACCGGGGCTTCGCGGCGCGGAAATACAGCAGCCAGAATACCCAGTACAGTACGAGCAGCGCACCGGTGCCGGCCAGCCACGCGATGAAGCCTTCCGCCGAGGCAAAACCGAATTCCGTAAGGCCGGCGTGGAATATCATCAGAAACATGCATCCATAGCGGCCTGCCTGTTCAGCCAGGCCGAGGATGCGGCTTGTGCGGGGCGGTTGCGTGTTTTTGTTTGCGGCGGCGTATACGGCGTTGGGAATGAGCAGCAGCAACACGATGCCAAGGCCGAACCAGTTGATCCAATTCATAGGCGAATTCCTCTTTTATGGGCTAAAACAGGCGCATCATCCACTCCGTGCAGAATACCACGCCGCAGGCGGCCAATGCCACAGGCAGCAGAGCCGCGCCGCGGTAAGCCAGAAGCACAGCCGCGGCGAAGCCCACGGCGGCGGAAAACACGCTGCCCGTGCTCTCAAAGATGGCGGGCACCGTCATTACGGCCAGCACGGCGTAAGGGACATAGAACAGAAAGCTTTTGATAAAACGGCTGCGCAGCTTTTTGCGCAGCAGCGCCAGCGGCAGCATGCGTATGAGGTATGTTACGCCCGCCATTACCACGATGTACAGCCAGATGGTTTTTGCATTCATTTACGCCACCTCCCCGTCCGGTCCGGAAGGCTCGTCCGGCACCGGCGCGGCCAGCGCGCCCAGGCCCGCCGCCAGCACGGTGCAGAGGATGATGGAAAAACCGCTGGAAACCGTGTTCAGCACAGGCAGCCAGTGCATGGCGCAGCTGAGCGCGACAGCCAGAGCCACCACGCCCAGCACGGCGCGGCTCTGCTTTGCAACGGGCACCACGATGGCGATGAACATGCCGTAAATGGCGATGGACAGCGCGCTGCGCACCGACGGCGGCAAAAAGCCGCTGGCCACGGCGCCGCACAGCGTGCCCAGCGCCCAGCCGCAGTAAGGCGCGATCATCACGCCGAACAGATAGCGCTTGCCCACCTCTCCCTTTTGCCCGGACGCCACGGCGAACACCTCGTCCGTCATCATAAAGCTGAACAGCATGCGGTCGATGAGGCCGACGCGGCGCTCCAGCTTTTGGGAGAGGGAAAGGCTCATCAGGGCATAGCGCAGATTGATGACGAGCTGTGTGAGCGCCGTTTCAAACAGCGTGCCGCCGCCGAAAATGAGGGAAAGCCCGGCGAACTGCCCGGCGCTGGTGACGTTCGTCATGCTGATGGCCACGGCGGCCCACACCGGCAGGCCGCCCGTCACGGCCATCATGCCGAACGTGACGGAGACGGAAAGATAGCCCAGGCCAATGGGCACGCCGTCGTGAAAGCCCGCCCAGAAAGAATTCTGGACGGACGCGGTGGTTTGCTGTGTCTGCTGCAAGGGGAACACCTCGAAAAAAGAATGGGGCGGGGAAGGGGTTATTTGAAGAACAGCCCGCCCAGCTTGCCCTCCGGTGTGTAGGAGAGCGTAAAGGTCACCGCGGCGTTTTCATATTTTGCCTGTACCACGGCCACGCCGTAGCCGTCCTTGCCGCCCACGGTCGTTTTTGTGATGGAATCGAACGCGCCGGCGGCTTCCAGCACCGGCTGCCATACGGCGGCAAGGTCCTCGGCCGTCATGGCGGAGGTCATTTCCTCTGTCATCCCGGCGAACAACGCGTCATAGTCCTCGTCGTTCAGCTGCGCCACGGTCTGCGCCGCGGCATCCGTCACGCTTTCCTGCGTCAGGCCGTCGGGCAGCGGCGCTGCGCCGCACCCGGCCAGCAAAGCCAGGCTTAAAATCAGGCACAAAGCAAGCGATAAAGTGCGTTTCATACCAGTTCCTCCAAGGTTTCCTGTTTGATGTTTTTTTTGCCCGTGCGGCAGATGTCCTGCAGGCAGCACACCTCGCACAGAGCCTTGCGGGCGGTGCACACCACGCGGCCGTGCATCACGCAGCGGTGGCAGAAATCGTTGGATTCCTCAGGCGGCAAGACCTTCACCAGCGCGCGCTCCACCTGCACCGGGTCGGTGGTGTCCGTCACGAAGCCGATGCGGTTTGCCATGCGGATGCAGTGGGTGTCCGCCACGACGGCGGGCAGGTGAAAGATATCGCCCCGGATGAGATTGGCGCTTTTGCGGCCCACGCCCGGCAGGCGCAGAAGCTCCTCCATGGCCTGGGGCACTTTGCCGCCGTATTCCCGCAGCAGCATGTTTGCCATGCCGGCAAGGTCCCGCGCCTTGCTTTTGCCCAGGCCGCAGGGCTTGATGATGGCCTCTATGGCATCCGGCCCGGCCGCAGCCAGCGCCTCCAGCGTGGGATATTTGGCAAACAGGTCCTTTGTCACGATATTCACGCGGGCGTCGGTGCATTGGGCCGAAAGCCGCACGCTGACAAGAAGCTGCCACGCGTCGTCATAGGCAAGCGAGCATTCGCTCACGGGGTATTCCTTTTTCAGGCGCTCTACAATGAGCCTGGTATCTGCTTTTGTGCGCAAAAAGACGCCTCCCTGTTGCACGGCGGCCGCCCCGCGCGCTTTCGCGCATAAAAGAAAGCCGCCGATAAATTGATATTATGATAGCACATTTCGTCCAAAAGCAAAAGGGGGAACGTCTGTGCCACTGAAAATTCAGCAGTTTAACAGGCTAAAGCGTCTTGTGCGCCGCGCGCGGCGGGTGTATAATCTATAATTGGGAAGAAGGCGGGGAAAACCGCCGCAGGAAGTAAAACAGTACAGGAGGGCACACCCATGTTCAAAGAAATGATGGATACCATCGGCTTCGTCACACAGGCCGACCCCGAGGTCGGCGCAGCGATGGAGGCTGAGCTCAAACGCCAGCGGGGCAATATCGAGCTGATTGCCTCTGAAAATATCGTCTCGCCCGCGGTAATGGCCGCCATGGGCAGCGTGCTCACCAACAAGTACGCCGAAGGGTATCCCGGCCACCGCTACTACGGCGGATGCCAGTGCGTGGACGTGGTGGAGGACATTGCCCGCGACCGCGCGTGCAGGCTGTTCGGCGCCGAGCACGCCAATGTGCAGCCGCATTCGGGCGCGCAGGCCAATCTGGCCGTTTATTTTGCGCTGCTGAACGTGGGCGATACCGTCCTGGGCATGGATCTTTCCAACGGCGGCCACCTCACCCACGGCAGCCCTGTGAACATGAGCGGCAAGAACTACAATTTCATCGCATACGGCGTGGACGAAAACGGCTATCTGGATTATGCGGATCTGGAGAAAAAAGCAAAGGAGCACCAGCCCAAAATGATCGTCGCGGGCGCTTCGGCCTACTCCCGCACCATTGATTTTGAACGCATCGCGAAGATCGCCCGGGAAAACGGCGCGCTGTTTATGGTGGATATGGCGCACATCGCGGGGCTTGTGGCCGCTGGCCTGCACCCGAACCCTGTGCCCTATGCCGACGTGGTGACAACCACCACCCACAAAACGCTGCGCGGCCCCCGCGGCGGCCTGATCCTGTGTCGGGAGGAGTACGCCAAGGCCATCGACAAGGCTATTTTCCCGGGTACCCAGGGCGGCCCGCTGGAGCATATCATCGCGGCCAAGGCCGTGTGCTTCGGCGAAGCGCTGAAGCCGGAATTCAAGGAATATCAGAAGAATATCGCAGAGAACGCCCGCGTGCTGGCCCAGGCGCTGCTGGACGAGGGGCTGGGCCTTGTTTCCGGCGGCACGGACAACCACCTGATGACCGTGGACCTGCGCGGCACGGGCGTTACGGGCAAGGAGCTGGAGCGCCGTCTGGACGAGGTGCACATCACAGCGAACAAAAACACCGTTCCCAACGACCCGGAGAAGCCTTTCGTTACCTCCGGCGTGCGCATCGGAACGCCCGCTGTCACCACCCGCGGCTTCGGGCCGGAGGAAATGCGGAAGATCGCGAAATGGATCGCGGCCTGCACCTTTGATTTTGAGGCGCAGAAGGAAGCCGTCGCGGCCGAGGTAGCCGCCCTGACGGCCCGCTTCCCGCTGTACGAGTAACAAAACAGCACGCAGACAGAAAAAGCTCCGGGTGCGGCGGAAAGCCGGGCCCGGAGCTTTCAGACTATTGAAAAAGGCAGAGAAGTAAAAGAAATGCCTGGGGAAAAAGCTTGAAAAAGGGGTGGAGAACCCCTTTTTCATTTAAAATAACCCCGCGCCGTGCGCGGCGAACAGGGCCGCAGGCCCTGTTCGTAGGCAGCTTGGCGCAAAAGCGCAGCTTTTTCGACAAGCTGAAAGCTCCGGGTGCGGCGGGAAGCCGGGCCTGGAGCTTTTCATAAAAGAGCAAACAACGGTCAAAGTATGAAAAAAGCGGGGAAGATGATGGAATACAAAGTGGATGACAAAGAATTGGACGCTGCGGTCTTTATTCCGTTTGCCAACCAGATATGGCCTGGAAATTATGATGAAAATAAAACCCGGGCCGCGCTGTCCAAAACAATCAATATAGCTGCCTATGATAAGAAAAAGCTTGTAGGATGCCTGCGCATTCTTTCAGACGGCTGTTTTTTCGGAACGATCACAGAGCTTCTTGTTCTTCCAGAATATCGAAGACAGGGAATCGGCAGCACGCTCCTCCGGCTTGCCAGGGAAAACGCTCCAACAATGTTGTATTTTGGTGCGCAGCCGGGCTTAGAGCATTTTTATGAAAAGAACGGATGTCAAAAAGGGCTGCAATCCTATGTAATAGAAAGCGGAAACAACCTGAAGCGGTAAAATGAGCAGACGGGCCGGCGGGGTATTCCCACCGTGTGTCAGATGAACGGAAAAGCTGACGCAGCATTCAGACACAGGCGGTCACTTGCGGAAGATATCCACCGCATGGCTTGTAATGCCTGCCAGGTCCGCGCGTTCGCAGGTGGCGAAATGGTATTTCAGATACAGGGCGAAGGCGTCGGCGTCCATCGCGTCGATCTCGTCGCGCAAAAGCAGGGCGCAGCCGTCGGAGGCCACATAGTGCAGCCGCGTTACAGGGAACACGGACATCAGCGCATCAACATCCTCTTTGCGCACCAGCTCGAACAAATCCTTTGGCTGGGAGCTGGCGGCAAACGTCCGGGCGTCCAGCAGCCCGTCCCGCACATATTCGGCCACAGAGATATTGCCGCGGCGGAAGCCCTCGTCCAGAAGGCAGCCGTCGGAGATGACATAAGCGGCAAAGACAACGCCGCCCGGCTTTGTGACGCGGACCGCCTCCCGCAGCGCCCGGCGCTTGTCGTCCTGCGTATACAGATGATACAGCGGGCCGAGCAGAAGCGTGATATCGTAGGCGTTGTCCGCAAAGGCGGACAGATCCAGCGCATTGCCCTGTGCGATGGTGACGTTTTCCCCGGGACGGGTGTTTTGGCGGAAAACCTCGATGTTGTGCGCAACCAGCTCCACCGCGTCCACGGGATGCCCCCGGCGCGCCAGCGCATGAGAATAGCGGCCTGTCCCGGCGCCGATCTCGAGGACTTTGTCACCGGGCTTGAGATATTTCTCGATGTAGCGCATCGTGGTGAGAAATTCAACGCTGCCGTGCTGAAACAGCAGGCGGCTGTCCTCGTCGTAATGGTTGTAAAAATCGTTCAGGTATTGATTTGCTTCCATGCGGCACCTCCTTACAGAGCCAGTCGTATTTGGTCTCTATTATAGTATGGGGCATGGAGCGAATCAAGAAAAAGTTTCCGCGGCCGGGCGCGGAGGGGGCAAGCAGCAGGCGCGGCCCGCCCCGGGGCGGTTATTCCACCGCGCGCAGGCGCAGTGCCATCACGGTTACGTCGTCGGGCATGTCCTGCTGCTTTTCCCGCGCCGCGCGGGCCACCGCATCCGCCAGCTTCTGGGGCGCGTCGTCCGCGTGAGCCACAAGCTGCGCGCGCAGCCAGGAGGCGCCCGGAGCCAGCGCGCCGTCGCTCACCAGCACAGCGGTATCGCCGGGGGAAAGGCACAGTAGCTCCCGGCGGCCCGTCACGCTGCCGAGAATGCCGATGGGAAGCGTGTCGCCGCTGTAAACGGCGGCCTTACCGTCCCTTAACAGAAAGGAAGACGCGGCCCCCGCCTTGTACAGCACCGCGTCCCCGGTGTACAGGTCGATGGAAAGCGCGTCCAGCGCCACGGCGCTTTCGTCGTCGCCCTTCAGCGCCAGCGCAATGTTCACCAGCCGCGCCGTGCTGGCGCTTTCGAACCCGGCGTGCAGCAGCTCCTTCGTGAGGGAGGCGGCCAGCACGCCGCCCACCGCCGCCGCCTTGCCGGTGCCCATACCGTCGCACAGCACCGCGTGAAAATGCCCTGTTTCATCGGGGAAGGCCAGTGTCGCATCGGCGGATATGTCGCCGCCGGCGGGCAGGGCGCAGACGGCGCAGTCCACGGCAAAGCGGGGCCGTTCACGGAACAGCAGCTTGGTCACCGTGCCGGAGTGGGTGCATTGGGCGGGTGCGAAAGTGCGGCGGCACAGGGTGGAGACCTCATCGGTGACGACCTTCAGCTCGTCGGCCGTGAAGGACAGGCGCGGCACACATACGGTGGCCGTCACGCGGCCGGAAGCGTCCTGGGCAACGGTGGTCTCCAGTGGCTCCAGGCCGATCTCTGAGAACAATTGCTCCAGCCGGCGGGCCTTGCGCTTGTCCGGAACATCCGTCTGGTACACCTGCCCGGCCAGCTCGGCCAGGGCCGCGGCGAGGGCGCTGTACTGTTCGCACAAAGCGGCGCGCGCTGCGCCGTCGTGTGTGCGTGCCGCCCGCCGCGCGGCCTGTTCGGCGGCGGCCACATTGATGGCGTTGGCCAGCCGCACGGGCGTCTGGCACCGCCGCTGCAAAACCGGGGGCAGGTCCGCCGCGGCCACGCCGTCGGGCATGGAAATAAGCGGGGAAAGATTGTTGAACGCGTCGTAGGTCTCGCTGGCGCAGTCCACCCAGCAATACAGGCGTTTGCCGCAGGTCTTGCAGCAGCGCTCCGCCACGGCGTCGCACAGGTCGGCAGTGGTCTCACGCCGGGGCGGCAGCCGTTCGCATACGGCCTGTACGGTGTCGCCCACGGCGCACAGCGCGCCGGACACAGCCTCCAGCCGCCCGGAGAGCGTGGTGAGCGCCGCCCGTGAGGCAAAGGGGGCGGACGGCGGCGCGGCGGGAACACGCTGGAACAGTCCTGCGGGCAGCAGGCAGTACGCCGCGCCTGCAATACAAAGCTCCACGGCCAGCCGCAGCCCCGCGTTGTTGCCGGGCGCGCAAGACACGCCCACCAGCCCCGCGCCGCAGAACACCAGCGCCGTTACCGGGCGGCTGCTGCCTGTGAACAGGCCTGCGGCAAGCCCGCCTGCCGCGATGCCAAGCCCGGCATACAGGTTGGCGGGGTCCGCCGCGCACAGCGCCGCCATGGCGCCCACGGCCGTTACGGCGGCTGCCCCCTCCTGCCCGCGGGCCGCAACAGCCAGCACCGCCAGCGCGGCGGCGGCGCGGGCGACGGACAGCCCCAGTACCGTGTAGGGCGTCAGGCAGGCCAGCAGCGCCATAAAGGCGAAGCAAAGCGCGGCGCGCTCCTCGGCGTCCTGAGGCATTCCGCCCTGCCGGGGCACGGCAAAAAAGCCCACCAGAAGATAGGACAGCCCCAGCACAAGCAGCGCTTCGGCCGCGGCGGAGAGGATGCCCGGCAGCCCGGCATAGCCCGCTACGGCCAGGCCGGAGCGGATGAGGCAGAATACGATGCCCGCCGCCGTGGCGGGGGCCATGGGCGCATAATTCTGACGGCGCGTACCGGCCAGGCCGCGCAGGAGCGCCACCACGGCCGCGCCGGCCAGGTAAGGCGCGGCGTCTGCCAGCGGCAGCGCAAAGGCGTATCCGGCCGCCGCGCCCGCGGCGGCGCACACCGCGTAGGGCGTGGGCACAGCCGCCGCGAAGCAGAGCCCCAGAGGGCGCAGGCCGCCCAGCAGCGGCGCGCCGGCGCCCAGCCAGCCCAGCAATGCGGCGCAGAGCTGGAACGCAAGAGGCAGAAGGCGCTGGGGCACGCCCGTGCGCATCGCCTTTCGCACCACGGGCCTTTCACGGAGTTTGACGGACATGTGGGTCACCATTCTTTCCTTCCGGGCGTTTCCGGCACGGCGTTGGACGGTGTGCACCGGATCTGCCCGCTTTCTTTTCCCGCCCGGGCGGGGCGCTTTCCCGAAGAAAGGCATAAACCGCGCGCGGGCCGCATATCTATGGCAGGGTACCCACAATTATAAAAGTCCCCGGCGGAAGATTTTGTCTCTTCATGCCGGGGACTTGTTAAATTTGGTAATTTTTTACAATTATATCCGTTTTGCCGATGTGACAGGGAGATGGCCTTTACAGGCGCTGGATGGCGGCTTTGACGCGGGCGACCGCTTTTTCCTTGCCCAGCACAGCGGCCAGCTCGATGCCGCCGCCGGGGGTGAACTGCTTGCCGGACACCGCCACGCGCAGAGGCCACAGCATAAAGCCGTTTTTCACGCCTTTTTCCTCGATCAAGGCAAACAGGGCAGCATGCACCGCGTCCCGGGTGAAGCCGTCGGCCGGAATGGCCTCCAGTACGGGCAGAATGGCTTCCAGCGCATCCTTGGCGGTCTCGACGGTGGTCTTCATTTTCTTGTTGGTATACATGGCAAGGTCATACTCGGGCATTTCGTCGATAAAGTCGATCTGCTCGGGGATATCGCTCATCAGCTCGCACCTCTGGTGCAGCACCTGGGCCAGCAGGGCCTTGTCGCAGGGCGTTTTGACGACACTGTCGATATACGGCTCGGCTTTTTCGAAAAACGCCTCCTCGCTCATGGCGCGGATGTATTCGGCATTGATATAGCGCAGCTTCGCGGGGTCGAAAATGGCGGGAGCCTTGCCGATGCCGCTCTCGTCGAACACCTCGATCATCTCTGGCAGCGTGAAGATCTCGCGCTCGCCCTTGGGACTCCAGCCCAGCAGCAGAATGTAGTTGAGCACGGCCTCTTTCAGGTAGCCTTTGGCGACGAGGTCCTGATAGCTTGCGTCTCCATTGCGCTTGGACAGCTTGTTCTGCGCGTCCTTCATCACGGGCGGGCAGTGAATATAGGTGGGGATATCCCAGCCGAAATCCTTGTACAGCAGATTGTATTTGGGCGTGCTGGAAAGGTATTCCGAGCCTCGGATGACATGGGTGATGCCCATCAGATGGTCGTCCACCACGTTGGCGAAGTTGTAGGTGGGCATGCCGTCGGTCTTGATGAGGATCTGGTCGTCCAGCGTGGCGTTGTCCACCTCGATGTGGCCGTACACCACGTCCTCAAAGCTGGTGGTGCCGGTTTTGGGCATTTTCTGGCGGATGACGTAGGGAAGGCCGGCGTCCAGCTTTGCCTGCACCTCCTGGGGCGAAAGGCTGCGGCAGTGGCCGTCGTAGTGGGGAGCCTGGCCGCTGGCTTTCTGCACCAGGCGCATTTCATCCAGACGCTCCTTGTCGCAGAAGCAGTAATAAGCCTTGCCTTCTTTCACAAGCTGCTCGGCATAGCCCTTGAACATGCCCATGCGTTCGCTCTGCACATAGGGGCCGACGGGGCCGCCGATGTCCGGCCCCTCGTCCCAGATGAGGCCCGTTTCGCGCAGGGTATTGTAGATGATGTCCACCGCACCCTCCACATAACGCTCCTGGTCGGTGTCTTCGATGCGCAGAATAAACGTGCCGCCGGCGCTTTTGGCTTTTAAAAACGCATAGAGAGCGGTGCGCAGGTTGCCTACGTGCATGTAGCCTGTGGGACTGGGGGCGAAACGGGTACGGACGATATTCGATGCCATAGCTTTGGTACTCCTCAATTTTTGGATTTTGCCCGGCGCAGCCGGGCGGACATGAAAAAACGGCGTTCTGCCGCGCTTTTATTCCTTATTAAGTTTAGCCGCAAGCAGGCTGTTTGTCAATTGCCCGGCCTGTTGAAAAAGGTTAAAAAACCGTTTGCGGCCCGGACACGCGACGGGCAAACACCCCTACAGCGCAAAACTGCCCTTTTGCGCGCCGGAAAGGAGAACGGAGGGGCCCAAAAAAGCGGCCGCGCGGCACAAAGCGTTTGGCGTCCCGCAGTGGTTGGCGATTTTGCCAGCAGCCTCGATTGCTTTCAGGCTTGGGGTGTGCTACAATAATTTATATATTGTAAAAAGCAGGGGGAACCCGAAATGGAAGAACAGAAAAAACGCATCCTGAGCGGCATCCAGCCCACCGGCACTTTTACGCTGGGCAATTATGTGGGCGCGGTGCGCAACTGGGACGCGCTGCAAAGCGATTATAACTGTATTTATATGATCGCCAACATGCACGCCATCACCGTGCGCCAAACGCCGGCAGATCTGCGCCGCCAGACGCGGGAGGCGGCGGCGCTGCTGCTGGCCTGCGGCATCGACCCGGACAGGAGCGTGCTGTTCGTGCAGAGCCATGTGCCCGCTCACGCGGAGCTGTCGTGGGTGCTCTCCTGCAGCACGCCCTTCGGCGAGTTGACGCGCATGCACCAGTTCAAGGAAAAGAGCGCCAGGCACCCGGAGGACATCAACGCGGGCCTGTTCACTTATCCTGTGCTCATGGCGGCCGACATCCTCATCTACAATGCCGATCTTGTGCCCGTGGGCATCGACCAGAAGCAGCATCTGGAGCTGGCGCGCAATGTCGCCCAGAGGTTCAACGGCGTATACGGTGAAACCTTCGTGGTGCCCGACGGCTACATCCCCAAAACAGGCGCCAAGATCATGAGCCTGCAGGAGCCGGAGAAGAAAATGAGCAAAAGCGACACCAACGTCAACGGCTTTGTGCTGATGCTGGACGACGCGGATACCATCGTGCGCAAGTTCAAGCGCGCCGTAACGGACTCCGACGGATGCGTGCGCGCCGCCGGGTACAAGCCCGGCGTCACAAATCTGATGAGCATTTACAGTGTGTTCACGGGCCGCGATTATGCCGCCATTGAGAAGGAGTTTGCGGGCAGGGGCTACGGCGAGTTCAAGCTGGCCGTGGCCGAGGTGGTGAAGGATGCTTTCGCCCCCATCCAGGCCGAATACAAACGCATCCTGGCGGACAAGGCTTATCTGGACGGCGTGCTCACCGGGGGCGCGCAGCGCGCTGCCGCCATTGCGGGCCGCACAGTGACAAAAGTTTACAAAAAAGTCGGTTTTTTGCAAATTTAACCGTATTTTAGCGTATATCAGTTTACAAATTGTTAAAATATTCTTTTTATTCCACATATTGACAGATTCTGTAAAATTCTGTATAGTAATATCAATGATATCCGGCGGGAGGGATACCCGCCGGAAAAAGGAAGTGGGAGAATTGAAATCTACGGGAATCGTACGTCCGGTGGATAATCTGGGCCGTATTGTGCTGCCGATCGAGCTGCGCCGGGTGCTGGATATCGACAAGGACGCCGCGCTGGAAGTATATGTGGACAATGACAGCATTGTGCTCAAAAAGTACCAGCCTGCGTGCATCTTCTGCGGCAGCGCCGAAGGCGTCGCGCAGTATCAGGGCCGGAACATCTGCGGCGCATGCCGCGAGGCGATCGCGGCCCTTAAATAAAAGGCGGGGCATCCCCGCTGCCGGAGCTGCGTCCAACGCATTCCGGCCGTTTTCCGTGCAGCCAGTAGCGCGTAAAAAGCCGCCACAAAGTGGCGGCTTTCCTTTTGTGAAAATTCATGCTATGATAAAAAAGCTTATTTTTCCTTTTCGATGCGGGCCTCGCTCGTCTTGATGAGGTTCAGCAGGCTGGTGGCATACAGAGGATAATCCCGCGAAAGGCTTTCTGTCGTCATGGCAAAGGCGCTGGTGTCCTTCAGCGGCGCGCCCAGGCCGATGTCCTCGCCCGCGAGAATGGCCTTGACGTTGGATTCCGCAATGTGCATCGCGGCGTCGGAATAGCCGCCGTACAGGTTTTTCTTCACGCCGAACATGCTGCTGGTATTTTTCGGTCCCGCGCCGTATACCAGACGGAACATTTTATACACGGCCAGCATCAGATAACCGGAGATCTCGCCCACAAGGCCCTTGTCCGGGCAGGCGTTCAGCTTGTCGTACAGGATATTCAGGCTGTTGGAGATGAGCTTTTTGTTGAAAGTAGGCAGCACGCTGCCGCGGAACACGCCGTCCTTTGCGCCCTCGGGGCTGGGGATATCCTCCACCGAAAGGGTGAGGCCGCTTCGGTCCGCGCTGCGGCCCAGCAGGTAATCGCAGGAAACGCCGTAATAATCGGCCACGCGCACCACAAATTCAAGCCCGCATTCGCGGATGCCTTTTTCGTAGTGCGACAGCAGCGCCTGGGAAACGCCCAGATCTTCGGCGGCCTGCTTTTGCGTCACGCCCTTTTCTTTGCGCAGAAGCGTGATGATCCTGCTGAAATCCGATACCATTACCGCATACCCCTTACACAATTACGTACTGTAAATTATAGTACAGCAAAAACATTTTGTAAATACAAAAATTTCCGAAAAAACCCCACGGCCCGGCCGGGTACGACAGGGTTTGCTATATCTTCGGCCCAACGCCGCCCATGGGCCTAAATATAGTGGGCAGGCTGGAGATTTTGGCCAAAAATGTGGCTGAAAAATAATTAAAACCGCTGAAATTCCTGCAGCGGACCGATAGGGAGGAACTTTTATGAAAAATTACCGCCTGTATCTTGTGCGCCACGGCGTTACACAGGGCAACCTGGACGGCATTTATATGGGCAGCGGGACGGACCAGCCCCTGTGCGCACAGGGCGCGGCGCAGCTGCGCGCGTTGGCCGCACGCTTCCCGTATCCCAAAGCAGAAACCGTGTTTTCAAGCCCTATGCGCCGCGCGGTGGAGACTGTGGAGCTGCTGTTCCCGGACGCAAAGGATAAGATCATTCTGGCGGACCTGCGGGAGAATGCCTTTGGCGAATTTGAGGGCCGTAAGGTGACGGAGCTGGTGCAGGATGCGCATTTCAAGCAGTGGATGGACCCGGCGCAGCACTATACGCCCGAGGGAGGGGAGCCTGCGGCGGAGTTCCACAAGCGCTGTTCGGATGTGCTGATGGGCATGTTTGAATTTATGATGAAAAGCAATATCTCCGAAGCGGCGTGCGTCACCCACGGCGGCGTCATCATGAGCATGCTGGCCCAGCGCGGCATGCCGCGCCGCGCGCCGGAGCTTTGGATGGCGGACAGCGGCTGCGGTTATCTGCTTCAGTGCAGCCCGGAGCTGTGGATGCGCGACGGCATCGTGGAAGTGAGCGATATCATCCCGTTTGGATATCTGGATGAAGAGGAGGCAAAATGATGGGCATGGTACACATCTATACCGGGGACGGAAAAGGCAAGACGACAGCCGCCGTGGGCCTTTGCACCCGGGCCGCGGGCCACGGTAAAAAAGCCGCGTTCTATGAATTTTTAAAGGGTGCAAAAACCGGCGAGGCAAAGGGCCTGGCTGCGCTTGGCGTGGAGTTTTACTGCCCGGTGGAACGGGAAAAATTCACCTGGACGATGACAGAAGCGGAAAAAGCGGAATGCCGCGCCCGCCAGGCGGACACGCTTGCCCGTGCGGCGGCACACATGGCGGAGTATGACCTTGTGGTACTGGACGAGGTGCTGTGCGCGGTGAACGCCGGGATGCTGCCTCTGGCGGATGTGCTGCGCACAGTGCGGGAGAAAGCGCCGAACACGGAGCTGGTGCTCACCGGGCGCGGTGCGCCGGAGGAGCTGATTGCCCTGGCGGATTATGTGAGCGTCATCGAGGCGCGCAAGCATCCCTTTGCCAACGGCGCGCGCACCGCGGCCCGGGAGGGCGTGGAGTATTGAGAAAGTCTTCTGCACGGCAAGCCATAAATCTTTATTTGTGAGAGATTACGATGTCGATATTTATCAAGATAGCGAAAAAACAGAATTGGAAATTGAACGGTGAACCCACCCGCCTGAATGGCGGTTTTATGCACAAGATGTATAAGGTTGACACGGAACAGGGCGCTTATGCGCTTAAATTGCTGAACCCGTTTGTTATGCAAAGAGAAACAGCCCGGGCGAACTACGCAAGAGCCGAACAGATCGAATTTCTATTGGAGCAGCAAGATATTCCGATTCTTCCTGCATTATCGTTTGGCGGAAGAAAAATGCAGGAAATAGATGGTGAATATTTCTATCTCTTTGATTATTTTTGTGGAAAACCTTTGAAAAGCAATGAGATAACAGAATATCATTGCAGAGAAATAGGAAAGGTGCTTGCGAAGATCCACCGTATCGACAAAAAGTTTGAGAATAGACATTTTTCTGAAATGGCTATTGATTGGGAGTTCTATCTTGCCGAACTGAAAAAAACGGAGGAGAGATTGTATGCGATATTGAAAGACGCGTTTCCAATCATTCAAGCGAGCCAAAATAAAGGCAATTCGGCAAGAAAAAAATTGCCGCAATTTGTAGCTATCTGCCATAACGATATGGATTGTAAAAATGTTCTCTGGAACGGGAATACTTATCGTATCATTGATTTGGAATGTTTATCTTACAACAATCCGTTTATGGAGCTATTTGAACTGGCGCTGTGTTGGTCCGGATATGAGGATTGTCAAATTGATTTTCAGAAGTTTCAGGCTTTTTTACAGGGATATAAAAATGCGTGCGGAGAATTGCCCACAGATTGGGAAACTGTATATGATTGCAACAACGGCAGATTGGAATGGTTGGAATATAATATTAAGCGTGTTTTAGGCATGGATTGCGGAGAGGATGAAAAAGAAATTGGAATAAAACAGGTTGAAGAAACCGTTCAACACATTGTTTACTATTCAGAGATGCAAAAGCAGATCCTCGATCATTGTATTGTATAGGTTCCGGTGCGGTACGGGCTTGGGGATAGCACGGTTTCGTATGTAAGGTTGAATGGATCGATGAGTGGGAAAGAAAACATAGGATCATAGAAAATCTGGAAAGCAACGAAGAACGAAAGAAAAGAATTCGGGACAAATTGGAAAACATGAAACGAAAATAGGAGATTCGGACGCCGTTTGAGCGCCAAAACGACAAGGAGCATTGCTTTTAGAAGTGTCCGGATGAGCGAAAAAGTCAGCATTTAAATAGGCTTCTGCGAAGGAATATTTTTTGCCATGCAGGCCGTCTCCGGCCTGCGGCCGTTCGGATGAGCTTTTTATAGCTTTGCTGTGCAAAGCTATAAAAGTTAAATCATAGGACACCTGGAGAGAAGAACGCCCGGCGCTCCGGCACAGAGCCTGCGCCGGGTGTTTTTTTGAAATGGAAAGAAAGTGTACCGGACAGTAAAAAAGCTTTATACAAGCTCGCACAGGATGCTGTTCTGAACCAGCATTCCCCGGGGCGTCAGGCGCAGGACGCTGCCGTCGAAAACAGCCAGCCCATGCTCCGCAAGCGTTTGCAGGAACCGAAGCTTTTCGGAGGAGAAGGATACGCCGTACCGCGCGCGCAGCGCGCTCAGTGAAAGCCCGTGGGAAAGACGGAGCTGGAGCATGATGTAATCTTCGGCGGTGCATTCGCCCTGGGGTTCGTACACCGCGGGCGCGGCAAGGAACGCGGCCGTGCCCGCCGGCGTGGCAAAGCGCTTGCCGTCCATGCAGCTGTGCGCCGCGGGGCCAAGGCCGAGATAATCGCCGCAGTCCCAATAGATCCGGTTGTGACGGCTTTCAAAGCCGGGGCGGGCGAAATTGGAAATTTCGTATTGCGCGTAGCCCCGCGCCGCCAGCTTTTCCACGGCGGCAAGATAAAAATCCGCAGCCGCGTCGTCGTCGGGCAGTGCTTCCGGCGGGCGCTTGCCGAACACCGTGTTCGGCTCGATTTTCAGCAGATAGCCGCTGATGTGGGTGCAGCCGCTCTCCGCCAGCAGGGCGATGGTTTCGTCCAGCTCAGCCATGGTATAAGCGGGCAGCGCAAGCATCAGGTCGCCGCTGATGTCGGTGAACCCTGCCTGCACGGCCATTCCCAGCGCGCGGCGGCTTTGCGCCGCGGTATGGCGGCGGCCCAGACGGGCCAGGCTGTCGTCCCGTGCCGTCTGTATGCCCAGCGAAAGGCGGTTCACACCGGCCCGGCGGAACGCGGCCAATCGCTCGGGCGTGACGGTCTCAGGGTTGGCTTCGAGCGTGATCTCCGCACCGGGCGCCGGCCCGGCGGCGCGGATGAGACGGGCCGCCTGCGCGGGCGCCAGCAGCGAGGGCGTGCCGCCGCCGAAATAGAGCGTGTCGGGGCGCAGCGGCGTGGAGCCGCAGGGCGAAAAACGGTTCATCTCGCGGCACAGGGCGTCAATGTACGCCTCGGGTACGCCGTCCGGGCATGGGGTGGAATAGAAGTCGCAGTAACGGCATTTGGAGCGGCAATAGGGGATATGGATGTAAAGGCCGAACATATTACACCTCATTGGACGTTTATTACCTTAACTTTATCCGGAATAGCGATAAAAGTCAATCTTGGGTGCGCCCTTGCGGCAGGCTTCAAAAGAGGCGGAACAAGATATTTGCAGAGAGAGTGAGAGGCCACGCGTTTTCGCGCGGCGAACGCAGCGGCGGCGGGGCGGCTTTTCTGCTGTGAAAAGCACAGCGGCCCGCTCCGGCTTCCCGGCGGCGGGCCGCTGCAGCGGCATTTTTCAGCTGTTGGCGTCAGGCCTTGTAGCCTACGGCGTCGGCCAGCTCCCTGTCGATGACGACGACGGCGTCCTCGTGCATCTTCAGCATTGTGGAAGGGTTTTGCGTGGTGATGACGTCGTCCATGATCAGCCCCTTGATGGCCGGGACCTTGGCAAGGCCCGTGGCGGCCAGAACGACCTTTTTCGCGGCGAGGATATCGCCCATGCCCATGGTGATGGCCATGGTGGGCACGTCCTCTTTTTTCTCAAAGAAGCGGGCGTTGGCGTTGATGGTGCTCTCAGTCAGCTTTTCGGTGTGGGCCACGGCAATGAGGTGGTCGCTGGCCTCGTTGAATGCGATGTGGCCGTTGTTGCCGATGCCCAGCAGCTGCAGGTCCGCCGCGCCGCCCTCACGCACCTTTTCCTCCAGCTCGCGGGCGTTGGCTTCGAAATCGCCCATGCCGCTGGCCACAAAGGTGTTCTTTTTATCAATGTTGATGTGGTCGAACAGATTGGTGTCCATGAAATAGCGGTAGCTCTGGTCATGCGTGCCGGGGATACCGCAGTATTCATCCAGGTTTACGGTGTGCACGCGGGAGAAATCCACCTCGCCGGCCTTGTTCATCTCAATGAGCTTTTTGTAAATGGGCACCGGCGTACCGCCCGTGGCAAGGCCGAGTTTGGCGTCGGGCTTGGCGTTTACAAGTTCCTTGATCATATTGGCGATGACCGCGCAGGTCTCGTCATAGCTGTTCGTTACGATAACTTTCATGGAAGTCGCTCCTTTTCCTTTATTTTAAAGGCTTCTTTACTTTTAATCATAGCGTTTTTCGCGCGGGGTTAAAAGGCGTAAAAAGCCTTTAATTTTGCACAAACGTGCGCGGCGCTGCAAAATGCGGCCCTCTCAAATATACAGCGCGCTTTCCAGCTCGTTCACCGCGCCTCCGCGCGCCGCGCCCGCGTTCTGCGCGCGGAAAGCGGCGGGCGTTTGCCCGGTGTGCTTTTTGAACACCTTGCACAGGTAATTCGCGCCCGAAAAGCCGCACAGCGTGGCCACTACTTCCAGCGGGTAATCCCGCCGGGCCAAAAGCGCCTTGGCGGCGTCCAGCCGGACGCCCGTCAGATACTGCCCCGGCCCCACGCCCATCTCAGCCGAAAACACCCGCACCAGATGGCTTTTGCTCACGCCCAGCTGGGCGCTCAGCTCCTCCACGCCGTACAGGCCCGCATAATTCTGGCGGATGGCCAGCACCGCGTCCGCCACCAGCGGCGAAAGCCGGGGAACGGCCGCGTCGGCGGCGGCAAGCTCGCACAGAATATGGTAGCACAGCGCGGAAAGCCCGGCCGCGCCGCCGCGTTCCATGGCGGCGGCAAGCTCGCCCAGCAGCTGGGCGGCCATGGGGCAGGCGCTGCAGTCGCTGGCAAGCGGGGCGGCCAGGCCCGCGGCTGCGGCCTGTGCGGCTGTGCCGGAAAAGCCAGCCGCCAGCACGTGGCAGCCGGTCACGGGCGTTACCTCAACGGCCGCGCCTCCCGCAAGAAACAGCCCGCCCGCCGCCAGAAGCATGGGCTCGCTGTCCGCGGAAGCGGCCGCGCGCCCGCTGCTGGCCAGCACCACCGTAAAAGGCGCGGCGGGCAGCAGCACAGGCGTTTCTCCTGTGACCTCCCGGCAGAACACCGGCGTGCAGACGGCGCTTTCGTCAAATATCAACAATATCCACTCCGTATCAATATTTTGCTATTTAAAACAGCGTTTCCAGCTGATATTATTATATTAAAGACGGAACCAACCGTCAAGGATATCAACAAAATCCAAAATTATTGAAGAATACGGAGGCTGATTCCCATGGCAAGCATTAGCTTGAAAGGCATCTACAAGATCTATCCGGGCGACGTGACCGCCGTTTCCGATTTCAACCTTGAGATCGAAGACAAAGAGTTTATCATTCTCGTCGGCCCTTCCGGCTGCGGTAAATCCACCACGCTGCGCATGATCGCCGGCCTGGAGGAGATCTCCAAGGGCGAGCTGTACATCGGCGACCGCCTGGTGAATGACGTTCCCCCGAAGGACCGCGATATCGCGATGGTGTTCCAGAACTATGCTCTGTATCCGCACATGACGGTTTACAAGAACATGGCTTTCGGCCTTGAGCTGCGCAAGACCCCGAAGGACGAGATCGACAAGCGCGTGCGTGAAGCCGCCCGCGTGCTGGATATCGAGCATCTGCTCGACCGCAAGCCGAAGGCTTTGTCCGGCGGCCAGCGCCAGCGTGTTGCCCTGGGCCGCGCCATGGTGCGTAACCCGGCCGTGTTCCTGCTCGACGAGCCCCTTTCCAACCTGGACGCCAAGCTGCGTACCTCGATGCGCACCGAGATCATCAAGCTACACCAGAAGCTGGGCACCACGTTCATCTACGTTACGCATGACCAGACCGAGGCTATGACCATGGGCGACCGCATCGTGGTTATGAAGGACGGCCTGATCCAGCAGGTGGACACTCCGCAGAACCTGTACGATTATCCGTGCAATATGTTCGTCGGCGGCTTCATCGGCAGCCCGCAGATGAACTTCCTGGACGCTACTCTGGTGAAGGAAGGCTCCAACTACTATGTTGACCTGGGCGGCGACAAGCTGCTCATCGCTCCGGAGAAGGTTACTTCCGCGCTGGATGCTTATGTCGGCAAGGCGATCAAGGCCGGTATCCGTCCGGAGGACATCAAGGACGACGAGGAGTTCATGGAGAAGCACAAGGACGCCACCATCACCGCGCATGTGGAAGTTTCCGAGCTGATGGGCTCTGAGATCTACCTGTACCTGGAGTACAAGGATTACAAGATGACGGCCCGCGTGAACCCGGGCAGCAGCGCGAAGAACGGCACCGATGTGAAGGTCGCCATCAACACCAAGAAGCTGCACCTGTTCGACCCGGAGACCGAACTGGCCATCCTGAACTAAGCAGTACAGAGCGATAACAGCAATCAAAGCCCCGGCGCCTTTGCGCCGGGGCTTTTTTATACACAAAAAAGCCGGGTGGAGTTTTTCTCCGCCCGGCTTCGCCGATTATTTTTTCTCTTCTTTTTTCGCGTCCAGCAGGGATTTCTCCAACCAGATGGTGCCGATCTCCAGCGCGCTCCACAGGCCGTTTTTGTCGCTCTGCTTCTTCATGCGCTCGATGGGGCTTTTGGTGGTGTCGGTGGACAGCAGCGTAACGTGGATGCGGTCCGCCACCTGCACGCCGTTTTCTTCCTTGCTGGTGAGCACCTGCATGAAGATGACGTACGGGTCCGACAGGCTGCCGTAATAGATGTCGTTTTTGCAGCGCACCAGCGGACGGCCCTTATATGTGAGTTTGGGTGTAAAAGCCATGAAACGGGTCTCCTTTTAAGATTATTCGCCGAGGTAACTTTTCAGCAGCGCCTGCAGCAGATCGTCGCGGTCGATTTTGCGGATCAGGGAGCGGGCACCCTGATAAGTAGTGATATAGGTGGGATCTTCCGAGAGGATGTACCCCACAAGCTGGTTGATGGGGTTGTAGCCTTTCTCCTTCAGGGCGCGGTAGACCTCCGTCAGCACGGCGCGGATCTCGCGGTCCTTATCATCGTAAATGGAGAAGATGGTGGTCGGTTCGCTCATACTCTCATTCCCTCCTACAAAAGCGTTCGGTATCAATCTATATTGTAGCCTAAAAGAGCCGCCGATGCAAGCATTTGGGGCAAAAACGCCGCAATCGGTATTTGGGGCTGCCGGCAAAGCAGTGCCTGGAAGGCATTGGCGCCGGGCTTACCGGCGGCCCCATTCCGGTTCGAACCCCGTTTTCAGCTGCGCAGCTCCACGCCGATCTCCGCCAGGTTCGCCAGTACCTTTTTCACGGCGTTTTCGGCTTCTTCGTCGGTGAGCGTGCGGTCCGCCGCGCGCAGAACCAGACTGTACGCCAGACTCTTTTTGCCCGGAGCCATATGCTCGCCAGTGTATACGTCGAACAGCGTCAGGCTTTCCAGCGCTTTTCCGGCAGCCTTACGGATGCGCGACGCAATGTCTGCCGCGGGAAGGGCGTCGTCCGCCACCAGCGCAAGGTCGCGGGTGATGGCCGGGTGTTTGGGCAGCTGCTTGAACGCGGGAGTGCCGCCGCGGTGAGCGAACAGAACGTCCATGCGCAGCTCGGCGGCCACAACGCGCGGCTTTACGCCGTAGTTGGCCAGTACGGCGGGGTGCACCTCGCCAATGGTTCCCAGCTTATCTTCGCCCAGCCAGATATCCGCGCAGCGGCCCGGATGATACGACGTGCCCGCCGTGTTGCGCGCAAAGCGCGCGTCTGCAACGCGGGCCGTTTCCAGCAGCTTTTCCACCACGCCCTTCAGGCCGAGATAATCCCAGCCTGTGCCGTAGGCGCCCAGCACCAGCGTTTCCGTTTCGGTGGGGAGCTGGTCGGGGTCGGCGCCCGGCGTGTAGGTGGTGGTGTCCTCGAACAGGGCGCACTGGGCCGCGCGGGCATTGCAGTTGCGCGCGATTACGTCCATCATGCTGGGCAGCGCCGTAGTGCGCATGATGCTGGTGTCCTCGCCCAGAGGGTTCGAGATGACCAGCGCGTTGCGCAGCGGGTCGTTTTCCGGCAGATTGACGGCGTCGAAGGCCTTTCGGCTGTAAAAGCTGAAGGTTTCGATCTCGTACATGCCGTAGCCCACCAGCGCGTTCATCAGCGTTTCATGGAAGGTCTGGCGCTCGGTGGGGCGGGCGCTGGCCACGCCCCGGATGGCCGTGCTGGGCATTTTGTTGTAGCCCACAAAACGGGCGACCTCCTCGGCCACGTCGCAGTCCCGCTCCATATCCCAGCGGCTGGAAGGGATGACAATATCGTCGCCGTCCATCCCGAAGCCCAGCGGCAGCAGGATATTTACCATCTGCGCCTTGTCCAGCTGCGTGCCCAGCAGGCGGTTCACCGCATCCACGCGCAGGGGGATGCGGCGTTCTTCGCGCTTGTGCACCCAGACGTCCACCACGCCGTTCACCACATCGCCCGCGTCCAGAAGCTGCACCAGCTCCAGCGCACGGTCCAGGCAGCGGCGGCAGCCGTTGGGGTCCAGCCCTTTTTCATAGCGGCCGCTGGCCTCGGTGCGCATGCCCAGCTTTTTGGCCGTGGTGCGCACGGAGGGGCCGTTGAACATGGCGCTTTCGAACACGATGGTGGTGGTGTCGTCGTACACGCCGGAAAACTCGCCGCCCATGACACCCGCCACGGCGATGGGGCCTTTTTCGTCGGCGATGACGAGCATTTCCTCGCCCAGCGTGCGGTTTGCACCGTCCAGCGTTTCAATTTCCTCGCCGGGCTTCGCGTTGCGCACGGTGATGTGCCCGCCGTTTACATATTTATAGTCGAAGCAGTGCATGGGCTGGCCGTATTCCAGCATGACATAGTTGGTGATGTCCACCAGGTTGTTGATGGGGCGCACGCCGCACAGGCGCAGGCGCTCGCGCATCCAGCGGGGGCTGGGCTTCACGCGCACATTTTCCACCACCGCGCCCACATAACGGTAGCACAGTCCAGGGTTTTCAATGTCTACCTTCAAAAAGCGGTTCACATCGCCGTGGCCGGGTTTTACCTGCGGCTCGTGGTCCAGAAAGGGCACGCCGAAGGTGGCGGCTGCCTCCCGCGCCAGGCCGCGCACGGCCAGACAGTCGGGCCGGTTGGGCGTGATCTCAAAATCCACGCACACGTCGTCCATACCAAGCGCCTTCACAGCGTCTGTGCCCACGGGCCATTCCTCGTCCAGCACCAGAATGCCGTCCTCCACGGCGTTTGGAAAATCGTGGGTAGTAAGGCCCAGCTCGGACAGGCTGCACAGCATGCCGCCCGATTCCACACCGCGCAGCTTACCCTTGCGGATCTCCTTGCCGCCGGGCAGCTTTGCCACGTGCAGTGCGGCGGGCACAAGGTCGCCCACCTTCAGGTTGTTCGCGCCTGTGACGATCTGTACCGGCGCCTCGCGGCCCACGTCCACCTGGCACACCACCATATGGTCGGAATCCGGATGGGGGACGATCTCCAAAATTTTGCCCACGACGACGTTTTTTACGCCGTCGGCCTCGCACTCGTAGGTTTCCACCTTGCTGCCGCTCATGGTCATGCGGTCGGCAAATTCCTGGGGAGTGCATTCAAATTCGGCGAACTCTTTCGCCCAGTTCATCGGCATTTTCATGGTCTATACACTCCTTTGTTCAGAATTGTTTGAGGAAACGCAGGTCGTTTTCGTACAGCAGGCGCATATCGTCGATGCCGTAGCGCATCATGGCGATGCGCTCCAGCCCCACGCCGAAGGCGAAGCCGGAATACACCTCGGGGTCGATGCCGCAGTTTTCCAGCACCTGCGGGTGCACCATGCCGCAACCGAGGATCTCGATCCAGCCCTCGCCCTTGCACATGCTGCAGCCCTTGCCGCCGCACTTAAAGCAGCTCATGTCCATTTCGGCGGACGGCTCGGTGTAGGGGAAGTGGTGCGGGCGGAAGCGCACGCGCGTTTCTTCGCCGTACAGCTTTTTGATGAAAAGCTCCAGCGTGCCTTTCAAATCGCTGAACGTAACACCCTTATCCACCACAAGGCCTTCGCACTGGTGGAAAATGGGGCTGTGTGTGGCATCCACCGCGTCGGAGCGGTAAACGCGGCCCGGGCAGATGATGCGGATGGGCGGCTTCTGCTTTTCCATCGTGCGGATCTGCATGGGGCTGGTCTGCGTGCGCAGCAGCACGTTTTCGGTGAAATAAAACGTATCCTGGGTGTCCCGGGCCGGGTGGCTCTTGGGCATATTGAGCATTTCAAAATTGTAGTGGTCCAGCTCCACCTCGGGGCCGGAAACGATGTCGAAGCCCATGCCCAGAAAAATTTCCTTCAGCTCGCCCAGCACCTGCTCGAACGGGTGGCGCTTGCCCTGCGCGGGCGTTTTGCCCGGCAGCGTTACGTCGATTTCCTCCGCGGCCAGGCGCGCGGCGAGCGCCGCGCTTTCCAGCTCTTGGGTGCGGCGCGCGATATCGGCTGTGATGGCCTCGCGCACCTCGTTGGCCAGCGCGCCGACGACGGGCCGTTCCTCGGCGGAAAGCCGGCCCATCTGCTTTAAAATGGCCGTCAGCTCGCCTTTCTTGCCCAGAAAGCGCACGCGCAGCTCGTCCACGGCGGCGGCGTCGGCCGCCTGGGCAATCAGCGCGTCCGCGCTTTGCCGGATGTTTTGCAATGCTTCCTTCATACCGTTCTCTCCTTTGTGTGTTTTGCGGGACGAAGCGGAAAAAGAAAAAGCCCCGCCCCTGCGCTTTGACAGGGACGAAGCTTACCTGTTCGTAAACTCCGCGGTACCACCCACGTTTTTGCCGTACGATTGTACAAGAGCAAACACTCTGCTGTTCTGTAACGGGAACACCCGTCTCTGCCTACCAGCCGCAGCCTTCAGCAAAGCCACTCGTGAGTGAACTTCGGCGCGAAACCATCCCCGGGCGCTTGCAGCCTGCGGCGCCCCTCTCTGCAGGAGGACGGAACCTCGCGCGTACTCTCTCAGTCAACATGTTTGACGCATTTATTATACAAGCCTTTGCGCCGGATTGCAAGGCTTTTTTGGCAGAAGGACGCCGGCTGCGGAGGAAATGGCGGCGCGGCGGAATGGTATAGGATAAAAGAGAAAAGGAAAGGGCGCGTTGCAAAAAGGCGCTTGCCGGGGCTGCGTTTGTTGTAAAGTGAAAGGCCTTTATATGGATTTTCTCCGGGCTTTTTTCCTTTTTGGCCTTTTGCAGCGACGGATTTTACATTCCTCCGCTTCCTTTTTGCACGCGGATGGGATATACTGAAATTACAGCGCAGTGTGGAAGGGAAACGAGGGGGAGCGGCGGATGATCGTGGGCATCGGCGTGGACATGGCAAGCGAGGCGCGCGTTGCGCGAAGCATCAAGCGGCCGGGCTTTCTGGAAAAGGTATACGGCCCTGCGGAGCGCGCTTTGCTGGAGAGCCGGGGCATGCGCCCGCAGACGGCGGCGGCCAATTTTGCCGCAAAGGAGGCCTTCGGCAAGGCGCTTGGCACAGGGCTTTTGCGGGAGTTCGCGCTGTGCGAGGCCGAGGCGCTGCGGGATGAAAACGGCGCGCCGTATTTTTCCTTTTCAGGCCAGGCGGCGGCGCTGATGCAGGCGCGCGGCCTGACGGCGCATCTTTCGCTGACTCACGAGGGCGGCGCCGCCGCGGCCTTTGTGGTGCTGGAGCGGCGCGAGGCATCGGCCTCCCTGAAGGAGGAACCGGAATGCAGCACATTACGGTAGTGCCTTACGACCCAGCCTGGCCGGGCCTTTATGAAGCGGAGGCGCAGGCCATCGCGGGGGTGCTGGGACAGCGGCTCACAGCCATCCATCACATCGGCAGCACGGCGGTGCCCGGGCTGGCTGCAAAGCCCGTCATCGACATTATGCCGGTGGTGCGGGCCGTCACGGAGGCGGATGAATGCCGCGAGGCTCTCGAGGCGTTGGGCTACGAATATTTGGGCGAGTTCGGCATTCCGGGCCGCAGGTATCTGCGCAAGGGCGGCGATGAACGGACGCATCAGATGCATATTTTTGCCGCGGACGATGTGCACGCCATTGCGCGGCACTTGGCCGTGCGGGATTATCTGCGTGCCCATCCCGCCCGCGCGGCGGCTTACGGCGCGCTCAAGCTGGAACTGGCGGCCCGGTTCCCTTATGACATCGACGGCTACTGCGACGGCAAGGACGCCTTTGTTGGGGCGCTGGAGCGCGACGCGCTGGAATGGCGCGCCGCCTGTGATTTGAAAAATGGGAGCAACAAAGCATGATAACACCAACCGAGATCAAACAAAACGAACAGATACGCACTTACATTGAAAAGGCAGACGAAGCGCTGGCTGCGCTGGGCTATACCGAGCACAGCTACGCACACGTGACGCGCGTTGCGCATTTTGCCGAAAAGATCATGGCCGACCTGGGCTATCCCCAGCGCATGCAGGAGCTGGCGTGGATCGCCGGGTATATGCACGACATCGGCAACGTCATCAACCGCATCGACCACGCCCAGAGCGGAGCGGTGATGGCGTTCCGTATTCTGGACAAGCTGGGCATGCCTGCGGATGAGATCGCAACCGTGTGCTCGGCCATCGGCAATCACGACGAAAGCACGGCCTTCCCCGTGAACGCTGTGGCCGCCGCGCTGATTTTGGCTGACAAAACGGACGTGCGCCGCACCCGCGTGCGCAACCGGGACAAGGCCACCTTTGACATCCACGACCGTGTGAACTACGCGGTGGAAAAGGCCAGCACCACGCTGGACGCCGCCGGAAAGGCCGTAGTGCTGGACCTGCAGCTGGACACCGGTATGTCGCCCGTCATCGACTATTTTGAAATATTCCTCGAGCGCATGCTGCTGTGCCGCAAGGCCGCTGAAAAGCTGGGCCTTTCCTTCCGGCTGGTGGTGAATGGCCAGACGGTGCTGTAAGCGCGGCGAAAAACGGAACAATGTGCCGTGTTTTGGCGCATGTGATTAAGCGCCTCCCGGCGCGGGAAAGCTATTCTTGCCGGCAAGCAGGAAGTTTTTCACGCAGGGAGGTTTTGATTGGAGCACAAGGAAGTAAAGCGCGGCGAGGTATTTTACGCCGACCTGAGCCCTGTCGTTGGCAGCGAGCAAGGCGGCGTGCGCCCCGTACTTATCGTGCAGAACGACGTGGGCAACCGCCACAGCCCCACGGTGATCGCGGCGGCTATCACGTCCAAGCAGGATAAGACGAACCTGCCCACCCACATTGGCATCAAGGCGGGCACCGGGGGCCTCACGCGGGACAGCGTAGTGCTGCTGGAACAGGTGCGCACGTTGGACAAGCGCCGTCTGCGGGAGCGGGCGGGGCAGATAGACCCCGACGTGCAGCGCCGTGTGGACGAGGCGCTGGAAATCAGCTTCGGGCTGGAGACATTCTAGGGCAGCGCCGCACAATTCATGGCTGACGCCTTAAATGTCGTCCCGCTTGCATATTTTCCGGCAGTTGTCACAAAAAGCTTCGCGAATACACAAAGTATTCGCTGCGTTTTTATTGAAACTGCCAAAAAATCTGCCGGCGCGATTCAATACTCAGAATTGCGCGGTATTGCCCTGGACCTTTCAGACAGAATAAAGCGGCGCCCGGCGTGCAGCATGCCGGGCGCCGCTTTTCCGTGTGCAAAACTGCAAAGCCCGGCCCCGCTGCGGGGGCCGGGCTTTTTGGCGGGGCGCGCCTTACGCTTCCCAGGCGACCATCTTTTTTGCGGCTTTATAGATATCGCCGCAACCCAGCGTGATGACAAGGTCGCCCGGCCGGGCGTTTTTCATCACATGGTCCACGACCTCGTCAAAGGTGTCGTACCACACGCTGCCGGGGATCTTGGCGGCAAGGTCCTTCGTTCGGACGGCGTAATCCTCCGCGCGTTCCCGGCTGCCCATGATCTCCGTCATCACCACTTTGTCCGCGATCTGCAGCACCCGGGCAAAATCGTCCAGCAGCATCTGCGTGCGGGTGTAGGTGAAGGGCTGGAACACGGCCCACACGCGTTTGTAGTCCATTTCCTTGGCGGCGCGCAGCGTGGCCTCCAGCTCGGTGGGATGATGGGCGTAGTCGTCGGCGATGGTCACGCCGTTTACCTCGCCCAGAAACTCAAAGCGGCGGCCGGCGCCCCGGAATGCGTTGATGCCCCGGGCGCACTCGTCGGCCGTGCAGCCGGACATCGTGGCGCAGGCGAAAGCGGCCAGCGCATTGTACACATTGTGGCGTCCGGGCACCGAAAGCTCAATGTGCACTGCGGGCACACCCAGTACCTGCACGTCGAAGCAGAAGAACGATGGGCGGTATTCGCGCACATGCACGGCGCGGTAATCCGCGGGCGTGTCGATGCCGATGGTGCGGATGTGGCGGTCCAGGTTGTGTATGACCTTAACGGTATTGGCATCGTCCAGGTTGGCAATGACGGTGTGCGTGGTGAGCAGTGCGAATTTGCGGAAGGATTCCTCCAGGTTCTCCATGGTCTTGAAGAATTCCAGATGGTCCGCGTCCACGTTCAGGAGCACCGAGATATAGGGCACCAGATGCAGGAAGGTGTTGCTGTATTCGCATGCCTCCACCACGATCTCGCGCCCTGTGCCGTAGCGGCCGTAGGCGTCGATGAGCGGCAGCTTGCCGCCGATGACGGCGGCGGGGTCCGCGTGAGCCATCACCATGATCTGCGTTGTCATGGCCGTGGTGGTGGTTTTTCCGTGTGTGCCCGCGATGCAGATGGGATGGGGGTAGGTGTTGGCCACATAGCCCAGAAGGATGCTGCGCTCCACGGTGGGGATACCCAGCCGGTGGGCCTCTTCGATCTCCGGGTTGCCCTTCATGATGGCAGCGGTATACACCACCAGCTCGGCTCCGTGCACGTTTTCGGCCTTGTGTCCCATGGAGATCGGGATGCCCAGCTTGCGCTCGCGATCGATGATATCGCCCTCGTTCACGTCCGAGCCTGTGATCTCATAGCCCACTTCATGCAGGATCTGCACCAGCGGGAACATGCCGCTGCCGCCGATGCCCACAAAGTGCAGCTTGGTTTTGCCGTCCAGCAGTTTGCTGTCGAATGCGTTCATATCTATCACCTCGTAAAAATACGCCTTGTTCTTTTAACATTATATATTGATTTGACGGTAAAATAAACAATTTCCCGTAAATTTGGCCGGAAAGGGCATTTTCTGGTATACTGGAAAAAACAAAACCGGAAGCAAAGGGGCGCGGATACGGATGGATGTAGCGTTTGAAGGCGCGCATATGATATGGGACGGTGTGCTCCGCTGCACGGCGGACGACCCGGAGGCCTACTATGCAGTGGATGCGCGGCGGGTGCTGGAGCTGTTCGTGCTGGCGGCGGAGCAGGGACTGGAGCTGGAGGCGGACACGCTGCTGGCTGCGGCCGGGGCTGCGCCGGGCGTGCGGAGCCTGTCCGGGCGCGCGGCGGGTGCAGCGGCACAGCGGCTTTTGCTCTCCGGCGCACCCGAGGCACTGGGCGTTTTGTGCGCCGCAGGGGCGTATGCATCTTTCGGGCTGCCGCAGCGCGCGCCCTGTCTGCATGGCCTGGCGGAGGCGCCCGCCGTGCCTATGGCGCGGTGGTGGCTGTATCTGCGGCGGTGCGGGACATCCGCCGTGCGGGACGCATCCCTGTGCGCCACGCTGGAACTGGACGCCGCTCTGCCGGAGCTGATGGCTGCTCTGGACGTGCTTGCTGCCCGCAAAACACCGCCCGCGGACCGGCAGGAGCTGAAGCGTGTGCTGAGCCGCCTGCCGGAGGCGCTGGACTATGACGCTGCCGCGCGCACGCTGGCTCTGGCGGACCCGCGCTGGAACAGCCAGCCCGCACTGTACGCGGCGCTGCGCCTCTCCCGTGAGCCTTACCTTCCCGCCCAGCTCGCCGTCACCAGTGCGGAGCTGACGGCGGCGCACATTCGGGGCGGACGGCAGGCATGGGTCCTGCGGGGCCTGCTGGACGCGGTCATCGCCGCGCCGCAGCTCAACTTCCCGGAAGCGCTGCTGGCGCTGGCGAAAACGCTGGCCGGGCAGGCATGAGCCGCCGAAAATGTGAAAACACTGGAAATAGGCGGTGGAAGGCTTGCACTTGTGATATACAAATTGTATAATACCATTGATAACTTTAACCTGTTTTCGGTGGAAGCGCTGAAAGCAGAGGTGAGGAGTGCGGCAAGTGAAGAAACTGCTGGGGATGATCCTGACGCTGGCGCTGGCGGCGGGTCTGGCTTGGCCGGCGCACGCCGAAAGCAGCACCGTGCCGCCGGAGGTGACGGCGCACGCATACCTTGTCATGGATGCACAGACGGGGCAGGTGCTCGTACAGAAGGACGGCGCCGAGCAGAATTATCCAGCCAGTATCACGAAGATTATGACGCTGGCGCTGGCTATGGAAAAATGCGGCGGCGACATGACGCAGCAGGTCACGGTCAGCCCGGACGCGGTCTATTCGCTGGAGGCGGGCTCGTCCCATGTCGCGCTGCAGCCGGGAGAGGTCGTGTCTCTCAACGATCTGTTCCATGCCACGATCCTGGCCAGTGCCAACGACGCGGCCAATGTGCTGGCAGAGTACACCGCCGGCAGCATGGAGGCGTTTGTGGAGTTGATGAACGCCAAAGCCGCGGAGCTGGGCCTGGCGGGCACCCATTTTGCAAATGCCAACGGCCTGCACAGCGCCGACCACTATACCACGCCCTACGACATGGCCCGCCTGACACAGTGGGCGATGACGGTGCCGGGCTTTTCCGAGTTGTTCGGCGCAACGTCCTATACCATGCAGCCCACCAACAAGCAGGAGCAGGAACGCCTGTTCGGCACCGACAACTGCATGCTGGTAACGAACAAATACCAGTATGAGGGCACCACCGGCGGTAAGAGCGGCTGGACGGAGGAGGCGGGCTACACGATGGTGGAAACCGTCACCCGCGGGGACGTAAGCCTGATCTGTGTGGTGATGGGCAGCGCCAAAAAGTACGACAAATTTTCCGACAGCATCGCATTGCTGGATTATTGCTTCGATCATTTCACGCCCGTCACGCTGGCGGCTTCGGATATTACGTCCCCGCAGGTGCCGGTGTATTACGCCGAAGGAGCGCCCTCGGTGGGCAGCGCGCCGCTGGCCCTTTCGGGGGAAGGCTACACGTTCCTGCTCCACAGTGCGCTGGCTGCGGATGACGTGCAGGTCACGTTTGATACGCCGGAGCGCTACATGGTGGACGAGCCGTTCGCCGCAGCAATGACGGTCAGCCTGAGGGACGGCCTTTCGGCCGGGAGCTGTATGAACCGCGAGATCGGCGTTTATACGTTGGGCATCGACGAGAGCTCAGTGTCCGCGCTTTTGGACGCCAATGCGAAGGAATTTGTGGACAGGCCCGCCTGGTGGGAGGTCGCGCTCAAGGTGCTGGGCGTGCTGTTCGGTATCTTTCTTTTGCTGGCCGCTCTGGTGGCCGGGCGCATCGCTTATGTGGCGTACGTTAAGGCGCAGCGCAAAAAGCGCAGGCTGGCACGCCGCCGTGCTGCCATGCTCGCGGCGCAGCAGGGCCTTATGCCCCGCGTGCAGCAGCCGCGGCCCGTACACGGCCCGGCCATGACGCGGGAGCCTGCGCCCGCGCTGCGCGTAGTGCAGGGAGGCCGCGCGGAAGGCGTGCCCGCCGGCCGCACAGCCATGGGCGCTTCCCGCGGCAGAGATTGACCGGCTGCGCGGCTGGCGGAAACGTCAAATTGAAAAAGCGCGCCCTGAATCGGCCTGTTGGCCTGCTCAGGGCGCGCTTTTGTTGTGCTGAAAATATCTGCCGCAGCCGCGCGGGAACGGAGCCTTACACCTCCCATGAGGTGTAAGAATCTCCCCGGACCAGAAAGGCGCGGCGTGCCAAGTGCGCCAACGGCGCGTCTGAGCGGGAATCGGAATAAAACTGCCCGATCTCCGCATCCGGATATTGCTCCCGGAAACGCGACACCTTTTCCGCTCCCTTGCAGTTGAGGCCCGTGTAACGCCCGGTGCGCGCATCTACACGGGAGGCGATGGGCGGGCGGATACCCAGCCTGCGGCAGGCGGGCGCCAGCAGAAATTCCGGTGAGGCAGAAACGACCAGGTCGTCTGGCTGCTTCTGGGCCAGATACCACGGGCGGAACCGGCGTTCATGCGTGCGCCAGAAATCCTCCGCCCAGGCGTCCGCGTCCGGCACGCCCTGCAAAAAGGAAAAAAACGCTTCCTTGAACGCTTCCTTAGCCGTGCGGCCCAGCGCATAGCGCACGGCGGCGGCGCACTGCCGGGGCAGAAAGCGTGCCAGCCCCGGCGCGCGCTTCAGGCAGTAGGCCCAGAAAGCGCGGGTGCTGTCGCCGCGAAAGATCGTGTCGTCAAAATCGTATACGTTCATGGCGGCGCACCATTACAAGCCGATGATCTTGGAGTCGAGAAAGACCTCCAGCGCCGGGATCTTGATGAACAGCGCCAGAATGAATACGGCGGCCAGTATGATCATGTACATCAGCAGCCCTTTCTCCCGGTAAAGCTTCTCCGGCTTCTGCACGGCGGAATCCTTTTTGAAGGCAAGATGAAAGTAAAAACAGAACAGCCCGCACAGGAAGGGGACCACCAGCAGCAGCTCGATCTTGTATTTGATGATGAAGATACCGCACAGAAACAGCGAGCACATGGCGTAGAAGAACGCAGAGATCAGGAGAGATTGTTCGGTGTACTGGCCGAAGGATTTGCGGTACAGCGCGGCGGTGCTTTTGTCGCCGATCATACGGTATTCGGCATAGCGCTTGATGGCCATGAGAAACGCGCCGCCCAGCCAGTAGCCCAGCACGATGGTGACCGGCGGCAGATAGTCCGCCGTTACGAAAAACCAGCCCAGCAGCAGGCGGATGGCATTGTTGATGGACTCCGACAGTACGTCCAGATACGCGATATCCTTGGTGCGGAAGGGCTTGACATTGTACAGAACACCCATCACCAGCAGCCACAGCTCGCATACAAAGAACGGGATGTTCACCAGCAGCGAAGCGCCAAGCCCAACCGCGGACAGCGCCGCATATTCCGCGGCAACGATTTTTCCGCTCATAGTGTTCTGCACCACGGGGCGTTTTTTCTTGGTGGGATGGTACTTGTCGAACCGGGCGTCCAGCCATTCGTTGATGACATAGTTGGCCGAGGCGATCATGCAGGTGCAGAAGAAACTGACCAGCGCGATACCGGCCAGGCCGCCGTAGGAGCCCTTCCACCCTACCAGCAGCAGCGCGAACAGCGTGCCGGGGAAGATGAACAGGTTTTTGATCCAGTGGTCCGGACGGGCGATCTTGATATAGTCTTTCATGTTGAAGAACGTCCTTTCTTATTTAAGGCTGTACGGGGAAGCGGACAAGGCGTGCCCCTCGAACCATTTGGCCGTGCCGTAAGCCAGAAACGCCAGCATGGGCGCACAGGCTGCCGAGAGGTACATCAGATAGATGTCGAATGAAAGCGTCACGGCCATGAGATAGGCAATAGCAGCCATGCGCAGAAGCCCGGTGAGGAAGAAGCCCAGCATCAGCACGCTGCCCGCAAGGTCCGCAGGCGGCTGCTTTTTTTTCAGTCCGCGTACGCAAGCGGGCGCATACCGCACAAGCCACAGCACGGTGAGCAGCAGCATGGGCCAAAGCAGGATGCGCTGCACCCAGGTTACAAGATTCAGCAGCTTGTAGGCAATTTGATTGAGAGGCGCAAAGTAGGGCAGATCGGTGTTGGCCTGTGCGGCGATGGTGCTCTGGCAGTGCAGATAACTCTCCCATTCTTCCGTTTGGTCGGGCCGGGCGATGGAAAGTATCTGGGTCGGTTCGGTCTGCTCGAAGAGAACGAACACCTTGACCTCGTCAAAAAATTTACCGATAGTAGGAGCGACATATTCCGCCTTGATCGGAGAAAACACACCGCTGTGTCTGCGTCCGGCGGGGATAAGCCCTGCATCACAGGCGGCGTTTATCTCGTCGGCCACCGCGCGCCAGAAGTTTTCTGCGTCCTGGGCCGTGTCATAGTAACCGGCCGTCCAGGCGGCCTTGCGCAGCACCCAATGGATGCCGCCGGAATTCAGCTCGCCTGTTTCCGGGTCGCCGTAGCCGTTGTACATTTCGGGCGTCTCCAGCACATCCTGAAGTTTGGCGAAGGTGGGGGATACTTCATACAATGCAAGGCGTGTGGACAAAGGGATGAGCTCGTAGCGCTTCTGGTCATCCGGATACGCGCGGGACAGCGCACCCATGGCGTCATTGAATTCGCTGGAAGTAAAATCGCTGATGATAAAGCGGCCATAATACTTGTAGTTCATGCCGCACCAGGCCGCGATGCCGCCGCCCCACAGCGCTAATGGTACCAGCAGCAGCGCCAGGCGGCTCTTTTTGTGCGCAATGCTTTTGTCCAGAAACAGATAAGCAAGATAAACCGCCGCCGCGCACAGAACGAACGGCAGCAGCAGCGCGTTGTCCTCGTGGCACAGCCAAGCCGCCGCAAGGGAAAGGCCGGCGGCAACATAATAAGGCAGCGCGCGCAGCGATTTTTCCCGAAAGCGCGTGAATGCACCCAACAGCCCGGCCAGTGCCAGCAGCACCAGGGAGGGATAGATGTTGTCGCGGTAGACGCGCAGCGTATTTTCCGCCCAGGAGGCCGGGGTATACAGCGTGACGGCGAATACGAACAGCCGTCCCCAGTTTGTGCGCATCACGGGCTTCAGCGCCGCCAGCAGCACCAGGCAGCTCGCCGCGAACAACGCCTGACCGCCTACGACGATGTTGACATGCAGCAGGTTCAAAAACGCCAGCCAGAGCGCATAAAACGAATGCTTGCCCAACGTGAGCCAATCGTATTCTCCCAGCCAGTTCCCGGCGGAGATGCTCTTGGCAAGGTTGAACATCAGCGTGTCGTCGATGGGGGAAAGATCCGGCGAGGCGACGATGAGCTGGAAGCTGCACAGGCCTAGCTTGACGGCAGTGAGGGCCAGCGCCAGTGCCCACAGCCACCGTGCGCGCAGATCCCGCTTCGGCAGCAGCTTTTTCAGTTTCGACATGGCTTGTCTCCTTTTGCGGCGCGCCGGGGCCGGGCGCCGTTTGCTTGGCAGCCGTGCAGATGTACCGCACACGGCTATGGCCACAATTATTTATTATTATATCACTATAAGTACTGCGTGCGCAACACAGGCGGCACGTGTGCGTGCTGAACGATGAAATAGGCGTGAGAGGTTGAGTATTTCGGCAAGGGCCGTTATAATAATGTCTGGCATATGGCGGCCAGCTGCCGCGGGAGCCGGGGGGAAACGGTTGTTGCACAAGGGGATTGATGGTATAATATGTCCGGTTAGCGAATGCGAGCCGCAGGTGAAGCATGAGCTTAGCGGCATAGATACCATGTTTCTTAGTGAACACGAGCGGTACGCGAAGTGCGAGCTTAGAAATATGGTATAATAACCTCAAAGCCACCGCTTGCGCGGCTGCGCGTGTGCAAGGCACACACTTCTGTGCTGGCGCACAGGGCTTTGAGAACATTGAACCATGCAAAACCGCAGCAGGTGCGGTTTTGTTGTGGCCGCTGCGCGGCGTCATGGTATAATAACCTCAAGCCCGCCGCTTGCGCGCTGATGCGCTGTTGCGCATGGGCCTGAAATATTGCATTGCGGAAAACCGCGGCAGTTCCCCGCCAGCCAAAAGCGTGGCGGGCGTTTGATGCGCGGTCCGGGCCGGGCGGCCGCACATTTCGCGGATGTTTTGGCCTGCCGTGCTTTCGCTTTTCTCAAACGCGGCTTTGGGGACAAAACTCCGCCGCGTTTTTGCTGAGGCCGTCCCGGACGGCTTCCCTGATGCAAAAGATACCGAAAAGGTCGTGCGGCGGACGGTCGTCGTGCGGGAAGGATGAGCCATGGAGGATTGTATCATCATCGGCGCGGGCGCGGCCGGGCTGTTTGCCGCCGGCGCTGCCGTACACGCGGGCAAACGCGTCACGGTTCTGGAGCATATGGACGCGCCGGGCAAAAAGCTGCTCATTACAGGCAAGGGGCGGTGCAATGTCACCAACAACTGCGGTCCGGATGAGTTTTTGAAAAATGTGCGCCGCAATCCGCGTTTTTTGTATTCGGCGCTCAACGCCTGCCCGCCCGCTTTCGTGATGGAGCTGCTGGAAAACGGGCTGGACGTGCCGCTTAAAACGGAGCGGGGACGGCGGGTATTTCCTCAGAGCGACCGCGCGCAGGACGTGCTGGACGCTCTGCTTCGCTGGGCGCAGGGTGCGCGTCTGCGGTACGAGGGCGCACGGGAGCTGATATTGGAGAACGGCCGCTGTACGGGCGTGCGCCTGCAGAGCGGCGAAGCGCTGTGTGCCGGGGCCGTGCTCGTGGCGACGGGCGGCGTGTCTTATCCGGTGACGGGCTCCACGGGCGACGGCTACCGTTTCGCACGGCAGGCGGGCCACACCGTAGTGCCGCCGGAGCCGAGCCTTGTTTCCCTGGTGGAGCGCGGAGGGGTGTGCAGGCGTATGATGGGCCTTTCCCTTAAAAATGTGGCGCTCACACTGTACGAGGGGGAAAAGGCGCTGTTTTGCGAGCAGGGGGAGATGCTGTTCACGCATTTCGGCATGTCCGGGCCGCTGGTGCTTTCCGCCAGCGCACACATCCGGGATATGAAAAAATACGGCTACCGCGTCTGTATCGACCTCAAGCCTGCGCTGCCGCCGGAAAAGCTTTATAAGCGCGTCTCCGAGGACTTTGCGCTTCTTGCGAACCGGGAGGCTGCGAACTGCCTTGTGAAGCTGCTTCCGGCCTCCATGCAGCCTGTGATGCTGGACGTATGGGGCATGGAACCGCAGCGCAAGGTGAACCAGATCACTCGGGAGGAGCGCCGGCGCCTGGTGGAGCTGCTGAAAGCGTTCCCCATCGAGTTAGCCGGAAAGGGCGACCTTGCCCATGCCGTCGTTACCAGCGGCGGCGTCAGCGTAAAGGAAGTGGACCCAAAAACAATGCAGAGCAAGCTGTGTCCGGGGCTGTATTTCGCGGGCGAGGTGCTGGATGTGGACGCGTACACGGGCGGCTACAACCTGGGAATCGCGTTCGCCACAGCATATGCGGCGGCAAGCCATCTGTAATCGGCCGGACGGCTGTCAATCATGACCGGGCGCATGCCGCAGTGCGGAGCGTCCTGAGGGGAAGAGGAGAAAAATATGATTTCCATTGCCATCGACGGCCCGTCCGGTGCGGGCAAATCCAGTCTGTCGCGGCGGCTTGCCGCGGAGCTTGGTTACATTTATGTCGATACCGGCGCCATGTACCGTACCATCGGGCTGCATGTGCTGCGCAGCGGCGCAGACACCGAGGATGAGGACGCCGTGGCGGCGCTCCTGCCGGGCATCCGGCTGGAGATGCGCTATGTGGACGGCGTGCAGCATATGTTTTTGAACGGGGAGGACGTCTCCGGCCTCATCCGCACCGAGGAGGTGTCCATGGCTGCATCCCATGTTTCGGCACACCCGTCGGTGCGCGCGTTCCTGCTGGACGCCCAGCGTGCATTGGCAAAGGACAACAATGTGCTTATGGATGGGCGCGACATCGGTACTGTGGTGCTGCCCGGTGCGCAGGTGAAGATATTTCTGACGGCCAGCGCGGGAGACCGCGCCCGGCGCCGCTACGATGAATTGATCGCCCGCGGGGAATGGGTGAGCTACGAGCAGGTGCTGGCGGATGTGGAACGGCGGGACTATAACGACACCCACCGTGCCGCCGCGCCGCTGCGCCCCGCTGCGGATTCCGTTACCGTGGACACCACGGGCTTTACCTTCGACGATGCGTTCGCGCTGCTGCTGTCCACCATTCGCGCGCGTCTGGAGCAGGAGGGATAACGATGTGGTTTTACTGGATCATCGTGCCGTTGGCGTGGCTGGTGTGGCACATCGCGTTCCGGATCCGGGTCATCGGAAGGGAGAACCTCATCCATGACAGGGGCTTCGTCATCGCGCCCAACCACATCTCCGCCATCGACCCTGTATTCGTCGTTATTGCCCGGTTTTGGGGCAGGCCCATGGTCATCATGGCCAAAGAAGAGCTGTTCGAGATCAGCCGCCTGCTGAACTGGGCCTGGCGGCATGTGGGCGTCGTTTGTGTGCGCCGGGGAAAGGGCGACACCACAGTGGTGGAAAACACTGTGCGCGAGGTGCGTGAGGGACGCGGGGCGTTGGTCTTCCCCGAGGGCACGCGCACCAAGGACGGCAACCTGGGTAAGCTGAAAAGCGGCGCGTTTGTCATTGCGGCCGAAGCGGGCGTGGATATGATCCCCTGCCGTATCATCTACAAGGGCGGAAAAATGCGGGTGTTCGGCCGCTGCACCGTAGTGTTCGGCAAGCCGATCCCCGCGGAAAAATTGAAGCTGGGCGAGCCGCGCAGCGCCGCCCGCCTGCGCGAATGCAAGGCATTGCTGGCGGAAGAGCTGGAAAAGCTGCTGGAGGAAAACCGGCAATACTTATAAAAGTATAAAAGAGAAGGTGCGCTGCAAAGTATAAAAGAGAAGGTGCGCTGCCTGCGGCGCCCTTTTTCCAAGGAGCTGTGATATGAAGATCATTAAGGCGAAGACGGCGGGCTTCTGCTTCGGAGTGGATCGTGCGGTAAAGCTCACCTACGGCCTGCTGGAGCAGGGCGTGCGGGTGGCTACGCTGGGGCCGCTCATCCATAATCCTCAATGCGTGGCGGATCTTGCGGCTCGGGGCGCCGTTACCGTGGATACACCCGAACAGGTGCCCGACGGCTACGAGGTGGTGGTGCGCAGCCACGGTGTGCCGCAGTGCGTGTACGATGCGCTTGGGGCCCGGGGCCTTGTGGTGCATGACGCCACCTGCCCTTTTGTGGCCAAGATCCACCGCCTGGCCCGCAGGGCGGGTGAGGAGGGCAGGACCCTGCTGGTCGCAGGCGACAAAAACCATCCCGAGGTGCAGGGCATCGTTGGACACACACGGGGCAGTGTATTTGTTTTTGCTGATTTGGAGGAATTGAAAGCCCTTTTAACACCAGAAAATACCAAAAATGGGATTTTTGTGGTAGCTCAAACCACTTTTGAGGTGAAAAAGTGGCAAGAATGCGTAGAGTTTCTCAAAAAAGTATATACAAATCCGAGCATATTTGATACAATATGTAATGCAACATGGGCGAGGCAGCATGAGGCGGAGTGCCTTGCGCGCCAATGCGACCTGATGGTCGTCATCGGCGGGCGGCAGTCCTCCAACACCCAGAAACTCGTATCCGTTGCCGGGCGCTATACAAAGGCCGCCGCCGTGGAGACAGCACAGGAGCTGGACCCCGCGTGGTGGCGCGGCGCAGGCACGGTGGGAGTGACGGCGGGTGCATCCACGCCCTCGTCTATTATTGAGGAGGTACTGAGCAGTATGAGCGAGGAAATTCGTGAAGAGGAATTGAGCTTTGAGGAAATGATCGACGCTTCCTTGAAGCCGGTATACAATGGAAAGGTCGTAAAGGGCATCGTCACCGGCGTTTCCCCCAGCGAGATCCAGGTGGATATCGGCACGAAGCAGACCGGTTTCGTCAAGCTCGAGGAACTCACCAATGACCCGTCCGCCAAAGCGGAGGATCTGGTCAAGAAAGGTGACGAGCTCGACCTCATCGTAACAAAGGTGAACGACCAGGAAGGCGTCGTCTATCTTTCCAAAAAGCGTCTGGATGAGAACAAGGGCCGCGAGGCCGTTGCCGCCGCTGTCGAGAGCGGCGAGATCCTGGAGGGCTTCGTCACCGAGGCCAACTCCGGCGGCGTTGTGGTGCTGGTGAATAACGTGCGCGTGTTCGTGCCGCGCTCCCAGGCCACGCTGCGCCATGGCGAGGATTATACCGCCCTGGTGAAAACGAATGTCCGCCTGAAGATGAAGCAGTGCGAAGGCCGCCACATCGTGGGTTCCATCCGCGAGGTCCTGGCCGCCGAGAACGACGCCAAGCGCGAAGAGTTCTGGGCCAATGTGGAGATCGGCAAGCAGTACACGGGCGTTGTCAAGAGCCTGACCAACTACGGTGCGTTCGTGGATATCGGCGGCGTGGACGGCCTGGTGCATATCAGCGAACTGTCCTGGAACCGCATCAAGCATCCGTCCGAGGTCGTGAGCGTCGGCGATACCATCGACGTGTACGTCAAGGACATCGACACCGAGAACAAAAAAGTGTCTCTGGGCTATAAGAAAGCCGAAGACAATCCCTGGGAGAAATTCAAGGCTGAATATCCCATCGGCAGCGTGTTCAAGGCGCCCGTGGTGTCCATCACCAAGTTCGGTGCATTTGTGCGCATCCTGCCGGGCATCGACGGCCTGGTGCATATCAGTGAGATTTCCAACGAGCGCGTTGAGAAGGTCTCCGATGTGCTGAGCGTAGGCCAGGAAGTGGAAGTGAAGCTCACCGATGTGGACTTCGAGAAAAAACGCATCAGCCTTTCGATGAAGGCGCTGCTCTCCGGCAGCGAAGCGGACGGCGAGGACGCCGAGTGATTTAAAACCGGAAAACGGCCATGCGGAGCGATCCGTATGGCCGTTTTTTATTGTGCCGCGGCCAAAATGCTTCCGACGGTCCGTTCCGGTGTGCTTGGAAGATTGTCATAGATTTTTAAGATTTTTTTTGAAATGAAACCGGATGCAGGGGCGTCTACTATAATAGAAAAATCGTGCCGGCGATACAGCCTGCGGCGGGATATCATATGCCGTTTTTGCATACACTGATAAAGTATGCCGCGGGCTGTGGAAGTTTGGCAGGAAGGGTTGCAGATGTGGGTTTGAGAGCAATGAAGAAAAGAAGTGCAGCGGTGCTGACAGCAGCGCTGTGCCTGACGCTGGCGTTGGGGCTGCAGGCATGCACCGGGTCCGGCGGAGGGCGGCCCATACAGGATCCCCAGGCGGGAACGGTGCTTCCCGAGGGAGCTAAAAAGGAAGAAGGCGTGGTACTGGACGCCTCGGACGGACAGTTCATCCTCCGTGCCGCAGGCGGCGGAGAGTATGTGTTCCGTATGGACGGCGCCGAGGACATGGTAGAAGGCGGCGTGCGGGCCGGCCAGTATGTGCGCATCTGGTACGACGGTGTTTTGACGGACACCAACGCCCGAAATGTGAAGCTGCTGCGCATAGAGGTTGCGCAGGAAACGCAGTCCGACTCCCTTTCGATGGGGAGCACGGCCGACGGTGTTGTAACGGCGTTCGATGAAGAGAGCATCACACTTCGGACGGCGGGCGGTGAAACCTACACCTTTGCGGCGGGCCGGAGCGTACGTGCGCTGAAGGGCGAACCACGCGAGGGGATGTGGGTGCGCGTGTATTTTGACGGTGCACCGGACGGTGCGGTGGTGAGCCGTGTGACAGCGCGCGTATCGGAGGGAGATGTGTTCACCCTGGCGGGACGTATCCGCGCTGTGGATGAAAAGGCGGATACGCTCACCCTTTTGGCAGATACAGGGGAACGTTATATCTTCGCGCTGGGCTCCGCCGAGGTGGATATGCCGGATGGCCTGCGCGCGGGCAGCCGCGCGGTGCTGAGCTATTCAGGCAGCTCCGCGCCGGAGGATACATCCCGTGCCATGCTGCTGCGTGTGCAGGCGGAAAAGCTGGCGGATGCACAGGCTGTGCGGGGCACGGTGTGTTCCGTGAACAGCAAACAGGGCAGCATCGGGGTATGTACGGCGGACGGACGTGTGCTTGCCTTCTACACGGGGAAATCCCTCACCGGGCAGCAGGGCGGAGTGGAGCCGGGAGATGGTGTGCGCGTCACTTATTCCGGTTGCATCAGTGGGGAATCCACCCGCTCCGCACAGCTTCTGTCACTGGAGGTCACGGCCCGGAAAGATGCCAATAAGAGCGCTGTGCTCGGTACAGTGCGTGCCGTGAGCGATACCGCCCTGACGCTGGCCGCCGCCGATGGCCGGACACTGAAATTTGAAGCTGTGCCGGGAAAGTCTTTTCCGGAGGAGCTGAAAAAAGGCGATACGGTCCGCGTGTCCTACACCGGGTGGATCGAAGGGGAGGATACCTCTGAGGCTGTTTACGCTTCCGTTTCCCGTGCATATGCCTGAACCGGCGCGGTTGTTTTGAGTCGCCGCTTCTCCCGGTGAGTCCTTCATAAAAATATTTCCGCTGTGAAAACGCGATGCGATTTCACAGTGGTTTTTTTTGCCGGAATATTGTAATATAGAAGCTGGATATCATCGGTGCGGGCCCCGCTCGGGCTGGCGGAATAAACAGAGGGAGGAGGCTGCGGGATGGCGCGTAAACAACAGAATGACCCGCTGCGCTATGCGGCGAACCTGACGGCGCTGGCGGCGGCGGTGTATTTGGGCGTCACGGCGCTGCTGCGTTTGGCCGTAGGGCAGCTGCTGCGCCTGTTCAACAAAAGCGCTACGCTGCAAAATCCCATTGCTGTGCCTGAGTGGGTGCTGGGCGTATTCAACGTTCTTCTGCCCGCCGCCGGGTTGGCGGCAGCGTTCTGGCTGCTGGCCGTGGGAGTGCGCGCTACGCCCATGCGCCTGCGGATTTCGGTGCAGATGCCTCGGGACGGGCGGCTGTGGCTGTTCGTGCCGGTGTTTTTGGGCGCGGGCTTTCTATGCAGTCTGCTTACTACGCTTTTGCAGCGGCTGCTGGCCGCGTTCACCCGGTACCGCGCGCCGGAGGCCATCCGTCTGCCGCAAAGCGGATTTGCCACGTTTTTGTATTTCATCGGCATGTGTGTGGTACCCGCCGTACTGGAGGAACTGCTGGTGCGCGGCGCCATGCAGGCAGTGCTTTCCCGCTGGGGAACATGGTTTTCCATTGTTGTAGCCAGTGTGGTGTTCACGCTGCTGCACGGCGATATCGCGCAGATGCCGTCTCTGTTCATCCTGTCGGTGCTCATGGGGCTGGCGGCCTACTGCACCGGCTCTCTGGCGCTGGGAATGGCGCTGCACTTTGCTTATAATACAATGTCGTTTCTTTTTTTGTATGCGGCGCAGAAGATGGACGGCGTGTCCGCCTTTGCGTTTGCGGGATATCTGGTGGCCGTGTTCTGCGTGGGGGCCGTGGTGTGTCTTGCGGCCATTCGCCGCCTGGGCGTAATGCGCCGTTTCAGGCCCATCCCCCGGGTATACGACCCCAAGAACCGCCAGAGCCGTCTGGAGCGCCTGGCGTCTGCGCCGTTGTTCCCATTGGTGATGGCGTGCATGGCGCTGCGCGCGGTATGGCCGCTGTTCGCGAAATAAGGAAAGTTGGTTTCATATGGATGATATCACGTTGATGCGTCTGGCGCTGGCCGAAGCGGAAAAAGCCGCTGCGTTGGGCGAGGTGCCTGTAGGCGCGGTAGTGGCGAAGGACGGAGAGCCTGTGGCGGTGGCACACAACACGCGGGAGACCGGCAAGAATGCCACGCATCACGCCGAGCTGCTGGCCATAGACGCGGCATGCCGGGCTTTGGGCGGCTGGCGGCTGTGGCAATGCGAATTGTTTGTGACGCTGGAGCCGTGCCCCATGTGCGCAGGGGCCATCGTCAACAGCCGTATCAAGCGCGTCGTGTACGGCGCGCGGGATGCAAAGGCGGGCTGCTGCGGCAGCGTAACGGATCTGTTTGCGCTGCCTTTCAATCACCGCCCCCGGGTGGAGGGCGGGCTGCTGGAGGACGAATGCGCCGCGCTGCTGGCGGCGTTTTTTGAAGAGCTGCGCCGCAGGCGCAGAGAGGGGAGCAAGCCGAAATGGAAAAAACCGCAGTCGTGACAGGAGCTTCCCGCGGCATCGGCGCAGCCGCAGCGCTGGCGCTGGCCGCGCAGGGGTGCCGTGTGGCCGTGTGCTGCCGCACCCGGCGGGACAGTGCCGAAAGCGTGGCGGCTCGTATCCGCGCCGCGGGCGGCACGGCGGCAGTATTCTGTGCAGATGTCTCCGACGAAGCGGCGGTGCGCACGATGTTTGCGCAGGTAGAGCAGACGCTGGGGCCGGCGGACATCCTTGTCAACAATGCGGGCGTTGCACAGCAGAAGCTGTTCACAGATATCACTGCGGCTGAGTGGGACGCCATGTTCGGCGTATGCGTGAAAGGCGCGTTCCACTGCTGCCAGGCCGCGCTGCCGCATATGATACGCCAAAAATGGGGCCGCATCATCAATATTTCTTCCATGTGGGGGCAGGTGGGGGCCTCCTGCGAGGTGCACTATTCCGCGGCAAAGGCGGCGCTTATCGGCTTTACCAAGGCATTGGCCAAGGAGGAAGGCCCAAGCGGAATAACGGTAAATTGTGTGGCGCCGGGCGTAGTGGAAACGGATATGATGGCCGTTTTCTCCCCGGAGGATAAGGCGGCGCTTGCAGAGGAAACGCCGCTGTGCCGTCTGGGCGCGCCGGAGGACGTGGCCGCTGCCGTCGCGTTTCTCGCATCGGACGCGGGCGCTTTTTTCACGGGGCAGGTATTGGCGCCCAACGGCGGGTTTGTCGTCTGAGGCTTCTGTAGATGTAATATAAGGGCGGGAGCCTTGTGTGCTCCCGCCCTTTTCAGAATGCCGGAATATTTGCGCGCGGCTGTAAAGCCGTTTCGACCTGAGCGGTAAAGGGGAATTCCGCCGCCGTCCCGTTGATGAAATCCACCCGGTAGCCCGTCCCGTCCTTGTGGAAAAAACCGCTCTCCGGTACGATGCGCAGATAACACAGGTTGGGGTCGCCTTCATCGTTGCAGGCAAAGTACCACGGCTCGAACGCCCCCGCCAGCGCCTCGCGCGCCGCCTGGTTGGCAGGCAGCAGCGGATGTCCCATAAAATGGGCTTTGCACTTAAAGGTGTGAAAACTGCTGCAGAGCGAAACACAGGGGTTGGCTTTCATCTCCCGCACTTTGGCGGAACGGCCGTGCGTGACCACCCAGAAGGCGCCGCCCATATAACAGGCGTTCACTACCCGCTGCGAAGGAACGTTTTCCCGCGCGGTCGCCAATACGAAGGTGCAGTCCTTTTCGAAAAGCTCGCGCAGGACCTCCAGGCTTTTTTCATATGCCGTCATAACGCGACCCTTTCTCCGGACGGCTGAACGCGCCCGGCTCGATGTTCCGCGGGCGCCTTTGGTGACGGCCCGCCTTGTGGCATCATTTTATCATGCGCATCGTCCGCATACCAGCTTTTTTTGACGAAAGCGCGGCGGCATGTGTTTTTCTGCATTTTGTCTGCGCTGCAGGCACGAGGACGGCTTGTTGTTTGCGCCGGGCAGCCATTGTTGAAAACCTCTTGTCAAACTATACAATCTTATGCTGGAAGATTGTACGTAAGATTCTCTCTTTTTTTACAACATTATCTTTAAAAAGCGACGCGATTGTGATACTATTTTTGTATAAGTTGCTGCCGTGCGTTTTGCGCAGGGCGGAAAAGAGGGTTGTTGTTTATGAATTACGCAAACGATCACATCCGAAACGTCCTCATAGCGGGCCACGGCGGCGCCGGGAAAACCAGCCTCGCCGAAGCGCTGCTGTTTACCGCCAAGAGCACCGACCGCCTGGGCCGTGTGGAAGACGGGAACACCGTATGCGATTACGACCCCGAGGAGGCCAAGCGCCGTGCATCCCTGTCGCTGGCCGTAGCGCCTGTCGAGTATGACGGCGTAAAAATAAATCTGATCGACACGCCGGGCCTGTTTGATTTTGAGCTGGGCCTGCACGAGGGCATCCGCGCCGCCGAGAGCGTGCTCATTACAGTGTCCGGCCGCAGCGGCCTCACCGTCGGTGCGCAGAAGGCGTACAAGCTGGCGCTGAAACACGGCAAGAGCCGTATGATCTACATCTCTAAAATCGACGCCGAGCATGCCGATTTCTATAAGGTATTTGAAGAACTGAAAGCGGAGTTCGGCCCGTCCATCTGTCCGGTGGTCGTGCCCATCGAGCAGGCCGGCGGCCGTGTGTTTGTGAACCTGATTGAATCCAAGGCGTACAGCTACGTCAACGGCGCGGCCCGCGAAGTGCCTATGCCCAAATACGGCCATCGGGAGGATGGGCTGATCGAGGCCATGCGCGAGGCCGTGGCCGAGACCGATGACGCGCTGATGGAGAAATTCTTCGAGGGTGAGCCCTTCACGCAGGAGGAGTTGACGGAGGGTGTGCGCGTAGGCGTTAAAACGGGCGCCATCACGCCGGTGCTCTGCGGCTGCTCCACTGCGCTGGCGGGCACGGACATGGTGCTGCGCTACATCAAAAAGCTGCTGCCCAGCGCAGCGCGCGGCGCCGGGTGCGTTGCGGCGGACCGCGACGGAAACGAGGTGGAGATCGCCTGCGAGGCGAAAGACCCGCTGTGCGCATATGTGTTCAAAACAGTAGCAGACCCGTTTGTGGGTAAGATGAGCTATGTCAAGGTTGTCAGCGGCACGCTCAAGGCGGACTCTCCGGTGGTAAACAGCCGCACGGGCGAGCCCGAACGCATGGGCAAGCTGGTGTTCGTGAAAGGGAAAAAGCAGACGGATGCGGCGGAGATCGGCGCGGGCGACATCGGCGCCATTACCAAGCTGGCTGCCGCGCAGACGGGCGACACGCTGTGTGCGCCGGGCCGTGTGGTGAGCCTGCCGCGCCCCGAGTTCCCCCGGCCTACGCTGTCCATGGCCATCAAGGTAAAGCAGAAAGGCGACGAGAGCAAGATCAGCGGTGCGTTGCAGCGCCTGATGGAAGAGGACCCGACGCTGGGGTACGCCGTCAACACCGAGACGGTGCAGCAGGTGATATCCGGTCTGGGAGAGCAGCATCTGGATGTGGTGTGCGCCAAACTCAAAAGCAAGTTCGGCGTGGAGGTAAGCCTCACCGAGCCGCGTATCGCATACCGTGAATCCATCCGTAAGAAATGCAAGGCGCAGGGCCGCCATAAGAAGCAGACGGGCGGTCACGGCCAGTTTGGCGACGTATGGATCGAATTCGAGCCGACGGACGAGGGAGAGTTTGTATTTGCCGAGAACGTGTTCGGCGGCAGCGTGCCCAAGAACTATTTCCCGGCGGTGGAAAAAGGCCTGCAGGAGGCCGTGCGCCACGGCGTGCTGGCCGGCTACCCCGTGGTGGGCCTGAAGGCCACTCTGCTGGACGGCAGCTACCACCCGGTGGATTCTTCCGAAATGGCGTTTAAGATGGCTGCGAAGCTGGCCTACAAGGCTGCGCTGCCCGAGGCTGGCCCCGTGCTGCTGGAGCCCATCGGCAACCTGATGGCTACTGTTCCGGGCGATGTGCTGGGTGACATCATGGGCGAGGTAACAAAGCGGCGCGGCCGCGTGCTGGGCATGCATCCGGCTGAGGATGGTCAGCAGACGCTGGAAGCCGACGTGCCGGTCAGTGAGATGCATGATTTCACCACCTATCTGCGCCAGCTCACGCAAGGACGCGGCAGCTTTGTATTTGAATTCACGCGCTATGAGCCGCTGCCCTCCAATTTGGAGCCGAAGGTCATCGAGGAAGCGAAGAAGTTCATTGATATGAAGGACGACGAGGAGTAACGTCCCAATACCAGCGGAAAACCGCCACAGGGGGGAGATGATTTTCCCTCCTGTGGTTCTCTTTTGTCCGGATGATGCATAAAATAGCAGCATCAGGGGGATTTTACAGCAGGACGCGTTTGTGTACGCCCGTCTGCCGCCGCCCATTGTATACAAAGGAACGGAACAGGCTCACAAAAAATGTCTGTTCAGCCGTAATATACAAAGAAATCCCCATTTACTGGTGCAATTTGTATAATTTTGGTTTTCCGCTTGACAGCCAAAAGCAAAAACACTATAATAACCCATATTGTACAAGTGCCCCACATTTTGTACTGTGGCGCGGCGCGGTACCAATATCTGTGAAGGAGACCGGAGACCTTGGAAAAAGAAATTGTCATGACCTATGCCGGCTTGCGTGCATTGGAGGACGAGCTTGAACAGCTGAAAACCGTCAAGCGCAAAGAGGTGGCCGAAAAGATCAAAGTGGCCCGCGGCTACGGCGACCTTTCCGAAAACAGTGAATATGACGAAGCCAAAAACGAGCAGGGCCTTGTGGAAGGCCGCATCGCACTTTTGGAAAAAATGCTCAAGCATGCCCGCGTCGTCACCGAGGACGAGCTTTCTACCGACCATATCAGCGTCGGCAGTCATGTGCGCATCAAGGATGAGGACGGGGATGAGGACGAATACGATATCACCGGTTCCACCGAGGCTGACCCGGTGAACGGAAAGATTTCGGATGAATCTCCCATCGGAGCGGCCCTTATTGGCCATTCCGTGGGCGATAAGGTGGATATCACGCTGCCCAGCGGCGCAGTTGTGCAGTACGAAGTGATGGAGATCGGCCGAGCAGAGCTGTAAGCCGCACAAAATCAGGCTTTTTTCAAAAACAGGTGCGAAAGCACCTGTTTTTGTGTTCTATTTTGTGCTATACTGAATGGGACAAATTGCGAGATGTTGGAGGACAAGCATGGCAAACGAAACATTGGAACAGCTGGGCAATGCGTTGGAGGCAGCCCAGCAGAAGATCGGGGCCGTGGCCGAAGAAGTGAGCGAGCAGGCGTACAACGAGCTGGTCGCCATCCGGCGCGAAAAGCTGCGCGGCTTGCAGGAGGCCGGAAACGACCCCTTTGAGCTGACAAGCTATCCCCAGGCGGATTTTGCCGCCGAGGTGAAAGAGAGCTTTGTGGACGTGCCCGAGGGTGAACAGGGCCGCAGCGTGTGCATGGCGGGCCGCATGATGAGCAAGCGCGTGATGGGCAAGGCCAGCTTTGCGGACCTTCGGGACACCACGGGCAGCATCCAGCTTTATGTCCGCCGGGACGACGTGGGTGTGGAGGAGTATCAGGCGTTCAAGAAATTTGATATCGGCGATATCATCGGCGTCAGAGGCTTTGTGTTCCGCACGAAGATGGGCGAGATCAGCGTGCATGTCACCGAGATCGTACTGCTGAGCAAGAGCCTGCTGCCTCTGCCCGAAAAGTTTCACGGCCTGAAGGACCGCGAGGCGCGGTACCGCCAGCGCTATGTGGACCTGATCGTCAACCCGGAGGTGCGCAAGACGTTTGAGGTGCGCTCCAAATTCATCCGCCATATGCGCAATTACCTGGATGAGCGCGGTTATATGGAAGTGGAAACGCCGGTGCTGAACACCATCGCAGGCGGTGCGGCGGCGCGGCCTTTCGTGACCCACCACAACACGCTGGATATTGATATGTATATGCGTATCGCCACCGAGCTGCCGCTCAAGCGGCTGATCGTAGGCGGCATCGACCGCGTGTATGAGATCGGCCGCATTTTTCGCAACGAGGGCATGGACCCGAAGCATAACCCGGAGTTTACGACCGTGGAGCTGTATCAGGCGTATGCGGATTTCCATACGATGATGGACATTGCCGAGGGGATCCTTTCCTCGGCCGCGCTGGAGCTGCTGGGCGGCTATGAGGTGGAATGGCTGGGCGAAAAGATCGACCTCACGCCGGGCTGGCGCCGCCTGACTATGGTGGACGCTGTGAAGGAGTATGCAGGCATCGACTTCGGCGCCATCTCCGACAATGCCCAGGCGGTTGCCGCGGCCGAAGCCATCGGTGTGGAGCTGCCGGAGGCGGCGGAGCCCACTTGGGGCAACGCGCTGTACGCCTGCTTTGACCAGCGTGTGGAGGAAAAGCTCATTCAGCCCACATTCATCACAATGTATCCGGTGGAGGTATCTCCTCTGACAAAGCGCAGCCCGCAGGACAAGCGTTTGACGGAGCGCTTCGAGTTGTTTATCTGCCACAGCGAGATGGCAAATGCCTATTCCGAGCTGAACGACCCCATCGACCAGCGCGAGCGCTTCGTCAAGCAGGCGGAGCAGCGCGAGCGCGGCGACGACGAGGCCGAGATGCTGGACGAGGATTTCCTGACGGCTCTGGAATACGGCATGCCCCCGACGGGCGGCATGGGTATGGGTATTGACCGCTGTGTGATGCTGCTGACGAATTCCAGCACCATCCGCGAGGTCATCCTTTTTCCGACGATGAAACCGGTTGATTAATAAATCACAATATGTAGCAAAACTCTCCGCGAATACCACTATATATTGTAAATCCCTCTGCTGTCAAACTGTGGCTGACGGCATTTTGACAGCAAATTGTGAAGAATAATGCGTCGCGTTATGAAGAATGACGGAGTTCAAACGAATAAGCTACAGGTTTAGCAATGCTATGAGAGCACTTCTTAGAGTTCATCTGAGAAGTGCTCTTTTTAATTTCTGCAGCAGTCTTCTGGTACGGTCGAAGGCAAAAAGGGAGGATACACAATAGGAAGGAAAGCTACAAGCCCAGACCCGATCGCAGCACAGGCCATAACAGATGAGCCGGTGCGAAAGCACCCGCTCCTGCTTATCCGATTCAGCTGAAGGATGTAAATGCGTTCTTGCATACGAGCTGGAATCGCAAATATCACATTGCGGCTGCGCCCAAATATCGCAGGAAAGGATGCGGTAAAAATCGTGGAGCACATCAAACACCGGATGGAGGAAAACAGAGCGGGAAAACACCTGACGATGCTGGAATAAGCCCGCTTGCGGGCAGCGGCAGCAAAATTCCCGCGGCTGGCGGACTGTACTTGCGCCGCCCGGCGCGCATGCCGGCAATACACAGGGCTTTGCCCGCATATGCAAAGCCGGTGGTTTCTCTGCAGTAAAAACGCGCCCGCATCCGAAATACATCCGGCCTGCGGGCGCGTTTTCTATTGGCGTATTATACTTGGATTTCCGTATTCGGCCGCGCCGGGGCGAGCTTCAGGCAAAGCTCCTGTTCTTCTCCGTCGCACCGTCCCGTTGGGCAAAAGCCAAAATCTGTATACAGGGCGTACGCTGCCTGGTTTTCCGGGCTGCAGGTGAGCAGCACCGTGCCGGACGGCCCAAACGGCTTTGTTTCGATGTATCGGATCACCTGCGCCAAAGCAGATTTGCCGTACCCCTTTCGCTGGTGCGCAGCGTCGATCATGAAATGCCAGATATTATAGGTCTGTTCCTCACGGTCGTAAATAACCATGACGTATCCGATCATCTTGTCCCCGGCGTAAATGCCGAAGGGCATACATTGGTCCCGGTACACATAAGCCTGTGCCAGACTGCGGATGGGGGATGAGACAAAGCGCTCCTGCCCATTGCCCAGCCGGAGCGCAAAGCATTCCAGAAAATTTGTTTCGTCTATCTGCGTCAATTTTATCATGACAGCCTCCCTTGATGCGAAGGGTCAGCGTTGCAGGACCCTCCTGGTCTTATTGCGGAAAAAAAGAGCCTGATGTTTTCGCATAATGAACATCTCCTTTGCTTGTCAGATATCTATAAAAACGCAGGCAGACCTGCGGAAGCCTGTTTATACTCCGTCCACATCGTCCAACTGGAAATCCTCGGGCAGCAGCAGGCACAGGTCCGCTTCGGGCTGGGCCACAAGGCGGCGGGACTGGTTGAGGATGGCCTCCTCCACTTTGTTGCGGGCCAGCCGCCCGTTGCCTGCGTCCCGCGCGCGGGTGAGCTGCACGGCGTTGAAATAGGCCAGCAGGTTTGCGTCGCAGCGCTCGTCCAGCGTATACCCCTTGCCGCCCGCCTGCAGCTTTGCAATGGCCAGCAGCTCTTCGCCGGTATAATCGGGAAATTCAATGATGTTTGGAAAACGGCTTTTCAGGCCGCTGTTGGCCGTCAAAAATTCGGCCATCTCTTTGGAGTAGCCGGCCAGGATAACGATGAGATCGTCCCGGTGGTCCTCCATGCCTTTCACCAGCGTATCAATGGCCTCCAGCCCGAAGCTGTCGTCTTTTCCGCGGTACAGGCTGTATGCTTCGTCGATGAACAGCACGCCGCCCACGGCGGATTTGAGCACCTGTGTGGTAAGCGGTGCGGTGTGGCCCACATAACGGCCCACAAGGTCGGCGCGGGTCACTTCCACCAGCTGTCCGCCGCTCAGCACCCCGATGGCCTTCAGGTAACGGCTCACCAGCCGGGCAATGGTCGTTTTACCTGTGCCGGGGTTCCCGGTGAAGATCATATGCATGGAAACGCTGGCCGTCTTGAGGCCGGCGGCTTTGCGCCGCGCCTGCACGGCAAAATTGTCCTCCAAACTGAGTACGTATTCCTTTACGGCTGCAAGGCCCACGATGCCGTCCAATTCTGCCTTTACGGCTTCCACCTCGCCTTGGTAAGCTTCAGGAAGAAGAGCGAGCAGGTCTGCCGGGCCTGCGCCGAAGTCTGCCGTCAGGCGGCCGTCCGCTGCGCCCAGCGCGGCGGCTTTGGGCGCGTCGTCGTGTTCCAGCCGGTACTGGGCCAGGGCGCGGTAGGCGCGGTCCCAGAATGCCAGCACGCCCTGCGCGCCCTTGGCGCGCCCGCCGCTTTCGGCGGCGAGGAGCAGCGCCGCATCCCCGGCCGTGACGGTGAAGCCCAGCGCCTTTTGCGCGCGGGCAGCCAGCTTGTCAAATTCCGCTTTCGCCACAGCGGACAAGCTTTCGGGCGTGAGGGCGGCCGTCTCACAGATATCCCCCAGCGCCGAAACGAACGGAGCGCCGAAGTTGTCCGCCAGCTTGGCAACGGGGGCCTCGCTGAGCAGCACAAGGTATTTGCCCCGCGGCGTGAGCGCGCCCACGGCGTCGGTGACAAGGGCGTTGCCCGCGTCCACCAGACGGCCGTTCTGCAATACATAGCGCCCGGCCAGCGGGCTTTTGCCCCGCTGCACCAGATTGGACAGGACCGTCAGGAACGCAGGCTGGCAGCGCTCGTAGTGTTCGAACACTACGATGTCGCCCTTGGCGGCCAGCACCATATACAGATCCTGCAAAAAAAGCTTTTCCTCTGCGGCGGTTGGGTACAGCGACAGATCCATCCAGGAGATATCCCCGCTGACGAACACGCCGCGCTGGGCCAGTTCCTCTGCGGCGGCACACAGGCTCAGGTGCTTGCCTGTGTCCGCCGGACCGGTGACGAGGAAAGCGTTGCGCGCGCTTTCACCCTCGTGGCCCATCACATACGGCCGCTTGAGCGCGATGACCAGCTTTTGAAGATAATCCGGCTGGCCCAGTACGGTTCCGCCCAGCGCCTCGGCCAACCCGTCGAAGCCCTCCAGCCCCGTCTTGCCCCGCGGGGCGGCGTGGTTGGGCAGGGGAGCCGCGGCCGCCTCTTGTGCGGGCCCGCCGGCAAGGCCGCGCACTTCAGGAGTTTCCAGCTCACGCCCGATGCGGTGGATGTCCTCCAGCGCGCTGCGGTTCAGGGCCTCGATCTCCTTTCGCTGGCGCGCGATGGCCTCGTCCAGCGCCGCGCCTGTGCGTGGAGCCGCGCGCTCCAGAGCCTCCAGCTCCCGCGCGGCGTTTGCGGCCCGGCGTTCCATGACTGCAAAATCCGGCGCGGCGTGAAGCTCTGTCCCGGAAGGCTGCTTTCCGATGGCGTCAAAGTCAATGACCGGCACGTCCGCCTTGGGGCGCGCGTCTTCCCGCGAGGCGCCGCGGGAGGGCGCCGCGGGCCGTCCCGGCGCGGTGCGGCGCTGGGGGCTCCGGCCGCGCGGGGGCTGCTGCTTCGGTTCAGGCTCCAGCGTCAGGCGCGGCGCTTCCGGCTTGTCCCGGCCTGCCGCCTGCCCGCCGGTGCGCAGCGGGCGCGAGCCGAACACGCTGTTCAGCAGATCGTCGATGTCGTTTTTCATGATGCTCCCCTTTCCATAACAGTGCGCACAAACAGGCTTTTCACAGCAGCCGGCGGCTTGCTCCGCCCAAAGCGTCGGCTGCAGGCGTTATCGTTGTCCCCGCCTTTTGCCATATTCCATGTGTGCCAGAATTTCAATGCTGTCGGCGTATTTATCATAGCAGTGCTCGCCCGCTTTGTCGATGGCCCGGTCGTTGGCCAATTGAAGCATAAACCGGTCGCTCTGATTCCAGATGGTGATCCGCATCGTAACTTCCATGAGATGGGAATAGCCGGTCAACACTGCGTAACCGGCTTCCTCCTTGGCAAAAGCCGACCGCCGGATATCGCCGCCGTTTGCTAAAAGCTCTCCGGTGACGTCCCGCGGCTTGGCTCCGGCAATCATACCCACAGCAAGAGATTGGAATCCCTTTTTTTGAAAATCGGTGCGGATCACAACGTCCAGAAAGGAAAGAAGCTGTTCCCAGCCGATCTTCCAGGTCAGCTCATAATACAGAGTGGTGAAGATTCCCTCTTTTTCAATTCCCCTGAACTGCATCCCCATTCCTCCACAGGCTTTGCCGGGCGCTGCGCCCGGCAAAGATTTTTGCTGTCGTATTCATTATATCATAAATGCGCCCAGAAAACGACGATGCGCGTGTTTGACGCATGCAAAATCCGTGGAAAGGTGAAAAAGCGGGAAAACGCCCGGACGGAGAGGTGCCGGCGTGCGGCACACCGCCTCTGCCGGGCGCATACGATAGCGCAGAAGCCAATGGAGCAAACGGGGCGCGGAGGGAAAAGCCGTGCCCGGCACGCTCCGAAAAAACGCGGCGAGCGGGTGCAGGCCCGGCCGTTGATGAAAGGAAATCAGTATGGGTATCACACATGTAGACAAAACCCTCAGCGAAGAACGGATCGAGTGCAATGGCGAGGTATATGTCACGCTCAGCGTTACAGCCAAGCCGGACGTCGTTGACAACCCTGTGGACATCGCGCTTGTGCTGGACCGCTCGGCCAGCATGGCGGGCACGCCGATGATGCACCTGAAGGCGGGAGCCAAGGAGTTCATCGATATCGTTATGAAGCGCACGGGAGGCCGTATGGGAAGGCTGGCCAACGGCAACCGCATCGGCATTGTCAGCTTTGCGGGCACGGCCAGCATAGACGTGCCTCTGACCGAGGACGTGGCGGTACTGAAGCAGGCGGTGGACGCGCTGCAGGCCCAGGGCAATACCAATCACGCCGACGCATTTACCCAGGCGGGTACGCTGTTCGGCGCAACCACACGCAAAAAAGTGCTGGTCATTTTCACCGACGGCGAAACGACCGTCGGCCCGAACCCCGCGCCCATCGCAGCAGCCCTGCGCGACGACGGTGTGGAGATCTACTGCATCGGTTTGGTGGGCCGCACGGGCCTGAACGAGGAAACGCTGCGCAGCTGGGCCAGCGAGCCGGTGGACGAACACGTCATCACGACGCCCAACGAGGAAGAACTGGAAGCCGCGTTCCATGACCTGGCCGATACCATCGCCGGCCCGGGGGCAACGAATATCCGCATCACCGACATCATCAGCAGCGATTTTATGATCACCGCCTATCTGCCGCCGCAGCTCGGCACTGCGGAGCTGGAAGGCTACCAGATCATCCGCTGGCATATCCCGGAACTGGCCGACGAAATGGAGCAGACCGCCACGCTTACCTTCCTTGTCCGCCATGTGGGCAGCAGCGGCGGAGCCCAGGAGGTAAACAGCTCCATTGAATACACCGACGATGAAGGCTCCATCGTGGACTTCCCGTCCCCCTTTGTAACGGTAGACTGTGGTTCCATCATCATCCCGGAGTGTCCGGAGCCCATCGACGTCCACGCCGACCCCTGCCAGGATTCTATTTTCTTGGACGCCGGGGACATTATCATGACAGACCAGGGCCGTATTCTGCAAGTGGACTTCGTACTGCACGATATTTGCCCGCACCGCCGTACCTCCGTCGGCATCATTGTTACGGAGCTGATGGAAGACGGCATCGAGGCCTCCCGGGGCTTCAAGGTGCTCACCATCCCCGCCCACACCGGCTCAAGCTGCCGCGACGTGCATGTGATGTGCGTGCCCTTTGTTCTGCCGGAGGACCCGGATGCATGCGGTTGTACCAGCGGCATGTGCACGGGGCGCAACTTCCGTGTGCGCATCATTGCCCACCCCATGGACTACACCTGGAACTGCTGCGGCACCATCCCCGTAGGCCGGAAGGTGTAAGCCCGTTTCCCCCCTTTTCCGCGGAAGCGGCGCGGCCCTGCCGGGCCGCGCCGCCGCCCCGCCTGCAAAGGCCGCCCGGCACCGGGCGGCCTTTGCGCGTTTTGCCGTATCATATGCAATCTTGGCACAAAGCGCTTTTTTTGCAAAAAAAACTTTTGCGCGCCGAAAAAAACGTTATAATGAAAACAGGGAAATCCGCGCGCCCCACCCGGCGCGCAAAACCATACAATCAATCAAAGGAGTGTATCAATATGATCCTGAAAAACGGCCTTGTTTTCACCGAAGACGCGCGCTTTGTGCTGGCGGACGTGGAGATCGCGGACGGAAAAATCGCTCAGGTGGCTGCCCCCGGCACGCTGGACGGCCCCGACGCAGTGGACGTTTCCGGCAAATACGTCGCCCCGGGTTTTGTGGACATCCACATCCACGGCTCCAAAGGCTCTGATTTCTGCGACGCGGGCGCGGAGCACATCGAAACGATGTCCGCCTATCTGGGCGGCGAGGGCGTAACGTCCTTCTGCGGCACCACGATGGCTTTCGACGAGCCCATCCTCACCAATATCTTCAACATCGCGAAGCCCTACATCAACAAAGAGACCGGCGGCGCCGTGTTGCGCGGCATCAATATGGAAGGGCCCTTCTTCAACAAGGCGAAAAAGGGCGCTCAGGCGGAAAAATACATTGTGGACCCGGAGGTCGAGATGTTTGACCGCCTGTATGAGCTGTCCGGCGGCGCCATCAAGCTCATCGACGTTGCGCCGGAGCTACCGGGCGCGGTGCCTTTCATCGAGCGGGCCAGCAAAAAATGCGTGGTGTCCATTGCGCACACCACGGCCAATTACGACCAGGCCAAGGCGGCCTTTGCCGCGGGCGCATCCCATGTGACGCACCTGTTCAACGCCATGCCGCCGTTCAACCACCGCGACCCAGGCGTCGTGGGCGCGGCCAGCGATGACGCGGCCCATGTGGAGATGATCTCCGACGGCATCCACCTGCATCCGGCTGTGGTGCGCAGTGTGTTCCGCTGGTTCGGCGCCGAGCGCGTGTGCCTCATCAGCGATTCCATGCGCGCCGCGGGCATGCCCAACGGTGTGTATTCGCTGGGCGGCCAGACCGTGTATATGACGGACGGCAAGGCCACGCTGGAGGACGGCACCATCGCGGGCAGCGCTACCTGCCTGGCCGAATGCTTCCGCCGCGCCGTCAGCTTCGGTGTGCCTTTGGACGCGGCGCTGCGCGCGGCTACCATCAACCCGGCACAGGCTGTGGGCCTGTTTGATGAACTGGGCAGCATCACCGCCGGCAAGCGCGCCGATATACTGGTACTGGACGAGACGTTGCACCCGGAAAAAATCTTCATCGGCGGCGTACAGACGAAATAAGCCGGATGTCCGGCACGGGCGGCGGTTCCCTATGGGGCCGCCGCTTTTTTGTGCTTTGGCGGGGCGCAGCACGCAGACCCGCCGGTGTGCAGAAAAAGCCCCCGGGCTTTCCCATTGCGGGAAACCCGGGGGCTTTGCCGTTGCTTTGAAAGGTACTGAACGCCTGTGGACGGCGCTTACGCCTTGCCCACAGAGCCGAACAGCTCCATTTTTTCCTTGACGGTGTTTTTGATGGCCTCGGCGCCCGGCGCAAGCAGCTTGCGCGGATCAAAGCCCTTGCCCTGCTGGTCCTTTCCGGCCTCAATGTATTCACGGGTGGCCTTGGCGAAGGCGAGCTGGCATTCGGTGTTCACATTGATCTTGGAAACACCCAGGCTGATGGCCTTTTTGATCATATCGTCGGGGATGCCGGTGCCGCCGTGCAGCACAAGGGGAATGTGATCCGTCGCATTGTGGATCTTCTCCAGCGCGTCGAAGTCCAGGCCTTTCCAGTTGGACGGGTACACGCCGTGGATGTTGCCGATGCCTGCGGCCAGGAAGTCGATGCCCAGGGAAGCGATGCGCGCACACTCGGCGGCGTCCGCGATCTCGCCCATGCCCACGACACCGTCCTCTTCACCGCCGATGCTGCCGACCTCGGCCTCGATGGAAAGGCCGTTCTCGTGGGCCAGAGCCACCAGCTCGGTAGTCTTGGCCACGTTTTCGTCGATGGCGTAGTGGCTGCCGTCGAACATGATGGAGGAGAACCCGGCCTCAACACAGGCCTTGGCACCCTCGTAGGAGCCGTGGTCCAGATGCAGCGCCACGGGCACGGTGATGCCCAGCGTATCGATCATGGCCTTGACCATGGCGGCGACGGTTTTGAAGCCTGTCATATATTTGCCCGCGCCTTCGGACACGCCGAGAATGATGGGGCTGTTCATTTCCTGCGCAGCCTGCAGCGCGGCCTTTGTCCACTCCAGATTGTTGATGTTGAACTGGCCTACGGCGTAGCGGCCGTCGCGGGCTTTCTGCAGCATTTCGGTAGCGTTTACCAGCATAATTCATTACCCTCCAAAAAATCGTTCCTGTTTTGGGCGGGCGCTCCAAGCGCAGTGGCCCGCCCAGCGCGTATCGGTCCCACAGTGAAAGAGGACAAGCCCTTGTCACAAATTTAACCAAGGATAGTATAACGCATCGCGGCGGCAAAATCAATCTTCACCGCCGCTTTTATAAATAAAGTACGAATAAAGGTAAGCGGGCACGACGAGCACGGCTCCCAGAGCCGCCGTGGCCGCGGCCAGCCAGCGGCCGGAGAGGAAAAAGCTGCCCGCCGCCAACGCCAGACCGCCCCAGAACCACAGCGGCCCCGCAAAGCGGTGGGTGCGCCGCCAGCACGTTTCGCTGGCCAGCGTCCACGGCGTACGGATGCCGCAGAAATAGTTGTGCCGGAACTTGGGCATATAATTGCCCGCTACGCACAGCAGCGCGCCCACACAGGCGGCAATGATGCGGGAAACGTCCAGCCCGTCCGGATAAAACGCAGCGTACAGCGTAACGCCCTGCAGGATAAGCACGAACAGCGCCAGCGCCAGCCGGAACGCATCGTACGCGCGGCCGAACTTTTCATAGCTGCGGCGGCGCGGGTCGATGTAGGGCAGAAATTTCATCAAAAGGCTCAGGCCCAGCCCCATGGCCGGGCCGAAAAACGCTCCCGGGCGTGCCGCCCAGCCGTCGATCTGCCCGTCCACGTTCCAATGGACGGGGATGCGTGCGGGCAGCAGAGGCAGCAGCGCCAGCGTCACGGCAAACGACAGGGCGCACACGCCCCAGATGGTCCATTCTGTTTTATTGCTTTGTTTCATCGCCGTCTCCCTTTGCAAAACCGGCCACCCATGCAAGCATGTCCTGTAAAACGCTGGTGTCCAGCTCGTAAAAAATATACTTGCCGCGCTTTTCGTCGCTCACCAGGCCCGCGTCTTTCAGAACGGAAAGATGGTGGGAGATGGTGGCTCCGCTGGTGCCGAACTGTTCGGATATCTCACCGGCGCTTTTCGGCCCTTTGCGCAGCAGCTCCAGGATCTGGCGGCGGGTGGGGTCGGACAGGGCTTTGAACGTTTTGTCGAACACGCGCGCACCGCTCCTTCCGCTGCTTTTCTTTCGACGCTCGTCTAAATGAATGATATCACAAACACCGCCCCGCGGCAAGCGCAGAAAAACGCATGGAAAGCCGCCCGTGCTGGAAGCGATTCCCAGGTATATTTGCAAAAATTTCAAGATGCGTAAAGGTGTAAACCTTGCGCGAATTTTTTGTAAAAACGGCGAAAAGAGGAAATGTTTCCCGTTTAAAATCGTCAAAATCCCAACTTGACACTTTGGAATAAACCCGGGGTTTTGTGGAAAGTTTTCAACAGGGTGTTGAAAACACAGTCGAAAACTTCTCTCAAAAAGCCCGCAAATGGGCAAAACAGGCGGGTTGTCAACACTTTCAACAGGGTTTTCAACATTCAATAAGGAAAAAATTACCTTTTACAAAATGTATATGCACCTTTACGAATTCCATTTAACAGTGAGCGCCGAAATTTAAAAGAAGAAATTGTTTAAATTGCGCACCGGAGACAAAACTTTCCGTAAGCCCGCGGCAGGCGGGCGGGAAAGGGGGACCGGAATGAAAGGCGTAAACAAGTGTGTGGTGGAAATTGTGGAGCCGCAGGACGAGAGCATCGAACGGGTGCTGGTGTTTTTTAAGCCGGAAAGCCGCGCGGTGCAGTTGGGGTGCCAGCAGGATACGGCGGAAAAATATGTTTCCGGCCTGGTTTCATGGCGGCGCAGTATTTTGCCGCTGGGGCCGGGCGCGCGCGCCGCGCTGTGGGCAGCGGCTGCCACGGCCGCCGCTGTGCTGCTGTGGTTCCTTTTGTAAGCGCGCCGCTGTCAGGCTCAGGCGAAAATGCCCGAAATCCGGCGGAAATTATAGCAAAGATGCGGTATCTGTGTTATAATAACCTCAAACCCGCCGCTTGCGCGGCTGCGCGTGTGCCCGGCACACGCGGATGCGCCGGTGCGCATGGGTTTGAGAACATTGAAACACGCAAAACCGCAGCAAGTGCGGTTTTGTCGAGGCCGCTGCGCGGCATCGTGTTATAATAGCCTCAAACCCGCCGCTTGCGCGGCTGCGCGTGTGCCCGGCACACGCGAATGCGCCGGTGCGCATGGGTTTGAGAACGTTGAAACACGCAAAACCGCAGCAAGTGCGGTTTTGTCGAGACCGCTGCGCGGCTGCGCGCGCTGCATGCGGAGCGCAGTGTGTGGGAACCGGACGGGCGGGGCTTTTTTGAAAATTCTGGAGGCTGCGGATGGAACGGGCAGAGAAGAAAAACGATAGATTTGAACACAAAGCAGAGCAGGATTCCACAATTGTGTACGGCAAAAATGCCGTGACAGAGCTGCTCAAAAGCGGTGCGGCCGTGGATACCGTGTTCGTACAGGATACCATGAACGCCGCACAGGCGGGATATTATACGGCCATCGCCCGCGAGGCGGGCGCTGTGGTCAAGCGCGTGCACGCGGCCAAGCTGCGCGGCATGTGCGGCACGGAAGGCCACCAGGGCGTTGCGGCGTGGGCGGCCAGTGTGGCTTATGTCTCGCTGGATGACTTGCTGGCCGAGGCGGCGCGCCGGGGCGAGCCGCCCTTTTTGCTGCTGGCGGACGGCGTGGAGGATCCCCATAATCTGGGCGCGATCATCCGCACGGCGCTGCTGTGCGGCGCTCACGGCGTGGTGATACCGCGGCGCGGCGGCGTACCTGTTACACCAACTGTACTAAAAAGCAGCGCGGGCGCGGCGGCAAGGCTGCCCGTGGCGCGTGTGGCCAACATCGGCGAGGCTGTCCGCAGGCTCAAGGCGCAGAATGTATTTGTCTATTGCGCGGACATGGACGGACGCCCCGCTTTCCAGCAAAACCTTACAGGCCCCATCGCGCTGGTGGCGGGCAGTGAGGGCAGCGGTGTTTCGCCGCTGGTGAAGTCCCTGTGCGACGGTGTTCTCAGTCTGCCCATGGCGGGCGGCGGCACGGGGGTGGACAGTTTCAACGTGTCGGTCGCCACCGGCATCATTCTGTATGAGATCATGCGCCAGCGCGGAACGGAGGGTTCTCTTTGAGCGATCAGAAACCGCATATCACAGCTTCAGAGCTCGACCATATCCTCGAGCAGGTGCAGAAGAAGCGGGCGGACGCGCCCGCGGCAGCCCGTCCGGCACAGAGTTCGGATGCGGACCTGGACGCCATTTTATCCGAACTGGGCGTCGGGACCGGAAAAAAACGCGCTCCGGTAGAGCCGATCTTGCTGCCGGTGCCTGAGTTTGCCCACGAAAAAAACGATCCGCTGCCGGAGATTCCCCAGCCCGCTCCCGCGAAAGCGCCGGAACCCGCGGCGGAGCCCGAACCGGAGCCCGCGCCTGTTGAGGACGAAGTGCCCACGGTGGAACTGCCGGACATTAAGGCGTATTCCGAAGCTGAGGCGCAAAAGCAGGCGGAGGAACGCGCGCGCATTATGGAAGAAGCGCGCCGCGAGGCGGAAAATACGCTGCACAGCGCCGCGGGTGAAGCCGTGCTGAGCGCGGCGCGGGAGGCGGTGCTCCGGCGCGGCTCCCAGCCTGCACAGGAACAGGAGCAGGCCGCCCCCGTTACCGGAAACAATCTGTTCGGCGAAGTAGACGACCGTTTCCGCGATTTCTTCGCAACCGCCGTGATCGACGACCCTACGCTGGGTGAGAGCGGCCGCCGCAAAAAAGAAAAGAGCGGCTTCTGGGCGAAGCTGTTTGCCAAAAAAGAGGAAGAGGAATTCGAGGATGAATTTGCCCAGGGCGAGGCAGGCGAGTATTACGAGGCCGCTCTGGAGGAGGGCTATACCGGGGAATTTGACGCCATCCGCCCCGAGCAGTGCATTCCGGGCGCGCCCGTACCGGGCCGGGCGGATGCGCCGGAGCAGCGCGCGCCTGGGGCCAATGGGCGCACTTTCGGCAGCACGCTGGATCTGGACGTGCCCCAGGCAAACCCGCAGGACACGCCCGCACCAGTGTCCGCCTCCTTTTTGGCGCGGGCCATTGCCAGAGCCGACACATTCGACCTGGGTGCTGCGCGCAAGCGGCGCGATACCCGCGCAATGGACATCGATATCCCGCTGGACGGCGACGGCACGGGCGAATACGAGCCGCTGCGCAGGAAAAACTCCGGCGCGCTGGCACCGGAGGAGGAGATGGGCGAATACAACCGCCTGTCCGACGCGCCGGCGGTTGCCCAGGAACTGGCCTCCATGCGCCAGACGCGCCTGGCGCGCACCGTGCTCACGGGCGTGCTGACGCTGTTCCTGTTGTATTTGGGCCTCTCGGCCCGCACGGGCTGGCTGCCGCCCATTGGCGTGCTGGACCCGCACACGGCTCCGCTTACTTATCTTGTCACCAATTTCGTTCTGTTGGCCGTAGCGGCTTTCAGCTCCATCACCACGCTGGGGGCGGGCCTGCGGGGCCTTGCGCTCCAGCCTACGTCCGACAGCTTCACTGCGCTGGCCGTGGTGGGAGCGGCGCTGCAGAATGCGGCGCTGCTGTTTGACGCGAAAAATTTTGATCCGGAGGCCGTGACGCTGTTTGCGCCCGTGGCGGCGCTGCTGCTGTGCGGCAATGCGCTGGGCAAATGGCTGCAGATCCGCGCTGTGTGCGCGAATTTTGCGCTGGCAAGCTCCGGTGAGGAGCATGCGGCCGCGTTTTTGCTGGAAAAGGAACAGCTGGCAAAGCGGCTGTGCGACGGTTTGGGCGAGCCGGAACCGCGTCTGCTGCTGAACCGTCCTACAGCGCTGGTCAAGGGCTTTTTGCGCCAGAGCTTTTCTCCCCGCGCGGCGGACGCCATGGTGCAGAAGCTGTGCTGGGGCCTGGGCGGCGCGGCGCTGGTGTGCGCTGTTGTCGCAGGCGTAAAGGGCGGCGGGGTGATGCCTGCGCTCTCCGGCCTGGCCGCAGCCTTGAGCCTGAGCGCGCCTCTGGCGGCGACGCTTGTGTACGCGCTGCCCACCAGCCTGATGCAGCAGGCCACGGCCCGCTGCGGCGCCGTGGTTCCGGGGCCGAGCGCAGTGGAAACGCTGGGGAGTGCCAACACGGTGCTGCTGAGCGCGCGGGAGCTGTTCCCCGCGGGCAGCGTGCGCCTGCACGGCATCAAAACCTTTGAAAAAGAGCGCATCGACATTGCCATCCTTTATGCAGCCAGCCTGCTGTCGCCCAGCTGCGAGACGCTGCGCGGCGTGTTCATGGGCATGCTGGACAACAACGAGAAGCTGCTGGCCGGTGTGGAAAACGCCTCGGTGGAAATCGGTTACGGCTTTACCGGGTGGATCGAGCACCGCCGTGTTCTGCTGGGCAGCCGCGAGATGATGAAGCGCCATGACATTGAAGTCCCCTCTTTGGACTACGAGAAAAAATATACGAAGAACGGCCAGCGCTCTCCCATCTATCTTGCGGTGGCGGGCAAGCTGTTCGGCATGTTCCTCGTCAGCTACCGGCCCGACCGCCGCGCCGCGGAAACATTGGACAGTCTGGCGCAGAGCGGTATCAGCGTTCTGGTGCAGGCGGACGATTTCAACATTACCGCGCCGCTGGTGGCCGCGACTTACGGCATTCCGGAGGGAACAATCAAGGTGCTGTCTCAGCATGAGCAGGACGCACTAGAGACCGAGCTTGCCTACCGTCCCGAGAGCGAGGGCGTGATGATGCATACAGGTGCATGCGCGTCCTTCCTGGGCGGCATGCGCGCGGCTGCGCGCGCGGCCGCAGGTGAACGCCTTGCGGGCGTTGTGCAGACGGCCGCTGTGGCGCTGGGTGCGGTGCTCAGTGTGGCGTTGGGCTTTTACGAGGGCCTTACGGGCCTTTCTCTGGGCGCGGTGCTGGCGTATCAGCTCGTATGGAGCGCCATCATCGCATCCGTTCCCTTTGCAAAAAAACCGTAACAAACCGGAGAAACGTCCGCTTCTTGAAAAGGGACGGACACAGACTGTCGAAAAAGGCAAAGAGGTAAAAGAAAAGTCCGGAGAAAAGCTGGCGGTGGCAAAGCCATGCATCTTTGCGCGGCAAACTGCAAGCCACCCGGCGAATGCCGCCAAAAGGGGGCGGACGCTCCGGCATCGGCTGTCTGGTTCTCTGTTTCAATAAGCGGTCAACGGCCGGAAAAGGAGGATGCTCTGTGTCTGCTGCCCCCGTCTTCTCAGCCGCATCCATTGCAGGATGCATTTTTACGGTGCTGGTTTCCATCGCACTGCCTGTTGCGGCGCTTGCCGTCCTCAAGCATAAAACAGGCCGCGGCTTGCTGGCCGCGCTGGTGGGCGCCGGTTGTTTCATCGGCTATGCGTTGGTGCTGGAGCAGCTGCTCCACGCGGCGGTGTTTTCCCTGTTTCCGGCTATTACGCTGTATCCGGCGGCCTATACGGCTTACGGTTGCCTTGCCGCGGGCCTGTTTGAGGAAACAGGCCGCCTGATGGGGCTGTCGCTGCTGTGCAAAAAAGACAGGGGTCTGGCGCTGGGCGTAGGCTACGGCATTGGCCACGGCGGCGTGGAGGCTGCGCTGCTGGCAGGGGTGAACGCCGCCGTGAACGCGGCGGTGATGCTGGGCGCGCCCGCCGCGCCGCAGGTAACGGACGCGCTTGGGGCCGCGGGGGCGGGCGCGTTCTGGGCTGCCGGTGTAGAACGCATCGCGGCAATGGCGCTGCATATGGCGCTGTCCATCTTGGTGTGGATGGCGGTCACCCGGCGCGTTCCCATCTGGTACTATTTCGCGGCGGTGCTGTTGCACGCCGCGGCAAATATTCCCGCGGCGCTGTCCCAGCTGGGGCTGCTGCGGGGCATGTGGCGTATTGAAGGAATCATTCTGGCGGTGAACGCCGTGGTTTGCCTGTTCGTTTGGTCGGTTTACCGCAAAGCGTGTGTCCGCAGGCCCTAGGCCGGCTGAGCGCGGCCGGGCTGGAACCGCAGAAAAGGAGGATTTGCCGTGCGTGTCAAGGAGTATTTGCGGCGCAAGGTAGCGTTTTTTGCAAGCGTTATTGAAATCGCAATTTCCATCATCGTGCTCATCGCCATTGTTATCGCGGGTACACAGGTGGTGCGCGAGGTGTTCAGCCTTGCGGGCGACCCGAAAGCCCACGAGGGCTTTACAGTGTTTTTGGGCCACGCGTTCAACCTGATCATCGGCGTGGAGTTTATCAAGATGCTGGCAAAGCATACGCCCGGCTCCGCCATTGAGGTGCTGCTGTTTGCCATCGCCCGGCAGATGGTGGTGGAGCATACTTCGCCGCTGGAAAATCTCATCGGCATCGTCACCATCGCGCTGATCTTTGCCATCCGGAAATTCCTGTTCGTGCCCTCCTTCGGCGAGCACTCTGCGTTTCATGAAGAGGAGGAGACGCAGGCCGGAGCCTTGAGCGCTGCCGGTGCGCCGCGGCAGGAGTGATGGAACGGAGCGCGGTGCCGCCGATTGCAGATACAGAAAAAGCCTTTGCCCTGGGACGCAATGTCCGGGGCAAAGGCTTTTTTGCAAAAATGGGATGCGGAACGGGCTTATTCTTTAAAAGCCCACAGGCGCTGCCCCAGATAGTTGCAGGCGGTAAAGATTACCTGCGCTACCAGCATGGCGATGCGCGCCTGCCAGTCTGTGGAAACAGCGGGAAAGAAGCGCCCCATGAACATCGGCACCAGAAAATCCGAAAGGCCGAAGCTGATGAGGTAGCACACCGCGATGACCACAGAAAAGCGCACGGCGCTTTGCAGCAGAGGGGCCTTGCTTTCAAAACTGTATTTCCGGTTGAAGATAAAGCTGAACACGCTGCATACGGTGAACATCAGCGCGGTCGCGCCCCAATAGCCCAGCGCGCCGTACAAAAGCTGGCTGCCGGCCATGCTGACGAGTGTGTTCAGCCCGCCGATGATAAGAAAGATCAGCAGGCTCCTGTCCCAGAAAAACGAGAACAGTTTTTTAAACAGGCGCATCTCAGTCCACGACCTTCACACACTTCATCACAATGGGCGTTTTGGGCTTGTCGCGGAAATCCGTGGCGACGGACGCGATCTCGTCGACAACGTCCATGCCTTCCACCACATGGCCGAAAGCGGCGTAACTGCCGTCCAGATGCGGCGCGTCGGCATGCATGATGAAGAATTGGCTGCCCGCGGAGTTGGGCATCTGGCTGCGGGCCATGCTGATGACGCCGCGGGTATGGCGGATGGGATTTTCAACGCCGTTTGCGGCAAATTCGCCCTTGATGCCGTAGCCCGGGCCGCCCATGCCGGTGCCCTCGGGACAGCCGCCCTGGATCATAAAGCCGGGAATGATGCGGTGGAACGTCAGGCCGTCATAAAAACCCTGTTTCACCAGCTTTGTGAAGTTTTCCACCGTGATGGGCGCGGCCTCGGCGTCCAGTTCAATGCGGATGGTCTTGCCGTTTTCCATAGTGATCTCAATCATGTTTCATTTCTCCGTTTCTATTTCATTCCTGCGGCGGCTGCGCGGATCTTGCCGCGCCCGCCGGGCGCCCCGGCACCTTTGCGCGCCGATACGCTTGCTGCCATAGAAAGAGTATAGCACAAAAAGCGCGCAGCGGAAAGGTTCCTTTTCCGCGGCCCGGCACCGCGCAACGCATGCTTCTATTCCAGCGCGGCCGTGGATGCGCCGCAGGTTCCGCACACGCCGTCATGCAGCGAAACAATGCCGCCGCACGCGGAACAGGTATATTTTTGCCGTTCATCCTCCAGAAAGACGGCAAGCCCGCGTGCCAGAACGGCGCGGCTGTTGGACAAAAGGCTGGCGTTGTAGCGCGTACGATAGCTTTTTTCCAGGCAGTTCAGGCGCCGGCAGGGGAACGCGGCGCATTCAAGGCAATAGCGCAGGCCCTTTTCCCGGCAGCAGTCCCTGATGGCACAGGCACGGCAGTGACGCGGCTTGCCTTCGTCCCCGTTCAGGCATCCTGCACAGGGATGTACGCTTTTGCAAACGGTACAGTGCTTATAGCATACCATGCAGTTCATGCCGCACGGCGCGAACATATTTTCGGGAATGGCATCAGGCATATGCATTCAGGAATTTCTCCTTTCCGTCCGGGGGGCGGTCCTGCGCGGGCTTTCTCAAAGCACGGCTTTCAAAAGCAGCAGCCCCAGGGCCTATGCCGGAGCGGTGGGAATGGCGCAGTACCAGCGTTTGGGTCTGCCTTCATTCCACAGACCAGACCATCGGCCCGTGGACTGCATGCGGTAAAAATCTGCGGCGGGATTTGCCTTACGGTGCATGCCGCCGGCGGCGGAAGCAAAAGGTCGTCCGGGTATCTCGGCATAGGGATAAAATCGGGCACGAGGTCGATGCGGGAAAGCGCATAAGCCGCGGTGAAGACCGCCAGTATTCACATAGGCCATGGCGTACCGGGTGCTTTCAGGGCGTGAAAGACAGCCGGGACATCATTTTTCATCTGTTTTGTCCCCGCTGCAGGGCGTTCCCGGAGAGCGGGCGTCACAATTATCCTTTCTGCGGCTCCGTTCCGCGGGCCACCGTCCCTCGGCCTCGAAGGCGCGGGCCGCATCCTCCGCTATCCTTTCTGCGGCTCCGTTCCGCGGGCCACCGTCCCTCGGCCTCGAAGGCGCGGGCCGCATCCTCCGCCGCCTGCGTCACCTTTGCAGGGAAGCCCAGCTGCGCCAGCAGCGCGATGGCGTTGCGTGTGTGCGCGGGGCCGTCCTTGAGCAGATAGTCAAAGGTGACGCCCTCCGCCCCCACCTGTTCGGAGAAGTGACGGTTTTCATACAGGCCCGCAAGCATTTCCGTCAGCTCCCGGTCATGGGTGGCGACGAAGCACAGACAGCGGCACCCGGCCAGATGGCGCAGCACCGCCGCCGAGGCTGCGATGCGCTCCACGGTGTTGGTCCCCTTCAGGATCTCGTCGATAAAGCACAGGCAGGGCGTTCCGGTTTGCGCGCAGGCCAGCAGGCGGCGCAGAGATTTCAGCTCCGCCACAAAATAGCTGTCTCCGGCGCAGAGGTCGTCGGAAACCGCCATGGAGGATACCGCCAGCGCCCGGGGCAGCGTGAATGCACGGGCGGCGCATACGCCCAGCGTCTGCGCCAGAATGGCGTTGACGGCCAGTGCTTTGATGAATGTGGATTTGCCGGACGCATTGGAACCAGTGAACAATGTGTGGCGCCGGAATACCGCGCTGTTCGCCACGGGCGTTTCCAGAAGCGGATGGTACAGCTCGTCGCAGACAAGCGCCAGTTCGGAAGTGAATTCCGGCGTACACCGGAGAGGAAGGCTTTCACGGAACGAAAGCGCGGCTATGGCAAGCTCCGTTTCGCCCAGCAGCGTGCACAGGCGCAGCAGCGCAGCGTGTTCGCGCTGCATCACACGGACGGCACGGTCGTAATACAGCAGGGGCGCCAGCGTCAGCGCCCCCATCAGCTCGAACAGCATGTCGTTCAGCTCGCCCGTGGAGGGGCGGGCCAGCGCCCCCACGCCGCCGGAAACCGCCCTCAGCGGCCGGGCGGCATCGTTCAGCGCATCGGAAAGCTGGGGCGCGTCGGCTTGCACGAGCCGGGAAAGGCGCTTTGCCGCAGAAAGCAGCATTGAAAAATAACCCAATGTGTCCAGATGCGCGCGTATTTTATCTTTGGCGTGATAATACAGCGCCGTGTTCAACACGCAGGCGGCAAGAAAGCACAACGCCCACGGCCCGAAGAAAAGTGCGGGCAGTGCCAGCAAGGGAAGAAACATACAAATGCGGTACAACCCGGCCAGCGGCAGACGCATGGGGGATAGGTCAAACAGGAAACCGGCGAATTCCTGCCCGCGCTTGCGGCCCAGGCGCGCAAGGCAGAGCTGGACGTTCAGCCGAAGCGCGGGCCGCGCCGCGAAAAGGCCGCAGAGGCGGGCGCGCCGGGCAAGCTCCGGCCCGGTGCACAGGCGGTGCAGCGCTGCATAAAGGCAGGCGCGCCCCACGGCGCTTTGGCAGATATCAATGCGCGCGAACACGTCGTCCATGTCCAGGTCGTCCCAGGTCGCGTCGTCGATGCACTGGCCGGCAGGCTCGCCTGCGCGCAGGAGTTCCCAGAATTCCCGTGTCATGGCGCGGGGCCGTTCCGGCTCTGCCGGCGCCTGACCGAAGCTTTCCGCCACACGGCGGCGCAGCGCCAGTGCCCGCCGGTGCCGTCCATACAGAAAAGCGAGCAAAAAGCACAGCGCGGCAATGCCCACGGGGATAAGCGCGTTTGTTTCAGGGGTCATTTTTTTGCCTCCGGAATGTCCGCCGGGCGGCGGTTGTTGAACAAAAGAGCGTCCTCAGCGGATGAAATTTGTGCGCACGGGCGGTTCCGGCTCCGGCGCGGTGATGCCGGCCGCGCGGCCGATCTCAATGCATTTGAGCAGCCAGGCCATATTGCGTCCCAGTGTGCGCATCACCTGCATGCCTTCCAGGTCCTGACGCACCTCATCGGGCGTGTTGCCATGCACCATGTTCCAGTATTTTGAAGATGCCACCGGCATACAGTTGATGGTAAAATATTTGTTCAGCGCGTCCAGCGCGGCAGTTGTGCCGCCGCGCCGGGCCGAGACGACCGCCGCGCCGGGCTTGTACCGCAGCGCGCTGCCGCCCGCGTAGAACAACCGGTCCAGAAACGCCAGCGCAGCGCCGTTGGGCGAGGCATAGTACACAGGGGAACCGAAAATGAAGCCGTCGCAGGCCCGGGCTTTTTCGATGGTTTCATTTACAGGATCGTCGTCAAAAACGCAGCGCTTTGCCTCCCGGCATTTGCCGCAGCCGATGCAGCCGCGGACCGCCTTTGTACCGATATGGACAAATTCCGTTTCCACACCGGCAGCCTCCAGCGCACCGGCAGCCTCAGCCAGCGCAGTGTAGGTGCAGCCCTTCGCATGGGGGCTGCCGTTTAACAGCAGTACTTTCATTCAAAACACCTCTTTGCAAAAATCAGGCGCGCCATGCGCCCGGAATCATGGTTTGGGGCCCTCCCGCAGCAGGCGTAAAATCTCCGCCTCATCTTCCGATATGTCATAATCGCCGGTAAAATGCACTGTGTCGCGATGGTACAGCAGGCCCTGCGCTTCATTGGCGGCCAGATACGACGCAAGCGCGTTTGCGCCGTCCTCCCGCACGCAGCGCACAAAGGCGGTAAGGCGTCTGCTGCTCCGCGCAGAGGAAAACATGCCCTCCCCGCAGGGAAAAAGCGGGCATTCCCAGCATCCGGAGAAGCCTTTCTCCCGGCAGCATGTACGCTGGCGGCACAAACAGGAAAGCTCGGCATCCGTGCTTTCCCGGCAGCCCTTACAGGACGGCTTGCCGCACAGGGCGCAGACCAGCCCGCACGGCGCGATGCTGCGGGCGATGCGCCCGATGTATTCCGGATCGGACATGTTAGGAATCCTCCTTTATTATAAATGATTGGAAACAGGGTTGCAAAACAGAAATCGAAAAAAGAGAGGACACATGAGCGGCGCAGCCCCACAGGCCGGTTTTTTGCCGGGCAGGAGCAGGCAGAATGCGGAAAAGTAGCTTCCCGGCAGGGCAAGTGCATCCGGATTGGCGGGAAAGCGCAGCTTTTTCGCCAATCTGCCTGCAAACAGGTTTTTCGGCCGCGTTCGCCGCGACATGGCGGCCCTCGGTGGCCGTTTCGTTCTACACGTCTTGGCACGGATTCTGTGGAGCATTGCGAGGCTATTTTGCGCAAAAAAGGCCGTCTGAACGCTAAGAGTTGCGTTTTTAGCACGATTATCTGCAAGGGAGGCTTTCCATTTCTCCGGTACGTGTCTGCGGGCGCAGCCGCAACCCTTTTTGCGGCGTTCGTCCCATGGCCTGCATTTTGCTTTGCAAAGCTGCATGGCTTTGCTACCGCCAGCTTTTCCCCGGACGTTTGTTTTACTTCCTTGCCTTTTCCACGACCTGTATCGATTTTTTCTTGTCCGTCTGTTTTATGTCTGCGGACGTCGGACTTATCTGGCCTCGAATGCGTCCCCCTCTGTTCCGAGCAGCTCGTTCAGCATACGCTCAGGCGCCTCCAGAAAGCGTTTGGTCAAAAGGTAAGGCTCTGTTTGCCGGTAGGGCGTTTTTTCGATGCCGCGTTCGCTCAAAACAAAAATTTCGGCGTTCGGATACGCCAGAAGCAGCGGGGAATGGGTGGCGATGAGAAACTGGGAATTTTGGTGGACCAGTCCGTCCAGAGCAGCCAGAAGCGCAAGCTGACGCGCGGGCGAAAGAGCGGCCTCCGGTTCGTCCAGCAAGTACAGGCCGCTGCCTGAAAAACGGTTGAGTACAAGCGCGAGAAAGCTTTCGCCGTGGGACTGCTCGTGAAGCGAACGGCCGCCGTAGGCGCCTTTCAGCGGCGCGATCTCATCCAGACGGTCGATCTCTGTGGCAACATTGTAGAAGCTTTCTGCCCGAAGGAAAAAACCATCCCGGGGGCGGCGCGGGCCGCGCTGCAGCACCAGCGAGCGGTACAGCTCCGCGTGCGTTCTGGCGGTAGAGAAGCGGAAATTCCGCGTGCCGCCCTCGGGATTGAAGCCCCATGCCGCCGCGATGGCCTCCAGCAGCGTGGATTTGCCCGTGCCGTTTTCTCCCACCAAAAACGTGACAGGTTTTTCCAGCCGCAGGCGCCCCATACGGGCCAGTGCCCGAACAGCCGGCAGGGAAAAGGAATAATCAGGCTGCACCGCGGCGGCAATCCCCACGGCGCGCAGATAGAGCGCATCGTTCACGGGCGTTCCCCCTTCCGTACGGGCGCGCGGAAGAGAGGTGCGTTTTCCAGCGCGCCGCCGCGCAGGTATTTCTCCACACAGGCGTGGAGTGAGGGCTGTATCGTCGGGTAGGTGAGCGCGCTGGGCAGTGCGGCAAAGGCGCGTACTTGCGCGATTTCGCTTTCGGGCAGAGGGCCGCGCGTGAGGGCCTCCGCCAGAAACAGTGCACCCCAGCTCGTCTGTCCGCCCTGTGTGACGCTATAGCAGCCGCAGGCGCACAGACGGAACCTCAAAGCGCCCGTTTCCTCGTATAGTTCACGGCATGCGGCCTCCAGCGGTGTTTCGTCCGGCTCCCGGTGTCCGCCGGGGAGCTCCCAGGTTTTTCGCGCGCTGTGGCGCACCAGAAGCCAGGCGCCGTTTTCCCGCACCGCAATGACGGAAAAGGCTTCTGTGATGCCCTCAGGGGCGGCGGCGTGTATCTTGACGCCGTCTTTACGGCAAGCGGGGGAAGGAATATTGGGCTCCATAATGTCCCTCCTTTTGTGGGAGCAGGGCGGGCGCGGCGGCCGGCAAGGCATCCAGACTGTCCGGCGTGCGCCGCAGCTCATCCTCCATCTCCAGCATGTTTTCCCAGTATCTTTTGGGACAGTGCGTCATGCGGCAGCGGGGGTTTTCCCGCGCAGCGATGGCGATGGTCTTGTAAAATCGCTTCCAAAGGACGCGGTAGCGCAGCTCCTCGGCGGTGGCGGGCGGCAGCTCCAGCGTATCCAGGGAGATGATCCGCGCTTTGCGGTCCTGCCAGACCAGTGCGGCTTTGTGGGTACGGTCGAAGATCAGAAAGGTTTCATTCATCAGGCGTGAGCAAAAATGCTCTTTCAGAAAGGGGAGCACATAGTTTTTTGGCGTGATGGTCGCGGCCAAAGCCCCGTTGTAGTCGGAAAAACGCAGGAATTCGATGAGCAGATGGGCTTCGTTCAGCAGATTCTGCCGTGCGGCCAGCATCGGCTGAACAGCCGTGTGGGACAACAGATACATCGTCTGCCGTCCGCGCCGGTAGCCCAGAAGAAGAAAGCGGAGAATCGCCAGTTCCTTGCCCGGCATACAGCTCAAAAATACACATTGTACCAGAGCGGCCGCGTCGGGCGAGATCTTCCGGGGAATGGAATCGTAGACGCGCGCGGCCTTTTCCTCGTCCGCTGCGATATATTTCTGGCGGAACAGCGTAGGCTGGGCCGCTTCTTCGGGCTGGATATCCACAGGAAGCTCACGGGCATATACGCTTTCATACACGCAGCACAAAAGCCCCTCAAAGCTGCCGTCGTACAGGTAGATCACATCTGACGTGCCAGGCACGAGACCGCCTCCTCACGTACTTCCCGCGCGGCCAACGCGGGGCGCATTCCCTGTTCCGCCAGCTCCTGTACGGCGGGCGCGGCAAACAGGCTCAGCTGTTCCGTGCCAACGCCAAAGGCGGCGGGGTCGAGTAGGGCGCGCACGGTGGCCTCCGGCCCGGCAGTCACGCCACGGGAAAAGCCTTTGCAGGTGATGAAATACTGAGCCCGTTTGAGCACCACGCCGATACGCTTCAGGTCGGCAAGGTCCAGCTGCCCGCTGCGCCGGGCCACCCGAATGCGCTGGGCGCTTTTTACGCCGATGCCCGGAACCCGCAGCAGCATTTCGTAGGAACAGCGGTTTACGTCCACAGGAAACAAATGCATGTTATGGACGGCCCAGTTGCATTTGGGGTCCAGGTAGGGATTGAAGTCCGGATGCTGCTCGTCGAGGATCTCAGAGGCGGAAAACTGGTAGAAGCGCAGCAGCCAGTCGGCCTGATACAGCCGGTGCTCGCGCAGCAGCGGGGGTTTGGTGTCCAGCGCGGGCAGCAGCGAATCTTCGGCCACCGGAATGTAGGCGGAGAAAAATACGCGCTTCAGGCTGTATTTTTGGTAAAGCCCCTCAGTCAGCCGCAAAATCTGATAATCCGTCTCGGGGCTTGCGCCGATGATCATCTGCGTGCTCTGCCCCGCGGGCGCGAACTGCGGAGCTTTGCGGTAGCGCATCAGCTCGGCTTTGCTTTGCGTGACGCTCTGGCTCACCTGCCTCATGGGTGCAAGAATGGCGCGTTTGCTCTTGTTGGGAGCCAGCAGCGAAAGGCTCCGCTCACTGGGCAGTTCGATATTGATGCTGATGCGGTCCGCCAGAAGGCCGAGCCGCGCCACCAGCGCCGGGTCCGCTCCGGGAATGGCTTTTGCGTGGATATAACCGCGAAAGCGGTACTCGCCCCGCAGCAGCTCCAGCACGCCGATCATCTGTTCCATCGTGTAGTCCGGACTGCGCAGCACCGCACTGGAGAGGAACAGTCCCTCGATATAATTGCGGCGGTAGAACCCGATGGTCAGATCCGCCAGTTCGCGCGGCGTAAAGGCGGCGCGGGGCACATCGTTGGTCACACGGTTCACACAGTATTTGCAGTCGTAAACGCAGCAGTTGCTCAGAAGCACCTTCAGCAGGCTGATGCACCGGCCGTCGGCCGCAAAGGCATGGCACAGCCCGGCGGCCACAGTGCTGCCAAGGCCGGTCTCGTCGCCCGGCCGCTCGGAGCCGCTGGACGTACAGGCCACGTCATATTTTGCGCTGTCCGTCAGGATCGTCAGTTTTTCCAGCACATCCATGCTCGTTCCTCCGTGCCGGTATACGGCGGTTTTGAAAAAGGGTATAAAAAAGAAAGCCCTGACGAAATACGTGTTTTTTCACAGGGCTTTGTGGGATTTCAAATAAGAAAAAAGAGGTTTTCCTTACACAGGGGCGTCATTGCACGCGCTTTTGTGCAATTCCTGCGGCTGGCATGCTCCCGGCCGCGCGGTACGCCCGGGCTCAGACGGGGGCAACCGGCTCCGGATATTCCTCCAGAACCGATAGCCTGCCGCCGGAGAGGCCCAGGCGGACAATGCTGCAATTGCCGAAACGATGCGTCCAAAACAGGGAGAGTGGAAGTCCTTTGATCTGCAGGTAGAGCGCGTTCAGTGCAGCGCCATGGCTGGCGACAAGAACGTGCCTGTCCTCCGGCAGTTGTTGAAGGGCATCCAGAAAACCTCCGGTGCGGCGCAGCACGGAATCCAGGCTTTCGCCACCCTGCGGCGGCGTATAATTTTGCGGCGTTTCAAAAAAGGCCGTACCGGCAGGGCCAAGCGTGCGGAAATCGCTGCCTTCCCAAATGCCGAAACCAATCTCGATCAGGCGTGGGTCCAGCTCTATTTTTTCTTCGGGCCAGCCCGAGACGATACATGCGGTATCTACCGCACGCCGCAGCGGGCTTGCGTATACAGCGTCAAAATGAACGCCGCGCAATGCTTCGTGCGCAGCCCGGGCTTGGGCGAGCCCGAGCCTGTTCAGCGGAATATCGCTGCGGCCCTGCAGACGGAACTGCCGGTTGTAATCGGTCTGGCCGTGGCGTATCAGGTAAATTTCAGTTGCTGGCATGTTTCCTCCAAAAGTACGTATTATGGGACAAATATTCTGATATTCTGAGAGACAGAGAGGAACGGTCTACCAGCGTGCACGTGTCTCCACAACCTTGCCGGCGATATATAAGTGTTCCAGATCTTCGCCCATGATGATCTGCGGCGCATATGCATTGTTGAAGGGCTGCAGGATGATGGTGTTGCCCCGCCGGATGAATTTTTTCAGCGTTCCCTCGCCCTCTCCGAAAATAACGACACCCAGATCTCCGTTCTCGAGCGTGGGCTGGCGGTGCACCAGAGCAAGGTCACCGTCGCTGATGCGGGGTTCCATGCTGTCGCCCTTTACCAGCAGATAAAAATAACTGCCGGGGTCTTTTACGCGGGCGTATTCCTCGCCGTAGTCCTCTTCAAAGGCGAACGCGCCGAAACCTGCGCGCACTGTGCCGATGATGGGAATGGGAAATTCACGGGGACCATCTGCTGCCGCAACGGCGGGTGTGATAGGGGCGGGAGCACAGCCCAGCAAATAATCCGTGCTTACTTTAAAGTAGGCGGCAACGCGCGCGAGCGTCTGTGGGTCCGGGGTGGAACGCCCGGTCTCCCACTTGCCGACAGCCTGCTGCGTAACGCCCAGCAGGCTGGAAAGCGCCGCCTGGGAGAGTCCATTCAGCTTGCGCAGCTCTTTCAAACGTTGTGCAAACATGCGGATGCCTCATTTCTATCTATCATTCTATATTTGATTTTACTACTTATGGTTGTCAAAGTAAAGCGGATTTTTCTTTTGAATTGTAAAAAAAGTTGTGAAACGGTCTTGACAACAACTGATGGTTGTATTATTGTGAAAACACAGAGGAAATATTCAGCGATTTAAGCTGTGAAAAGAGGAATCATGATGAAAAAGGAAATGAAAAGCTTTTTGTTGCGTATGGCGGTCGTTCTGTTGGTATTGGGCGCGATCTGCTTTGTAGGAGCCTATGGCGCCGGAAAGCTTTGCGCGGAAATGCTGCTGACGCCCGCCTGTGCGGCGCTGGCTTATGCCGCGTATCAGGCTGAGAAAAACCTGTTCCGTCCCGCGCCCAAAGCGCCGGTGCTGCGCGTTGCTGCCAAGGAGCAGACACCCATGCGTGTTGCATGATTGGGCACAGGATGGGAAAGATAGTTTTACGGGCATTGGTGATAACAGAGTAAAAAAATAGGAATTGTAACTATTTTGCTGTTGACTTACAGTGCAGATAATGATATTCTAACCATGACAAAACTTTCACAAGCAGAGTTTTGCGATTGAATTAGGAGGTAATTCCCTATGAAGAAACTGCTTACTTTGGCTCTGGCGGCTGTGCTGGCGCTTTCTCTGGTGGCCTGCGGCGGCAGCGGCAGCATCAAGGACGGCACATATACCGCCCAGTACAAGGAACCGTCCCATGATTGGACGGAGTATCTGTCCGTCACTTATAAGGACGGCGTGATCACGGATGTGGACTATGACGCAAAGGATGCCAACGGCAACCTGAAGAGCGAAGCCACGGCAGAGACTTACCCGATGGATCCGCTTCCTTCCGAGTGGATTCCCCAGCTTGAGGAAAACATCAAAGCCGCTGGTACTGCCGATAAGATCGAGGCGGTAGCTGGCGCAACTTCGTCCAGCGAGTCCGTGAAAGTGCTGATGGCAGCTGTTGAGAAGCAGGCCAAAGCCGGTAATACGGAAGTTGTCCTTGTGGATAATGCGGAATAATTTCAATTTGTAAGAAACAGGCGCCTGCCCGGGCGCCTGTTTCTTTGCATCCCGAAAACCACTGGCTCGTGAACTGTCCTCTGGTTCCGGAACCGTTCATTTGCCGGTGGATGATTATTTGAAAAAAGAACTGTTTGGAAAGCATATTTCCCCCAAAACTATAGAAGATGTTTTTCGGTGCAAAATCTTGGCGATAATATTGACAGCGACGGAAGGATATGTTATCATTATTAACGCACTCTAAGCCGCAAGACCGGGGAGAGGTGTCCGAGTGGTTTAAGGAGGCGGTCTTGAAAACCGTTGAACAGCAATGTTCCGTGGGTTCGAATCCCACCTTCTCCGCCATTTAAGGAACCGGCGGCTGGTGCGTAAAACAGAATAGCGGAAAAATGAACGCTGCCATTTTGGAGAAGTACTCAAGTGGTGACGAGGCGCCCCTGCTAAGGGCGTAGGTCGGGAAACCGGCGCGAGGGTTCAAATCCCTCCTTCTCCGCCATTCAAATCCTCTCGTTTTAACAAACGAGAGGATTTGTTTTGTGTGTAAGACAAACACCAGCTATGCTGGTGGCAGAAAAAGTTTTAGCTTACAGTATTAAGCGTGGAGGAATGATAAATATTTCGTAAATATTTCGGAACGAAGACAATCACTTAAAAGAAAAAATGACTACTTTAGCAGTTACCGTGTGTGTAATGATTTAATGCATCTTTAGGACGTGAGTCGGTATCATGCCTTTCTAAGGCTGGTGCATACCACACATGTTCAACACGTGGTTTTGATTTTAAAAATTCTGTCGTGATGCTCTGTGCAATTTTGCACAGGGCTTTTTTGTTTTGCCTACAGGCTGGACAGGATGCATATTATTGGTTATAATAAGTTGAGAAGTTGAGAATTATTAAAATAAAAGCACAAAATGTAAAAGAAAAAATTTTAATTTTGAACACCGAATGTGGAGCGAAGAGTCCAAAAATCGACCGGGGGATTCAGAAAAGTGCCTCTGGGGTGTAGGGAGGCAGACGGATTTTGATGAACGAGATGGAATCTGAATTTACCGGTTCTGAGACAGGACAGGAATGTATACCGGAAGAAAAAAACTGCCAAGATATAGCCGGGCATTCAGAAAAGTACGACGAGACAAGAATCGCATTCGGTGAGAGGTTGATGGCAAACTTGGCCACGAACGAGAATCTGATGCGGAAGCAGATGAGATATTTCCAGATTGCATACGAGACCGACGAAATACAGCAGATTGGTATATTACCGTTCTTATCGGGTTGCGCTTTTGATCGGGTGTTGTTCAGAGTATTGGTGCGATTTCCTAACGCAGAGTTTTTTTTGATACCGGTCGTTTACCGCACTTTTAAAATGCCGCAGCGCTATTACGACGATTTGAAAAGAGGAAGGCTGAAGGATGCAATCTCATATAAAAATGGGGCTCGGGCATTACGGGATGGCAGGGAAAGGCGATGGGAGATTTCACGGGCATCGTGGCCAAAAAAGCTGGTAGAGATATATGGAACATGGCTGGCAGAAAGTCAACATGAATTTTTATCGTACACGAGGGCAATGTGTTATGGGTTGATTGAAAGACTCAATTTGCTGGACTGTAATCCGATTCGTTCTGTGCAGGAGGAGAAAAGTGGTGAGTATTACCACTTGACCGGATGGCGGCGGAAGAGTGAAGGTGAGCTGCGTTTCGATGGCGTGAAACGAAGGATGTACTGCCTTGGCTATTTGGGGACTCCGAGCATGATTTTTTATATGAAAAGATATGATAGGAATGAGTGGTTCAAAGGCAGTGTACAACATACGGCTGTTTCCTTTTGTCAATTGTGGTTATGTGCTCCATCGCTATTGCTTGCTGCTGCATACGGAATTTTGACGATTCTGCCGTTTCAGCGTCCGCCGAAAAATATAAAAACGGAATCTGGAGAAATTGCCTTGGTCGAGAGCATGCCACTTCCGGTAGCGATGATAGCGTCGGGAATGCGGAGAGAATCTTTAAAGGCTATGAGGGTATTCGCGGATACCAATTTCACAGGAAAGGCGAAAGTTCATTCTCCGTCTTGGCTGTCTGATATATGCCGTCCAGGTACACCTCTTTGGCCATATGTAGTGAATCGGGGATTCGATAACATCTCATACTTCGAAGTCTCGGAGGAGTCAGAAGTCACCAACAAAATGCTTGAAAGGCTGGAACAGCTGAGATTATGTGGGATATCTCCAATCGTGTGGATGCCAGCGATGAAACAAACAGCAGCTGATGCAAGCCACAACACAAAAGCGATTTATTTGCGCTTCACAAAAAGAAACGGTTCAATTCCGAAGTATAAGGCATCATCCTTTAATGAAGGATGGAAGATGCACCTTCTGCTTTTTATTGAGTGGTTGGAAGACGCGTCCAATGAAAAAATCGAACGTTGTACTCTAAAGTATCGAAGTTACAGTGGGTGGAGGAGCAATAGTTTTTTTTCAGACGATGAAAAAGAATTTTTGCGGATACATCCAAGGCACGGAGCTCTGCTTTTTGCTCTGGAGTGTTTTCTGCAGTATTGGGAAACAGAATATATGATAGAACGTGATATGAGACTGAAGCTATGTCGTCTGTGTTTCGATACACTGGTTTCTGCGGTAAATCTTTTTGATGAGCCTGAATTCGACAAGATACGACGATATTTCGCACCGGCGTTTGATGGTGGAAATCCCGCTGGAAGCCAACAGAAACCGCCGTATCTGTTTTGGAATGGGCAGGAACGTGGCACCAAAGAAAAATGCTTCTACATTGAAGCCAACCGATGGATGGAAGATTATCGGCGAAGAACAAAAAGCAGCGCGAGTGATACAGAGATTATGGGGTACTTGAAACCATTTTTGATTTGTCGTCCTGATGGGAAAGCTCTTGGAATGCAGCGTGTATATAAGAAGGATGGCGAATCGAAAGGTAGAAAAATCTATGTTCTTTGTATCCGAAAAAAAGATTTTTTGAAAAGATGATTATATGCAGAAAGACTCCCCGCCAACTAGGGCAGGGAGTCTTTCTCTTTTGTAACGACTTGTAGGAAATCCCCGATCTTCAAACTGATTTCAATGCGGTCAGAAAAAAGCCGAACGATATCAACGTGTTGTTCCACGATGGTCCGTATACAGCGGAGATCACCCGCTTTCAGCATCTGCTTGGCCCGTGAGAAGGCGGATTTCAGTGTGTCGTAATCGGGACATCTGCTTCGTAGAATCTCCGTTTGCGTCTGGATTTGGAACTCCAGTCCTGCTTTCTGGGCCTCTAAATCGTGTAATTTGGTAATCAACGCGGCCGAGCCGGTTTGCGTTATTACACGAACAATGTTGTCGATTCCTTTTTGCACATCATCACGCTGTCGTTCCAGTGCAGGAAGGATGTTTCCGGCTTCTTTATCCTTTTCAGCAGCAAAATCGGAGTAGCGCTGATATAGCTCGGGGAGAAGTTTCTCATCAAACAGTTGGTTCGCAAGGACATCCAGAACCGCGTGATCCAGTGTTTCCGAGCGAATCTCTTTGTTGTCACACAGGTGTGTTCCGTTATGCCGGGTACACCGATACGAAGCGTATGGAGGATGATCTGGACGCTGTTTTCGTGAATTCCCTGCACATGAGCTACCACATACACCGCAAACGACTTTGCCGGATAGGATGTACACATGCCTGGCTTTGTAGCGGGCAGCTCTATGTCGGCGCTGCGACATTTTTACTTGGACGCGCTGAAAGTCTTCCACGGATATGATAGCGGGTATGGCATCCGGAACACGGATAATCTCTGATTCGCTTTTAAGCGCGTGTCGATTCATTTTTCCTCGAGCATCTTTTGCGGCGCTTTTATTGTAGATGTAAGTCCCAACATATTTTTCATTGCGTAAAATTTCATAAAGAGAATTTTTCCCAAAGGGATTTCCTCGTTTTGTGCGATACCCTCTTTCGTTTAACTCGTTAAGGATTTCGGTATACCCTGCGCCCTCTAAGTAAAGACGGAAAATTAATTGAACGGCTTGGGATTCAAATGGTTCTTTTTCCAATAACAGTGTCTTGGGATTTACCGTATAGCCTAAAGGGGGGATGCCCCCAACGTGTTTCGCCTGCAAAGCGTTTTCACATTTCCCTTTTTGCACTTCGCGTGCGAGGTTACGGGAGTAGAACTCGTTCATCCCCTCCAGAAGACTTTCGAGCAAAATAGACTCCGGGCTACCATCGATATTTTCGAGTACCGAGCGAAGCTCCACCCCGGCAATTTTGAGCTCACGGCGATAAATTATACTGTCATAGCGGTTTCGTGAAAAACGGTCAAGTTTGTGGACGATTACCAAATTAAAGGCGCCCCGCTTTGCATCAGCAATCATTCGCTGAAACTCGGGGCGCTGGTCTGTTGTTGCTGTATGGGCGCGGTCAACATATTCTTCTACGATGAGCGCGTTATTTCTCTGCGCATAATCTTGGATTGCGCGCAACTGCGCGTCAATGCTTTCTTCCCGCTGCATGTCGCTTGAAAAACGGGCATAAGCGGCCGCCCGTAAGGGCACAATGTTCTGTTCCATCTGGTTGTCGCCTCCCTATGCCGGTTGATTTTCAACGAATGCTTCACTTTCATGGAGAACCTCGTACAGGCATTCTAAAAGCGTGTCCAGTTGGACTGAATGGATGAATAAAAGGTCGTTTTGATTTTCCATGTTGCAACAGCTCCTCATGTGATTTCGGAGGAATAATATATTTGCGTAAAAATTTTAAGTGCGCTTTCCTTCGTTTACCGAAGCTGTTGCGGTTGTTTAAAAAATCATGCAAAAGGGAAAGTTGTGACGTAATGTTTAAAAAATAAATTTACACAACTACAATGTAAGGGCGTAAATAGAAAGAAGGTGCAAGAAACTGGGAAATAGCCTTATGCCCTATTTAGTATTTATTAAAGTCACGACCATTTAGTGATTGAACAATAAGAAAGTAGGATGAGATGAAATGAAAATTACGTTCAAGCTGTTTGAAAATTTGGCATCAATCCATACAATAGAATTCTATATTGACTTGCCGAATATGACATTCGCGGAAATAAAAAAGGTTGCGTTTGAAAACAAAACGCGTACTAAGGATAAGACATATACTGACGAAGGTTATCTTTTCGTCCGAATGAGTCAAGGGGTTGTGCTTAAAGTCGGTGACTTTGACACAACACGTGCTTATTTGAAGATAAATCCTAGAATTTTAGTGGAAAAAGATTTCTCATATCTGGGGATTTTTAACGCATCACAAGAAAATATCGAAAAAATGTATTCCCGTTCAAACGAGCTGGTCGGAAATTACATAAAAGGATTTAAGTTGGAGGATGCAGTACTTTGCCGTGTTGATCTGTGCCTTAATATAGAAAGCGACGATCCGTCGAGTACAGAGGAACAAATACGTTGTTTAAAGCGTTGTGACCCACGCAGAGATTACGAGCTGTATCAGTTTGATCCGTCTCAAAAAAATTATATAGAAAAAAACAGGCACTCGTTTTCCCTCTGCAGCAAACATTATAAGCTGACTGTATATGATAAAATTTTCGAACGAGAAGAACGGGATGTACTGCCGACACAGGCTCCAAATGCGCTGCTGCGGGTAGAATTCAGCTTGCAGGATGAAGATGCGATTGCCTACTATGCACCGTTGGAGGAATCCGCATTAGCCTGTGACGTGCTGTTTTGGTTGGGAAAAAATAGCGGAAATATCATTGCGAAACGCCTGCGCAGTTTAGTGGGAGATGGTTATCATTTTCCTCTGCCAACCTTACTCAATATGATAGAAGGGCAAAAGGGAATAAAAGAAAAAACAAAGCGGCGTATGCGTTCTCTTGTCGAAACATTCTCTTTGTGTACAAATGGAGAGCAAGCCAGCCGCATGTTCTTTTTGGAACTGCCAAAGAAGGTTGATCGGTCACGCTATTACACAAAACTGCGCCGTAAATTTTCGGATATGGGGGTCAACATAGTCCCGTTATCCGCCAATTGGAAAAGACCATTGCCGAGTTTGACAAAAATTGTGGACGAGATCCTGGAAAATGGCGAATGGGTATTTTCTTGCGACGATTCTTATTAACGAGTATCCGTCGCAAAACGTGCATAATTAATGGTAACAAGGATTTGAGCTTGTTAAAAAACGGTTCCTAATATGTGCAGAATGGTAGAGAATGTTATAACGGGATAATAAAATGCGATTACACAGGAGGTACATGATGAGAGAAGATTATGAAGACTTTTTTGCCTATCAAGATGATAAAAAGGCGACCGTGAATGTAGGGGAAGCAGCAGAGTTACTTGGTTTGCATCCCAACACTGTGTACAAATATATCCGTGCTGGACAGCTGCCAGCACTACACATCGGTCGAAGATGGCTTTTGGATAAAGAACAGTTGTATCAGATGGTGCGGAAACTGCCGCAATATAGATGAATTGGAAAGTATATCATCTCCTTGAAATCGTATAAAGGAGGATGAAATCCAATGAAAAACAAAAACAAATTCCTACCCTAAATAAGACTGCCATTGAAACAGTGGTGTCTTTCGTCATCACTGTTTTGGTGGCCGCTGTTGACTGTTTTCTAAAAGACAAAAAGGAGTAGGAAAAAGAATGGAACATTTGATTTGTATCCAGTGCGGAGCCGAGATCCGCCCGGAAGAAGCATACCATGTAGCAGAGGAGGCAGTTTGTCCATCCTGCGCCGAAACGGACACTGTGGTGTGCAGTTACTGCGGCGAGCGCATCTGGCGTGAAAACGATTTTGGAGACAGTGATACCGCGTTGTGTGAGGCATGCTATACCAATCACTACACGCGCTGCAGCCAATGCGGCAGACTGATCTCCTTTTCCGCAGCATACTACCAGGATGAGGACGAGGATGAGGAAACGCCCTATTGTTCAGCCTGCTATCACGAGTGCGGCGAGGCCATCCGTTGCTACAGCTACAAGCCCGTGCCGATCTTTCACGGGGATGCTCCCATGTACATGGGGGTGGAGCTGGAGGTGGATGACGGAGGAAAGGATCCCGTCAAGGCCAAAAAGATCCTCAGCATCTTCAACCAACCGGGCGAGTTCGGATACATCAAATCCGACGGCAGCCTCGACGATGGATTGGAGCTTGTCACCCATCCCTGTACGCTGGAGGCCCACATGCGTGAAGTCCCGTGGAGGGAAGCATTGGAAAAATTCAAAGCACTCGGTTACTATTCCCACCAAAGCTCGACCTGCGGGCTGCACGTGCATGTGAACCGTACATTTTTCGGAGCCACGCAGGCAGAGCAGGATGAAAAGATCGGCCACGTCCTGTATCTGTTCGAGCGGTTCTGGCAGGAGCTGCTGCGGTTCTCCCGGCGCACACAGCGGCAGGTGGCCCAATGGGCCGCAAGATACGGATACAAGGATACCGGGCGCGAGATCATGGAGCATGCCAAGAAAGCATACCAGGGCCGGTATACCTGCGTGAACCTCACGAACACCGATACCATCGAATTCCGGATCTTCCGGGGTACGCTGAAATACAATACATTGATCGCCACATTGCAGCTGGTTGAGAAGCTGTGCAATGTGGCGGTTTCTTTGTCTGAAGAA
>Ga0129308_1000163_pt1 | contig 114690 bp, 130 predicted proteins | sample L827metagenome_FD_94440 | JGI IMG/M metagenome (GOLD analysis project Ga0129308, IMG submission 94440) | Ring-tailed lemur group fecal microbial communities from Wisconsin, USA - L827 metagenome | ecosystem: Host-associated > Mammals > Digestive system > Large intestine > Fecal | place: USA...
CGGTGCTTCATCTGCAACAGGTTACAAGGGTGCTTCATCTGCAACAGGTTACAAGGGTGCTTCATCTGCAACAGGTGACTACGGTGCTTCATCTGCAACAGGTGACTACGGTGCTTCATCTGCAACAGGTGACTACGGTGCTTCATCTGCAACAGGTGACTACGGTGCTTCATCTGCAACAGGTTACAAGGGTGCTTCATCTGCAACAGGTTACAAGGGTGCTTCATCTGCAACAGGTGACTACGGTGCTTCATCTGCAACAGGTACCTGCGGTGCTTCATCTGCAACAGGTACCTGCGGTGCTTCATCTGCAACAGGTGACTACGGTGCTTCATCTGCAACAGGTACCTGCGGTGCTTCATCTGCAACAGGTACCTGCGGTGCTTCATCTGCAACAGGTTACAAGGGTGCTTCATCTGCAACAGGTGACTACGGTGCTTCATCTGCAACAGGTGACTACGGTGCTTCATCTGCAACAGGTACCTGCGGTGCTTCATCTGCAACAGGTTACAAGGGTGCTTCGGACGCAAGCGATTCTACAGCTGTGGCAGTTGCGTGGGGACACGAGGCAAAAGCAAAAGGCTGTAAAGGTGCACATCTTGTTCTGTCCGATTGGAAATATATCGGAGAGTCATATTCAGATGGTGAATACAAAGATCCTTTTAACAAGGATTTATGGGTATTACAGGGTGCAAAACTGGTAGTAGTTGATGGTGAAAATATCAAGGAAGATACCTATTATCGTTGTATCAATGGCGAAATTGTAGAGGTAAGCGAGGATGGGACTCCGGTGGAGAAAGCATAATGCGGAAAATGTTATGGATATTTGTATTTATGATAACGTTTTTAACCGAACCTATCCCAACACAAGATGTGGAAGTTCAAACTGAAACGGTATCGTTAGATATCAATAATTCTCACGAACCGATAATAACCATCAACATTCAAACCATCGAAAATGAGTGTCCATATTCCGACGAAGAAATATATTTGATAGCTTTGGTAACGTTAGCTGAAGCTGAGGGAGAATGTGAAGAAGGAAAACGATTAGTAATTGATACTATATTGAATCGTGTTGATTCGCCGCATTTTCCCAATACTGTGGAAGAAGTAATTTACCAACCTTATCAATTTTCATCGATGTGGAACGATAGATATACTCGTGTGACAGTTACAGATGATATTTGTGATTTGGTTCGAGAAGAAATCTACCATCGTCTGAATACAGAAGTTATATTCTTTACCGCGAATCAATACGGTATGTATGGAACACCGATGTTTCAAGTAGAAAATCATTATTTTTCAAGTTATGAATAGAAAGGAGTGTTTGTATGAGCAATGCAGGATTGGTTTCTTACATGTTAGCAGCAATGGCTGGTATTTGTTTTGTAAAGGGTCTTGTTATTTTATCTGGAGGAAGGGGGTAGCTGCCTATGTTAGAAGGATTTGAAGCTATCATCTCGATGCTGGATTATTCGCTCGATACAAAACGAAAACGACATATTGTTGGTGGTGCTCTGCTTAGTATTTCTTTGTTCTTCGGAGGTTTGGCATTCACCACCATGACATTAAAAACGGAAGGAGAAAATGATAATGAATAAATTATCGAACGCATTGATATTTTTATGTGGTTGTGCTGTAGGCGTAGCCGCAACATATCAATATTTCAATAAAAAATATGAAGAAGATATTGCTGAAGATAGGGAATCCATGAGACAGGCTATTGCTAATATCAAGTCTGAGGAAATGGAAGAATCTATCAAAGCAGCAGAGGCAGCAAAAGAAAAACCGGAACTTTCTGAATATGCTGCTAAATTACAGGAAAGTGGATATACCAACTATTCCTCAATCAGCAGTGGTAAGCCAGATGAACCTGAGCAGCAGGATAAAGAAGAATTAGACAAGCCTTATGTCATCTCACCTGATGATTTTGGAGAATTTGATTATTACAATCAGATTAGTCTCACATATTATGCAGACGGTGTATTGACAGAAGGAGACGATATTATTGAGGATGTGGATGACATAGTCGGAGAAGATTCCTTAACTCATTTTGGTGAGTATGAGGACGATGCTGTACATGTCAGAAATGACAGATTAAAGTGTGATTACGAAATTTTATGGGACAACAGAAACTACTCTGATGTAGTCAAATCAAAACCACGTCCAGTCGAATTGGAGGATTAAAGTGACGAGGGATTATATGATTAACCGATATTTCAATTGGATGTATGATCTCGTGTGTGTAAATCGATATTCAAAGCGTTTATCCTATCGAAAGCTTTTGAATTATTTATTTCGAACTGATTTTATTTATATTATTGGTTTAGATGGTAATCGAGCAGAAGATGGGGTAAACCTTAGATATCGATTCGGACATGAATGTGGTTATGCAGATGCAGAGGTATCGAATTGTTTAGACGATAGAGAATGTAGCGTGTTAGAAATGATGGTTGCATTATCTAATCGTTGCGAAGAGCATATCATGGATGACCCAGATATCGGTAATCGTACCGGTCAGTGGTTCTGGGATATGATAGAAAACTTAGAGTTGGATACAATGTCTGACACTATGTTTGATGAACGTTACGTCGATGAGGTAATTGAACGGTTGCTACATCGAGAATACGGACGTCACGGCGAAGGTGGATTATTTTTCATCCCCAATTGTCGTTATGATTTACGTTCAGAAGAAATTTGGTATCAGGCAATGTGGTACCTTGATAGTATTATAAAAAATTAAGGAGCGTGTTAAAAATGAACGAAGTAATGGGTTATATTTTCAAAAGTTTGAGCACTAATGAAGTGGTTACAAAACAGGTGTGTAAAGTAGTGAATAATCACAGTAAGGCACTTAAATTAACGACTGTATGTATTTGCAGTATTTCTATTCATATGTTGCTTAAAACAATGGAAGATGCAGCGAGAGATAAAAAGATTGCTGAGTTGACAAAAGAAATTGAGGAGCTGAAGAAGAAAGGAGAATAGTCACTATGTTGGACTTCCTAATGATTTCAACTCGTTCAACGAAGCGAGGTGTAATAGAAATCTATCCGAAGTTCGTGATTAAGAAAAGCTCCGATTTAATGATTCGTGGTGGTGACTTCTATGCTATCTGGAACGAGGAACGTGGTCTGTGGTCTACGGACGAACAGGATGTTATTCATTTAATTGATAACGAATTGGATAGATACGCGGAAGAGAACCGTCAAAGATTCGATTCTAATATTAAAGTGCTGTATATGTGGGATTCAGAGAATGGAATGATTGACCACTGGCACAAGTATTGTCAAAAGCATATGCGAGATTCTTTCCATATGCTAGATGAGAAATTGATATTTTCGAATAGTGAGACCAGAAAGAAAGATTATGCTAGTAAGCGTTTGAATTATCCATTGGAACAGGGAGAGATTAGTGCTTGGGATAAACTGATTTCGACCTTATACACTGAAGAAGAACGCAAAAAGATTGAATGGGCGATTGGCTCTATTATATCTGGCGAATCCAAGAGATTGCAGAAATTCTTAGTATTATATGGTGCTGCGGGAACGGGTAAGTCAACCATATTAAATATTGTACAGCAATTATTTGAGGGATATTATTCGGTATTTGATGCAAAAGCTCTTGGTTCATCAAGTAATGCGTTTGCTTTGGAAGCCTTTAAGAGTAATCCTTTAGTTGCGATACAGCATGATGGTGATTTATCCAAGATTGAGGATAACACTCGACTGAATAGTTTGGTTTCTCACGAATTGATGACGGTAAATGAAAAATTCAAATCTACCTATTCCAACCGTTTCAAAAGTTTCTTATTCATGGGTACAAATAAACCAGTACGAATTACAGATGCCAAGTCGGGATTAATTCGAAGATTGATAGATGTAACTCCGTCTGGAAATAAATTGGACCCAAAAGAATACAAGCAAATTATGAAACAGGTTGAATTCGAATTGGGAGCGATTGCTTATCACTGTCAAGAAGTATATTTAAGTAATCCCGGTGAGTATGATGATTATATTCCGGTTGCAATGTTGGGGGCATCCAATGACTTCTACAACTTTGTAATCGATTCATATCACATATTTAAAAAGGAAGACGGAACAACTCTAAAAGCCGCATGGGAAATGTATAAAACCTATTGTGATGAGGCTAAGGTTGGTTATCCATATTCTCAGAGGATATTTAAAGAAGAACTGAAGAATTACTTCTGGGACTACAAAGATAGATTTAATATGGATGATGGTACAAGAGTAAGGAGTTATTATGTAGGATTCCGTACCGATAAGTTTGAAACCGTAAAGAAACCGGAGGAGAAAAATGGAACAGCCAAAGACAGTATTTATCTCGACTTTACCACTGGGACCAGCATTCTCGACAGCGCTTGCGCAAGTTGCAAAGCTCAGTATGCAAACGAACGAGAAACCCCAAGTAAAGGATGGGATTATGTCACAACAACCTTGTCAGAGCTTGACACCTCAAGACTTCATTATGTCAAGGTTCCAGAAAATCACATAGTAATTGATTTTGATATTCCAGACGAAAATGGCGAAAAGTCATTTGAATTGAATTTAAAAGAAGCAAGTAAATGGCCTCCAACTTATGCTGAATTGAGCAAAAGCGGGGCTGGTATTCATCTTCATTATTTATATTCTGGAGATGTATCACGATTAAGTCGGATTTACGACGACCATATTGAGATTAAGGTGTTCACGGGTAAAAGTTCACTGAGAAGAAAATTATCGAAGTGTAATAATTTACCTATCGCAACGATTAGCTCAGGGTTACCAATGAAAGGAGAAAAAATGGTAAATTTCGAGGCTATAAAGAGCGAGAAAGGGCTTAGAACACTTATAAAACGTAACTTGAATAAGGAGATTCATCCGGGTACTAAGCCTAGCATCGACTTTATTTATAAGATATTAGAAGATGCATACAGCAGTGACTTGAGTTATGATGTCACAGATATGCGTAATGCTATTTTAGCTTTTGGAGCAGCAAGCACCCATCAAGCAGAATATTGTATTAAGTTAGTAAACAAAATGCAATTCAAATCAGCTGATATTTCAGAGGGTGTGAAAAACGATGGTGCAAAGATGGTATTCTATGATATTGAGGTGTTTCCTAATTTATTCTTAGTAAACTGGAAACTTGCAGGTGTTGAGAAACCTGTGGTACGAATGATTAATCCATCACCTTCAGAAATTGAAGAGTTGATGAAATTTAGATTGGTTGGTTTCAACTGTCGAAGATATGATAATCATATTTTGTACGCTCGATTGATGGGATACGATAACGAGGCACTATATCGATTATCTCAGAGAATAATCTCTGGAAGTTCAAATTGTTTCTTTGGAGAAGCTTATAATGTATCTTACACTGATGTATATGATTTTGCATCGGCAGGAAACAAGAAGGGTCTGAAGAAGCTTGAAATCGAAATGGGAAATCTTACTGAAGGAGATTTGGTAAAGAAAGGTTTCTCAGAAGAAGAAATAAAAATTATTAAAGCCGGAACACATCACCAGGAGTTAGGTCTTCCTTGGGATCAGCCGGTACCAGAAGAGTTATGGACTAAAGTCGCTGAATATTGTGATAACGATGTTATTGCAACCGAGGCGGCTTTTCATTATTTAAAGGCAGACTGGACCGCTAGACAGATTCTGGCAGATTTGGCTGGTATGTCTGTAAATGATACCACGAACTCATTAACCACCAGAATTATATTTGGTAAGGAAAGAAAGCCTCAGTCACAGTTCCACTATCGAAATCTGGCAGAGCCTACGAACAATGTGGACGAAGAGACTTATCAATTCCTTGCTGAAGCTTGTCCGAAAATGATGTCTAAGACACATGGAGAAGCAGGTAGTATCTTACCATATTTTCCGGGTTATAAATACGACCATGGCGTATCTACTTATCGCGGAGAAGAAGTTGGTGAGGGTGGTTATGTATATTCTGAACCAGGTATGTATGGAAATGTTGCATTACTGGACGTTGCTTCCATGCATCCACACAGTACCATTGCGGAATGTTTGTTTGGTCCTAAATTTACAAGGGCTTTCTATGATATTGTAGAGGGTCGTGTAAGTATCAAACATGAAGCATGGGAGATTGTGAATACCATGTTGGAAGGTAAATTAACACCATTCATTCAGCAGGTAATTGAAGGAAAAATTACGTCCAGTGATTTGGCAAATGGTTTGAAGACAGCTATTAACTCTGTATATGGTTTGACAGCTGCAAACTTTGATAATCCTTTCAGAGACCCTCGTAACATCGATAATATCGTGGCTAAGCGTGGTGCTTTGTTTATGATTGATTTGAAATATGAAGTGCAGAAGAGAGGATTCACGGTTGCTCATATTAAAACAGACTCTATCAAAATCCCAGATGCAACTCCAGAAATCATCCAGTTTGTTATGGAATTTGGTGAAGATTATGGCTACACCTTTGAACACGAGGCTACGTACGACAGAATGTGTCTGGTAAACGATGCAGTTTATATTGCTAAGTATAAGGATGCTGAAGAGTGCGAGGCATTATACGGTTACAAACCAGGCGATAACAAAAAGAAAGGTGGCAAGTGGACCGCAACAGGAACTCAGTTCCAGATTCCTTATGTATTCAAGAAGATGTTCAGTAAAGAGGAAATCACATTCAATGATATGTGTGAAACCAAGTCTGTAACTTCTTCTTTATATTTGGATATGAATGAGGGATTGATTAATGTCGAAGATGAAGAACTTGTAAAATCTATTCGTTCTAAACCCGACACCATCGATAATCCTATCTCTAAACGAGAACGTGATATTCTTGAAAGGTGGAATCACGTAACCAGTGAAGAACTCGATGAAATGATTGCTAGTGGTCACAGTTATCACTTTGTTGGAAAAGTTGGTCAGTTCTGTCCGATTAAACCGGGATGTGGTGGTGGATTGTTGTTACGAGAAACCGAAAACAAGAAGACTGGTGAAAAAGGATATGCGGCGGCTACCGGTTCTAAAGGATATCGCTGGTTAGAATCAGAGATGGTAAGAGAAAAGGGATTACAGGATAATATCGACCGTTCTTACTACGATGCTATGGTTGACGAGGCGATACATACGATTGTTGCATACGGTGACTACTCATGGTTTGTATCTGATGACCCTTACGTTGGACCATCTTTTGAAAAAGGTGAATATATGGACAAACCGGTATACACCACAGAATTACCATGGAGTTAGGAGAACATCATGATTAAACGTATCAAACAGTGGTTAAAAAGACATATCGATTACCGTATTGTGGGTGAATACTATGATACGGTAGACGGTATCCATTATCAGAAGAAGTATAACAAAAAATATTATTTTAAGAAATAAAGGAGATTGAAAGCAATGGCTGGCAATTATGTTGATAACATTATTATTGAAAACGCAAGATTACTTCCGGGACAGTTTCGTAATTTCTCTGGAAGAGCAGGAAAATTTAACAGAGAAGGTGAAAGAAGTTTCTGTGTAGCTATCGATGATCCTGAATGGGCTGAAAAGTTATCACAGGACGGATGGAACGTTAGAATCTTAGCTCCTCGCGATAGTGACGAGGCTCCTACCCATTATATTCAGGTAGCGGTTAGCTATAAAGTTACACCACCTAAGGTATATATGGTTACTCGTAAAACCAAAACAAAATTAGATGAGGAGTCTATCGATACTCTTGATTTTGCAGAAATTAAAACCGTGGACCTTGTTATCAATCCATACAAATGGGAAGTAAACGGTAAATCCGGAGTAAAAGCGTATTTGAAAGAGATGTATGCTGTTATTGAAGAGGATGCGTTTGCTCATAAATATGCAGAACAGGAATGTCCGGACGATGATGAGGAACCACCTTTTAGATAAGGAGCAGCTATGAACGATTTCGAATTATATTTGGAGCGATATTCCAAGTCTCGCGGATGTTCTGTAGAAGAAGCCAAAGAACATGCTTTGGTTAAAGAAGTTGAAAAACAGTATAAGGAAAACTCAAAGGAAGTTGTCTCTCGATGACTTCCTTTATATTTTGTCAAAGAAAAGGAGAAAAACATGAAGAAAAAAATATTATATATTATTGCAATCGGTTCTTTGATACTTGGTTTGACAGGTTGTAACAAGCAGGTGTTTGATACAACTTATTCGTATGAGAGAGCAATCTTATCTTTACCTAATGGTGAGATAATTGAAGGTAAAGTTCAGAGTTGGACTGATTACGCTGATGGTGACCAGATACAGGTAAAAATCGATAACAAACAATATCTCATTCATAGCGAAGATGTTGTTTTAATCAGCGAATAAGGAAGTGTTGTAATATGGCAATTCCTTTGTATGATTATCAAAGAGAAGCCATTAAAGAGATGCATAATGGATGTATTTTATGTGGTGGGGTTGGTTCTGGTAAATCCAGAACAGCGTTGGCGTATTACTATGTACAGCAAGATGGAGTGCTAGATACAGATGAATACAGTCCAATGGGCGACCCACCAAAAGACCTGTATATCATTACTACAGCTCGAAAAAGGGATACGTTAGAGTGGGAAGGGGAATTAATCCCTTTCTTACTCTCTACCGACCCCGAACATAATTTATATTCCAATAAGGTTGTTATTGATTCTTGGAATAATATTGGGAAGTATACAGATGCTGAAAACGCATTCTTTATATTTGATGAGCAAAGAGTAATTGGTAGCGGTGCATGGGTGAAAGCATTCTACAAAATATGTGAAAAGAATGATTGGATTCTTCTGAGTGCTACACCCGGTGACAAATGGGAAGATTATATTCCTGTATTTGTTGCGAATGGCTTCTATAAAAACAAATCACAATTCATACGAGAACATGTGGTATATTCTCGTTTTAGTAAATTTCCTAAGGTTGATAGGTATCTGAATACGGGAAGATTAATTCGTCTGCGAAATTCTGTTTTGGTTAATATGGATTTCAAAAGACGAACCATTTCCCATCATGAAGATGTGTTTGTATCTTATAACATTTCGGAATACAAAGATTTAATTCGTAATCGATGGAATCCTTGGACAAATAAACCAATCAAGACAGCAAGTGAATTGTGTTATTCCTTGCGTAAGATTGTAAATTCAGACCAAGCAAGAGTAGTAGCTCTGATGGAGATTTTAGAAAAAACTCCGAGGGCTATTATTTTTTATAACTTTGATTATGAACTAGAACTTCTACAAAATCTTCCATATGGAGAAGATGTAGAGGTGGCTGAATGGAATGGGCACAAACATCAACCAATTCCAGAGTCTGAGAAATGGATATATTTAGTTCAATATAACGCTGGTGCGGAAGGATGGAACTGTATAAAAACAGATACCATTATATTCTATTCGCAGAATTATTCATACAAGATTATGGAGCAATCATCCGGACGAATTGATAGATTGAATACACCGTATTCGGATTTATATTACTATCATTTGAAAAGTCGTTCGGGTATTGATTTGGCAATTAGCAGAGCATTGAGTCATAAGAAGAAATTCAATGAAAGTGGCTGGGTAAAAGGTCAAAGTAATCGAACACCGAGAGTTATTGATGGTGGATTTGAGAGACAACCTCTTGCTAGTTAGGAAGGAGAAAAAATGGCTGGTAAATTACCAATTGGCTCAGGGTGTTTCCTTGTAAGTTACGATTTTACAAACGGTAAAGATGCAAGTATTATGCTTGTGGCTCAAAAAGACACCAAGGGCGAAACAACAGTTATCAACGGTTTCCAAGGAGAGGAAGCTGAAGAATTATTTGCAAAACTCACAACTACGGACAAAGTGTGGAGTTAAGACTATGTGGAAAAAGATTAGACAATTATTTAATAACATATTAGTAATTTTTAGAACTGATAGTTGTTATTCTGAAATGGAAGAAAGTGGCTACGCAGCCATGGGATGCTGTGGTGGTATGGTTGGTGGCGATCGTAATACCGGCTTTCTTTCATATTCTTGTATATCTTGTCCACATTTGGTTTTAACAAACGAAAGGAGAAAAGATATGAGTAAGACAGAAACTACAGTAATCGCAAATGTACAGGTGACAATGATTGTACCGGGAGACGTTACATCAAAAGAAGACAGACAGCGTATTGCTAATGATATTTGTAAAAAATTAGAAGCCGATGATGTCAAGGTAAAAGATGTAAAAGTATTTCTGATGGGGGATGAACAAAATGATTAGAATTGAAAATGTTACAGTATATGGATGGAAAGAGGCTATCCGTGGTATGAGAAATCCGCTGAATTCCTGGGCGAAATCTGATACCGGTATTTGTAAAGGTGGAGATGATGGTATTGGTTGTAAAAAATGTGCAAACGAGGAGAAATGCCATCATGCTTACAACCATTCTCTACAGGTTGGTAAAAATGACCATGATCTTATGATGAGACTGGCGGCAGCAGGAAAACCTCACAGTAAATACAGACGAATGATTACTGTATATTTAGATATAGTAGCACCATTATATTGGTGGAAAGAATTCGATACTTATAAGGTGGGAACTGTAGGGAACAGCTGCTCTACGATGCATAAAATTGCCGCTAAAGAGTTTGAACTGAGTGACTTTAGTCATGAAAATATAGTTACTGAATTCATGAAAGATGGTTTATTTCCACCTATCGACTATTTAAAAATGACTATTAATTCTTTAAATGGTTGTCGAGAGGCTTATTTGAAAACAAAAGATAAAAAATATTGGTATTCGATGATTCAGCTTCTTCCGAGTAGTTACAATCAGCGTAGAACTATCATGCTAAACTATGAAGTCCTCAACGCGATTTATTATTACAGAAAACATCACAAACAGGATGAATGGAGAGAATTCTGTGCATGGATTGAAACTCTTCCATATTCTGAACTGATTACCTGTAATGGTTGTGAAGAAGATAATAAGAAATAAATGTTAAAGGGTAGGCTTAACGGTCTACCCGTTTCTTTTGAAAGGAGAAAAAATTATGGATTTTAAAATGTTTGAAAGTAGTGAAGGTAACGTGTGGAAATACGTGTTCACAAAAGAAGATATGGTTGCAGAAGCGGTTTTATATCGTTATGAAGATTTCTACGAGAGAACTGTTATTTGTTGCTCTACGATGAGTGGTTGTCCTGTTGGCTGTAAATTCTGTGGTACTGGTAATAAATTTATCAGAAATCTCACAGCGGACGAAATCGTTGAACAGATTATTACCATATTAAGAGATAAGAACATTGAAGATGTGGAAGTATTCGGAAAGAGATTCCAAATTATGTTCATGTCTATGGGTGAACCTTTGCTTAATTGGTATGAAGTAGAACGAGCTATCGAAAGATTGCACGAATTATTTCCGGCAGCGGAATTATTACTTTCTACAATTGCTCCGGATGAGCCAGAAGTTTGGAAGAGAGTTATCAATCTTTCAAAGAAAATTGACAAAGTTGGTTTGCAGTTTTCTATTCACAAATCTACAGACGCCGATAGAACTAGACTTATTCCATATGGGAATAAACTCTGTTTAAGAGAGATTAGAGATATTGGGACTATTTGGTGGAAGGAAACAGGTAGACATCCATATCTTAATTATTGCATTGATGGAACTAATAATAAATTATCTGACAGCATTAATCTTATCGACTTATTTAGTCCGGTTGTATTCAACTTCACTTTCAGCGTGGTTTGTTCTGCAAATGAAAATATGAAAGAAGCTGGATTCCGAGAATTAGAAGTCGTTAGAGATTTTGAACAGAGATTTGCAAACGCTGGATACAACACCAGAATTTTCAATCCAAATGGACAGGATGATATTGGCGGTGGCTGTGGACAGCTTTGGTACGTTCAGCAGTGGATGAAAGAACATGGAGGGCAATAATATGTGGTTATTAAAATTGCACTTTTCTATATCGGTATTGTGTCTGTTAACCTTCATTGGATTTCGGAGTGTATATAGAGAACAAATTTTAAATAACGGATATATACCAGCAAAGAAGAAACGTATCTCTGGATATTTCCTTTTCTTTGTCCCGTTACTTAATGTGGGGTCGGTATTGGTTTTATTTATCATGATATCGGTGAAGAAAAAAGACTTAGACCGCTGGTGTGAAGAACATAAGAAAAAGGAGGAATAAAAATGAGTCAATGTCCATTGGAAGGTGTATCACCACAACAGATATTTGAAAAATGTATGGATTTAAAAGAAACTGGGATATTTGCCGAGGGTCCGTTAGGTTTTGAAGATCTGCATTATTGGAATATCGGTAGAATGGTGTTTTATAAATTACGACAGTTAAACAACGGTGCTATGAATGAAAGAAATCAAACATTATTAGGTATGGAGATTAGAATTAACTATAATGAACCGTATCTATTAAGCATCGAAAAGAAACCGAGACCTCAATATGTGGTTAATCTTAACACATGTTATCCATCTATAGATGTTAGCAGTCTCATCAAAGCAGCAAATACAATCAAGAAAGGATTTGAGAATATGTTTGGTACATTAAGAAATATTGAAATCGTAAAGGTTATTTTCAACGAACCCGCAACTATCGTTATTTGGAGCGATGGAACAAAAACTGTAGTAAAGGCTCAGAACGGAGAAATATTCGATAGAGAAAAAGGTCTTGCTATGGCTATCTGTAAGAAAGCGTTTGGTAACAAAGGTAACTATAACGAAGTGTTCAAGAAATGGGTACCGGAGGAGTAATATGGGCGATAACTTTACAAAAAGAAGTATGCGAGTCACTACAGACGCATTACGAGTGTTCGCTTCTAACCATAATCTTATTATGGGTATAGATGTACATTCTGATAATAGACCCAATATTATCAAATACGTATTTTATCATCTTATAAGTGGTAAAGGAGCACTTATAATTGTTGATTTTATGCAGGTTGAACATTTAGACAAATCTATTGATACCATAATAGAACGATTGACCGACGAATTTAATGGAGGACTCTTAATGCATATAGTTATATTTTGTGGTGATTCCAAATCATATCGGGAAGTATCCAATAAGCTTTTATTGGGGATTTGCAATTATGTAAATTGTAGAACTAGACATAATCAGACAGTTTTTGAAATCGACGAAAAAGATATTGTGATTGATATAAGGCCCGGCGATATTTTAAAAGCGGCTGGTTTACGTCCAGATTATGTGTTATTTTATAACACTTTTGGTGATTTTTTTGAATCATGGGAATACTGCATGAAAGGTAGATATATCAAACTCAAATCATTGGATGAACTTATACAGTTAGTAGTTAGGTAAAAACTAAATAACATCGGGAGAGGGTCGAGCAATAATGAGGGCGACCACAGAGCGGATATAGTAGTTGCATAAGGGATGAGTCCGCATTAAGAAAAGGAGATTAAATAAAATGGAACAGACTTTAGAAAAAAGAGATATTATCGCAGTTGATTTTGATGGAACTTTATGTGAGAACCAGTGGCCGGAGATTGGATTACCTAATACGAAGCTGATTAAGGAATTAATCTATCGTAGAAAAAAAGGTGACAAATTGATTCTCTGGACCAATCGTGTTGACGACAAATTAGAGAATGCTGTGAACTGGTGCAAAGAGCAGGGATTGGAATTCGATGCTATCAATGATAATCTTCCGGAAATCGTAGAATCTTTTGGAAGTAATTGCCGTAAAGTATTCGCAAATATTTACATTGATGACAGAGCAGATGCACGTTTTGACTTACCTTTCGTAGCAGAAAAAGAAGGTATGCAGGGATGGGCTGAGAAAGAAGTAGAATTGGCTTGTCGTCGTGAGAGAAAAGACAGTGGTTCAGAAGAAGGGGCATGGGATTATGGTGCTGCTTGTTATGAAAGTGCATTAAAGGCGTTCCGCAGTCTCTGTAAAGATGGTCATTCCGGTATGAGCATTGGTCTGACTAAGCAGATTCTGGTACGTCTTATTGAAGGTAAACCATTGCTTCCTATCGATGATACAGACGATGTATGGAAGGACGTTACCTTGAAAGATGAAAAAGAAAGACGATATCAGTGTAAGAGAATGAGCGCTTTATTCAAGACTGTAGCGGAAGACGGAACCGTATCTTACCACGATAACGATAGATATTACTGTAGAGATATTCATACAGGTAGTACATATCGTTTCGGCGTCGTAGCGAGATTACTCGACGAAATGGAGCCAGTTACAATGCCGTATATTCCAAGAGACAACCCTTATGTATTTAACTGTGAGGACTTCCTGTTTGGTAGTGAAAATGGTGGGGATTTCGATACTTTTGCAATCTTATCTATGAAAAATCCGGTTGGAACTCTGGTAGAGATTGGTCGTTACTATAAAGATTCTGAAAACGGCTTAATTGATATTTCATACGATGAGTATATGGAACGAAAGAAAGCCTATGAAGAAAAGAAGGGTGTGAAATAATTATGAGTGCTGAATATGATAAATATTTAACAGAACATAAAAACAATGTGAAAAAGGGTTATGAGTGGCTGCGTAATTATTTACCGAATCTGGTAAACGGTCTGGGAGAATGGAATACAAACTTTGCACATGATGCATCTAAGTCTGAACGTGATGAGTACGAGGCTTATGATACATATTTTTATGGCAAAAATCGTTCTTATCAAGTGGTTCAAGACTTTAACAGAGCTTGGTTACTTCATATTCATCGCAACCCTCACCATTGGCAGCACTGGGTACTCATCAACGATGATCCGAAAGAAGGAGAAATCTTATTAGACATGCCGATGGAATACATCATTGAGATGATTTGCGATTGGTGGTCTTTTAGTTGGAAGACGGGTAATCTTTATGAAATCTTCACTTGGTATGAAGAACGTAAAGAATACATTAAGCTGAGTAAGCGAACCAGAAACATTGTAGAGAATATTCTGGAAAACATCCATTATAAACTCGACACCGTTTCCACTAAGGCGGTGCAGTAATATGATACCAATTGAAAATGGAGCGATGTGTAAATGTATCAAAGAATATATTTTCAATCGTACCGAAACTTTCAAGGGTGTGATATTTACTGTTGGTGAAACATACGAGGTGGACTTGGGAACAACGGATGGCAGTGATTTAGTCGCTGTCATTCAACCCAATCCATATGCTTATGTAGGCATGAGTAAAAGTAGATTCACAGAATATTTTGAATTAATAGAAAAGGAGAAAAAGGCATGATTTATTTATGTTGCTTTATAATTTTTGCTATTTTAACTGCCGCGATATTAATATATCAAAAAGACATGACAAACGATAAAAACTATTATATTGAAAAGATATTTTCTTATAAAGGTTACTCTTGTGTCGTGATTTTGCATGGGTTTGGACATCGTTGTGGATATGTTGGTGTGCCTAAGGGTCACGCTACGTACGGGTTACACTATGACGAATTAGACGATATTTCGGTTCATGGTGGTCTTACATATTCGAAAGGTTCATCAGAAGCTTACCCTATCTATACAGAAAAAGAAATGTGGTGGTTCGGCTTTGACTGTGCACACTGTTTCGATGGGAAAGATTATCAAGCTGTCTATAGACATATTCCTGCATGTCGTGAGCAAATCAAACGTCTTCAAGAAGTGGATTTGAAATATTTTGACGATTCGCTTGAAGTACGAACCACTCGATATGTTGTAAAGGAATGCAAACAGTTAGTAAATCAATTAATAGAAAAGGATAAGAACCATGGAACCAGGATTTAAAGAATTTAAGAAACAGGCTGTTAAAGCCGCGAAAGATTTATTATACGGCAATGAAGTCGTAAAACAGTTAGAAGCAGCCAAGACCATTGCTGAAATGGACCGTATTATGAAGACTGCTCGGAAGGAGAAATTGAAATGAAACCAGTAGGAGAGATTATTGGGCTTTCAGCCTTATTAGAGCAGACGGCAGAGGAATGTAACGAATTAGCGAAAGCTTGTTTAAAGTTATCTCGCAAATTTCGTAACGAGAATCCGACGCCTCTCACCTTTGATGAAATTGTGGATAATTTGAACGAGGAAATTGCTGATATTTCTTTGTGTATCGAAGAACTCCGTCAAGCAAAGGTAATTGACCCTCAGACGATTGAGTCTATTTATGCGGCTAAAGAAAAAAGATGGTATGAAAGATTAAAAGAAACAGGAGAGGAGACTGAGTAATATGATTACATTTTGGCAGGCAGTATTATTGACTTTTATCACATTCCTATGTGTCTACACCGTTTTGGACAGACTTTGTAAATGTATTGAAATCTGTTCAACAAATCGTTCTTACAAGAAGTTTTTAGAAAGTATGAATAAGGGGTGTAATCATGGGACGAGCGGAAAACCGGAGAGCTGCGAAAGCGGAGAAAAAAGCCAAAACAGCAACGTATAACCTTACAAAGGCACAATTAGATGCGATGATACGTGAAGGTATTCAGGATAAATTAAATGAACTAAAAGAAGAAGCAACCAACGATGCGATTAATACCGCAATGATATTACTATTAACTCTACCTTTAGAAGTTCTTATGGACCATTATTGGCAGAAATCTTATCGGAAACGTATTCCAGAGTTCACAGAGCATGTGCTGGAATATTACGAACGCTGGCAGAATGGTGAGCTGGACATGGATAAGTTAAAGGAAGATTTATGGGAGTATGGAGGTGTAAGACTGGAAGAAGGGAGTTAGAAACATGATTTTTTTTGTAGTTTTTGGAGCTATTGTTGTTCTTGCAATCCTCATATTTTTGATAGTACATAAAGCCATTCACAAGGCATCATTATTTATGGACGAATCTTTTAGATGGGGAGGTAGAGCAAGTCGTGATGAAACATGATATCAGAAAGAATCAGTCTGGATATTCTGACCCAACCGCATTCGAAGCAATTACGAAGGTTGATAAAGAGATGGAAAAATTAAATAAAACCATTCATATCATTCGTAGTGTTTGCGAGTTGGCAGGATTCGAGATAGAAGAACGGATCGTATTAAAAGACAAGAAAACTGGCAAGATTTGGAGGTGATGGCCAATGTTCTACGAACGTAATTACATTCGAGACTTCTAATTATGCAACTCATAAAGGGGGTGATTCCCTTGATTACTTTATATTTGTCACCGTAAACAACTAAGTGTTACAATCGAAAGGAGAAAGTTTATGCAAGATAGAATAAATGAAGTAATCAGAAGAATTCAATATTTGTTACCCAGTGTTGAGGTAACGTCGCAGCAAGTACAGAAAAATAATGATGTCATCCGAACAGGGGTTATGTTAAAGTCGCAAGATAATAATATAGCTCCTGTATTTTATATTGATGACATGATTGAGCAAGGTTGGTCTTATGACAGAATCGCAATGGATATTTGCAGGTCTTATCAAGAAAGTGATGGTATGGAGTACAACCCTATTGTATTTCAGATTTCTGATTACGAGGCTATGTCAGAGATGTTAACCTTGCAACTCATCAATCGCTCTATGAATGAGTCTTTGTTAGCGGATATTCCGTACGTACCATTCTTAGAGGATTTAGCAGCCATTGTGCTGATTGATTTGGAACGAGACCTTCGTGCATGTGCTACAATTAAAGTAACTTCTCAGATATTGGAACTCTGGGGCGTATCTTTTGAAGAGGTATATCACAAGGCATATTTAAACTTAATAAAAGAAGAGGCTATTGTTAAAAGCATGGCAGATACTCTGTCAGAGCTTGGTTGTAATGATTGGTTAGGACTGGAGAACATACCGATGATGTATATTCTTACAAATATTTCCTGTATTCATGGAGCGACTATGATGTTACGGGACACGGTATTTAAGGAACTCACGGAAAAGTTCGAAAGTGATTTGGTTGTCATACCATCCAGTATTCATGAACTACTGTTAGTACCTGTCAAAGATATGTACATTTTCTATAAGTGGCAATTTGACGAGATAGTACAGACAGTAAATCGAGAACAGGTAGATACCATGGAGATTCTGTCAGACCACATTTATCTGTACAGAAGAAATGATGGGTGGTATAATTTTAATTAGAATGTTCATTTGAAAGGAGAAACATATGAGCAAAAACAATAAAAGTGGTAAAAAGAGAAGTACAGCTGGGTTGATTCTGGATGTCATTTTGACATGTTGCACCGGCGGTTTATGGTTAATTTGGATTTTGATTCGTTATCTGAGAAATAACAGTTAGTTACTATCAGTTGTACGGACGGTGATTTTGTATGAATTTTAGGGTGTAGAATAGCCTGTTTGGACGTTAAAAAGACGCTTCGGACGGGCTATTTTTATGCCCATTTTTGCTTCCTAAACGGGAACTTCCCAAATGGAAAGCGGGTTTTGCCCACTTTTTAAGAGCAACTTCCCAAATGGAAAGTCAATTTTTGCCCACTTTTGTGGTCTTTTGCCCACTTCCCAAACGGGAAACGGGCTTGAAAAAACCCAGTATTTATGCGGGTTTGCGGGTTTTCTGCCCACTTTCCCACTTTTTTCTCTTAATTAATATGAATAAAAAAATCATAAAAATATATAAAGTGGCGAAAAAAAGTGGGCTTTTGACCAAAGCAATATTTTTAGCAATCGGAGGTGATGTTTTGACTAAAGCACAGTGGTGTCGTAAGTTTTCTGAAAAAGTTCAAAAAATAATGGGTTATAGAGGATTTTCTCAAAGAGAACTTGCGAGAGTAGCAAAAATACCAGAAAACACTCTTAGTAGATATTTAAGTGGACAGCGTATTCCAAGAGCTGACCAAATTGTTAATATTGCTAAAGCTTTAGATTGCACCGTATCAGAATTGATTCAATTTGGAGAGATGGTGACAAAATGACACATAAACAAAAACTTTGGATGATTCAAAGAATTATTAAATTACTATACTTATATTTTGGAGGAATAATAAAAATGAGTAATAAAACAAATAACATGCAGGTACCTACATTCTTACAGAAAGCAACCGAGGCTGCAAAAGCCAAAACAACTTGGGAAGAGCCGGTTATGGAATCGATTGATGCTGAAGGTAATATTCAGGAGGTTCCAATGGAAAGTTGTGGTGTTGAAGAAAATACATCTGGTAGAACTACCGGATTAAGCGCTATGGAAAAACAGTCATTGATTGAATATGTAAAAGGAATGAGCAAGGAACAGTTAGACCTCATGTTAGATAACATTCCAATCGAAATGGTTTATAATCGTTTGGGAAGAGAGTTGGAGAGAAATAAGGCTTTCATGAATTCGATTAAAGGTTCTATGTCTTTAATTGAATCGCATTAGTCTTTTCTGCGGAAAGGAGAACAACTAAGAAAAACGGACGATGTTTAAGGTCACCACCATATTTGATATTCTTGAGTTTGTTATGTGGTTATTGTATAATACGCTTAACAAGGAGGTATCAATATGAGTGATGAAAAGAAGCGCAAAAGGAAACAAACCGAACAAATAATACATAATGCTATTGGGGAAGAGATACATGCATTTGATGGACCTAATGGAAAAGCTCGTATAAAGAAAATGTCTATGTTTTCTCGAATACCTACAGATACTCAGTTCTGTCCGGATTGTCATGAACCTATCATTCATAAGAATAGCTTCTGGGAATGTGATATTTGCAATTACAGCATCACAGATGAAGAAGTAAAAAATGGAGATGGATTTCCCACAATGGAATCTACTTATGAAAATGATTATGGAGAAATATACAACGATGAACTTGATATTCCGGAAGGTTGTGAAGCATGTGGTGGTCCATACCCCGATTGCAAAGCAAGCTGTGATATGTATGAATAACGATTAAAAGCCTGTGTTGATAATGACATGGGCTTTTATTTTGTCCATTTTTGCTTCGCACAAAAAACAAGCTCTTTTATGAAGAGAAGAGTAAAATGTGACCTTTTTACCTTTTCTTTTGTTTTATGAAAAATTTGAAAGGAGTTCACGATGTTTGAAAACAGATTCAAAACACAGTTGGTGAATGAACTTGAAGAAATGTTCCCAGGCTGTATTGTGGTACATCTTGACCCGAATGAGATTCAAGGTATTCCCGACCTTTTAGTTTTGTATGGAAACAAGTGGGCTGCTTTGGAAGGTAAAAAGAGCGCTAATGCAACGCATCGTCCAAACCAAGATTATTATGTGGATTTAATGAATCGGATGTCTTTCGCTGCCTTCATTTATCCCGAGAACAAGGAGGAAGTCTTACATGAACTTCAACAAGCATTCAATGTTAGAAGGTCAGCACGCGTTCTTAGGTGCTAGTAAATATCATTGGATTAATTATGACGATGAAAAAATTGCAACAGCATATAAAAATCATTTGGCAACATTAAAGGGAACTCAATTACACGAGTTTGCCGCACAATGTATTAGACTTGGTCAGAAATTACCGAGATCTGAAAAAACATTGAATATGTATGTGAATGACGCAATTGGTTATAAGATGATTCCCGAACAAATTTTGGTTTACTCTGAAAATTGTTTTGGAACAGCCGATGCGATTTTGTTTAGAAATAATTTTTTACGAATCCATGATTTAAAAACCGGTGTTATTCCGGCTCATATGGAACAATTGATAATCTATGCAGCATTATTCTGTTTGGAATATCATATCAAACCGGGAGATATTGAAACAGAATTAAGGATTTATCAGAATAATGATATTATGACGGCGAATCCGACAGCTGAAGATATTCTTCCCATTATGGAGAGAATTAAAAGATCAGACGAAATTATCAAGAAAATTAAAGAACAGGAGGTATAAACCATGAACCCTATTGCTCAAGATATTTTGATGCACTATGGCGTAAAGAGACGTTCTGGACGTTATCCGTGGGGTTCTGGTGATAACCCTTATCAACATAGTGGAGATTTTTTGAGTCGTGTGGAAGAATTACAAAAACAAGGATTAAGCGAAAAACAAATTGCTGAGTCTATTGGAATCTCCACAACAGAATTGCGTCTTCAAAAGAGATTAGCAACTCATGAAAGAAGAGCTTTAGAAGCAGACCGTGCTCGTTCATTACGAGAAGATGGAAAGAGTTTAAATGAGATTGCTGAAATTATGGGATATAACAACGATTCTTCAATTCGTGCTCTTTTGAATGAAAACACAGCAGATAACAAAAATAAAGCAAGGGCTACAGCAGAAATCTTGAGAAGAGAGCTGGAAACCAAAGGAATGCTTGATGTTGGTGCCGGTGTTGAATTGGAATTAGGAATTTCCAAACAAAAACTCGAAGAAGCGATTCGTATATTGGAATTAGAAGGATATAACGTTTATGGTGTTGGTATTCCACAGGTTACTAATCCGGGAAAACAAACAACCACAATGGTTCTTACTAATCCAGATATTGCTTATAAAGATGTTTATCAAAATATGGGTGATATTCAGCCTGTTACTGATTATCATTCTACAGATGGTGGAACCAGTTTTCAGAAAAGAGAATATCCGGCGAGTATTAACTCTTCAAGAATTCAAGTATGCTACGGCGATGAAGGTGGCGCAAGTAAAGACGGCGTTATTGAAATTCGTAGAGGTGTTGCTGACTTGGATTTGGGAAATTCTCATTATGCACAGGTTCGAATCCTTGTAGATGGTACACATTATTTAAAGGGTATGGCTATGTATTCCGATGACATGCCTGATGGTGTTGACATTGTGTTTAACACAAATAAAAAATCCGGAACTCCTAAGATGGATGTTTTAAAGAAAATCAAAGATGATCCGGATAATCCATTTGGAGCAACCATCAAAGCAAATGGACAGAGTTTCTATGATGACCCAAATGGTTTGTTTACAGACCCCGTTACAGGAAAGAAACAGTCTTTATCAGCTATTAATAAGCTAAAAGAAGAGGGCGATTGGGATACGATGAGTAAAAACCTTTCGTCACAATTTCTTTCTAAACAACCGATGCAATTAATTAAGCGTCAGTTGGATTTAACATATGCTGATGCGGAAGCTGAGTTTGATGAAATATGTGCTTTAACGAATCCGACTATTAAGCGAAAACTTTTAATGGATTTTGCTAATGAATGCGATTCTGCTACTGTTCATTTACAAGCTGCGGCTTTACCACGTCAGAAAACACAGGTAATTCTTCCGATTACCGCTATGAAAGAAACTGAGATTTACGCTCCAAACTACAGAGATGGAGAACAGGTCGCTTTAATTCGCTATCCTCATGGTGGTACTTTTGAAATTCCCGTATTAACAGTGAACAACAAAAACAAATCTGCAAGAAGTATTCTCGGAAATGTTGTTGATGCTGTTGGTATTAATGCAAAAGTTGCGGAACGATTATCTGGAGCCGATTTCGATGGAGATCAAGTTGTTGTAATTCCTACGAATTCTAAGGTTCGTATTAAATCAACTCCAGAACTTAAAGGTTTAAAGGGATTTGATGCGAAAACTGAGTATTCTACAGAAGGAAAAACGGGAGTTAAGCTTATGACAAAAGCTGAAACTCAGAAACAGATGGGTGTTGTTTCTAATCTGATTACAGATATGACATTGCGAGGAGCAACAGAAAGCGAACTCGTAAGAGCTGTTAAACACAGCATGGTTGTTATTGATGCGGAAAAGCATAAATTAGATTACAAGCAATCTGAAAAAGACCATGGTATTGCAGAACTTCGTAAGAAGTATCAGAAACAAGTTGATGATGACGGAAATGTTGTAAAAGAAGGTGGAGCTTCTACATTAATTTCAAGAAAGAAACAAGATGTTAGAGTTCCCGAAAGACAGGGTAGTGGAACTATTGATCCTGAAACAGGTAAAGTTACATACAAAGAATCCGGTCGTACTTATGTCGATAAGGATGGAAAGACCCAGAAAGCTACAACAAAAGTTAAGTTGATGAACGTTACTGAAGATGCCCGCACACTTTCTTCAGGTACCCCCCAGGAAAACGCCTATGCAGATTATGCTAATAAAATGAAGGCCCTGGCTAATGCCGCCCGCAAAGAATCTGTGAATACCGGTCGTCTAAAATATGATGCCAATGCCAAAGAAGTTTTTCAAGCCGAAGTTGATTCTTTGAAGTCCAAATTAAATATTGCTGCAAAGAATGCCCCTCGTGAAAGAAGAGCCCAAGCTTTGGCAAATTCTGTAGTTAAGGCAAAACAACAAGATAATCCGGATATGGATAAAAAAGAAGTTAAGAAAGCGAGCAATCAGGCGATTATTGATGCCCGTATTTCTGTAGGTGCTAGTGGAAAAGACACTAGAATTAGGATTACTGATAGCGAATGGAAAGCTGTTCAAGCTGGAGCCATTAGTGATTCTATGCTTACACAAATTCTTAGATATGCAGATGCCGATGAAATTCGACAAAGAGCAACTCCTAGAGCTACGACAGAACTTTCTACAGCTAAGATTAATAAGATTAATTCTATGTTAAACTCCGGTTTTACAAATGCTGAGATTGCTGAAGCTTTAGGTGTTTCTACGTCAACTGTTTCGAAGTATGCCAATCAATAAGACAAGGAGATAAGAGTAATCATGGCGAAATGTGCATTGACGACAATTGACAATCCTTATGATCCATTCGAGCAGTTCAATGCTTGGTACATGTACGACATGGACAAAGGTTACAGCACTTGCTCATACCTTGATCGCATTGCTCGGACTTCAAATCAGTTGTCGGATGAAGAGAATGAAAAGGAAATTGAAAGAGCGATAGACGAGATCATCCGCTACGATTTCCAAAATATTTACAAAAAAGTTGTAATGAAATAAAAATTATGCGTTTTACTGACATTTTTAGCCTCTCTAAGATGTTTGGGTACTGTAGGGGGTGTCTCCAAAAATACACCCCCCGCCCACATCGCGCCGGTCTTTAAAAATTCTCCGGGGGAAAATTTGAAAAATGGGGTTTGAAAAATCCTAGCGGTAATATGTGATATTTAAACAGGCTCATGGAGTTAGTTCTAGGGTTTTACTCTTTCTTTTTCTCCTTTCGGTAAAAAGACTGGCTTCATGGGTTTGTTTAAATGTCACATAAAGTGTTCAAAAACTATATGTGAACCAATACTGCAAAGGCTAAAAGTGTATATGAAAAATATTGAAAGGAGTGGAAACATGGGCAAAACCAAGACGGTTGTTTCTGCTGAGCCTAGAATTAGTCGTCCTGCGATAGACCCAGATGCGCGAGAAAACCAATTAATTGCACTTGCAGTTGATTTAGTTGAACAGCGATTACGAAATGGAACTGCTTCTTCACAAGAAACTACACATTTTTTAAGATTAGGCTCATCTAAAGCAAGGTTAGAACAGGAAAAGTTAAAATTAGAAAACGAATTGACAAAAGCTAAAACAGAATCCATTCATTCACAGCAACATGCAGATGAGATGTTTGATAAAGCTATCAAAGCAATGCAAAAGTACAGTGGTAATGGTTCAGTTATAGATGAGGAAGAAGAGGTTGATTGGTGATGAGAACATATTCTGAATTAATTTTACTTCCTACATTTGAAGAGCGTTTTCAATATTTAAAACTTGGTGGAACAGTTGGTCAAATTACTTTTGGCTATGAAAGATATTTGAATCAACTTCTTTATGGTTCTGATGAATGGAAACGATGTAGAAGAAAAGTTATCATTCGAGATTTGGGATGCGATTTAGCATGTGAAGGATACGAATTACAAGATAAGATTCTTATCCATCATATAAATCCAATTACCGTAGATGATATTTTACAAAGAAACCCACGAGTATTTGATTTGGAAAATTTGATTTGTACATCTCACAATACTCACAATGCAATCCACTACGGAGACGAGAATTTATTATTACGTGCTCCAATAGTTCGGACAAAAAATGATATGTGTCCATGGAAACATTAAATTAGGAGGGAATTCAATCATGAAATCTTATAATAACGAAAAAGAAATTTTGGAAACTGTTGAAGAGGAAATTGCAGTAGAAAACACTACTGAATCGGTTGAACCTTCCACAGTTTTAGGCGTAGTTACAGAGTGTGTCAAACTTCGTGTTAGAAGTACACCAGAAATCGCCGACAATGTTCTTGCAGAAATAATTTTGGCGAGCGAGGTATTAGTAGATTTGAAAGAATCAACTGATGAATTCTACAAGATTACAACCGAAGCAGGCGTTGAGGGATATTGTATGAAACAGTATATCAATATTGGCGATTAGGAGGAATTGACATGGAGAGTATTTTAAACTCAATTAAGAAATTACTTGGTCCGGGTATGGAATACGACCATTTCGATCCCGATATTATCATACATATCAATTCTGCCTTTTCAGTATTAACACAACTTGGTGTTGGACCGGCAGAAGGCTTTTTTATTAATGACGAAGCCGAAAAGTGGGAAGATTTCTTACCAGAAGAAAAGATGATTCACAGTGTAAAAACGTATATTTATTTAAAAGTTAAATTAGTATTCGATCCACCTTTGAGTTCTGCTGTTCTTGAATCTATGAAAGAGCAAATTAAAGAATTAGAGTGGCGATTACCAGTCGCTGTAGAATCGGCAAAAATAGAATCAGAGGAGGAAATTCAAAATGGATAATAATTTACGACATCATGGTATTCTCGGTCAAAGATGGGGTGTCCGGAGATTCCAGAATAAAGATGGTTCATTAACGGCTGCTGGTAAAAAGCGAGCCAAAGATGGCAATTCCGTGGTCAAAGATGAACGTAAAGAAGCTTCTAAAAATCGTCGCAATCTTAGCGATGCAGATTTAAAGAAGCGAATTGAAAGAATGAAGTTGGAGAAAGAAATGAAGGATCTTACAGATGCAGACCTTTCACCTGGTAAGAAATTTATTAATGAGGTGCTTTCTACAAGTGGTAAAAGGGTTGCTACAACTGTTGTAACCGGTGCTACATTATATGCAATCAAAGCAGGTCTTGAAGGAAAGATTGATTTTAAAGAAGCTGCTAGCTATTTAGCACCTCGTCCGAAGAATAAATAGAACATTTACACTTCTTCATCGTCGGATGGAGAGGCGGCACCAATATTAGAACCCAATGTTGCACTCATTGCAGCAACAAGTCCTAAAGCAACTGTCCCAGCGATACCGACAATTTTTAGAACGGTATTTTTGGATTCCGTATCTTTCTTATCTACTAACATTGCGATATCTTTCATTTGTTCTAATATGTATACTCGTTCATCAAAAGTGAGGTTATCATCGTCTGCCATTTTCTGTAAGGAAGACATGACTTGATTATACATATCGATTGATGCTTTTGTTGATTCTGAATTAGAAACAAGAGCGTTTTCCAAAATGGATTTATATTCCTTCATTACTTCGAGAGAAGTCGAAGCGAAATTCGGAAATTGTTCGAGAGCTTTTTTAGCTACTTCGGCATCCATTTGTGGTAGAAGAGAAGCAAATGCAATTATCTTATCTTTAGATAGGTGACGAAAATCTGGAATATCTAATTTCTTTAAGACTTTTTGTTCACTAAGGGTTCTATTCATAGCAGACCTCCAACACATATTTCTTATATTGTATCACGATTGAGAAATTAGGTCTACTAGAGAGAAAGGAGAAAATTAATATGGCACTATCTAATACTGCCGTACCACGTTATTACGGTCAGTTTAGAGAAGCCGTATTACGTGGAGAAATACCGGTTTGTAAAGAGGTTTCGATGGAAATGAACCGAATCGATGACCTAATAGCAAATCCCGGCGTTTGGTATGATGATGAGGCTGTTGAAGGATGGATAGCATATTGTGAAAACGAGCTGACGTTAACTGACGGCTCTGACTTAGTGCTATTAGACAGCTTTAAATTATGGGGCGAGCAAGTATTTGGTTGGTATTACTTTGTTGAAAAGAGTATTTATGTACCGAACAAAGAAGGTCGCGGTGGTCATTACGAAAACAAGACCATCAAGAAACGACTAATCAATAAGCAATATTTGATAGTAGGTCGAGGGGCCGCAAAATCAGTATATGATTCTTGTATGCAATCATTCTTTGAGAATGTTGATACCTCAACTACACATCAGATAACAACTGCACCAACTATGAAGCAGGCTGAAGAGGTTATGTCGCCGATTCGAACCGCTATTACTCGTTCCAGAGGATCACTATTCCAATTCTTGACAAGTGGTTCTTTACAAAACACAACAGGTTCTAAAGCTAATCGTACAAAATTAGCAGCTACAAAGAAAGGTATTGAAAATTTCCTTACCGGTTCTTTGATAGAAATTAGACCTATGAGTATTAACAAATTACAGGGTCTACGAGTGAAAGTTGCTACTGTTGATGAGTGGCTTTCTGGAGATATTCGTGAAGATGTAATCGGTGCTATTGAACAGGGAGCATCTAAAGTTGACGATTATTTAATAATTGCAACTAGCTCGGAAGGAACTGTTCGAAATGGTAGTGGTGACACAATCAAAATGGAGTTGATGGACATCCTCAAGGGAGAGTATATCAATCCGCATGTATCTATTTGGTGGTATCGATTGGATTCCATTGATGAAGTAGGAAATCCGGATATGTGGCTTAAAGCCAATCCGAACCTTGGTAAAACGGTTACTTATGAGACATATCAGTTGGACGTAGAAAGAGCGGAAAAAGCTCCGGCGGCTAGAAATGATATTTTGGCAAAGAGATTTGGTATTCCTATGGAGGGATATACTTATTACTTTACATATGAGGAAACCCTACCACAAGAAAGAAAACGAAGCTATTGGCAGATGCCATGTTCTTTAGGCGCAGACTTATCACAAGGTGATGACTTCTGTGCTTTTACTTTTTTATTTCCACTTTCAAATGGTTCTTTCGGTATTAAGACCCGTAACTATATTACATCAAAAACCTTAATGAAACTACCAGCAGCTATGCGTTTTAAATATGACCAATTTCTTGAAGAAGGAAGTTTGATTGTATTAGAAGGTACTGTTTTGGATATGATGGAGGTTTATGATGACCTTGATAATCACATCGTTGAACGCGGATATGATGTTCGTTGTTTTGGTTATGACCCATACAATGCACAGGAGTTCGTAGAACGATGGATTGCAGAAAATAGTTCATTCGGTGTTGAGAAAGTTATTCAGGGTGCGAAAACGGAGTCTGTTCCTCTGGGTGAATTGAAGAAATTATCTGAGGATAGAATGCTACTATTTGACGAAGAACTCATGTGTTTTGCTATGGGTAACTGTATTACATTGGAAGATACCAATGGAAACCGAAAACTGTTAAAGAAGCGATATGAGCAAAAAATTGATGCGGTTGCTGCTATGATGGATGCCTATATTGCTTATAAACATAACAGAGATGCTTTTGAGTAAGGAGAAGGATTATGTGGAAGCCTACACGAGAAAGTATTAGTCTGTATCATCATGGTATTCTCGGTCAAAGATGGGGTGTACGTAGAACTCCTGAAGAATTAGGTAGACATGTACGCTTCAAACAGAGTAAAATGTCAATAGATGAATACAAACACGCTTGTGATTTATGGAAGTTGTTTCCAGAAGTGAGAAAATTACCAGACCCTAAAAATAGGGTATTGTCGAGTTTCTCTACAAATCTAACAGCTGAAGAGAAAGAACAGAGTATGGTTCATACACATTATAATAATCATCTGTATACCGCAATTAACAAGGGTAATGAGCAGTATAAGATTATTAAGTATAAACATATACCCGGTGCTCCGAGAGATTGGCTGGATGAAATCCTAAGCGAAGTTGTGGGAGATGATTGGAGGGATTACGATGACGAATAGTTCACGAGAGATTGATAAAGAATTAGCTTCTTTAATCTATAAACAAACAAACAATGAAAACTTTACACGTAATATATGTATGTTTATGGATACAGATGAGCAGAAGCGAGAGCTGATTAAATTTATCAAAGAAAACAATCCAACATTAACCGAAATCAATCATCGCTCATTTGATATAGTGATGTTTGAAAGTAAATAACATACCAGAAAAGTTTTAGGGAGACTTCCAAAAGAGGTCTCTCTTTTCTTTTGTCCAAAAATTGAAGGAGGAAATTCAAAATGGGGTTTAGTGATAGACTTTATCACGCATGGAATGCGTTTTTAAACAAAGACCCAACATCCTATTATCGAAATGTAGGTGCTGGATATTCTTACAGACCAGACAGACCCAGATTATCTCAAGGAAATGAACGTTCTATTGTAACTTCTATATTTAATCGAATTGCATTAGATGTTGCATCGCTGACGTTTCAACATGTACGTTTGGATGCCGAGGGAAGATTCTTAGAGGTAATTGATAGCGGATTAAACGAATGTCTTACAGTAGAAGCCAATATCGACCAGTCGGCACAGGCTTTTATACAGGATGTCGTTTTATCGATGTTAGATGAGGGATGCGTAGCAATCGTACCAGTTGATACGACAATTGACCCGACCAAAAGCGGAGCATTCGATATTAATTCGATGCGTGTTGCTGAAATTTTGGAATGGTATCCAAGACATGTTCGGGTTCGTGTTTACAACGATCAAACAGGCTATAAGGAAGACAAAGTTGTTCCTAAAAGCATGGTTGCTATTATTGAAAATCCTTTATATGCGGTTGTCAATGAAAGAAACTCAACGATGCAGAGATTGATTCGTAAACTGAATCTTTTGGACGTTATCGATGAGCAAAGTGGTTCTGGAAAATTGGATTTAATTATTCAGTTACCTTATACCATTAAAACAGATGCAAGGCGTCAACAAGCCGAACAACGGCGAAAAGATATAGAACAACAGTTGTCTGGTTCTAAGTATGGTATCGCATATACCGATGGAACCGAGCACATTACACAGTTGAATCGTGCAGTTGAAAACAATCTAATGTCACAGATTGAATACTTGACGAGTATGGTTTACGCCCAGTTAGGAATGACAACCGGTGTATTAGATGGCTCAGCTAACGAATCGACAATGACGAATTATTACACTCGTACTGTTGAACTAATCGCATCGGTTATCGTTGGCGAAATGATACGAACTTTTCTAACCAAGACAGCGAGATCTCAGAAGCAATCAATTATGTTCTTTAGAGATCCGTTTAGATTGATTCCGATGTCTGAATTTGCAGAAATCGCAGACAAACTTACAAGAAATGAAATTGCAACTTCGAATGAGGTTCGTCAGGAAATTGGATGGAAACCATCTAAAGACCCGGCAGCAGATGAACTTAGAAATAAGAATCTTAACCCTGCGGATCATTCTCCTGCGACCCCTACAGAAGCAGATACGACTGCTCAAGATGCAATTGTTAATGAGTTATTTGACAGTTTAGAAGCTGAAATCGATAAGATTATTGCCGGTTATATGTCAGATGATGAAGAAGGTGGAGAGGAGGATTCATAATGAAACCAGAACTTCGACACTATGCGTCTAAATATTACGATCCAGTAAAGGCACATGAATACTATATGCGTACTCGTGAGTTAAAAGGTCGACGCTCTACAAGTAAGTTGTCCGAAGAAGGCAAAAAGGTTTGGTCCTATACCAAAAATCAGATTACGGAAGAGAAGAAGTCTAAAGTTGAAGCTGAGAAAGAAGCTAAAAATCAGAAAACTGAGGAATTACGAGAAAAAGCATCTGCTACTCGTGAGCGAATCACAGCGAAACTAAAAGAGTTAAATGAAAAGTTATCACAGAAAGCAACTGCGGATAAAGAGTCAATCGCTAAAAAGCGAGAATCAGACTTGGAGAATATCCGCAAAAAGGCAGAGGAAGATACTAAAAATCTTGAGAAGAATTTAACATCGGCAATTGAGAAATTAATGGCTGAGGAAATTCCGAAGAGTCTTCCAAAAGAAGAAAGAGCTAAGAGAATTGCTGAGCGTAATGAGAAAATTGCAAAATTACGTTCCGATGCTTCCGCAGAAAGAAATAAGCTTAGCGAGAAACTGGCATCTGATGAAGTGTCGGCTCGAAACAACGCAGCGTCTTCTAAAGAGAAAGTAATGGCTGATACCAAAAGTCAGAGAGAAGCAAATTCTAAGTCAGCGGCTGCTCAAAGAGAACAGTGTGCTGCGGATTTAAAAAGCTCTATCGCTGCCGCCAGAGAAGCATATAAGGTCGCTAAAGAGAATCTTGATTCTTCCTATGAAGAAATTTATCAGCAAGAATTTGATAAGATTGCAGCCAAATATGCAAAACCTACGCGATCTAAGAAGAAATCATCTTCTTCTGGATTAGATAAATATCGTATCAAAAAATAATAAAGGAGGACAAGCAAAATGGATTATCATTTTGGTGGCTGGGCTACTCGTAATAATCTTTTATGCTCTGATGGTAGAACTATCATGAAAGACGCGTTTAAGGTTAACGATGGTCAGACAGTTCCATTGGTGTGGAATCATCAACACAACGATCCACACAATGTTCTGGGTCATGCATTATTGGAAAATCGTGATGACGGCGTATACGCATATTGCGAATTCAATGATACAGAATCTGGACAGAATGCTAAGTTATTGGTTGAGCATGGCGATGTATCCGCATTGTCAATCTTTGCTAATAATCTGAAGCAGCAAGGCGCAAATGTGTTGCACGGAATTATTCGTGAAGTAAGCCTTGTACTTGCCGGAGCTAATCCTGGAGCATTCATCGATTCCGTAATGGTTCACGATGATGAATCCGGAGAAGCAGCGATTATTTATACCGGCGAACCTATTTCTTTATGTCATGCTGATGCTGCTAAGAAAGAAGAAGATGACAAAGATACAGCTGATGAGGCTGGAAAAGAAAAATCAGAAGATAAGTCTAACGATGAGAAGGACAAAGAATCTGATAAGAAAACCGTTGCTGAGGTGTACGGTACACTTAATGATGAACAGAAAGATATGGTTGCCTATATGGTAAAGGAAGCTCTGGAAAATCAGAAAGATGATAACGATTCAGCCGGCGACAATGAAAATAACAATAATGATTCCGAAGGAGGAGACAAATCTATGAAACAGAACTTATTTAGCGATGGCAAGCAGACTTCCAAAGACGTTATTTGCCACGCGGATCAGATGGCGATTCTTGAATTAGCAAAGAAGTCCACTGTAGGTAGCTTCCAAGAAGCAATGGCGATTTATGCTGAAGAACATGAACTCCAGCATGATGCTGTAAGCAGCGGCTTCGTATCTACAGGCGATGGTAACGTTACCAACCTTTTCCCTGAGTATAAGGAAGTAAGACCGGGTGCACCTGAACTTATCACTAACGATCAGGGTTGGATTACTGTAGTAATGAATAAGGTTCATAAGAGCCCTATTTCCAGAATTAGAACCAGCCAGGTTGATATTCGTAACATCGAAGCTCTTAGAGCAAAAGGATATCAGAAGGGTAAACAGAAGAGTCAGACTGGCAACTTCGCACTTGTAAGACGTACAACTGACCCTCAGACCGTATATGTTAAGAGTGCTCTTCACAGAGATGACATCGTTGATATCACAGATTTCGACTATGTTGCATATCTGTACAGCATCGACCGTATGCAGCTCAACGAAGAGTTAGCAGTAGCTATTATGCTTGGTGACGGTCGTGACGATGGTGATGAAGGAAAGATCTTCCCTGATAAGATTAGACCTATCTGGTTAGATGATGAACTTTACACACTTCACACAGATTTGGATCTTGAAGCAGCTAAGACTGAACTTCAGGGTTCTAACACAGGTGCTAATTTCGGTGAGAACTATATCTATGCGGAAGCTATGATTAATGCAGTTCTCTACGCAAGAGAGAAATACAAAGGTTCAGGTACTCCTGATTACTTCTGTACTCCTCACGCACTCAACGTGATGTTACTTGCTCGTGACTTGAATGGTAGACGTATCTACAATTCTAAGTCTGAACTCGCTTCTGCTTTGAACGTAGGTGATATCTACACAGCTGAACAGTTCGAAGGTAAGACCAGAACAACTGCTGATTCCAAGACTAAGAAGCTTCTTGGTATTGTTACCAACCTTGCTGATTACTCTCTTGGTGCAACTAAGGGTGGCGAAGTTACACACTTCCATCAGTTCGATATCGACTTCAATCAGGAAAAATCTCTGCTCGAAACAAGATGCTCTGGTGCTCTTACTAGAGTATACTCTGCAATCGCTATCGAGCAGGATGTTACATCTGCATAATCGAGTATTAAATTGACGAACCGAAGAGGTTCTTTTTTTTATGCTCAAAAATAAGTAAGGAGAATTTCAAAATGGCAAAATTTTATGGGAATATCGGCTATGCACAGATGGTTGAGAAAAAACCCGGTGTTTGGAAAGAGGAGATTGTCACGTATCCATACTATGGAGAATTGGTTCGTAATACCAGACGACTTCAATCTTCCGACCAGCTCAATGACAATATCAATGTTGCGAATGAGATCAGTATCGTAGCCGACCCATTTGCCAATGAGAATTTTTACTCTATGCGATATGTCGAGTTTAATGGAGCTAAATGGAAGATTAGCAATGTCGAAGTTCGATATCCGAGATTGGTATTAACATTAGGAGGTTTGTACAATGGGAACGAGACTTGATTTACATGCTTTATTGGTGTCAATTTTGGATAGTCGGAATGTGTATTATCAGCCACCTAACAATCTTCATATGGAATATCCAGCTATTGTATATGAAAGGGAAGACATCGAGAATACCTTTGCAAATAACAATGTTTATACACAGGGCAATGTTTACTCGGTTACAGTCATCGATGAAGATCCGGATAGCGAAATCGTTCAGAAGGTATCTAAGCTTCCGACTGCAAAATTTAACCGACACTTTACATCAGATAACTTAAATCATGATGTATTTACACTTCACTATTAAATCAAGGAGGACAACAACTTATGAAACTTGAATGGGATAAGGCCGGTGAACGACAGTTTGAAACCGGTGTAAGTAAAACTGTATTATATCCTCAGTCTACTGATGGAACTTACCCTAAAGGTGTTGCATGGAATGGTATTATTGGTATTACCGAAAGCCCTTCCGGTGCAGAGCCTACAGCTCTTTGGGCTGACAACATGAAATATGGTAACCTTATGTCTGCTGAAGAATTCGCAGCTACTATTGAAGCTTATATGTATCCGGATGAATTCAAAGCATGTAACGGTGAAGCTACTCTGAATGGTATTAATGGTATTACTATTGGACAGCAGAAACGTCAGACATTTGGTGTATCTTACCAGACACTTATCGGAAACGATATTGAAGGTGACTCTGCGGGTTACAACATTCATCTTGTATATGGATGTCTTGCAGCCCCTTCTGAGAGAAGTCATCAGACTGTTAATGATAGTCCTGAAGCAGAGACTATGTCTTGGGAAGTATCTACAACCCCTGTTACTGTAACAGGTGCAAAACCTACTGCTCATCTGACAATTAACAGTACAACTGTAACTGCCGAAGTTCTTGCTGCATTAGAAGCAGTTCTTTATGGTTCTGAAACCGAGGAAGCTCGTTTACCTTTACCTGATGAAATCGCAACTATTGCAGGAAATGCTGTAACAGCGGGTTAATAACAATTACACAAAGAGGGTCGTATTCAGGGTGATGGGCTGGCGACCCTTTTTTCTTTTGAAAGGAGAAAATATTATGTTCATTAAAACAATTGATTACACAGATTATAACGGAAACAAAAGATCGGAAGACCATTACTTCAACCTTACAGAGGCTGAAGCGTTGGAATTAGAAATGTCTACTAATGGTGGATTTTCTGAAAGAATTAAGAGAATCATCGCTGCTCAGGATACTGCAACTCTTGTTAAAATCTTCAAAGATTTAATTAAATTGTCTTATGGTAGAAAGAGTTTGGATGGTAGAAAGTTCGAGAAGTCTGAAGAAATTTTCAATGAATTCAAAGACACACAGGCTTACTCCATTTTGTTTATGGAATTAGCAACAGATGCGAAAGCAGCAACAGAATTTGTAAATGGTATTGCACCTAACAAGAAATCGGATGCGACAGTAGCACCGGTTGCAGGTAATGTGGTACCGATGAATTAGAAATATGGGAGGGATAGGGAATGCTACCATTAACAATAACGATTCCTGAACAATGGGATGAACTCAAGGAAGAATTCATTCCAGCAGTACATCGAACTATTCAATTGGAGCATTCTTTAGTTTCTCTTTCAAAATGGGAAGCTAAATGGCATAAACCGTTCTTAACGAAGACTCAAAAGACTCCGGAAGAAACGGAAAGTTATGTTAGATGTATGACACTTACACAAAATGTGGACCCAGAGATATATAAGTATCTATCTCCCGAAAATATTCGAAGTGTCAATGAATATATAAAAGATTCTATGACCGCGACATGGTTTTCGGAAGAAAAAAACAAGCCAAAAGGTAAGAATTCCGGTGAACAAATTACTGCGGAATTAATTTACTATTGGATGATTACATTGAATATCCCATTGGAATGTCAGAAGTGGCATTTGAATCGATTACTGACTTTAATTCGAGTTTGCAATGTGAAAAATCAGCCTCCTAAGAAAATGTCTAAGAAGGATACTACAGCTCGGTATGCAGCTTTAAATGCAGCTCGAAGAAAACAATTTAATTCGAAGGGGTGATAAAACATGTCAAAAGTAATACCAATGGAAGGTATAGATATAAGCAAACATCAAGGACCTATTGATTTTAATAAAGTTAAAGCTGATGGTGTGGAGTTCGTCATTTTTCGGTCAAGTTATAGACAAACTGTCGACCCGAAATTCTTTGAATATGTAGAAGGGTGCAAGAATGCGGGTATTCCAACTCTTGGTGTTTATCATTTTATGTATGCTCTCAACAAAGAACAGGCTTTAGAAGAGGCTAAGTTTTGTATTGAGCAGGTACAAAAGGCAAAATTGAATAAAGAAGAAATCATCATTTTTAGTGATTTCGAATACGACAGCGTTGATGATGCGGCAGAAAAAGGCGTCACTCTTACTAAAAAAGAGTGTAATGTCTTTACAACTATTTTCTGCGATTATATCAGATCTCAAGGCTACAGAGTCGGTATTTATACAAATATTGATTTTTACAAAAATTGGTATATGTCTGGAGTATTGGATTCCTATGATATATGGCTGGCAGATTATAATGGTGAACCAAATTATGATTGTATCATCCAGCAGTATACAAGTAAAGGAGTAGTGAATGGAATTAAAGGAAATGTAGACAGAAATCGATATTTCGGCAATGCATTAAAAGATTCTATTGCTGCAACCAGACAAACAGTGGTTAATCTTATTCGTTCGTGGGAAGGTAAGAACGAAGCTGATGGAAGTCACAAAGACATCATCGATATTTATAATTCATATACGGGTAAATTTCCTCGTGGTGTGAAGATGGACTATAAATGGGCATGGTGCGCTTGTACATGGTCTGCATTAGCCATTAAGTTGGGTTATACAGATATTATGCCGATTGAAATCAGTTGCGGTTATCTTATCGAAGCCGCTAAGAAAATGGGTGTATGGAAAGAAAATGACGGTTTTATTCCTGCCCCGGGTGATGCCATTTTATATGATTGGGATGATAAGGGAGTCGGTGAAAATACCGGATGGCCAGAACATGTTGGGGTGATTATCGAAGTCTATGAAGATGAAGGATATTTCGTAGTAATGGAAGGTAATTATAACAATAGTGTTAAGAAAAGAACCGTCTCCATTAACGGTAAATTCATTCGTGGATTTATTGTACCTAATTACGATAATAACGAAATCGTATCAAAGCCAGTTCAGAAAGAGGGAAAAGACGTTGATACCATAGCCAGAGAAGTAATTGCTGGAGTATGGTACACAGGTGAAAAGCGTATGAAAGCCCTTACTGAAGCTGGCTATAATTATGCAACAATTCAGAAACGTGTAAATGAAATACTGAATGGTTCGGCAGTTAAACCGTCCACACCAGTACAGAGTCAGACACAGGTATTTGAAAAGGTTGTTGAGGCAACTTGTTCTGCGAAGAAATTCGACAAATCACTTGCCGGAACTTACAAAACAACTGCTGATTTGTATTGTCGCAATGACGCCGGTACGAATAAAAAAGCATTATGTCTGATTCCAGAGGGAACAGAAGTAAAATGCTTCGGTTATTACAACGTTTCAAATGGAACGAAATGGTACTACATCCAGTTTGTAATGGATAAGGTACGTTATACAGGCTTTAGTTCAAGTCGGTATTTAAAGAAATAAGGGGTGTTGAACATATGATAAGTTTCAGACAAAAGGGCGACTTCTCTAAGACTATGAATTTCTTAGAAAGAGCAAAAACGGTGATACATATCAGTGATTTCGACCGATATGGAAAAGCTGGGGTACAAGCCCTTTCGTCTGCAACGCCTGTTGATACCGGGAATACTGCAAAGTCTTGGTATTACAAGATTGTAAATAAGAAAGGGTCAATTACCATTACTTTTTACAATTCTAATATTCAAAATGGAGTTCCAATTGCCATCATTCTGCAATATGGACACTCAACGAGAAATGGCGGCTGGGTCCAGGGTCGAGATTACATCAATCCTGCGATTCAGCCTATTTTTGACAAAATTGCAGAAGCTGCTTGGAAGGAGGTTACTAAAAGATGAGTAAAACCATTGACGAACGCGTTGTCCAAATGCGATTTGACAATAAGCAGTTTGAGAGTGGTGTACAGACCACGTTATCTACATTGGACAAACTAAAGCAAAGTTTAAAGCTTACAGACGCTTCGAAGGGTATCGAAAATGTAACCGCCGCCGTTAAAAATTGTGATATGTCGCCAATGGCAAGAGCAGCGGAAACAATTTCTGTCAAGTTCTCAGCGATGGAAGCAATTGCTTTCACAGCGTTACAAAACATTACCAATTCGGCTATTCGATTTGGTAGTCAGATTGTTTCAGCATTAACTGTTGACCCAATTAAGACCGGTCTACAGGAATACGAGACAAAAATCAATGCTATCCAAGTAATTCAAGCCAACACTCGTGGTAAAAATACTATGGGTGAAATCACAGCGGCATTGGATGAGCTAAATACTTATGCTGATAAAACTATCTATAATTTTGCTCAAATGACGAGCAATATTGGTAAGTTCACGGCTCAGGGTCTCGATGTAAATGAAGCTACGAAAGCTGTACAGGGTATGGCTAACTTGGCTGCGGCATCGGGGGCTAGTGCTGAAGATATGTCACGAGCAACTTATCAGATGTCACAGGCTTTAAGTGGTACCATTCGAAAGATTGACTGGAATTCATTGAGAAATGCTAATATGGCAACTCAAACACTTAAAGATTTGTTAATCGATATTGCCAAAGTGGAAGAGGGACTCGACGTTAATGCAATGATTGCGGACAAGGGAACATTTGAAGATACTTTGGAACTTGGATGGTTGTCTGGTGATTTATTTACAGAAGCGATGAATATGTATTCTGGCGTATATTCGGAAGCAGAGTTAATTGCTAAAGGATATAGCGAGGAACAAATTAAAAACTTTATGGATATTGCAGCGACCGCAGAGTCAGCAGCAACAGAAGTAAAGACAGTTACTCAGTTGTTTGATGTTTTGAAAGAAACAGCTCAATCTGGGTGGACTCAAACTTGGGAATATGTAGTTGGTGACTTTGAAAGTGCAAAGAAAACCCTCACACAGGCTCAAGTATATTTAAGTGATATGATTAATGCTTCTGCGGATGCAAGAAATGCAGTTATGGAAGCATGGAGTGAAGCGGGTGGTCGAGATGATTTAATCCAAGCATTGGTTAATGCGTTCCAAGCTTTGTTGTCCTTTGCTACACCTATAAAAGAAGCATTTAATGAAATCTTTCCACCGATGACTGCGGAACGTTTGGTCGGCATGACCGCCGCACTGAAAGAGTTCACCGCAAAATTACAGATAGGTGGAACAACAGCTAATAATCTGAAACGAACATTTAAAGGAGTATTTGCTTTATTTGATATCGGATTACAGTTGTTTAAAGCATTAGGTGGTGGATTCGCCGATTTGGTTGGATATTTCCTACCGGCAGGTGATGGATTGTTAGATATGACTGGAAACATGGGAGATTTCCTTGTTGGGGTCAGCGAAGCAATTAAAACCACTGATATTTTCGGTGAAAGTGTTAAAAGAATTACAGACTCTATTAAAATTTTTGCCGATTTTCTTGGAAGTTTTGTTAGTGATGCCATGGTTAGTTATGCCGAAGGTGGCGAAGGAATGGCGGGCGCATTCGAAGTCGCTTTTGATAAGATGGCTTCGGTCGTTAGCATGTTCCTTGATATCGTTTCAACACTTACAGGAAAAGATTTATCAGAAGTTAAGAATAATATCGTTGGATTTATTCAGGATATTCGAGATCATGTAGTCGGATTCATTTATGAAATTCAGCAAAACTTTGATTTCCATCCGTTCGAATTACTTCATGATATTTTAGCAAGAGTTCAAGAAAGAATGGCACAGGTTGGAGCTGTTGCTGGCGAAATGCAAGGTGGCTTCATCGGAGCTGTTGCTGCTATGGGTTCTGCTCTTGCAAATTGTAAATTCTTTGAAGCTTTAGGTGCTTTATGGAATGGCGTAAAAACTATTATAGGAGGAATCCTTTCTGTACTCGGTGATTTTGCCGGTGGTATTGCTGAGAAAATTGGTAATGCAGACTTTAATGGTGTATTTGATATCATCAATAGTCTTTTAGCCGGTGGTATCGGAGTAGGAATCTATAAGTTCATTGATACGTTAAACGATGTGTCAGAAATTGCTGGTGGATTCAAAGAAAGTCTCCTTGATATTCTTGGAGGTGTAAAAGATTGCCTTACAGAGTATCAGAACTCAATCAAAGCAAAGACACTCATGACAATCGCCGGAGCAATTGGCATCTTAGCCGCAGCTTTAGTGGTTCTTTCTTTAATCGATAGCGAGAAACTTTCCGCTTCATTAGGTGCAATGACAGTAATGTTTGCGGATTTAGTAGGTGGAATGGCTATTTTAGGAAAGACAAATGCTATCGATGGTGTTGGAAAGATTACAACTGCAATGGTTGGTATTTCCGTATCCGTATTGATTCTTGCATCGGCATTGAAGAAAATTGGTAGTCTTAACTTTGGTGAAATGATGACCGGATTAGTCGGTGTTGTCGGATTAACAGCGATGGTAACCGGTGCAATGATTCTTCTGAGCAAATTCGCTCAAAATGGAATCAAAGGGGCTGCTCAAATGGTTATTTTGGCAGCAGCATTAAAGATTCTTTCTAATGTCTTGATTGATATTAGTTCATTAAATCTTACGGAACTTGGTAAGGGATTGCTTGGCGTACTTGGATTGATGGGAACATTAGTTGGTGCGATGGTACTTCTAAGCAAATTTGCACAAAACGGAGTAAAAGGTGCCACTTCAATGGTTATCTTATCTGCCGCTGTTGCTATTTTAGCTACCGTATTAAAAGATATTGGTACTTTGGATATGGCGACAATCGGAAAAGGTCTACTCGGAGTAGTTAGTCTTATGGGAACACTTGTGGGAGCAATGGTTCTTGTTAGCAAATTTGCAAAAGATGGCGTGAAGGGTGCTACTTCAATGGTAATCATTTCTTCAGCTATTGTAATCTTATCAAATGTTCTTAAAGATTTGGGAACCTTAGATTTAGCGACAATCGGAAAAGGCTTACTCGGAATTGTAGGATTGATGGGTAGTATGGTTGGAGCTATGGTGTTACTTAGTAAGTTCGCAACAAATGCGGCTTCTATGTTAGCGGCTGGAGCAGCTATGGTTCTCGTTGCTGCAAGTATTACAATTCTTGCAGATGTATTAGCGAAATTCGGTAACATGAATATTGAAACTCTTTTACAGGGGTTAATCGGTATTGGTGTACTACTACTTGAGATTTCGTTGATGCTGAATACAATGACCGGATGTTTAGGTGGAGCAGCGGCACTCTTGGTTGTATCCGCTGCATTAATGGCATTGACTCCGGTATTATCTATTCTTGGTGCTATGCCATTAGAAAGTATTATCAAAGCATTAGGTACTTTAGCCGGTGTGTTTATTATCCTTGGAGTAGCTGGTGCGGCATTAAGTGGATTAGTGCCATCAATTCTAGGACTGGCAGGTGCAATCGCCTTAATTGGTGTTGGTATCGTTGGTTTTGGAGCCGGTATGTTATTGATTGGTGTTGGTTTATCAGCTATAGCAACAGGACTTACCGCACTGGCAATTGCCGTAACAGGTGGTGCAACAGCTATTGTAGCGGGATTAACCGTCATCATTACGGGTATAGCCGCACTGATTCCAGCAGTAGCTGCGAAATTAGGCGAAGCAATTATTGCATTCTGTAAAGTGATTATTGATGGCGCACCTGCAATTGGCGAAGCAGCAGTCGTTTTAGTACATACATTAATTGGTGTACTTGTCGAATGTGTACCAGCATTAGCAGAAGGTTTGTTATCTCTCGTAGTTGGTGTGCTCGACGCAATGGTTACTTATGGACCTCAAATTGTAGAAGCAATCATGTTGTTCATTATCGGCATCCTGAACGAATTGGCGAAAAACATACCAACTCTTATTGTGGCGGCAGTCGATGTACTCATGGCATTCTTCCAAGGTGTTGTGGACGCATTGGCTGGTATCGATACTGATACTTTATTGAAAGGTATCGTTGGTGTTGGTATTTTAGCAGCAGTTATGACTGCTCTGGCGGCAGTTGCAACTTTAGTACCTGGAGCTATGGTTGGCGTACTTGGTATGGGTGCGGTTATTGCTGAATTAGCATTAGTTCTGGCGGCAGTTGGTGCTTTGGCACAACTTCCGGGATTGGCGTGGTTAGTTGGCGAAGGTGGAGACTTCATGCAACTGGTCGGAAACGCAATCGGTCAGTTCGTAGGTGGAATTGTCGGCGGTATCATGGAAGGAGTATCAAGTTCTCTTCCGGCAATTGGAACCGATTTATCAACCTTTATGACTAACATTCAGCCATTTATAGATGGCGCAAAAGCGATTGACCCTACTATGTTGGAGGGTGTAAACGCTTTAGCTCAAACAATTCTTATTCTCACAGCAGCTAATTTACTAGAAGGTCTTACTTCTTGGTTAACAGGTGGTAGCTCAATGGCAACATTTGCAGCAGAACTTGTACCGTTCGGTGAGAGTATGAAAGCATATGCAAATGCAATTGCTGGTATCGATGCAAATCTTGTGGCAGAATCTGCTACAGCCGCATTAGCATTAGCAGAATTCGCTTCTAAACTTCCTAACTCTGGCGGTTTGATTGCTGAATTCACAGGCGAGAATAGTCTTGCCGCATTCGCAGAGGAATTAGTACCATTCGGTGCGAGTATGAAAGAATACTCTGAAGCTATTAAAGGAATTGATGCTGAAGCCGTTACTGCATCAGCTACCGCAGCTATGTCATTGGCTGAGCTCGCTTCTAAACTTCCTAACTCTGGTGGTTTAGCAGGTTGGTTCGCTGGTGAGAACGACATGACTGCATTTGGCGAACAGTTAGTTCCATTTGGCGAAGCTTTGAAATCATATTCTTTATCTGTAGCTGGATTAGATTCCAATGCAATTACAAATTCGACTGTAGCAGCACAGTCATTAGCTGAACTAGCGAATAATTTACCGAATAGTGGTGGATTGGTAAGCTGGTTTACAGGCGACAACGACATGGCAACTTTTGGAGCTAGTTTGGTATCATTCGGTGAAAATTTTGCCGCATATTCAGACTATATGAAGAACGTTGATTCTGGAATTGTAACAACAACTACGAATGCTGCAAGTTCTATCGTTGAACTTCAAAATAGCTTACCGAAAGAGGGCGGTTGGTTCTCTGATGATATGACATTATCGGATTTCGGTAGCGATATGAGTACATTTGGTTCATATTTTGCTTCTTACTATTCTTATATTTCCGGAATAGATGCAGCCCATTTATCTAGTATCATTCTTGAAACTGGAAATCTGGTTGCACTTGCAAACGATATGAATGCTCTTGATACAACGGGTATGTCTGGATTCGGAGAGGCTCTGTTGACTCTCGGTAATACTGGAATTACAGAGTTTATGAACGCGTTTACAAATTCATCTGAACAAGTGACTACAGCAGTTACAACGATGATGGGTTATGTGTCATCCGCAATCACGGCAAACCAGCCAACCTGCGTTACAAATATGACGACGTTGGCAAATTCATTGGTTACACAATTAAGTAATAAGTATGTAACCATGTATACAGTTGGTTCCACAATGTTTACATACCTTATCAATGGTATGAAACTTAAAGATCCGACTGTAAAAGCAACTTGTACAACTACTATTAGCGGAGCAATTACAGCGATTAAGAATAAGTATACAGATTTCTACAATGCTGGTGCTTATTTGGTGTCTGGATTTGTTAACGGTATCGCCGACAATATTCAATCCGCAGCAAACAAAGCGGCAGAAATGGCAAAAGCAGCATCTGATGCAGCGAAAAAGGAATTAGACATCAATTCACCTTCGAGAGTCGGTTATTCGATTGGTAATTTCTTTGGTGTCGGTTTTGTAAATGCTATCGCTGCTTATGGTAAGAAAGCCTACGATACTAGTAGAAACATGGCATCCATGGCTAAGTCTGGTTTATCCGCAGCGGTATCGTCTATTGCTGATTGGATTGATTCGGATATGGACACTCAGCCTACGATTCGTCCAGTATTGGATTTATCTGGTGTTGAGAAAGAAGCTATGAGACTTGATACCATGTTCTCACACTCACAGGCAATCGCAGCTGGTAGCGGAATTACAAGTCGTAGAACAAACTCTAATGATGAAAATCAAAATGGAGTTAATGGTTCTAAAACAGGTAACACGTTCACATTTACACAGAATAACTATTCGCCTAAGGCTCTTTCTCGTATCGAAATTTATCGACAGACGAAGAATCAGTTTTCGGCAATGAAAGAGGCATTAACATGATTAAATCAGTTACAGTGACAAACTACTTGGGCGATAGTATAAAACTTGAATTGGTGAGGCCGGAGAAATCTGGCTTCATCGTCAAGTCTATCGATGGATTAGGACCTTCGCCAGCAAATATTAACACGACGGAGGTATCAACAAATGACGGTTCATTATTTAACTCAGCTAGGTCTAGTCAGAGAAATATCGTTCTCAAATTGCAATTTACAGAGACCTATACGGAATCTATTGAGGACATTCGACAGAAAACATATAAATATTTTCCGTTGAAAAAGAATCTTACACTCCTTATTGAGACAGATAATCGTATTGTTTCTACTGTCGGTTATCCGGAAACAAATGAACCTACTATATTTGATGCAAATGGGGAAGGATGTACCATTTCGATTATATGTCCAGACCCATATTTTTATTCAGCAGGAGAAAATGGAATCAACGAAACCGTGTTCTATGGTGTACAGGCATCCTTTGAGTTTCCATTTGAGAATAATTCTTTGACGGAGCCTTTATTGGAGTTTGGTATTATCATGAATCAGACTGAGAATGTAATTACATATCATGGCGATTCGGAAATTGGCTTAACTATTAGCATTCATGCTATCGGTGAAGCATCCAATATCACGATTTATAATACCGGAACTAGAGAGCAAATGACTATCGATACAGATAGATTAACAGCTTTGACTGGATATGGAATTATTGCGGGTGATACGATTACAATTACGACTATGAAAGGGAAAAAGGGCATCACATTACTCCGAAATGGTCGAACAACCAATATTCTTAATTGTCTGAAACGTGGGTGTAATTGGTTTACATTAGCTAAAGGCGATAATGTCTTTGCATATTCCGCTGAAACAGGAGGTAGCAATCTTCAATTCCGTATGGAAAATAAAATTATATATGACGGGGTATAAAGATTATGGAGATTTATGTATTGAATACAAACTTCGAATCTGTAGCCGTTGTAGATGAATTTGAGTCTCTTATTTGGACGGACCGCTATAATTCTGCGGGAGACTTTGAACTCTTTATGTCTATGGATAAGAGATTATTGGAATATTTAAAACAAGATTACTATCTATGGAACGCAGATTCGGAACACATGATGATTATTGAGGGAATCAATATCGTATCAGACGTGGAAGAAGGAAACAAACTCATTGTAACTGGACGTTCATTGGAATCCATCTTAGATAGAAGGATTATATGGGGACAAAAAGTAGTGAAAGGATTGCTTCAAGAAGCGATTCATACCCTGTTAAATGAATGTATCATTTCCCCTGAGATTTCCGAAAGAACAATTGACAATTTTATATTTGTCGAAAGTGTAGACCCTAAAATCACCGGATTGACAATCGATACTCAATACACCGGTGATAATTTATACGATGTAATTCAAACATTGTGTGAAAAGAACAACATCGGTTTTAAGATTATTTTAAACGATTCTAATCAATTCGAATTTTCGCTTTATTGTGGTGCAGACCGTTCGTATGAACAGGCTGAAAATCCATATGTTATATTTTCCCCAGATTTCGAAAATATCATAAATAGTAATTACCTGGAATCTAGCAAGGTTATGAAAAATGTAACACTTGTTGCTGGAGAAGGAGAAGGTGCTGCTCGTAAAACTACTACGGTGGGTAATAGTAGCGGTTTGACAAGACGTGAATTGTTTACAGATGCTCGTGATATTTCTTCCGATATCGGAGATGGTCAAACATTAACCGACGCGGAATATTACGAACAGTTAGACCAACGTGGAACGGATAGCTTAGCCGAGTACCAAGCAATTACATCATTTGAAGGGGAAGTAGAAGCGACGAGGATGTTCAAATACGGAGAAGATTTCTTTATAGGAGACATCGTTCAAATTGCAAATGAATACGGACATGAAGGATGCGCTTATATTTCTGAGTTTGTAATGTCTCAGAGTGAAAGTGGTATCTCCATGTATCCGACGTTTAAAACAATCCAAAAGGAAGGAGATGATACACAATGAGTAAGTTAACAAATCCCGAATTAGAAAGCAGTGTTACTTGTGGATTTTATAACAGCTTAGGTGACCGAAAATATGATGCTATTCAAATGTCTGAAATGTTTGACGGTATTATCAATGATGGTATCTTTGCGTCCATTGGTACGTGTTTTGTTGTGAAAGCAGACACAGGCAATATTATCAATGTGGGTATTGGTAAAGCATGGTTTAACAGTACATGGACATATAACGATGCTATTTTACCAATTACCTGTGAAGAATCCGAAGTATTACTGGATCGAATTGATGCAGTTGTTATTGAGGTGGATAAAAGACCTGAAGTTAGAGACAACTTTATTAAGGTTATCAAAGGTACACCATCTAGTGCACCTGTAAATCCTACTTTATCAAAAAGTAATAACTTGTATCAGTATGCTCTTTGTTATATTTACCGTGCTGCCGGTTCAACAGAAATTACACAGACCGACATTACGAATATGATTGGTTCAGAAGAAACACCGTTCATTACCGGATTATTACAGACCGTCTCATTAAGTGAACTCTTAGGACAGTGGGAAGCTGAATTGGATAAATTCGTAGTAGATGAAACTGCTGATTTCGATGCAGAATTTCAGAAGCTGAAAGAAGATATGCAAGCGGCAGCGGCAGTATTGACTGCATGGACTGAGAGCGAACAGGCTACTTTTATCGATTGGTTTAATCGTATGAAGAGTCAGTTAAGTGAGGACGCAGCTGGTAATCTTCAGCTTCAGATTGACGAGGCTGAAATCAAAGCTATCCTTACGAATGGTTTTCCGGGAGGAACAAAAATATTCTCGGATGATGGAACTACCATCACATCAACAAATGAGGACGGGGCGGTTCTGACAAAAGTGTTTACCGATGAGTTCACAACTTGTACATCAACGTTGGTAGATTCTCACGGTACAACAATTGCTACATTGGTAAAAACATTCGCTACGGACGGCAAGACAATCTCAAGTACACTTACAATTATTTAATTGAGAAATGGAAAGGAGAATTTCAAAATGGCAGAAGAAGATTTGATCTATGGTAAAAATAGACATATGTTTGGTGGTATTGAACCGTCGAACATGATTAGTTTTCGAGCAATTTCGAGTTATGACGTAGATTCAGCGTCTGCTCGTATCAAAATCATTGCAGAATTACCGCATGAAACTGTAATTGAAGGTCAGACTTTATGTACAGTAGCAGGTGCGGTTATTCGAAAGAAAGCTGGCAGTTATCCAAAAGATGAATTTGATGGCGAACTGCTTGCTAATATCACAGAAGATAGTGAGATTTTAGATACAAATGTATCGCTTAATAACACCTATTATTATGCAGCATTCCCATATACTGAACAGGGTGTATACAACAGAAGTAAGAAAAACAGAGCTTTTGCTAAGGCTCAAACTTATTTATATTTGTTTGGTTATGATATGACGATTGCGGATTCTGCATCTGCTTCTCGTGTTACATATCCTTCAGATGTACAGAATGCGTCTTATGCGGCTGCTGCTATGAACTTCTCAACCGGTGTATTCAATTATGGTGGATGGCCTAGTGAACCTGGTGAGAAGTTTATGCCTAGACCTTGTATGTTGCAGTTCGATGGAAAAGTTGCTGAATATCTTAATCCTAATGATTACACTAAGACTGTAGATGGTACCGCGTCTAAAGTTGCTACTACCACATTTATGGGTAATGCGATGATGGAATGGGGTAAAATATATACCCATCGAGAGGTAGTTAATGGTGTTTATAAATTCCGTTGCTCAGATATTCCTCTCGGGGATGATTGGGATTGTTATTCTAACTACGATAAGAACAATAATATTATTGAACATTTCTATACACCGATTTACTTCGGTTCCAATGTAAGTAATATTATGCGTTCTATTTCCGGACAGGCAAATTATGTAAGTAATACCGCCGCAAGTGAAATCACTTTGGCTACTGCGAATGGTGATGGTTGGTATACCGAAGTATTAGCTGACAGATTACTGATTCAGGATTTACTCGTTATGATGGCGAAGAGTACAAACTTACAGCTTGCTTTCGGTTACGGCAGATGTGCGAGTAATAATACTTCTGCTATTGGACAGGGAACAATGAATGCGAAGGGAATGTTCTGGGGTGACGATGACCAGACTTCTGGCGTGAAAGTATTTGGTATGGAAAACTGGTGGGGAAATCTTTGGAGAAGAACTGCTGGTTGGATTAACGATAACGGCAAGCAGAAAGTGAAGATCACAGAAGGAACCCATGACGGTTCAACCGTTACCGGATACAATCTCACAGGAGAAGGATATATCGAAATTGCAGATGCTACCCCGGCAGGAACTTCTGGTGGTTACATTAGTGAAATGAAGACAATGCCATTCGGACGCATTCCAGTCAAAGCAAGCGGTTCGGCAACCACATACGAAGCAGATGGTTTGTGGTTCAACAATGGACAGGTAGACTACGCTTTTGTTGGTGGCTGCTGGAGCGACACGTTGCTTGATGGTCCTTTCGCGTCTGGTCTGGGCGCCGCGGCGTCGCTTGCGTACGCGACCGATGGGGCGGCTCTCTCTTGTAAACCGCTTGCGGCATAGGAGAGGACGGGAGAACCTTAGGTTCGCCGGCTGAACGGAAATTTCAAAATAATGTAATAAATTAGGGGTATACGCTGCGCCTCGCTATTGTTGGTGGCAACTGGAACAACACGTTGCTTGATGGTCCTTTCACGTCTAATCTGAACAACACGGCGTCGAATACGAACACGAACAATGGGGCGGCTCAATCTTATCTAAGTTTTGATGACTCTCATACGAAATGCAGCGTATATCGTTGTCTAAAAAGCAACAAGAGGCTTAACCGCCTCTTCCTCACCGCTTGGTGAAAATGAACTCGGGTGCAAGCATCTGCTAGTAGCAATGAGTCGAACGTGGATGAGAGGATAAGAGAGAATGAAGTCTTACAATCACTTGTACGAAATATGTATTTCCGAATCTAATCGTCGGGAAGCTGTGAAAGCAGCAAAACACAGTAAAAGGATTAGGAAAATAATAAAAGAAAGACACTTATCTGATGATGCATTAGTCGATATGGCTTATGATTGGTTGGTAAATTTTCAAAATGCTGAACATACACCAATACAAATCGAGGATGGAATTACTCATAAGAAAAGAACTATTATTGTACCGACTTTAGAAGAGTTAATCGTACAACATTGCGTTGTATTGGCTCTTAGACCTATGTTCTCCAGAGGAATGTATGAACATAGTTATGCGAGTTTACCCAAAAGAGGAGCTCATAAAGGTAGAAAAGTAATAGAGAAATGGATGAGGAACGATACAAGGAACACGAAGTATGTCTTGAAAATGGATATACATCATTTCTTTGATACCGTTCCTCATTCGTTTTTAAAAGAACGATTAGCGAAGTATATTCACGATGAAAATATGTTGGATTTACTTTTCAAAATAATCGATGTTACCGATCAAGGCATACCTTTAGGATTCTATACCTCTCAATGGTTTTCAAATTGGTATCTCCAAGAACTGGATCATTATATTAAGGAAGAACTACATGCCGCATACTATATTCGTTATATGGATGACATGGTCATATTTGGTCGTAACAAGAAGGTTCTGCATCGTATGAGAGCAACAATAAGTGACTTCTTGAATTCTAAATTTGGTTTGACGTTAAAAGAAAATTGGCAGGTATTTCTGTTTGATTGGAAGAACCGAGGACGAGATTTAGATTTTATGGGTTTTCGTTTTTATCGAACCCGTATAATATTGCGGAAAACCATTATGCTCAAGGCTTCTCGAAAAGCTAAGAAAATCGATAAAAAAGAGCATCCAACAGTTTACGATCTTCGTCAAATGATGTCTTATCTTGGATGGCTTAAATGCACCGATACTTATCGGATGTATTTGAAACATATTAAACCATTCGTAAGTTTCCGTAGAATGCGTAGATATATTTCTAAGCATGACAAGAAAGACGACTATCGAACTTATCTCAAACTTGCAAGTCTTTATCAGACATAAGGAGGATTAAAATGGAACCTAAATATGTATATTCGGAAAGTACAGTAGAACCATTAGCTATTGAAGTTGGCGTTAGCAGTGTATATCTGAGAAAAGATATTGCTGAGGATGTTCGAACTGATGAAGCTGGTAATAGTGTTACTTACTATACATTTCAAGAAGCAATGATGAGCTTACCGGAGTTTAATGCTTACGCGGCACAACTTGCTTCCGTAAATGCGGTAAAAGACATGAATAACGCCGCAAATATTTTGTTACTCTTAGCTGGACAAGAATCTGGCGATATCAATCAGATTACCATCATGGAAGCCATTGCAGATTTGTATGAGACTATAGCCATGATGACTGTTTAATAAGGAGGACAACATGGTTAATTTATATTGTACGTTGATTATCAACAAAAGAAAGAAATTCGACGAGGTGCCTGCATCTTTGCAGGATGCGGTCGAAGCAAGACTTAGGGAACTTGGCTATGACACCAACGGGGACAAACTTGTTTCTGAGGAGGCATAGCTATGATTATATTTTTACTACACATTATAGGAGGTATTGATATGGTAGCATTGTATGTTGCACTCATCATCAACGGTCGTAGAACCTATGCTCAGGTTCCGGCAAAGTTTAAGGAAGCTGTAAAAGCTGACCTTGAAGCTCTTGGATTGGACGAAAACGGCAATCCGGTAGAAGTGTAAGGAGGGCGAGCAGAAGTGGAAACATGGTTTCAAATTGTATTAACCGTTTTCAGTTCTGTTCTTGCTTCTTCAGGTCTTTGGGCCTACATTATGAAAAAAGCGGAGCAGAAAGACTCGAAAACGGAAATGTTAATAGGACTTGGACATGACCGTATTGTTTATCTTGGAATGGTATACATCGAAAGGGGATGGATTACCCAGGATGAATACGAAAATCTGAATGATTACTTGTACAAGCCCTATGAAAAGTTAGGCGGGAATGGCTCCGCTAAGAAAATTATGCAGGAGGTTAACAAACTTCCGATTCATAAATCAAATTTCACAGGAGGACAATCAAATGAAAATTAGTAACAAAACTTATGATGTGCTGAAATGGATTGCACAGTATTTACTTCCGGCACTTGGTACTTTATATTTTGCGTTGGCTGGTATTTGGGGACTCCCTTACGGCGAGCAGGTTGTAGGTACTATTACAGCAGTTGATACGTTCCTTGGCGTTGTTCTCGGAATCAGCACAGCTACATACAACAAGAGCCAGAAAGCATAGTATTCAAAATGAGTTTATATGGAGGTAATAAAACATGAGTTATAATGTTTCCGGAACAACCATTACGCTTACGCGTGGTGATACCTTCAGAGCTCAGATTAGTATAACAGATAGAAGTGGCAGCCCGTATGTACCGGTTGAAGGGGATTCTGTTCGTTTTGCTATGAAAGCAACTTATAACGATCCAGAGCCATTAATTAATGTTGATATTCCGATTGATACATTGATTCTGGAATTGAAGCCCGAGCATACATCCGGGTTGCCATTTGGTAACTATGTCTATGATATTCAGCTGACTAAGAAAACTGGCGAGGTAGATACTTTTATCACCACTTCAAAATTAAAACTGACGGAAGAGGTATGCTAATATGAGCGACATTAAAGCGTTGGATTCTTTATCCGGAACCATTTCTGGTAAATGTGAATTAGCGGGCAGTTTATGTGTTATGGATGAATACGATGCTTATGCCGGTTCATATGAAATAGTTCCAAAAGCATTAGAGTCTCAGATATTGGAGACTCGAAATCGAGTTATGAAACAAGATTTGGTCGTAAAAGAGGTTCCTTATTGGGAAACTTCGAACGATTCAAATGGAAAAACTGCATACATTGCAGCGACGATAACGTAAAGGAGATTAGCAAGTATGGCGATTAATAAAGTTATTTACGGTGGAGAAACGTTAATCGATTTGACTTCAGATACTGTTACTCCTGAAAATCTTTTAAAAGGAGCATCTGCTCATGACAAATCGGGTGAACTTATTCAAGGTAATTGTGAATACGATGCTGATACATCCGATGCGACCGCAGCAGCATCTGAAATCTTGAACGGGAAGACTGCTTATGTTGCTGGTAATAAGGTAGAAGGTACCATGGTAAATAATGGTGCATTCTCGGAAAGTATCACAACAAAAGAAGAGCAGGTAACAATCCCGATTGGTTTTCATGATGGTTCTGGCAAGATTAGTATCGATGTAACTGAGCAGGCAAAATTAATTGCTGGTAACATTAAGATGGGAGTAACCATTTTAGGTGTAACCGGTGAATTACAGCCTTCTTCAAGTGTATCGGTACAGGAAAAGACAGTAACTCCATCCACAACGAAACAGACAGTCATTCCTGATACTGGAACGGACTATTTATCACAGGTTGTGGTAGAAGCCATTCCGTACGTAGAAGCGGCAAATTCCGCTGGAGGTACTACGGTTACGATTGCGGGGTGATGGTAAATGGCTATAAATAAAGTAATATATGCCGGTGAGGTTTTAATTGACCTTACGGAAGATACTGTCACAAAAGCTTCCTTATTAAAAGGGGTAAAAGCCCATGACAAAGCCGGGAATGAGATTATTGGTGTATATGAGGCTGGGGAAGAAGTTGAAAATATTCTGGAAAATGGATTTAGTTCCGGTGATATTACGTACGAAGATAACGGAGATGTTATAATCGCAACCAATAATACCACCGGACAAATCTTGACAAAGACCATCGGTGATGGTACGGTTACTGTAGTCCTGACTGACTCTGGTTCGGAACTCGGAAGACTTGTACGGACGTATAACGATGATTACTCTGTTATTACATCTGTTAATACCTACAACGGTACAACAAGTGTGAAAACATTTGATTATGAAAATCAGACAGTATCGTTAGTTGTACAAGATAGTTCTGGCGCTACGGTTAAGAGTATTACAAAGCGTTTAAAAGCCTAGAAAAGTGGTTTGATCCTATATTATTCCTACATTTTGAGGGGTAAAATGGCGTAAAATCAAGGTTTCCTGTTTCTATTGAGGAAGCTGCTAAGGCTGGCAAGTTCTAAAAATAATACAAAGCTTTTAAAAATATGTAGGAGTGGTTAAATGCATGAAAATGTATGCCACTCCTATATTTTATATATGAGATATTAATCTTAAATTAAGAATATTTTTCTGGTGGTTTTTCCCTGGCTGGTATAGAATATAACGTATCAGGGAGGTAGTATTTTATGGGAATTCTTAAAAGCAAAATTCGTGAATTACTAAGCAAACTGGCAGGGGTAATCAGTGATTATAAACTCTCTATAGCTTCATCTGTCTTATTTTCCATATTTGGAGCAATATTGATAATATTGGAATATGACTTTGACATCAGTATTCCTTATGAAGAAACAATCTTTCGTTTTTTCATTTTTTTTGAATTCGGACTGGTCTTTGTAGAAACCTGTTTTAAGAATTGGAAATGGCAGAAGGTAGTCGGAATTGTATTAAGTGCATTCATTGCAGGACTGACTGCTTCTTGTATTGGTATGGATGAAAGTATTTCCCTTTTCGGCATATCAGGAGCGATTTGGAGGGAAAAAGCTCAGCAGCTGGGGCCGGGTTATGTTTTGCTTTTGACGATACTTATTGTATATTTTTGTTATAGGAAAACGGAGATTAAATTTGAAAAATATCTTACTAAAATCTTTTTCAATTTTATTTTGACTTTTTCTTTCTATATTATGCTATCGATAGCCGTAGGCCTTGTATGCGGTGTGGTTGATACTTTGATTTTGAAAGGGAGTTCTAATATAACTTTGGCAAGTGAGGTTTTGATTACAGGCTTGTTTTTGGCACCAGGTTGTATATTGGCACTTAACAATACAGAGGGGGCTTCTGAGTATTCTCTTTTATATTCTTCAGAATGCAAAGGATTAATCAAGTATATTTTCACTATTCCCACGATGTGCGTGTTGGTAATAGCATATCTCTATATTTTTAAAATTATCTTTTTGTGGGAACTTCCCTCTAATGATATTTTCCCGATTTTATCTATATTGTTTTGTATCGGAATGCCAATATGGATTATGGCGCAATGCTGGATTGACGAATCCAAATATTCCCGCATTGTTTCTTTTCTTCCCTATATTTTTGCACCGTTAATTCTGATGCAGATTCTTTCTATGGGAATTCGGATCGGTGCCAATGGACTTACACCGGGAAGATATGCGGGTGTTATGCTTATTATCTTTGAAATTGGCACATTACTTATCTGGCATTTTAATAAAAACCGGTTAGAAAAAATAATGCTTCTCATGAGTGTTTTGGTTGCCGTGGCCTTCTTTGCTCCGATGGTAAACATGTATCGTCTTTCTTCTATCTGGCAGGAATCCTGGTTTCAAAAATATTATGAGATGTCGGTAAGTGGTGAAATGCTTTCTGAAAGAGATCGTGACCGGCTTAAGGGTGCATATCAATATTTGGAAAGAGAAGCGCACTTTTCGAATATCATAGAACAATATGGTATTGATCAGGACAGCTTGTCCGAGGAACTTGATAAGCAGCTTACGCAGAGACAGTATAAAAGATATTATATTCATGGATGTCAGATGGTGGGAGAGCTTGACGTGCAGGGATTTGCAACTATGAATATGGCTGATAAGGCTGACTGTAATGTGACCTATAATGAAAATCAGGAACCGGAGGTGAATTTTTCTTCCTTTACCTTTACGATACGGGAGACAGGAGAGCGCATTACCGTTGATATCAGTGATTTTGTTGAAAAATTCATGTGCTATATTGAGGAGCATCCGGATGCTGATGAGGATGAGCAAAGTGAGTATATGCGCAGCTTCAACCGGATTGTAATTGATCAGAACAGGGTTCTTTATATTAATCATTTTGAGGTGACATATGAGAAAGGGATTAAGGATGGAGAGGAATATTTTAAATGGAAAAGCATAGCAACCATCGGTGGAATGCTTTTACAGAAATAATATGATGGACTTTTAACAGGAAATACATTAAAATAGTTATTATAAAATTTTTCACATGCGAAATTTGCGCCGGGGCACAAATTTCGCAGACTGCGAGAAAGGAATGGATATTAAAATGAGCGAAGAGAAGAAAGTTTATTGTACACAGTGTGGTAGTGAAAATAGCGGAACGGCTAAATTTTGTTCCAACTGCGGTGCCAAACTGGAGCTGCCTGTAGCAGACGAACAACCCAAAGAAGCCGCTGCGGAGAATACTAACGTATATGCAGAAGGAATTTTTTCAGGAGAAGATACATCATCCTATGAAAAGATTACAAATGCGGAGGAGATTAAGCCGGAATCCATACCCGCACATGAAGAAATACAGATTAATTACAGTTCACAGCAGGATAACTTCGGAAATACCTCCAGCCAGTATTCATCATATGATACCTCAAATCAGCCACAGTATTATTCTTCCGGAGATAATAGTACCATGACGGAAAATAATGGATATATCGGTGTATCAATTGCATCATTGGTATGCGGTATTTTGTCCCTGATATGCTGTTGTGTTTATACTGTCAGTTGGATAGTGGCAATTGCTGCTATTGTACTTGGCATTATTGCATTGGTAAAGAAATTTGAAGGACGTGGAATGGCAATTGCAGGCATTGCTACCGGCAGCGTTGCTATTGTATTTATTATTTTACTTGTTGTTTTGGTTGCAAGTACAGCGTTTACAGATATTTGGTATGATATTGCAAATGACCTGTATTAAACAGCCTATAGCCAAATATCGGGTTGATGAAGTATTTTATCTGATTGGGAAAATTATTTTTATTCCGCTTTTTTTGTTTGGCATATGGTTTTCAAGAGAAGGCTTCGAAAGCAACAGTCAACTGTTTGAATGCTCATTGAGAAAGATAAGCGGGCTTCCATGTCCCGGCTGCGGCGGAACAAGAGCGTTTTATCATTTTTTTCGAGGAGAATTGACAGAAAGCATCCGTCTTAACCCGATAGTTGTTTACGGCATAGGAGCATATCTTCATTTTATGTGTCTTTTTGCTTACAAGAAACATACCGGAAGAAATTGGGAAAAAGAAATTCCCATTCAATATTATTTATATGGGGCAGCTGGTGTGTTACTTCTTCAATGGATTTTTAAATTAGCTCATATATTTTATTTATTAAATATTTAACTTAAGAGAAATAATATGAATTAATGTGAAAATGCCCGGGATTGCATCCCGGGCATTCTGGCATTTATAAAACTTTAATAGTTCATTATTCTTCTTCTGAATATTCGTCCTCGGAAAAATCATCATTGCCTGTATCCATGTCGGCGGCATCATCCTCATAAGTATATATTTCCTCAGGAATATTGCCATGAATAATTGAAACGATATATTGAAGCCTGACATTGGCACGATCATAATTTTGTCTGGCGATATCCTCCAGCGCAGCATCATAAGGCTCTGCCTCATATGCCTGATGATAATAGGAAACTGCCTCTGACATATATTCACTGGCTTCCAAAGCAAGCTCAGCCACACCAGGAAAGCCATCCGGCACCTTAAGGGATGCCATCTGTGAAAAAGAGGTATTCATGGAGTCAAGCAGTGCCAGAAGATCGGTGGTTGCCGTTTCGGAATTGGGATCAATCGCATTGATGGAAGAGTCAAATATTTTTATATTTTCAAAGAACTGATTCATATTTGCCTTATAGCTTTCCAGCTCCGCATCCTTGCCGCAGCCTGTTAACAAAAGCAGCATAATTCCAAATAGAAGGCTTGCTATTCTATATTTTGACTGTGTTTTTGTTTTTTTCAAAATTAGTCCCCCATGTTAATAAAGATTCATATATCATTCAAAACAACTGTCTGACAGTAATAAGTTATCATAGTTGCAAATTGAAATCAAGAAATATAGGAAAAGATTAAGAAAACCACAAAAAGATATATTTGTAAATTGTAGTTTGGCAAAAATTATGTTAACATTGAAAAGACAGTAAAAAATAGTAATATTGGTGGTACTTGTTGTGAAAAAATCAGAATTTAAGAAATGGATAAACAATAGATTAATTTATCTGGATGGAGCTACCGGTTCTATTCTTATGAAAAGAGGAATGCCTGCAGGAGTATGTCCTGAAAAGTGGATATTAGAGCATCCCGATATTCTGATTGGCCTTCAAAGGGAATATGTTGAGGCCGGGAGTGATATTGTCTATGCGCCAACCTTCACCGCAAATAGAATTAAGCTAAAGGAATACGGACTGGAGGATCAGATCGAGCAATTAAATACAGGGCTTGTCGCATTATCCAAAACGGCAGTAAAGGGCAGGGCACTGGTTGCAGGAGATATTACCATGACCGGCAGGCAACTGTTTCCCATGGGCGATTTGGATTTTGAGGAACTGATAGAGGTCTACAAGGAGCAGATAACTTTAATTGCGAATGCCGGTGCCGATCTTCTGGTTGTAGAAACCATGATGAGCCTGCAGGAGACAAGAGCGGCGCTGATTGCGGCAAAGGAGGTCTGCGATCTTCCTGTGATGGCTACGCTTACCTTCGAGGCTGACGGAAGAACGCTTTACGGTACGGATGGCGTAACAGCGGCAATCACGTTAGAAAAGCTGGGTGCAGATGCAGTAGGCGCAAACTGTTCTACCGGACCCGACAAGATGGCAGTGCTGATTGAACAGATTTCCAAGGTTGTGAATATTCCTGTGATTGCCAAGCCGAATGCGGGAATGCCTGCACTAAATGAGCAGGGGCAGACCGTATACGATATGGATGCCGACACCTTTGCAGTGGGTATGACAGCGCTTGTAAATGCCGGTGCTTCAATACTTGGCGGGTGCTGCGGAACCTCACCGGAATACATAAAAAAGCTTAAAAATTTTACAAAGAATATGGTTCCTTCCTGCAACTACCAAGAAGGAGTACGCTATCTTACCAGTGAAAGGAAAACATTAGCCTTTGAGCTTGATTCTCCCTTTATGATCGTGGGAGAGCGTATCAATCCTACCGGAAAGAAAAAGCTTCAGGCGGAGCTTAGAGAAGGAAAGCTTGATCTTGTCCTTTCCTTTGCAGAGGAGCAGGAGGAATGCGGAGCTGCTCTTTTGGATGTAAATATGGGGATGAGCGGAATTGACGAAAAGGAAATGATGCTAAAGGTTTTAGATGAAGTTACTATGGCATCTAATCTTCCTTTATCTATTGACTCCAGCCATGTGGATGTCATAGAAGCAGCTCTTCGCAGATATCCGGGAAGGGCGCTGATTAACTCCATTTCAGGAGAAGAGGAAAAGCTTCATAAGCTGCTTCCCATTGCGAAAAAGTACGGAGCAATGTTTATTCTGCTTCCTTTGTCGGATAAAGGACTTCCTGACAGCATTGAAGAAAAGATTGAGATCATTGATAAGATCAGTAATATGGCATTTCAAATGGGAATGACCAAAGAGGATATCGTGGTGGACGGCCTCGTAGCTACCGTTGGAGCCAATCCTGCGGCAGCCAGGGAGGTTTTAGAGACTGTTCGCTACTGTAAGCAAAAGGGCTTTGCGACCACCTGCGGCTTATCCAATATTTCCTTTGGTCTTCCGGAGAGAAGCTTTGTCAATACGGCGTTTCTCACTATGGCAATCAGGGAAGGCCTTACCATGGCCATTGCCAATCCGTCTCAGGAGCTGCTGGTAAATATTGCATTTGCCTCGGATCTTCTCATGAATAAGGAAGGCAGTGATATCCGATATATAGAGCGGATGGAAGAGTATCAGGCAAGAAAGCCTGTTGTGGTTTCAACCACAGTGCCCAAAAGCGATGGACAGGCTCTAAAGCAGCTGTCGGCCAGCGATTCCAAAGGTCAAATTTATCAGGATGTAATAAAAGGTAACCGGAAACAAATTATAGATCATACGAAAGAAGCTATTGAAAATGGTGTTGAAGCCTCTTATATTTTAAACGAAATGCTTCTTCCTGCGATTAACGAGGTAGGAGAGCAATTTGATAAAGGAAAATACTTTCTTCCCCAGCTGATTGCCAGTGCAGAGGCCATGAAGCTTGCCATAGAATGCCTTGAGCCATTGCTGATGGAAGGACAGCAGGCTGCGGAAATGCCGGTAGTGGTAATTGCCACGGTAGAGGGCGACATTCACGATATCGGCAAAAATTTAGTGGCTATGATGCTGAAAAATTATGGTTTTCAGGTGGTGGATTTGGGAAAGGATGTTCCCCGTGAGGTAATTGTTGATGAGGCTATTAAGAGAGATGCCAAGATCATTGCCTTATCGGCACTGATGACAACAACCATGCAGGAAATGAAACGGGTAATCGAGTACGCTAAGGAAAAGGGCTCGCCAGCCAAGATTATGATAGGCGGAGCGGTCATTACCGAAGATTATGCAAGAGAAATCGGAGCGGATGGCTATTCACGGGATGCAGCGGAGGCCGTAAAGGTAGCTAAAAAGCTTCTTAATATGGAGGATTAAAGGTGGATCAGATATTAAATGACAGGGCTGCTTTCAAGGAGCAGGAATATGAAAATCATGAAAGGCTGCTGGAGGAGCTTTTGGCTAATTCTCAAAAACAGCTTTTTTATGCAAGAATCAGAACAGTTGCGTTGATGATTTTTGTACTGGGAGGGATTATTTGCGGAGTAATCCTGCTTCCTCCTTTGCTTACAACGGTAAATCACGCCAATGATATTATGCTGCAGACGTCCGAGACGATTACGCTGGCGAACGAAGCCATTGAAAGTGTAACGCAGATGAGCGAAACCATTACGGATATGGGTGATAATATGGATACCTTTATTACGGAAAATTCCCAATCCATTGCAGATGTGATGAAAAAGATAGATGAAATAGATTTTGAGGGATTAAACGGAGCCATCAAGGATTTAGGTGATGTTGTGGAGCCGTTGGCAAAATTCTTCGGAAAATTCAAATGAAAGAAGTAGAAAGGAATTAGAAAATGATAGGAGCAGATGCAATTGTTAAATGTTTAGAGGAAGAAGGGGTTGAATATGTATTCGGCTATCCGGGTGTAGCCATTTGTCCCTTTTACAACAGTATTTTAGAATCTCCGATTAAAACAATTTTGATCAGAACAGAACAAAATGCCGCCCACGCTGCCAGCGGTTTAGCCAGAGTATCCGGAAAGGCAGGCGTCTGTGCCGTAACTTCCGGCCCGGGAGCAACCAATGTGATTACCGGTATTGCCACTGCCTTTGCGGACAGTATTCCTCTTGTCTGCATTACAGGACAGGTTAATTCGTCGCTTTTGGGAAGCGATGTGTTTCAGGAGGCGGATATAACAGGTGCGGTAGAGTCCTTTGTCAAATACAGCTATCTGGTGAAGAATGTACAGGATATTCCACGGATTTTTAAGGAGGCCTTTCATATTGCATCAACAGGAAGAAAAGGGCCTGTCCTTATCGATATTCCCATTGATATACAGAATGCGGAAATCAAGAAATTTGCATATCCCGAGACCATATCCATGCGTACCTATAAGCCTACGGTGAAGGGAAATATGGCACAGATCAAGAAGGTGGCGGCACAGCTTGAAAAAGCCAAAAGGCCTATTATCTGTGCAGGCGGCGGCGTGCTCCTATCTGAGGGCGAAGAGGAGCTTCGCAGGTTTGCCCAAAAGCATCAGATTCCTGTGGTTTCTACCATGATGGGTATCGGTGTCATGCCTACCAGGCATCCCTTATACTTTGGAATGGTGGGAAATAACGGAAAGCCATATGCAAATCGTGCCATGAATGAATCCGATCTGCTTATTATGGTTGGCGCAAGAGTGGCTGACCGTGCGGTAAACCAGCCTGATCTGATTACAGAAAATAAGGTGCTGATCCATATTGATGTTGATCCTGCGGAAATTGGAAAGAATGTAGGTCCGGCAATTCCGCTGGTAGGGGATGCCAAGCATATTTTCAATGATCTTTTGGCTCAGGAAATTGATGCTGAGCATGAGGAATGGCTCAAAATATTGAACCAATATAGAGAAACAATGGTTCCCAAACGCAATCCTGATCCGGCATACGTTGATCCAGCGGGATTTATCACTATGCTTTCGGAGAAAATGCAAAATGACGGTGTTTATGTGGCAGATGTAGGCCAGAATCAAATATGGTCCTGCGGTTACCACATTGTAAAGGACGGGAGATTTCTCACCTCCGGCGGTATGGGAACTATGGGTTATTCCATTCCAGCAGCTATGGGAGCCAAGCTGGCTGACAAGAGCAAACAGGTAATCGCTGTCTGTGGTGACGGTTCCTTCCAGATGTCCATGATGGAGCTGGCGACCATGCGCCAGCATGATATTCCGGTTAAAATTGTAGTTCTTAAGAACAATTATCTGGGTATGGTAAGACAGTATCAGCATTTTACCTATAAAGATAATTATTCTGTGGTGGATCTTTCAGGAAGTCCGGATCTTTCCAAGCTTTCCGAGGCTTATGGAATGAAGTTTCTGCGGCTTGAGACAATGGAAAGGGCAGAGGAATGTCTGAATGAGTTTTTAGCTAAGGACGAGTCTGTTTTACTGGAATGTTTGATTGATCCCATGGATCTGGTATAGTAGGAGGAAATTTTCATGAAAAAAATATATTCCGTTTTGGTAGAAAACCGTTCCGGTGTATTGTGCAAGGTGGCCGGACTGTTTTCAAGAAGATGCTTTAATATTGATTCACTGGCGGTAGGTGAAACGGACGATCCGGACGTTTCCTGTATGACAATTGTCAGCAGCGGGGACAAGCGTACCATTGAACAGGTGGAAAAGCAGCTTAACAAAAAGCTTGATGTTATCAAAGTAAAAACCTTTGATGAAGAAAGCAGCATCAGCAGGGAACTGTTATTGATGAAAGTAAAGTACAATAAAAGCAACCGAAGGGACATCATGGAGGTCTGCGATATTATGAATGCCCATATTGTGGACATGTCAAAGAACCTTATGCTGATACAAATGTGTGACACGCCGGAAAGAGTCCAGCTTCTTATTGGCATGTTTAAATCAGTCAGTATCGTAGAGGTAGCCCGAACAGGAACCCTCGCTTTGCAGAAATGCGGCGAAACTGAATAAAATAAATCAAGTGACCTATTAATTATGTAAGTTGACTTTTACAAGGTAAATTGATAAAATAGTGGACGAATATTTAAGGAGGGATGAAACAGTGCGCAAAAAAGTTTTTCAGCTTTTGGTAGATAATACCTCAGGTGTTCTCAGCCGAATATCAGGACTTTTCTCAAGAAGGGGCTATAATATTGAGAGCATTACAGCGGGCGTAACAGCAGATCCCCGATTTACAAGAATTACGATTGTTGCTTCCGGTGACGACGAAATTCTTGACCAGATCGAAAAGCAGGTAGCTAAGCTGATCGATGTAAGGGATATTAAGGAGCTGAAGCCGGACAGCAGTGTTTACAGAGAGCTTGCACTGATCAAGGTTAAAACAGACAGTGAGCAGAGACAGGGAGTTATTGCGGTAGCGGATATTTTCCGTGCCAAGATCATAGATGTGGCTGCAGACAGCTTGATTGTAGAGCTTACAGGTAATCAGGCCAAGATTGATGCATTTATCAATCTGCTTGACGGATATGAGATATTAGAGCTTGCAAGAACAGGTATTGCCGGCTTGGGCAGGGGAACAGAAAATGTTACCTATTTGTAAATACATGTGAAACTCTTAGAATGGCATTCTTATATATGATCATTGCTGTTCTTTCAGTCAAATAAGCCGCTTTAGCGGCATCAAAAATATTTATTTATTTTATTTATGGAGGTGTTCCTCCATGGGAAAGGAGTCATACAAATGGCAAATATTTATTATCAGGAGGACTGTAATCTGTCCTTACTGGAAGGCAAAACAATCGCAGTTATCGGTTACGGAAGTCAGGGACATGCTCATGCATTAAATGCAAAGGAATCCGGCTGCCATGTTATCATTGGTCTTTATGAAGGTTCCAAATCCTGGGCAAAAGCGCAGGCACAGGGATTTGAGGTTTATACAGCAGCAGAGGCTGCTAAAAAAGCAGATATTATTATGATCCTGATCAATGACGAATTACAGGCTGCTATGTACAAGAAGGACATTGAGCCCAATCTTGAAGAAGGAAACATGCTGATGTTTGCACACGGCTTCAATATTCATTTTAATCAGATCGTTCCTCCTAAGAACGTAGATGTTACCATGATCGCTCCTAAGGGACCTGGTCATACCGTAAGAAGTGAATATCAGGCCGGCAAGGGTGTTCCCTGTCTGGTAGCAGTTCATCAGGATGCAACAGGCAAGGCTCTTGATAAGGCACTTGCATATGCACTTGCAATCGGCGGTGCAAGAGCAGGCGTTTTGGAGACAACCTTCAGAACCGAGACTGAAACAGACCTGTTCGGTGAGCAGGCAGTTCTCTGCGGCGGCGTATGCGCTTTGATGCAGGCAGGCTTTGAGACATTGACAGAGGCTGGATATGACCCCAGAAATGCTTACTTTGAATGTATCCATGAAATGAAGCTGATCGTTGACCTGATCTATCAGTCAGGCTTTGAGGGAATGAGATATTCCATTTCCAATACGGCTGAATACGGTGACTATATTACAGGCCCTAAGATCATTACAGAAGAAACCAAGAAGACCATGAAGAAGATCTTAAAGGATATCCAGGATGGTTCCTTTGCTAAGGAATTCCTGCTTGATATGTCAGCTGCAGGCGGACAGGCTCACTTTAAGGCTATGAGAAAGTTAGCTGCTGAGCATCCTTCAGAGCAGGTTGGTAAGGAAATCCGTAAGCTGTACAGCTGGAACAACGAGAATGATAAGCTGATCAATAACTAATAAAAGGTTAAAATTTATCCCTGCGGTTTTTACTTCCGCAGGGATTTTTATCATTCAGAAAGCGCACATATCTTTATGCCGTTTTGGGTATTTAAGAAAACAGTTTGGCTTCTAATTCAAGTATTTCAAGAAGATATTTCTTTTTAGTATCAGGGCAGAGTGAATAAATTTCTATCATTCTGACCGGAACAGGATATTCAATGGTAATTCCTTTTAAAAGATAATCGAGACTGATTCCGAGCACTTCGCTTACCTTTATCAGGTTTTCAACAGAAAGTCCTATAATGCCGCGTTCTGCTTCACTGTAATGTTTAATGGAAATATCTAGTTTCTCTGCAAGCTGCTCCTGGGTTAAATGGCGCAGCTTCCTTTGTGTTCGCAAACGTTCACCCATTGCTTTTTTGTAATCATTCATGAATTAGCTCCTATGCTTCATTAATGCCTATTAATAGTATATATGAAGGAAATGAGTATAAAAATAACCTGATAAGTGTTGTAAAAACAAACCTAATAGGTTATAATTTGAAATGGAATTTGAAGGGAGGAGATACTTTTGAGCATTATAAAACGAACAATTAGAAATATAAAATATGGAACCGATATTCGTTCTGTTTTAACAGCGGATGAAAAATTAATGTTCCAAAAGGTTATATCTTGTAGCAGTAATAGAGGAATACTGTGGTGTGGAGCCATTGTGGGGCTGACCAATAAAAGATTATTGATTGAATGGCAGCAAAATAAGGGAAACGATGTTGCTGTTACATATGATCAGATTGTCAGCTGGCAAGTCAGCAATAAAATCGGTGGATTAAGTGGAATTTTAAATAATGTTTTGCCAATAAAAAATTATATTAGTGTTGATATTTGTGTGAGTGAACAATTGACTGTCCGTATATTACAAAAAAGATCTATAATGGAAATTTTTGTAAATCATTTAAGAGAATATTGTCCGGAAAAACAAAAATAAAAGGGGAAAGTAAACATGGAAGCCAATATTTTATGTGAAAGAGAAGAACAAACCGTGCTGTCAAATCTGTTTGAAGGAATGTCAGCTTTATTGCAGGACAGCGATGATATAGATGAAAAAGAAAAAATAAAGCAAGCCCTTCAGGGTATGACAGATACTACGACCTATATGGTTCTGGGAGAGGATAAAACCGGTAAAACAAATCTCCTTCGGATTTTATTCCAAGACATTCTTGAGGTAACAGAAGATATGGCAGGAGAAATTTGTGAATACCGGTGGGGTGAGCAGGAATTTACAACACCATTAACAGATGGCTTTCAGAAGAAATTCATTACCTCTGAAAATATGAAAGGCTTATCCATTATTGACACAAAAGGATTGAATGGTGTCAACGAAGTGGTTCTTACGAAAATAAGAAACTCGGCAGAAAAGTGCGATGCAGTGTTTGTAGTTCTGGATGCAAATCATGTTACCAGTTCCAGATTATGGGACATCATTGAAAGCTTTCCCTCAAAAAAAATGTTGTTTTTCCTTACAAAATGCGATCTGATCTCTTCGGAAGAGCTCGGAAAAAATATTGAAAAAGTAAAATGCTATATGAAAGAAAGTGATATTCAGGCACCAATATTTCCAATAAGCATTACGGAAGATAAATCAATTGACGGTACTGTAACTTTGGAAGAGGCCAGGCTTCATATCAGAAATCAGTTAATCGGTTCTAATCCAATGTTGAATAAACAGATGCAGAATGTAGTAGAAGCCAGAAAACTGTTAGTTCAACTACAGGAATCTTTTGCATTGCGGAAAAAGCAGTACACATCTGATGCCCGGATTTTACAGAAAATTAATCGTTCCATGGATGATTATGTAATAAATCATAAAAAAGTAATTGCAGACCTGATTAGAAGATTAACCATAGAGATTAATAAGGATATTGATGATTATGAAAAGGAAATTATTTCAAAGCTTGATCCTTATAAAATCAAGGAACGTTTCAAGGAAAAAGAGGATTTTATAGATTATCTGGATATGGTCAACAGCAATTACAAAACAATGATGAGTGATTCGGTTAACCGCAAAACAATAGAAGCAATCAAAGGATGTATGCATGATCTGGAAATTGTTTTCCAGGAAGCGGTTGGATATTTTAATACCAGAGAAAATATTTTGGAGTTAAATGACAGGTTTTACGGCTCATTATCAAAGAGCCGTCAGACGATGGTGGCAGAAACAAAGGAGACAATTATTACAGCCGGTGAATTCTACAGAACATTAAGCGATGCGTCAGAAACCTTGTTTATGCAGATTTGGGCAGCAAGAAAAAAATATGATAACAATGTTAAGGATGTTTCTGCAGGCTTTGGAATTCTTGGTGCGGTAGGTGGTGCAGCAGGTGGTAAAGCAGTTGCACTAAAAGTTGTTGCAGCCATTAAAGCAACAGGTGTTGCAACAACACTTACTACAGGAGCACTTGTTGTTGTGGTGGGGTTTATAGCAGCAGCAGCGCTTTACAAATTGGCAAAATTTTTATATGCTCCTCATGCGGCAGATAAAATGGAAGAAGCAACACAAAAGTGCATCGAGCAGTTTAAAATGGAAGTAGACTGTACCAGAGCAAAGATGATTGAACAGGTTTCTGCACAAATAACAGAGATTTTTGAAAAAGAACTTGCTTCTGTGGATGGATGTTTTACTGATTTCCGTATTGCCGTTAATATTGATGAAAGAAAGATTCCTCTCCTGGAAAAAAAATTAAGTGAAACAGGGAAATTATTGGAACAGATTAACAATATATAGGAAAAAGAGGATAAAAGAATGAACGAAAAGCAAATGAAAGCCCTTGAATGTCTGAATAGAATAGAACAATATGCAAAGGAACAGAGGTTAGCAACAAGAATTCTTGACAGCATTGATGAATGCAAAAACAGGATTACAGTGGAAGACCCTAAATGGAATGAAGTAAATTTTGAGGTGGAAAATATACTAAAAAGCATTGAAAGTAAAACGTCACCTGTTACTGTATATGTGGATAAGGATAAAAATGAAATATCTATACAGGCAATTAAGGAACAGATCTCTAAAATGGCAGGGCGATGTCATGCGGAAAACGAAGCATCAATAGGGATGATGGAAGAACGAAAGAATTCTGTTTTGAAAAAGGCATATAGTGAAATTCAGGAAATCTCCTATACTAAGGCACATTTTAAGGAATTAGAAAATGAAGAGTTCTATTTGGAATTTTTTAAAAAGGCAAAAGGAAACTATGAAAGCAATGCTTTTCAAATGATACGGAAGATGCTTGAGGATATCAGTAATAATTATAATCATATGCTGGAGCATATGAAGAGTATGTTTCAGAGTATCGGAGGATATAAAAGCGGCATCGGGAACGAAAAATTTTATTATGAATATACGGAAAAGAAAGAAGGATTAGATAAAAAAATACAAAGTGAAGCACAATCATCGGAAATCGGTGGCAGTGATATTGTATCATTTGGTCAAAGAACCAAAGATGCGATAAAAGATATTAAGAAAAAGTTAAGTAGAAAGACAAAATTACTTATGTGGGCACCAGTTCTTCTTGTATTAGCCTTATTGTTGATTCTTTTTTCTGTTAAGACAATTTCTTACATCAATCAAAACAGAGCGGTAATAGAAAGCGAGGTAACAAAAGATAATTCAGAGGCAGAAAATGGTTCGGAGGAAAAAGAAAGTTCAAAAAAATTAGATTTTGTACAAGAAATAAAAGATGTGAAAAAATATCTTGCAGATATGAATGCTGAACCAAGAATACCTATGAAATGGGTATTGATAATGGTAGCGGTGATTATTGTTCTCTATGCAGTTTACATTATATCATTAAAGCTGTGGTGCAATAAGCAAATTCGTAAGAGAGCCGGAGAATACCTGAAAACAGAAACGATTCAATTTGAGCAGGACAATACTTTATTGCATAAATTGGAAGAAGTAATAAAAAATTCTGTAGAAGAATATGAACAGCAGTATCTTTCTGTTTTGAATCAAATTTTTTTAGGAACAAATTACAATATTAACTGTGCTGAAAATAAAAAAGCCGATCAGTTTACTGCACTAAAAGAAGAATGGAATGCTCTAAAATATGAATAAATGGAGATACATAACATGGATAATATTAAAGGACTAATGAAAAAAGTAAAGATGCCGGATACCATACATATTTCACCCAAAAGTGCATCTGAAAATGGTGTAAATTTAAAAACCATGAAAAAAGAACTGGAAGAAAAAATGAATGAAAAAGCCAAAATATATGGTTTTATCGGAATGGAAGTTTATGATTTATCAAAGGAAAATAAAATAGATGTGCCTCAGATTAGAAGTTATCTGGATAAAATGGATGAACTCAATCAGTCCATAGAGGATTTGGAAAAACAAATCAAAGAAAAAGAAGCCAAGAATGCAGGTAAGAATGTTTGCTCCTGCGGCTATAAATTAAAACCACAGGACAAATTCTGCCCTAACTGCGGAGAAGTAGTTCCAAGAGATACTGTAACATGCATCTGCGGCGCTGAGTTGGATAAAAACGCCAAGTTCTGTAATTCATGCGGAAAAAGCATGGAAAATATCTTAAAGGAGCAGGAGGCACCGGAGCAGCCGCCTATGAAAGAATGTATCTGCGGAGCAAAGGTTCCTGCTGGACAGTTTATGTGCCTTGAGTGTGGAAGAAAAATTGAATAGATAATTTTTACACCCGCATCTGATAATACTGTATCAGCGTATTCATAACTGTAGATACGGGAGCTTTTGCAGAATAAGCAAATCCGATCTGACGTTTCGGAACCCTGTGGCCAAGCTTTAATTCACGCAGGGTTCCGTTTTTTATATCATTTTCAATAAAGTCACTAATCACACACGCAATTCCCAGACCGGCTTTTGCAAACTCAATGGACAGATCCATGTTATTTACTTCAATAATATTATGAAGCTCAAGCTGATGGCAGGAAAGAAAGGTATCAGCATGCTTTCGGGAGATGTTCTCTTTATCCAGCATAATAAAGGATGCCTCCTTAAAGAAATCCTTTTTCTCGTGTAATTCCCCTTTATATTTATTCAGAAAGGGCGTAAGATAAGAGTCTGTGGCAACAAAAATATCTTCAATCGTCTTTAAAGGCAGATAAATAATTCCACGGCTTTCTTCCGGGTTAGCTTTGGCAGGAAGCCCCACCAGTCCAATATCAATAGAACCGTCCTGTAAGGAGGAAATGGTGTCAAAGGTAGACTGACAGGAAATGGTGATTTTAATATTAGGATTTTCAGCAATAAAGGGTTTTAACAGGGGAAGAAGTAGATATTTACACAGGGTAGTGCTGACACCGATAGAAAGATGGCTGATATTTTGGGAAACAGATGCCCGAAGCTGCTCTTCACCTGATTTTAAAGAGGAAAGTGCCTGATCAACATGACGAAACAAAAGCTCACCTTCGGGAGTTAATGTAACGCCTCTGGAGGAACGGTGAAAAAGTGTGGTATTTAAGCCTTCCTCCAGTTTTGAAATGGATTTGCTTACCGCAGGCTGACTGATATACAGCTTTTTAGCTGCAACAGAGAAGTTCCGGCAGCTTGCCACCTCATAAAAAATCTGATACAAATTAAGATTTTGTTCCATAATATTTTCCTCAGGCCTTCTTTTGGATTAATAATTATTTGTAATTATATCATTGATATTCTATAACTTCAAGTTATAGAAAGCATGAATATATACTATTTTTCAAATCAGTATTTTTATGATAAAATTTATCATAGTTGATAAAGAAATCAGATGAACTACTTAAAATTATATTTGCAGGAGGAATGAATCATGGGAATGACAATGACCCAGAAAATATTGGCAGCTCATGCCGGACTTGAAAAGGTAGAAGCCGGACAGCTTATTGAAGCTGATTTGGATCTGGTGCTTGGCAACGACATCACCAGTCCGGTTGCCATTAAGGAAATGGATAAGATGAATGTGGAAGGTGTATTTGACAAGGATAAAATTGCTTTAGTACCCGACCACTTTGTACCCAATAAGGATATTAAATCCGCAGAGCATTGCAAATGCGTAAGGGAATTTGCATACCGCAATGAAATTACCAATTACTTTGAAGTAGGAGAGATGGGAATTGAGCATGCGCTTCTTCCCGAAAAGGGACTGACCGTAGCAGGAGACGTGATTATCGGAGCGGATTCTCATACCTGTACCTATGGGGCATTAGGCGCTTTTTCAACCGGTGTCGGAAGCACGGATATGGCTGCTGGAATGGCTACCGGCAAGGCATGGTTTAAGGTTCCTTCAGCCATTAAGTTTAATCTGGTTGGCAAGCCTTCTAAATGGATAAGCGGTAAGGATGTGATCTTACACATTATCGGCATGATCGGCGTAGACGGCGCTTTATACAAGTCTATGGAATTTGTAGGAGAGGGCATTAAAAACCTGACCATGGATGACCGTTTCACCATTGCCAATATGGCCATTGAAGCAGGCGGCAAGAACGGTATTTTCCCGGTAGACGATCTTGCTATTGCCTACATGAAGGAGCATTCCAAGAAGTCTTACACCATTTATGAAGCAGATGAGGATGCAGTTTATGATGAAGAATATACCATCGATTTAAGCACCCTTCGTCCTACCATTGCGTTTCCTCACCTTCCCGAAAATACCAGGACCATTGATGAGATTAAAGAGGATATCAAAATTGATCAGGTTGTCATCGGTTCCTGCACCAACGGACGTATTGATGATATGCGCATTGCTGCAGAAATTTTGAAGGGCAGACATGTTGCCAAAGGAATGCGCTGCATTGTAATTCCCGCAACACAAGCTATTTATATGCAGGCTATGGAGGAAGGACTTCTCAAAATCTTCATTGAAGCCGGAGCAGTAGTCAGCACCCCTACCTGCGGTCCCTGCCTTGGCGGATATATGGGAATTCTTGCGGAAGGAGAAAGATGCGTTTCCACCACCAACCGTAACTTTGTGGGACGTATGGGGCATGTAAATTCTGAAATTTATCTTGCAAGTCCCGCCGTAGCGGCTGCAAGTGCCGTCACAGGAAAGATTTCCTGCCCCTGCCAGTTATAATATTTCTTAAGGTTAGATATTACAGCAGATTAAAGAAAAATATCAGCGAATTAAGAAAAACTATGAAATACGATAGCTATGTAATTTGAAATAAGAAAGGAAAGCGAACATGAAAGCAGCAAAAGGAATTGTTTTTAAATATGGCGATAATGTAGATACAGACGTAATTATTCCGGCAAGATACTTAAATTCATCCGATCCGGCAGAGTTAGCGACACACTGTATGGAAGATATCGACAAGGACTTCATCAAAAATGTAAAGAAGGGCGATATTATTGTAGCGAATAAGAATTTCGGCTGCGGTTCCTCCAGAGAGCATGCACCTATTGCAATCAAGGCAGCCGGTGTCAGCTGTGTGATTGCAGAAACCTTTGCAAGAATCTTTTACAGAAATGCAATTAATATCGGACTCCCCATTATTGAATGTCCGGAGGCTTCTAAAGGAATTGAGGCGGGAGATGAAGTTGAAGTAGATTTTGATTCCGGTATTATTAAGAACCTGACAAAGGATACTCAGTTTAAGGGGCAGGCGTTCCCTGAATTTATGCAGAAGATTATTGCTGCAGAGGGGCTTGTCAATTACATTAACCAAAAATAGATCGTAATAGAAAAGCGCAAGCCGTGGAGCCTGCGCTTTTTTGGTGGAAGAAGGAAATATGTTGGTATTTTTACAGATATGTGTTAAAATAGTGGACGTAAGCGCAAGCTTGCGTCTGCAAAATTATTCACAGGATAGACACAATTTTCTGTTATGGTTTATTTTGCGAAATTAAGATAGTAAGAAACGAGGAGGAGATATAAAATGGCTAAGAACACAGCACCTGAAGCTGCCGAAGAGCAGAAGGTTGTAACCAAATATGATCGGAAAATGGAGGAACGCCGGAAACAGAAGGAGAAGGATAAGAGGCAGGAGAGAATAACCAAAATCACGGCATCTGTAATTGGAATTGCTCTTGTTGCTGCGATTGTAATTTCTATAGCTGTTTCCGTTATTACAAAGCAGACTGCCATTAGAGGAACTTATGTTCAAATCGGTGAGCACAAGATCACCGGTGTGGAATATGACTATAATTATAATTCAACGGTAAGCAGTTACCTTACCAGCTACGGATCCATTCTTTCTTTATACGGATTGGACACTACTGTGGATTTTGACGAACAGGAATATGCTAACGGAAGAACCTGGAAGGATATGTTTGACGAGATGACGGTTAATCAGATCAAACAGATGAAAGCATTGGTGGATGATGCGGCTAAAAATGGTTTTACCTATGATTCCAAAGATGAGTACGAAGAATTCATAAACACCATGGAGACACAGGCTTCCGAGCAGGGGATAAGCGTCAGCGAATATTGCAAAATGAACTTTGGTAAATATGCGACTATAGAAAGAATTAAACCGTATATCGAGGAAAGTCTGCTTGCAGGTGCTTATTATCAGGAGCTTATGGATCAATATGCGCCTTCGGAGGATGAGGTTAAAGCATATTATGAGGAAAACAAAACAGATTATGATAAGGTAGATTACAGAAGCTATGTTTTCACTACCGGTTTGGATGCGGAAGCTTCCGAAGAGGAGGTTGCTGAGGCTATGGGCCAAATCAAAGCCGACGCTGAGGCAATGGCTTTGGCCCGCAAGGAGGGTGCGGATTTTAACGAGCTGTGTTTAACCTATGCACCGGAAGAATCCAAGGCAAATTATGAGGATACAGAAACGGATTACAGCCTTTCCGAAGGAAGATATCGTTCTTATATTGCTGATATTATGGCGGACTGGCTCTTTGAGGACGGAAGAGCAAAGGGGGATATAACCGTTCTTGAGGATACCGCAAACAACAGATATTATGTGGTGGAATTTATCAACAGATATTATGATGAAGCAGATGATGCAAACATCTCCAATACAATGGCAGGTACGAAGGTTTCTGAATATATTGCCAATCTGACCGGCGGATATGAGGTTGTTGATCCCAAGGGAAATCTTAAATATCTGACACTTGCAGAAAGTGATACAGCAGATGGAACCGCTTCGGAGGATGGAACTGCTTCGGAAGATGGAACTGCTTCGGAAGATGAAGCAGCTTCTGAGAATGAAGCTTCTGACGCAGGAGAAGAAAGCTCAGACGAAAGTGAATCGACAGCTGAATAAATACAATTAAAAAGAAACTGCTTTTGGGCAGTTTCTTTTTAATTACATAAATATCAGTTTCCCATACTTAGCCTTGAAATGCTTTGGCAAAGGAGCCGGCAGATGATACAGGTTCATCACCGGAAAGAAGATGATGAACATCTCCGATAGTCTGTACACGAAAATATGCTTCATTTCCCCAGTGCTCTTCACTGGTAACCACAGTCAGGGAAGTGGTCGGCATAAAAAACCCATGAGTCAGCAGGGGAAACGGAATATTTAAAAGATGGGACAGTACAATGCAGGTAATGCCTAGATGACAGAAAATTACAATTACAGGCTGGGTACGTGAATCCTCCTCGTTTGCTGCGGTGGGGGAGCCATCAGCGGATACCGTGCCGGTAATAAAACGTTCTTCCCTATCAGGAACACGATAGAAATTATTTTCTCTTATATACCCATAAGAGGCAAGCAGTTCATCAAAATTATGGTATACCTCCCGATAAGCAGGGGCAATCTTAGGATTTTGCTTCATCACATCAGTTTCTACCCATTTATCAACATCATGCATATAGGGCTGAGAGGTCCAATAGGAGGGAATAAAATCCCATGGAATGCTGTGCCTTCCTGTCACGGGATCATCAATGAGATAGGAAAATTCTCTCATCCACGGAAGAATAACAGCCTCTCTTCCAAGTTTTTTCAGCGTGCAGGAAGCCGTATCCTTCGCCCGTCCTAAGGGAGAGCAGTAAAATTCATCTACCTTCCAGTTACAAATACGTTTCGAGAGAAGCTCTGCTTCCCGCCATCCCTTTGCTGTCAGGGTATCATTTACATAATCAGGTTCACCATGGCGTACAAAAATAATCCTCATTGCTATGCTTCCTTTCAATTATTGTCGAAATAATCCTATCATAGGAGCCGGGAAATGTCCAGTTGGATGCAAGAGATGCTTGAAACGTATGTTCGTGTATGATAAAATGGCTACATGAATAAAGAAAAGCTTAAACATGATGTTATATTTTTATCAGCGGTTATTTTGACTGCCTTTTTCATATGGTTTGGATATGGCATGATTAATAAAGGAAAGGCTAATATGGTTATTGTCAGCCAGGACGGAGAAGTGGTTGGCAGGTATCCGCTTTCAGAGGAGAAAATCGCAATCATTACCTATGGAGAGCATGAATATAATCTTTTGCATATCAGTGACGGAAGCGTGTATATAATGGAAGCTGACTGCCCGGATCAAATTTGCGTAGATCACAAACCAATCTCTCAAAAAGGAGAAAGCATTATTTGCCTTCCCCATAAGCTTGCAGTTCAAATTTCTTCAGAGGATATGCGCTCCGGCGAAGGAGGTATCGATGCACTCACCTATTAACAGACTTAACAGGGCTGCATATATGGGGCTTTTAACAGCACTTGCGCTTATATTGTCCTATATTGAAGCACTGATTCCTTTTCAGCCCGGAATTCCGGGAATAAAGATAGGACTTGCCAATTTGGCAGTGCTCATTTGCCTGTATTTGTTTGGATGGAAGGAAGCAATGCTTTTGACCGTGGTCAGAGTGCTCGTTGGCGGTTTCTTATTTGGCAATTTATTTATGATTGCATATTCACTTTCCGGTGCCCTATGCAGTGCGGTTACCATGATCCTCTTAAGAAGAAGCGGAGGTTTTCATATACCTGTAGTCAGCGCTGCCGGTGGCGTGATGCATAATATGGGGCAGCTCATGGTGGCGTTTTGGGCAGTGGATAGCTATTCGGTTGTTTACTATATGCCGGTGCTGATCTTATCAGGATTAATCACAGGTATTGTGATAGGAACTATCGGTGCACTGGTATTACCTTATATTAAGAATATTGTTGGAAGGGGGCAGCTTAAGTGATTGCATTTGTGAAAGGCATTATTGATGATATTTCCGAGGAAAATGTTGTTCTGGACGTAGGAGGAGTAGGCTACAATATTAAAATATCTACAGGTACTGCCGCAGAGCTTCCTGGAATCGGAGAGGAAGTAAAGCTTTACACTTATACCTGTGTGCGGGAGGATATGTTCAGCCTGTTTGGATTTTTATCAAGGGATGAACTGGAAATTTTTAAGAAGCTGATTACGGTAAACGGCATCGGACCTAAAGGAGGATTAGCTATTTTGTCTGTTATGAGCGCAGACAGTCTTCGATTTGCAATTATATCCGGGGATGCGGCAAGTATTTCCAAGGCTCCCGGAATAGGAAAGAAAACTGCCGAAAGGGTAATCCTTGATCTGAAGGATAAGATTTCACTTGAGGATACCCTTGTTCACAAGGAAATGCAGCATAAGCTGCCGGATTCCTCAGAAGCTTTAGATGCTCATATAAGAAATGATGCTGTAGAGGCATTAGTTGCGCTTGGATATTCCGTAACGGATGCCCTTCGTGCTGTTAAAGAGGTTCATACCGAAGAAAATATGGATGTTGAGACGATCCTAAAGCTTGCACTTAAGAATATGTTTTAATAGGAAAAGGATATATCATGGCTAAAAGAATGATAGAAACTGAATTACAGGAAGAGGATGTCAAAATTGAAGGGTCTTTAAGACCGCAAAAATTGACCGACTATATCGGTCAATCAAAAATTAAAGATAGTTTGAAAATATATATCGAGGCAGCAAAGCAGCGTCAGGATTCATTGGATCATGTGCTCTTTTACGGCCCGCCGGGACTTGGAAAGACCACCCTTGCAGGAATTATCGCCAATGAAATGGGCGTAAAGATGAAAATTACCAGTGGCCCTGCTATCGAAAAGCCCGGAGAAATGGCGGCGATTCTTAATAATCTTCAAGAAGGAGATCTTTTGTTTGTAGATGAAATCCACCGGTTAAACCGCCAGGTTGAGGAAGTTTTGTATCCGGCTATGGAGGATTATGCCATTGACATTATGATCGGAAAGGGTCCTACGGCCCGTTCTATCAGATTGGATCTGCCACACTTCACACTTGTCGGCGCTACTACGAGAGCCGGACTATTGACAGCTCCCCTTAGAGACCGGTTTGGTATTATTCACAGACTTGAGTTTTATTCCGTAGAAGAGCTTCAAATGATTATTATGCATTCCGCACGTATCTTAAATGCACCGGTAGAGCCTGCCGGCGCTATGGAGATGGCAAGACGCAGCAGGGGTACGCCAAGACTTGCCAACAGAATTTTAAAAAGGGTGCGTGATTATGCCCAGGTAAAGCATGATGGCATCATTACGGAAGATGTGGCAATGACAGCGCTTGATCTGATGGATGTAGACCGAATGGGGCTTGATCATATTGACAGAAATATTCTTTTGACCATGATCCGGAAATTCAGCGGAGGTCCCGTAGGGCTTGACACCTTAGCGGCCTCCATAGGGGAGGATCCCGGCACCATTGAGGATGTTTATGAGCCTTATCTTCTGAAAAACGGGTTTATTAACAGAACCCCCAGAGGAAGAATTGTAACAGAGACGGCGTATCATCATTTAGGACTTGAAATTCCACAGTAATCTGCTTATAATAAATATTGTATAATTAACTGTGGATAAGCTATATATTTTGTATGTAGAGAGGTGAGCCTGATGTCAATCAAAACGGATACGGAAGTAATCATCGGCGGAAAAGTGTTTACACTAAGCGGATATGAAAGTGAAGAATATCTTCAAAAGGTAGCCTCATATATTAACAATAAAATGTCTGAATACGGCAAGGTGGAATCCTTTAAACGCCAGCCTTTAGATACACAGAATGTTTTGCTGCAGCTTAATATCGCAGATGATTATTTTAAGGCCAAAAAGCAGATCACTCTTTTGGAGGAGGAAATCCAGACTAAGGAAAAGGAGCTTTACAATCTGAAGCATGAATTGATTGCAGCTCAGATCAAGCTGGAAAACACCGAAAAGAATGTTAAATCACTTCAAAATGAACTGAATGAAAATGCCAAGAAGATTATCAGACTTGAAACCGAATTAAAAAGTTAACGAAAAGCTGTCTTTTGTGGACAGCTTTTTCTATACAACAGTAGGAGTATCTATGAAAAAAGTTGAATTACTGGCACCAGCCGGAAATTATAAGGCCCTAAAGGGTGCAATCAGCGCAGGAGCAGATGCTGTTTACCTGGGTGGTGACCGCTATGGTGCAAGAGCATATGCGGACAACTTTTCCCAGGCTGAAATATGTGAAGGGCTTCATTATGCCCATGTGTTTGGGCGCCGAGTATATCTTACGGTAAACACACTGGTAAAGGAGCGGGAACTTAATGGGTTGTACGATTTCATCAATCCCCTTTATCAGGAAGGACTAGATGGTGTGATTGTACAGGATTTGGGAGCTCTTTGTTTTATTCGAAATCACTTTCCTGATCTTCCCCTGCATGCAAGCACCCAGATGACCTTAACCGGGGCGTGGGGAACCGAAATGCTGAAAAAGGAAGGAGTTACCAGAGTTGTACCGGCCAGAGAGCTGTCCCTTGAAGAGATCAAACATATTAAAGAAACCACCGGAGTGGAGGTGGAAGCTTTCATACACGGAGCTATGTGTTATTGCTATTCGGGACAGTGTCTTTTCAGCAGCATTTTAGGAGGACGCAGTGGGAACCGGGGCAGATGTGCCCAGCCGTGCCGCCTTCCCTATCAAATAGAAAAGGAACCGGAATGTTATCCTTTAAGTATGAGAGATATGTGCACCCTTAACCTCATTCCGGAGCTGATTGCTGCAGGCATTGATTCCTTTAAGATAGAAGGAAGAATGAAAAGACCGGAATATGCGGCAGGTGTCAGCGCTATCTATCGAAAATATATAGATCTTTATTATGAGAGGCCGGAAGAGTATCAGATAGATCCAAAGGACATGGAGCTTTTAAACTCCTTATATTTAAGGAGCAATACGGGAAGCGGCTATTACCATACCCGAAACGGAAAGGAACTGCTCACCCTTCATTCTCCCTCCTATACGGAAACCGGCGCTGAGTTATTGAAATCCATAGAAGAGAAATATTTAACAGATAAGCTTTCCTTAAAAACCAATGCCAAGGTTACTATGGAAGCCGGAAAAGCTGCCGTAATAACCTTAAAGTGCGGCAGGGTATCTGTCACGTGTACAGGGCAAACGGTACAGCAGGCTCTAAAGCAGCCCTTATCCGAGGATAAGATTATCAGTCAGATCAAGAAAAGTGGCAATTCGCTGCTTGAAATCAGTCAGGTAGAGCTGGAAACAACAGGGAACATTTTTATGCCCATCGGAGCCATCAATGAGCTTAGAAGAACTGCCTCGGAATGCATGGAGGCTGCAATAATTAAGAGTAACGGCCCCTCCTGCGAGAGCAGAAGCGCATTACCGGAAGTTCCCATCCTGCATCCCGGCAGAACCAAAAGCAAGGAAGTATCAGACCAAAAACCGGCCAGAACGCTTCATGTGCTGGTTCAAACCAAGCCGCAGCTGTTTTCTGCCTTAAGTCAGGAAGTGGACCGTATATATCTGGATTACGGACTGTTCGCAGATTTAGGGGCAGATGGTCTTTGGGAATTATTGGATAAGCATCAGATGCGGAATGGGGAAGCGCAGGAAATATATATTGCCGCTCCCTATGTTTCCAGATGGCCGCAGGAAAAATATCTGAACGAAATCAGACTGGCTGCTGCAAACGGATTAGTTCACGGAGTCCTTGTAAGGAACCTTGAAAGCCTTGGCTTTTTTGAAAAATATCTCTCACGAGAGCAGCTTGTGCTTGATACGGGGCTATATGCATGGAACCGGGAAAGTATCCGCTTTTTCAGTGCAAAAGCGGCAGAACTATATCTTCCCGCGGAATGTAACGGGGCAGAATGGAAGACATTGCTTCATTTTGAAGAAGAATCCCTTTCCCGATCCGTTCTGGTTTATGGAAGGCTTCCTATGATGATTACAGCAGGCTGCCTTGAAAAAACAAAGGGTACCTGCGCCACAAGGTCTGGCTTTACCATGCTGAAGGACCGATATGACAAAATGTTTCCTGTTTATCACGACTGTCATTCCTGTTATAATGTAATATATAACAGCGTGCCCTTATCCCTGCATAAGCTTTTGGGCGATTGGGCAAAAGAACCTCTTTGCTGTCGTTTAGATTTCACCACAGAAGGGGAAAAGGAAACCTGCCACATTATAGAATATTTTAAAGAGCTTTCAAGGGGCGCGAATAAGCCGCCCATATATGAGCAGTACACTACCGGACATTATAAGCGAGGAGTAGAGTAAATGGAATTATATGTCAGCGAATTTTCCAAATATGTAATGGCATTGCTGATTGCCCTGTATACTTATGAATGCTTTGCAGTATTTCGTTACGAGGATGAGGAGCGTAGAAACGGAATGTATATCCGTCAGAATTTGCTTATGTTTGCGTTCCATTTCAGCAGCTTTTTGGTAATTTGCTTTGAAACCGGAGATATTACGTATTTATTTTTTTATGCGTTTCAGGAAATTATTTTGTATGCGGCGATAGCACTTTTCAGAATGCTGTATCCCAAAGCCAATCGTCTTATTGTAAATAATATGTGTATGCTGCTCAGCATCGGCTTTGTGATTTTGACAAGACTGAATTTTAAAAGTGCAGTAAAGCAGTTTATTATTGTGACGGGATCACTTGTTATTGCACTGATTATTCCCTTCTTTGTCCACAAATTCAAATTTTTGAAGAGCCTGAAATGGGTATATGCATTGGTAGGGATTGCAGCGCTTTCGGTGGTAATGATTTTGGGACAAACCACCTACGGAAGCAAATTATCCTATTCCATTGCAGGCATTACCTTTCAGCCTTCGGAATTTGTGAAAATATTGTTTGTGTTTTTCGTTGCCAGTGCATTATATAAGTCATCAGGTTTTTTTGAAGTGTTTACCACAGCGGTGATTGCGGCGGCGCACGTAATCGTGCTGGTTATTTCAAGGGATCTGGGAAGCGCACTTATTTTCTTTATTGTTTATGTTCTGATGGTATTTGTGGCAACTAAGAATTTTCTGTATCTGTTTGCCGGAGCTGCGGGAGGAAGTCTTGCCGCATACATTGCTTACAGCGTATTTAATCATGTTCAAATAAGAGTGCAGGCATGGCAGGATCCTTGGAGCCTGATCGATTCTGCCGGAGGTTATCAGATTACCCAGTCACTCTTTGCCATTTCCAGCGGAGGCTGGTTCGGGCTTGGACTTTACAAAGGTACGCCTCAATCCATTCCTGTGGTGGAGGCAGACTTTATTTTCTCCGCCATCGCAGAGGAACTGGGGATTATTTTTGCTATTTGTCTGATTCTCATATGCGTAAGCTGTTTTATAATGTTTATGAATACTTCAGCGGGACTGAATGACAAATTTTATCAGCTTACCGCTTTCGGTCTGGGTGTGACTTATATTTTTCAGGTATTTTTAACGATTGGCGGAGGAACTAAGTTTATTCCTCTTACAGGCGTAACCCTGCCGCTGATCAGCTACGGAGGAAGCTCCGTTTTGACTACTTTGATCATGTTTTCCGTTATAGAAGGACTGTACATGATCAAGCAGGATGAGAGTGAGCTCCCCAAAAAGCGAAAAAGAAAAAAGCAATCTTCCAATAAAAAAAGAAGGGTTTATGCAGATAACGAAGAGGGATACTCATCAATATCGGATGATGATGAAGACTATAATGATAAGATAGGTAGGAATTTTGAAGACGAATAAGAACAATAAACCAATCAAAAAGAAAAAAAAGAAAAATCGTGAAATTATGCTGGTTACCTGGGGCTTTACCCTGCTTTTTCTTGTGATGGCAGGCTATATTGCTTACTATTCAGTTACCCATCAGCAGGAATTAATCAACAATAGCTACAATGGCAGACAACAGATGCTCCTTGCTCAAAACCGGAGAGGAAGCATTTATTCTGCGGATGGCAATATCCTGGCACGAACCGTTGTTGATGGGGAAGGAAATGAAAAGAGAGAGTATCCCTATCAAAACCTTTTTTCACATGCAGTAGGTTATGCTACTAACGGCAGAATGGGTGTAGAGGCGCAGGCTAATTATTACCTGATTAATTCCAATGCGCCTTTATCCCAAAAGGCTTCTTTAGATGTAGTGGGGGAGAAGTATCCCGGTGATGACGTTTACACCTCGCTGGATGTGGAATTACAGGAAGTGGCTTCCAAAGCGCTTGGCGTTTATCAGGGAGCAATTATCGTAACGGAACCTGAAACCGGAAGGATTCTTGCTATGGTATCCAAGCCGGATTTTAATCCGGAGCGGATTGAAAGCATTTGGGATGATCTTATTAGTGATAGTGAAAGCAGCATACTATTAAATCGTGTTACACAGGGGCTTTATCCTCCCGGTTCCACCTTTAAAATTGTGACTGCTCTTGAATATATCAGGGAAAATCCCGACACCTGGCAAAATTACAGTTATCAGTGTACAGGCTCCATTACAAGAGGAGAGGATCGTATTCAATGCTACCACGGTTCTGTGCATGGTTCGGTAAGCTTTAGCAAATCCTTTGCGAAATCCTGCAATACCTCCTTTGCAAATATAGGCTTGTCCTTAGACCGCAGTTCTTTTGAAAATACACTAAATTCCCTGTTGTTCAATCAGGAACTTCCGGTTGCCTTTACCTCAGGCATAAGCAGAGTGGATGTTACCGAGAACATTTCGGATGCAGATATGATGCAGGTATCCATTGGACAGGGAACTACCTCCATTACACCATTGCAGCTGAATATGATTACATGTGCCATTGCCAATGAGGGGGTTTTGATGAAACCCTATTTGATCGATTATGTTCAAAACAGTGCCGGAAATAAAGTGAAGGAATTTTCTCCCTCTGCATATGGAAAGCTGATGAGTAAGGAGGAAGCGGATATCCTGAAACAGCTAATGGAAAATGTGGTGGAAGAGGGAACTGCTACCAGATTAAAAGGACTTTCCTATACTGCGGCAGGTAAAACAGGCTCTGCAGAGTACGGAACCGTTAAGGGCGACAGCCATGCATGGTTTACCGGCTTTGCTCCGGCAGATGATCCCAAGATCGCTGTGACCATTATTATTGAGGGAGCCGGAGCAGGCGGAGATTATGCAGTGCCTATCGCAAAAAGAATTTTTGATCAGTATTTTAATTCATAAATTAATATATTCCTTTAATGTTTAAATCCTTTTGTGCCATAAGATCAATAAAATTACCTTTTTCATCCCGAAGGAGCGGTCTACCCAGGTGCCCCTGGTTAACCATGATCACTTCGGCGATCTGGTCATTATTCAGAATAACGTTTAATCCGATCATGTGGCTGGCAAGACGGTACAAAATAGGCCTTAAAATTTCGGTATCGTATTTAATGGCATCATTCTCAAAGATATCAATAACCTGAAAAGGATTTTTGGATTCACGGTAGGTTCTTGCCGAGGTCATTGCCTCATAGGCATCTATGATGGAAATGTAGCGTGCATAAAAATCAATTTGATTGTCATGGAGTTTGGAAGGGTATCCTGAACCGTCAAATCTTTCGTGATGCATAAGAGCTGCCTTAATAACACAGGAATCAACAGGAAGGTTCTGAAGCATCTGAAAGGAAAGAAAGGTATGAGTTTTAATTTTTTCAAATTCCAGATCGGTTAATTTTCCCGGCTTCCAGATTAAGTCATTTGGAAGCTGTAATTTCCCGATATCATAAAGGAAGCCACACTGAATGAGAAGTGTGGTTTTTTCCTCGGGAAGAGAAAACCATGATGCAAATAAGCCTGCAATCAATGCAGAGTTTAAACAATGAGCATATGTAAAATCATCCTCAGTGGGAAGCATGTTATAAAGATAGTCAAGAAGATATTCGGGATTCTCCAATGATGAACTGATATCGTAATATATCTGCATCAGCTCGTCCATCTGAAAGGGGATACCAGTGAAAGCCAGTTTTCTCATCATTTCGCGGTACTTGGGCATAGCACGGTAATATGCATCCCAGAATTTTTGAAAGCCTTTGCTTAACCGGATTTTTTCAAAATGAGTCACTGCATAATCGATATCCTCTTTTACAGTGACACAGATAATGGAATGACGGCTCAACTTACTGATCACATTGCCGTCTACTTTAGTTCCGGCAGGAACCACTAATTCATTTTTGTAATTAAACACATCGGCACCGATTTCCATTCCCGGCGTCAAGGCCATTCTTGCTATATCTTTCATTTGTCACCCCCATAATGTATAATTACACACATAAATGTAATATACTATACATTTTTAAGTATAAGATATTCATTTAATTTGTCAATATTTTACTTTGGTATTTTTATATAATATGGTACAATGAAGACAATGAGGATAAATTGTCATGAAATTTTATAAATATCTATATGTTGGCGATACTATTAAAAATCCATCAAAAATCAAATGGAAGCTAAAACATCATGCCGGAGTACAGGTACATGTAATTACTATTGCGCATGGCGCTGACCAACTGGAAATTTTTCACAGCGCTTATTTACAGCAGAGATACTTTAGATATCATCCCCCCGTTATTGTGGGAATTGCTTCCGATTATGATGAAGCTGTACAAATCATTATGAAGATTACGCAGGAGTGTCTGGAATATACCGGCTCTTGTAATTTAAAAGAATACCTAAAGCTGAAAGCCAGGCAAAATCAGGATAACAGTGAGGTATCATTATGATTTCCGTAATACTGAATGTATTAAGAATATTAGGAATTCTTGTCTTAGTGCTGCTTGCAATAGCACTTTTGATCATCCTGCTGGTATTGTTTGTGCCAATCAGGTATACGATAGCCGGGCAGAAAAGCGGCGCAGGCACGACGGCACTTTCCTTCCGGGTTAAAGTAACATGGCTGCTTCACATATTAAACCTGCAGTTTCGTTATCCTGATGCAGCCTACCTGAGAGTAAGAATTTTTTGTTTTACGGTGTTTCGCTCTGACAGAAGGGCTACCTCTTCCGATCCCCAAAAGTCCCATAAGATTTCTTCGGAAGATACGGAAAAGGAAACTTGCAAAAATGAAAGTGCACAAGTTAGTAAGCCGGAAAACCAAATAAACAGCACGAACGACCAAAAGCCGGAGAGTAAAACCAAAAGCCGTACTGATGATAATACAGAGATTAAGCCGGAAGGCAGTATCGAAGAGAAAATCAAAGCAGAAAGCTCAGAAGCAGAAGAGGAGCCTACAAAACGTGGTTTTTTCAAAAAGCTTATTTTCCTGCTGAAAAATATTAAGTACACAATCACTAAAATATGTGATAAGATTAAACATATTGTAAAAAATATTAAATATTATCTTGAAATTCTGAGAAGCGACAGCTTTAAAAATGCATTTTCAGTTTGCAAAACACAGGTTTTTGCATTGTTAAAGAGCGTACGCCCTCGCAAAATAAAAGGAAGCCTTTTAATCGGAACAGGTGACCCCGCAAGTACCGGTCAGGTACTGGCAGTATATGGTATGCTATACCCGCTGATCGGGAATAATATAATAGTCACTCCTGATTTCGAGCACTCAGTGATAGAAGGCGATCTCTTCATCAAAGGAAAAATAACGGTCTTTTGCCTGCTTAAAGCGGCATGGACCATCTTCTTTAATAAAGATATAAGACGCGTAATAAAATTGTTAAAAAGGGAGGCAGCATAATAATGGCAGAAAACAACTTTACCGGTGTAATCGAATCATTAATGAAGGGAATGAATACGGTTCTTTCCACCAAAACAGTAGTTGGTGAGGCGACCAAGATCGATGATACAATTATCCTTCCCCTTGTGGATGTAACCTTTGGCGTAGGCGCCGGGGCCAATGTAGGAGATAAGAAAAACGGCGGTGCCGGAGGCTTTAGCGGAAAGCTTACTCCCAGTGCCGTTTTGGTAATCAAGAATGGCAGTACCAAGCTTGTAAATATCAAAAATCAGGATACGGTTACCAAAGTTCTTGACATGATACCCGATATTGTGGATAAATTTACCGCTCCCAAGGAAGAAATGATGAAGGACGAGGATGTTGTCGACATAGCATTTCCGGAAGAAGCAGAGACTGACAAGCAATAATTTCCAAAAACAGCATATGATAAATTAAGAAGCATAAGCAGGTGAGTTTCCTTGAAAAAAATAATCGGATTTATTGCATTTTGGATTGCGGTTGGGATGCTGCTTATGCTTTTTCTTGCCAGACATTATCTGATAGGATTGATTATTATCGCATTACTTTTGCTTATAGGATACAATTTTTATTATTGTGACTGATGATTGGGAGTTTATAGAATGAACAATTCCGAAAAGCCCATAGAGGCACAAGATTTTGAGAAGCTTCTTGTAGAAGGAGACATGGACGAGCTGATGCAGCTGAAATCGTGGCTGTTTAAGGAAAATATCCGTTTAGAGCTTGAGAGAAGTAAGCTGCTTCGCATGGAGGACAAGCTTTTAAAGGAACGGCAGCGTTTCCAAACCGAAATGACAGAGGTAAACCATCGTCTTGTTATCGAACGCAAGCGTTTAAAGCAGGATGAATCTTTTTTTGACAAAAAATTAGAGATTCTGAAAAACGGTTTTGCCCAATTGGAAATAGAACGAAAGAAACTGGAAAAAGACCGGATTACTTTAGAAGCAGAAAAGAATGCCCACAATGCATCTCTGCGGCAGAATAAGAATCAGGATATGGCTGAAATGCTTTTTCAGGGAGTAAACAGTCATCTTGCCCTCAAAAAGCGGTACCGGGATTTGATTAAAATGTTTCACCCTGATAACATTGCGGGAGATCATGAGATGGTATTGGTGATCAACAAAATTTATGAAGAATTGATGCATGATTATGAAACGGGCAGAAGAGCATAAAAAAGCTGACCATTTAGGTCAGCTTTTAAAATGTATTAAGCTCTTTCGATTTTTCCGGATTTTAAGCAGTTTGTACAAACATGCATTCTTTTGGAAGCTCCATTTACATTACATTTAACATTCTTAATGTTTGACTTCCAAATTCTGTTAGATCTTCTATGAGAATGGCTTACATTGTTTCCGAAATGAACGCCTTTACCACAAATATCACATTTAGCCATCGGTGCACCTCCTAACAATTCAATAATAAACACACAACAGTTGTATCATATCAGAAAATATTACAGAATGCAAGTAAAAATTTATATGTAAAAATATTGTTTCTTTTTTTCTGTTTTACGGTTATAATATGTTATATATGTTCAAAATATAAGGAGGCAGCCTATGAAAAATTCTTCCATGAAGGAAACTTCCATGAATACTCATATGGGTAATATTGCAATTGACAATGAAGTGATCGCCCAGTATGCCGGCAGCATTGCAATGGAATGCTTTGGCGTTGTGGGAATGGCAGGCATCAATGTAAAGGATGGACTGGTCAAGCTTCTTAAAATGGACAGTATGACAAGAGGAATCAATGTCTTAATTCAAAAGAACAAGCTGACCTTGAATTTCCATGTCATTCTTGCCTATGGTGTGAGTATACTTGCTGTTTCTGATAATCTGATCAGCAATGTGAAATACAAATTAGAGGAATTCACTGGAATTGAAGTAGAAAAAGTAAACATCTTTGTAGAAGGTGTTAGAGTGATTGATTAAGGAGGATTTGCTGTGACTAATACAATCGACGCTAAGAGCCTTGCGAAGATGTTCTTAGCTGGAGCCCAAAATCTGGAATCCAAAAAAGAATGGATTAATGATTTGAATGTTTTCCCTGTTCCGGATGGTGATACGGGAACAAATATGACCCTGACGATCATGTCAGCGGCAAAAGAAGTTGCTGCTATGGAGGATCCTGACATGATGTCCCTTTGCAAGGCGATCTCATCAGGCTCTCTTCGGGGTGCAAGAGGGAACTCAGGAGTTATTTTATCCCAGTTATTCCGTGGTTTTACCAAGGCTATCAGGGAAAAGGACGAGCTGGATATTCCCGTGATTGCAGATGCCTTCGAAAAGGCGGTAGAAACAGCTTATAAGGCAGTTATGAAGCCTAAGGAGGGAACAATCCTTACGGTTGCCAAAGGAGCCTACACAAGAGCAAGAGAACTTGCTAATGAAGGCTGTACGGATTTAAATTTCTTCTTTGATGAAGTGATTAAATATGCAGATGAGGTTCTGCTTAAGACACCGGAAATGCTTCCTGTATTAAAGCAGGCCGGCGTAGTGGATTCCGGTGGTCAGGGACTTATGCAGGTACTGAAAGGGGCTTATGATGCATTTCTCGGCAAGGAAATTGATTTTTCCGCCATGGATGCTCCTAAGAGTGCTCCCTCTTCGGTAAGCGCAGCTCCCCAGGAGGAGGTTGATATTAAATTCGGCTACTGCACAGAATTTATTATCATGCTCAGCAGAAACTTCAATATTAAGAACGAAATGGATTTTAAGGAATATTTGGAGTCTATCGGTGATTCTATTGTAGTTGTTGCAGATGATGATGTGGTCAAGGTACATGTACATACCAACGACCCCGGTCTTGCAATCCAGAAGGCGTTAAAGTATGGTGCATTATCCAATTTGAAAATTGACAATATGCGTCTTGAGCATCAGGAAAAGCTCTTTAAAGCTGAAGAAGCTAAAGCACAGGCAGCCAAGGAAGAGCAGATGCCTCATAAGGACGTAGGCTTCATTGCCGTTTCCGTAGGAGACGGAATTAATGAAATTTTAACGGGACTGGGCGTAGATTACATTATCGAAGGCGGTCAGACCATGAATCCCAGCACAGAAGATATGTTAAATGCCATTGAAAAGGTAAATGCGGATACCATATTTATTCTTCCGAATAATAAAAACATTATCCTCGCTGCCAATCAGGCACAGATGATGGTGGAAGATAAGAATATTGTTGTAATTCCTACTAAAACAGTTCCTCAGGGAATTACCGCAATCATTAATTATGTACCTGATATGAGCGTAGAAGAAAATGCCGAAAACATGAAAAACGAAATCAGCAATGTAAAAACCGGTCAGGTCACCTATGCGGTAAGAGATACCGTAATCGATGACAAAGAAATCAAGCAGGGAGACTACATGGGAATCGGAGATGAAGGCATTCTTTCTGTAGGAGGAGAAGTGCCGGATGTTACCTTCCAAATGGTTTCCGAAATGATGAATGATGATCTGGAGCTGATCAGTATCTATTATGGTCAGGATGTTAAAGAGGAGGCGGCGCAGGAGCTTAAAGAGCGCATAGCCGAAGGTTTCCCTGATTGTGATATTGAAATCCAATACGGCGGACAGCCAATTTATTATTACATCGTATCTGCGGAGTAAGCTTTAAAGGACGGATTTACCGTCCTTTTTACGTAGAAAGAAACATAGAAAAGAATTCTACATGATCTGGTTTTGAGGTTTAGCTGATGAAGTATTTGCAGGATATTACAACATTAAAAGGGGTAGGAGAAAAGACAGCTGCCCTGTTTCGGCGAATGGGAATTCATACGGTAGAGGACTTGATAAGCTATTATCCCAGAGATTATCAGTCTTTTGGTCCTCCTGTTAAGCTTTCGGAGACAAAACCCGATCAGCTTGTTACTGTTGAGCTTGGAATCGCTTCATCCTTTAAATGGAAGAAGGTTCGAAGCATGTCCATAGGAAGCGGTGTGGGAAGCGACGGAACCGATCAGGTATCTATCACTTATTTTAATATGCCTTATCTGAAAAACCGACTCACCGCCGGAAGCCGTTATTTATTTCGCGGAAAGGTTCGGTATGAAAAAGGACGCTATCATATGGATCAGCCCAAGCTGTATACCTTTGATGAATATCATCAAAAACTTGGACAGCTTTGGCCCTGTTATTCCCTTACCCGGGGACTGACCAATAATGCGGTGATGAAAGCAGCTGCCAATGCATTAAAGGACTATGAATGCGAGGAATATCTGCCGGAGGACATTCTTCGTGAATATGGATTGATGCCCCTGAAAAAGGCAAAATATCAGATCCATTTTCCCAAGGACTTTGATACACTGGTAGAGGCAAGACGGCGGCTGGTATTTGATGAATTTTTTCTTTTTCTGATTTCTGTCAGGAAAATGAAGGAATATAATGAGGAGCTTGACACCGGCTATCCGATGATTGAAACTGCATGGCCCGGACGGTTGATAGAAGCGCTTCCTTATAAGCTGACCAGGGCCCAGCTAAAGGTTTGGAACGAAATACAAAGTGATCTTGTCAGCGGTAAATGTATGAACAGGCTTATTCAAGGAGATGTTGGCTCCGGAAAGACAATCCTTGCCTTTCTTGCCCTGCTGCTTACAGTATCCAATTCCTATCAGGGCGCAATGATGGCACCTACGGAAATTCTTGCAGCACAGCACTTTGAGCAGCTGTCGGAAATGACCCGAAAATACAGCCTTCCTTTTCACCCGGTACTGCTTACCGGTTCTTTGAGCGCAGCCGCCAAACGAGAGCTTTATGAGAAAATCGAAAGTGGACAGGCTAATGTAATTATCGGAACACATGCCTTAATTCAGGAAAAGGTGCATTATCAAAAGCTTGGGCTGGTGATCACGGATGAGCAGCATCGTTTCGGAGTCAGACAACGGGAAATATTGAACGAAAAGGGCGGACGATCTCATGTACTGGTGATGAGCGCAACGCCTATTCCGCGTACTCTTGCAATTATACTATACGGAGATCTGCATCTTTCTGTCGTTGATGAACTGCCTGCAGACCGTCTCCCCGTTAAAAATTGCGTAGTGGGAACCTCCTACCGCAAAAAAGCCTACGAATTCATTATCAATCAGGTTCATGCCGGCAGGCAGGTTTACATTATCTGTCCGATGGTTGAGGCGGGAGATGAGGGAACGGAAGGTCTGGAAAACGTAATTGATTATGGAGAAAAGCTGAAAAATATCCTTCCGTCCGAAATTTGTGTGGAAATTCTCCATGGCAAAATGAAGGCCTCCGAGAAAAAGCGGATCATGGATGCCTTTGCTGCGGGAAACATTCATGTTCTGGTATCCACCACGGTAATCGAAGTAGGAATTAATGTACCTAACGCAACAGTCATGATGATAGAAAACGCTGAACGCTTCGGACTCGCCCAGCTTCATCAGCTTCGGGGGCGAATTGGGAGAGGAAAGGAGCAGTCCTATTGTATATTTCTTGACGGTTCAGGAAAGGAGCAGTCTGCCAAACGTCTTTCTATCCTTAATCAATCCAATGATGGATTTTTTATTGCGGAAGAGGACTTAAAGCTGCGGGGACCGGGAGATTTATTCGGTATCCGTCAAAGCGGCGTTATGGAATTTAAAATTGCCGATATTTACCAGGATGCAGGGCTTTTAAAGCAGGTCAGTATGACCGTGGATAAACTCCTTATGGAGGATGAGAAACTAAAGCTTTCAAAGCATGCCGGATTAAGGCAGTATCTGGAGGAAAATACCGGAAATTTTGTTGACTTTAGATCAATCTAAAAGTAAGATATAAACGTTGAAGAAAGAAAGGAAACATGAAATTGGAAAAGAAAATTGCTATCGTCACCGACTCTAACAGTGGTATTACGCAGGCTGAGGCGAAACAGCTTGGAATTACTGTTTTGCCCATGCCCTTTATGATCAATGAGGAAACCTTTTATGAGGATATCACCTTAAGTCAGCCGGAGTTTTACGAGAAGCTGGAGGGCGGTGCAAGTGTGGTAACCAGCCAGCCTTCACCCGAATCTGTATTAAATTTATGGGAAGATTTGCTGAAGGAATATGATGAGATCGTGCATATTCCCATGAGCAGCGGTCTGTCCGGCTCCTGCCAGAGTGCCATCATGCTGTCTGAGGACTTTGAAGGTAAGGTACAGGTGGCAAATAATCAGCGTATTTCGGTAACCCAGCGTCAGTCGGCGCTAGATGCCAAAATGCTTGCCGAGCAAGGCATGAGTGCAAAGGAAATTAAGGACTTTCTTGAAAAGGACAAGTTCAATTCCAGTATCTATATTATGCTGGATACCCTTTATTATTTAAAGAAGGGCGGAAGAATCACACCTGCCGCTGCGGCTATCGGCACCATGCTGAAGCTGAAGCCGGTCTTGCAGATACAGGGGGAAAAGCTTGACGCTTTCGCAAAGGCAAGAACTGCCAATCAGGGAAAATCCATTATGATTAATGCAATCAGGAATGATATGGAAACACGCTTTGGCGGTGCAAGAGCGGACAATATCTGGCTTCAGGTCGCCTACACCAAAAACATTGATACTGCACAGCAATTTGTGTCAGAATTAGAGAAAGAGTTTCCGGGATTCAATATTGTATGCAATCCCCTTTCCTTAAGCGTAGCATGTCATATCGGTCCCGGTGCACTGGCAGTTGCATGCTGCAAAAAAATCAAGTAATAAAAGTATAAGAAAGAGGTTTCGGTAATGGCAAAAGCAGCAGTTTATGATGCGTCCAGCATCACGGTTTTGGAGGGTCTTGAGGCGGTAAGAAGAAGACCGGGTATGTACATCGGCAGTGTTTCCACCAAGGGACTGAATCATTTAGTATACGAAATCGTGGACAATGCGGTAGATGAGCATCTTGCAGGCTATTGTGATAAAATATGGGTCACCCTTGAGGCTGACGGATCCGCCACCGTGGAGGATAACGGGCGGGGTATTCCGGTAGGAATGCACGAAAAAGGCATTAGTGCGGAGAGATTAGTATTTACCACGCTTCACGCCGGAGGAAAATTTGACGATTCGGCCTATAAGACCAGCGGAGGACTTCACGGAGTAGGTTCTTCCGTTGTTAATGCTCTGTCCACGCACTTGACTGTCAGAGTCAAAAGTGGCGGCAATATCTACGAAGATAAATATGAAAGAGGAAATCCTACGGTAGCTCTGGTAGACGGACTTCTCCCAGTTGTGGGTAAAGCGAAGGGAACCGGAACCACCATCAATTTTCTTCCTGACGATACGATTTTTGACCGTACCAGATTTAAAGAGGACGAAATCAAAAGCCGTATGCATGAGACCGCATACTTAAATCCTCAGCTCACCATTATTTTTGAGGACAAGCGCAAGGATGAGGTAGAACATATTGAGTACCATGAGCCTGACGGATTAATCGGCTTTGTAAAGGATATGAATAAATCTACGGAAAGCATCTGTGATGTAATCTATTTCAAGGGAGAGAGCGACGGTATCTCCGTAGAGGGTGCTTTTCAATACATCAATGAGTTTCACGAAAATGTACTGGGCTTTTGTAATAATATCTATAATGCGGAAGGCGGAACGCACCTGACCGGTTTTAAAACCGCTTTTACCAATATTATCAATACCTATGCAAGAGAACTGAATATTCTAAAGGAAAAGGATGCTAATTTTACTGGGGCGGATGTCCGCAACGGTATGACAGCGGTAATTTCCCTTAAGCATCCTGATCCCAGGTTTGAAGGCCAAACCAAGACCAAACTGGACAACCAGGATGCGGCAAAGGTCGTATCAAAGGTTACCGGTGATGAGCTTGTCCGTTATTTTGACAGAAATCTGGAAACTCTGAAAAACGTAATCAGCTGCGCAGAAAAAGCAGCCAAAATCAGAAAAACAGAAGAAAAAGCCAAGACCAACATGCTCACCAAGCAGAAATTTTCCTTTGATTCCAACGGAAAACTGGCAAACTGCGAATCCAGAGACGCTTCTAAATGCGAAATTTTCATTGTAGAGGGAGATTCCGCAGGGGGCAGCGCCAAAACTGCAAGAGACCGCGCTTATCAGGCAATCCTTCCGATCCGTGGAAAGATTCTTAACGTGGAAAAAGCAAGCATTGATAAGGTTTTGGCCAACGCCGAGATCAAAACCATGATCAACGCCTTCGGCTGTGGTTTTTCGGAAGGCTACGGCAATGATTTTGACATTACAAAGCTTCGTTATAATAAAATTATTATTATGGCCGATGCGGACGTGGACGGAGCGCATATTTCCACGCTGCTTCTTACTCTTTTTTATCGGTTTATGCCCGAGCTTATTTATGAGGGACATGTATATATTGCCATGCCTCCCCTTTATAAGGCAATGCCCAGCAAGGGAGAGGAAGAATATCTGTATGATGATAAGGCATTGGAGCAATACCGTAAACGGCATAAAGGTTCCTTTACCCTGCAAAGATATAAAGGTTTAGGTGAAATGGATGCCCAGCAGCTCTGGGAAACCACTCTTAATCCTGAAACCAGAATATTAAAGCTGGTAGAAATCGAGGATGCACGTATGGCCTCCGAGGTGACGGAAATGCTGATGGGCACCGAAGTGCCGCCTCGAAAGGCTTTTATCTATGAACACGCACGGGATGCGGAGCTGGATGTATAGCAGGAAAGGATTGAACATTAAATGGAAGAAAAGATCATTAAAACCGAGTACTCTGAGGTCATGCAGAAATCCTATATTGATTATGCTATGAGTGTTATTATTGCAAGAGCACTTCCCGATGCAAGAGACGGGCTTAAGCCTGTTCAACGGCGTGTTCTGTATGACATGCATGAGCTGGGAATTAAATATGACAAGCCCTATCGAAAAAGTGCACGTATCGTAGGTGATACCATGGGTAAGTATCATCCTCACGGTGACAGTTCTATTTATGATGCACTTGTGGTTATGACTCAGGATTTTAAAAAAGGACTTCCTCTTGTTGACGGCCACGGCAATTTCGGCAATATCGAGGGCGACGGTGCCGCTGCTATGCGTTACACGGAAGCAAGACTTGAAAAGGTTACCCAGGAAGCCTTTCTTGCGGATTTAGACAAGGATGTAGTGGATTTTATTCCTAATTTTGACGAGACGGAAAAGGAACCCTCCGTACTTCCCGTGAAAATCCCCAATCTGCTTGTCAATGGCTCCGAAGGAATTGCAGTAGGTATGGCAACCAGCATACCGCCTCATAATTTAGGCGAGGTAGCAGACGCAGTAAAGGCCTATATGCTGGATGAGACCATCACCACCGAAGGTCTTATGAAATATATAAAAGGCCCTGATTTTCCTACAGGTGGCATCGTTATCAATAAAGACGAGCTTTTAGAAATTTACGAAACCGGCGTAGGAAAGATCAAAGTCAGGGGAAAGGTAGATATCGAAAAGGGAAAGGCCGGCAAAACCAATGTAGTTATCAGCGAAATTCCTTATCCCATGATAGGCGCTAACATTTCTAAATTTTTAATGGATGTGGCAGCTCTTTCCGAGACGAAAAAGACACAGGACATTGTTGATATTTCCAACCAATCCTCAAAGGAGGGCATCCGTATTGTCATAGAGCTTAAGAAGGATGCGGATGTAGATAATTTCATCAACATGCTGTACAAAAAGACCCGTTTGGAGGATACCTTCGGAGTCAATATGCTTGCGATTGCGGACGGAAGACCGGAAATCATGGGGCTTAAGCAGATCATTAAGCACAATGTTGACTTTCAGTTTCAGGTTGCTACCCGCAAGTACACTACACTGCTTGCCAAGGAGCAGGAGCGAAAGGAAATACAGGAGGGACTCATTAAGGCATGTAATGTCATTGATCTCGTGATAGAAATCCTTCGGGGCTCCAAGGACAGAAACATGGCCAAGGCATGTCTGGTGGAAGGAAAGGTTGACGGTATCAAATTCCGTTCCAAGGAATCCAAAATTATGGCAGCCCAGCTTTGCTTCACCGAAAAGCAAGCCAATGCCATTTTGGAAATGCGTTTATACAAGCTGATCGGATTAGAGCTTGAAGCCCTCATTAATGAACACGAGGAAACCATGGCAAATATATACCGCTATGAGGATATTCTTGACAGACGAGATTCCATGGCTCAGGTTATTACGAATGAGTTAGAGCAGATCAGAAGCGAATTCGGAAGCTCTCGAAAGACGGTAATCGAGAATGCGGCAGAAGCAGTTTACGTAGAAAAGAAAGCAGAAGAGATGGAAGTAGTCTTTTTGATGGATCGCTTTGGATATGCAAGAACCATTGATCTTGCTACCTATGAGAGAAACAAAGAGGCTGCCGATATGGAGAATAAGTTTATTTTTACCTGTAAAAACACCGGTAAGGTTTGTCTTTTTACCAACACCGGACAGCTTCACACCGTAAAGGTTATGGACATTCCTTTCGGTAAATTCAGGGATAAGGGTATTCCGGTTGATAATATCAGTAATTTTAACGGTGAAAAGGAGCTTGTGGTTGCTGCTGCAAGCCAGACCAGCTTAAATCTTTACCGTATGATTTTTGTAACCAGGCAGGCAATGATGAAGGTGGTGGACGGAGGAGAATTTGATGTAGCCAAAAGAACCGTCGCCGCTACAAAGCTTTCGGATGATGATGAGGTGGTATCCGTTGAAATTTTAAACGATCAAAAGCAGATTGTTCTTCAAAGTGCAGAGGGATATTTTTTAAAGTTTGATTTGGAAGAGATACCCGAAAAGAAGAAAAATGCTATTGGCGTAAGAGGGATGCGCTTTACTGGGAAGGATCATGTAGAAAATGTTTACTACACCAGAACCGGTGCGGAACAGTCTATTTCCTACCGTGAAAAGCAGGTAGATCTTCATAAGCTGAAAACAGCAAAAAGAGACGGAAAAGGAACCAAAATAAGAGTATAAATTTTACTTTTCGGAAAGGAAAAGCTATGCGTGTAATAGCAGGACGGGCAAGAAGCCTTAAACTGAAAACACCTGAAGGACCGGGCACCAGACCTACTACGGACAGGATCAAAGAGACACTGTTTAATATAATACAGGGCAGGATACCCGGATGCATATTTGTGGATTTATTTGCAGGAAGCGGCGGAATAGGGATTGAGGCCTTAAGCAGGGGAGCATCGCACGCCTATTTTGCAGAAAATGCACGGGAAGCAATTTCCTGTATCCAGGAAAATATTGCCTTTACAAAATTTGCAGACAGTGCTACACTGCTGAAACAGGATGTATTTGGGGCGCTGTCCTCCATTCATGAAAGTGAAGCGGACATTATCTTTATGGATCCGCCTTATGAAGCAGGCTATGAAAAGGAGCTCTTTCGGGCACTTTCCAGTCAGGTTTATGTGACGGAAAATACACTTATGATCATAGAGGCAAAGCTTGATACTTCCTTTGATTTTGTGGAGGAGCTTGGTTTAACAATCGTCAGGGAAAAGAACTACAAGACCAACAAACATGTTTTTGTACAAAGAGCCGGTAAGGCCGGTTAATCACTATGAAAGGTAAGGTAACCACTTGCTATGAAAGCAGCAATTTATCCGGGAAGCTTTGATCCCGTTACTTACGGACACTTAGATGTAATAAAGCGTGCAGCACAGATTTTTGATGAATTAACCGTCAGTGTTTTAAATAATAAACTAAAGACTCCATTGTTTTCTGTTGAAGAACGTGTTAAGATATTACAGGAGGCAGTAAAGGATATTCCGAATGTTAAGGTGGAATCCTTTAGCGGATTATTGGTAGACTATGCAAAATCCAGAAATGTTCACGTTGTAATACGAGGTTTGAGGGCTATTACCGATTTTGAATATGAGCTTCAAAATGCCCAGACCAATGCCAAGCTTTCAAACGGTGCACTGGATACTGCATTTCTTACTACCAGTTTGGAATACGCATATCTCAGTTCTTCAAGTGTTAAGGAAATTGCCAGCTTTCACGGTGATATTTCCATGTGTGTGCCGGATTTTGTAGCTAAACAGGTGTACCAGAAATACGGATTTGAAACGAAATAAACGGGGGATCAGGAATGAGCAGCAGAATTGAACAGTTGATCGATGAAATCGAAACATATATTGACGGTTGTAAATATCAGCCGCTTTCCAATACTAAGATCATCGTTAATAAGGAAGAAATCGATGAGCTTCTTCGCGAGCTCCGCATGAAAACGCCTGATGAGATTAAGCGCTATCAAAAGATCATCAGTAACAAGGAAGCAATCTTAAATGACGCAAGAGCTAAGGCGGAAGCTTTGATTAATGAAGCAACCATTCATACTAACGAGTTGATCAGTGAGCATGAAATTTATCAACAGGCATATGCACAGGCAACCACAGTTGTCAAGCAGGCAAGCCAGCAGGCTCAGGAAATTCTGGATAATGCAACGATGGAGGCCAACAACATGCGTGCCGCTGCCATGCAGTATACGGATGATATTTTAGCCAACATTGAAAATCTGTTGACTCAAACAATGAAAATGACTAATGAGCATTACGAAAGTTTCATTACTGCATTAAATCATTATAATGATGTAGTGAACGCCAATAGAGTTGAGCTGAATCCACCGGAAGTTGATGAATACATTCCTCAGGATGCGCCGTCAGATAATCCTTCTTCGACATCCTCCGGGAATGGAATTAATCTGGATTTAATATAAAATACGAATTCTTACCGGCTTACCAATTTGGGAGGCCGGTTTTGTCTTATATATAATATTTATTGCGATGAGGGAAGTATGAAGGAAAAGGCTATTCTTAGAAAAAGAATTTTCACAATTACCGCAGCTGTTTTCTTATTTATAATATGTTTTTCTGCATGGGGAGAGACATCCATGGCGGCACGACCTATTATTATTGTAATTGATCCGGGGCACGGAGGCGAAAATTTAGGCGGGGAATATCATGAATACACTGAAAAAGATATGACACCTATTGTTGCCGCATCTATGAAGGAGGAACTGGAAAAGTATGAGGGCGTGGAGGTTTATTTGACTCATGAAACCGATATGGATATGAGCATCAAGGATCGGGCGCTTTTTGCCGCAGAAAAAAATGCAGATTTCCTTTTCTGCCTCCACTTTAATATGTCGGTCAATCATAATTTGTTTGGCTCGGAGGTCTGGGTTCCGGCCACAGGTGAATACTTTTCCAAAGGATATGCCTTTGCGGAAATACAAATGAAGGAATTTACCGATTTGGGATTGTACTCCAGGGGCATCAAAACCCGAATTAATGATCGAAATGAGAATTATTACGGAATTTTAAGATACTGCAGCGCAGAAGGAATCCCTTCTGCACTGATTGAGCATTGTCACTTGGATCATCCAAAGGATCAGCCCTTCTATCAGCCGGAAACAGAAGAGCAGCTTAAGGAATTCGGTAGAATGGATGCTGCTGCAGTTGCAAAATATTTTCATTTAAAATCAGATATTCTTGGGGTAGATTACAGCGATTATCCGGTATCTGACATTCCCATTCCGGAGGGAATTGTGCGCCCTGATGAAACGGAGCCGGAGATATGTACTATAGAAGTGACTGATATGAATACACAGACCGGAGAGATTACCGTTCATATGAATGCCAAGGACAGCGACAGCTATATTCTTTACTATAATTACAGCCTAAACGGAGGAAACACTTACTCTGATCTAACGGAATGGCCCAGACCTGATGAATGGAATAAATCTCTTTCCGAAAACACCTTCACAGTTACCGTACCCTTTGATCAGGAGATAGAACTGCGGGCTATGGCCTACAACGGCTTTGATGTGTGGACGGAAAGCGAAATTCTTCATATTGATCCGATCCCTGATCCTGAGAGGCTGAAAAGGGAAGCGGAGCTTGCTAAAGAGCAGGCCCTGCGTAAGCAGCAGGAGACCTATCAGGAAGTTTCCATGTATGAAAAAGCGGATGAAGCGCAATCAGAAGAAGCTTCCCCGGCACCCGTCCACCTGATACTGCTTCTTGGAATTATTTTAATTGCGATTATTTTTGTCTCCTTCTTTATGGCAAGAAAAATTGATTTGCTGCTAAAAGATAAAAGAAAACGGTAAGTGCGGTAAGGATCATTTTATGCATAACATATTCCGTTAATGACAAATCGGTGTTTCTGATCATACTGCCGGTTTGTGCAATGCAGGATAGACCGCCAAAGGGAAGGACGCACAGCACAAATAAAGGTGAACTGCTTCCTATCAGGCTGATTCCCCCTGTGATTTCAAGCAGGCAGCCGGCACCGCCGATCAAGGCTGTTCTTAAAGGTCCGGGCAGCGTAAGCAGCTTGGTAAACAGCATCGGAAGAATGAAAAGCAGATTAAAGATAATCATATATCCACCCAATCTTGTAATGTTAAGCAGGGCACTTCCGATAGACTGATCTAAAGCCGCTGCCAAACTACAGGAATTGGTTTGGGAGGCATCCTCCTTGGTTTTGCAGGACAAATTGCCGGAATATACGGTATAGCGAAGCAGGAGCCCATAGAGAAAGGGAAGTCCATACATGCCGAATAAGTTAATCCCTATGGATGTAAGTCCCAGGGTAGGCACCACAAAGCTTAAGAAATAAACGGGGCCGATGTTGTTACAAAAGGCCAACAAAAACGAAGCTTCTCTTTTGGAAATTATTTTATTTTCATATAACTCCGCCGCCGTATGGGCACCCATGGGAAATCCGCATAGGAAACCAAGCACCATACCGTAAATGCAGGGCGCATCCACACGGAAGAGTTTTCCCAGAATTGGTTTTAACATATTGACGCACGGCGAAATAAGCTCCATCCGGATAATGATGCCGGAAAGTACCATAAAAGGGAAAAGCGCCGGTATCATTTTGGTAAACCACAGATTCAATCCATTGAAGGATAGCGAAAGACATTGTTTCGGAAAAACAAGAATAATACCGGTTAGACCTATGGCAAACAGAGCATAAAGAGAAAATTTTTGTTTCATGATAGGCTCCCGCCGTGATTTATGTTATTATTATGAGTATGAGAATTGACAGATTATTATGCGAAATGAATATCGGCTCCAGAAGTCAGGTTAAAGAGCTTTTAAAAAAAGGGCTTGTTACCGTAAACGGAACGGTAATCAAAAAAGCAGATGCAAGTGTAAATGAACATTCGGATGTTATCATCTGCGAAGGACGCAGATGCATGTATCAGCCCTTTGTGTATTACATGATGAACAAGCCGGCAGGAATTCTTTCGGCCACCAGAGACGCTTGCCAGCGCACGGTTCTTGATCTGCTTTGTGAAGAGTTGAAAAAGCAAAATCAAGGTGATTTGACAGGAATTCCCGTGAAGGATATTTTCCCGGTAGGCAGACTAGATAAGGATACGGTAGGTCTGCTTTTACTTACCAACGACGGGGAGCTTGCGCATCGGCTGCTGTCCCCGAAAAAGCATGTAGCCAAGAAATATTATGTGAAAACCGATTGCCCTGTCGGGGAGACGGCGGCAGATTTATTTGCTGAGGGAATCGATATCGGAGAAGGACAACTTACCAAACCGGCAGTGCTGGAGCGTCTTGACAATCAGGAATTTAATCTCACCATCACAGAGGGAAAGTTCCATCAAGTCAAACGAATGTTTCAGGCAGTGGGGGCTTCGGTGATTTACCTAAAGAGAATCTCCATGGGAGGTCTTACATTAGATGAAAATCTGCCGGAGGGGCACATTCGGGAACTATCTAAGGAAGAGGTTTTATTATTATGCTGAATAATATTGATGCGGTGCTGTTTGACCTGGACGGTTCACTGGTAGATTCTATGTGGCTGTGGCGGGATATTGACATTGAATATCTTGGAAGATACGGAATTTCCCTGCCTGAGGGTCTTCAATCCGAAATAGAAGGAATGAGTTTTTCGGAAACTGCGGTATACTTTAAGAAACGCTTTCATATTCCTGAAACCCTGGATAAAATTAAAAATGACTGGAACCAAATGGCATGGGATAAGTACACCCATCAGGTGCCCTTAAAAGCCGGGGCAAGAGAATTTTTAGAGCATTGCCATCAAAATAATATCCGCCTTGGGATCGCCAGCAGCAATTCCAGAGAGCTTGTGGAAAATGTTTTAAAGGTACATGGAATACATGGTTATTTTGACGGAATCGTGACCGGCTGCGAAGTGGCAAAGGGAAAGCCTGCGCCTGATGTCTATTTGGAGGCGGCAAGGCGTTGCCATGCGGCACCGGAGCGCTGCCTTGTCTTTGAGGATATTGTTCCGGGTATTTTGGCGGGTAAAGCGGCAGGAATGCGTGTATGTGCCGTTTGGGATGAATATTCCCGCCACCAGGAAAGTGACAAAAAGAGCCTTTCCGATTACTATATTAAAGATTATCTGGAAATTATGGCAAAGCTTAATTTCCGGAGGAGGTTTGTTTGAATACGATTGAAAATCAAAAAGGCTTTTTGCCTATATCCAAACAGGATATGGAAGAGCGGGGAATAGAGCAGCTTGATTTTGTATACATTACGGGGGACGGGTACGTTGACCATCCTTCCTTTGGACATGCCATCATCAGCCGCGTGTTGGAGGCTCACGGATATTCGGTGGGGATTATTGCCCAGCCGGACTGGAAGGATGAGAACAGTATCTGCATACTCGGAAGACCAAAGCTTGCCTTTTTAATTTCAGCAGGCAATATGGATTCTATGGTAAATCATTATTACGTCTCTAAAAAGCGGCGCCCCACAGATGCCTACACGCCCGGCGGCGAGATGGGAAAAAGGCCCGATTACGCCACTGTGGTATACGGCAATATGATTCGAAAGAAATATAAGAATATTCCCGTCATTATAGGCGGAATTGAAGCCAGCCTTAGAAGACTGGCCCATTACGATTATTGGAGCAACTCCCTAAAGCGTTCCGTTTTGCTGGACAGTCAGGCAGATTTGATTTCTTACGGGATGGGTGAGCGAAGCATTGTGGAAATTGCAGATGCCTTAGACAGCGGCATTTCCATAAAGGATATCACCTATGTTTCGGGAACAGTATACAAAACAAAGGATATTTCCGGTGTTTATAATTCTGTTCTGCTTCCTTCCTATGACGAAATGAAAGCCGATCCTGCCAAATATGCTAAGAGCTTTGGCATTCAATATCAAAATACAGATGCGTTTACTGCCATGACACTGGCCGAACCGTATCCAAACGGAATATATGTTGTACAAAATCCGCCTCAAAAGCCTTTAACCACACAGGAAATGGATGACGTTTATTCCCTTCCCTATATGAGAACCTACCATCCCGCCTATGAAGCTAAAGGCGGCATTCCTGCCATATCAGAGGTGAAATTTTCGCTGATCAGCAACAGAGGGTGCTTTGGCGGCTGCAGTTTTTGTGCCTTAACCTTTCACCAGGGAAGAATTGTACAGGTCAGAAGTCATGATTCCATTCTGCAGGAAGCCAGGGAAATGACCGCCGATCCTGACTTTAAAGGATATATCCATGATGTAGGCGGTCCAACTGCCAATTTCAGGCATCCCTCCTGTGCAAAGCAGCTAAAAAGCGGAGTATGTAAGAACAGACAATGCTTATATCCCTCCCCTTGCCCAAACCTGGATGCCAATCATGATGATTACCTTGCCTTACTTCGAAAGCTCCGGGCTCTTCCAGGAGTAAAAAAAGTATTTATTCGTTCCGGAATTCGGTTTGATTATCTATTGGCAGAAGGAAAGGATGATTTTTTTCGGGAACTGGTGGAGCATCATGTAAGCGGACAGCTTAAGGTGGCTCCCGAGCATATATCGGATGCGGTTCTTTGTCGGATGGGAAAGCCTCCCAAAAGAGTATATGAAAAGTTTGTCAACAGATATTATGAACTGAATCAGTCATTGGGGAAAAAGCAGTATCTGGTACCTTATCTGATGTCCTCCCATCCGGGTTCAACCTTAAAGGAGGCGATTGAACTGGCAGAATACCTTCGTGATCTGGGCTACATGCCGGAGCAGGTGCAGGATTTTTATCCCACACCCTCCACCTTATCAACGGTAATGTATTATACAGGTATTGATCCCAGAGACGGTAAGAAAGTATATGTATGCCGAAATCCCCATGAAAAGGCTATGCAGAGGGCACTTATTCAATACCGGAACCCTGCGAATTACGATCTCGTATACGAAGCGCTGCAAAAGGCGGGGCGAATGGATTTGATCGGTTATGATAAGAAATGTCTCTTAAGACCCAGGGGCGGTGAACACAGCCGCATCACCGGAACCGGAAAAGCAGCAATCCCCGGTCAAAATGAACGTACCGGAAAACCGTCAAAGAAAAAGACCATCCGCAACGTTCATAAGAAAAAGAAAAGCAAATAAACAGGAGGAAATATATTGAACAAAGCAGTAAAAGGAAATTATGGATATATAAGTTCAAAGAGAAAACTGGTAATCCTTCGTACCATTCTCTTTTTTGCCATTTCGCTGGCGCTGTTTGCAGCCGGGATTCTAACCACTCACACCAGAAGAAATCTGCTGACGGTAGTTGCGGTGCTTGGCGCTCTTCCGTCCTGCAAAAGTCTTGTTAACATGATTATTTTTATTCGCGCCAAGGGCTGCAGCGACAGCGCATACAAACTGATAAAGGAGGCGGAAGGCCATTTGATTGGAATGTATGACATGTATTTTACTTCCTATCAGAGGAATTACGCCTTAAGTCATATGGTGGTGGAGGATCATATCATTTTAGGCTTTACGGAGGATATTAAATGTGACCTTTCAGGCTGCAGAGAGCATTTGGAAACCATGCTAAAGCAGGCAGGCTTTAAGGATATGACCATAACCATTACCAATGAGCTTTCCAAATATTGTGACCAGCTTTCTAATTTAAACGAGAAAAATCAGGACTGTAATGCCGTAAGGGATGACGAAATCAGAATTGCGCTTTACGATATTTCCCTGTAACTCAATCAGCAAAAAGGACATGGTTATTTTAAATGCATCAGATTGATATTAAAGAGAACGAGGCCGGACAAAGGCTGGATAAATTTTTACATAAATATTTGCCCCTTGCCCCTGCATCCTTTTTGTATAAGATGCTTCGCAAAAAGAATATTACCTTAAACGGTAAGAGGGCAGAGGGAAAAGAAAAGCTGTCGGTGGGAGATCAGATAAGCTTTTTCCTTTCTGACGATACCATAAAAGGATTTCAGAATGCTGCTCCCGCCTTAAATGAATTTGAAAGAGCCTATCAGGAGCTTACAGAAATTTCTCTTATTTATGAAGATGAGAATATATTGGTTATGAATAAACCTGAGGGTATTTTATCGCAAAAATCCAAGGAAACAGATATCTCTCTTAATGAATGGATGATCGGTTATCTGCTTTCTTCCGGTTCCCTTAACAAGGCGCAGCTTGCCACCTTTAAGCCCTCTGTCTGCAACCGGCTTGACCGCAATACGTGTGGGCTCATAATCGGCGCAAAGTCCCTTCAGGGAAGCCAAAAAATGAATGAACTGATCCGCCATCGGAATATTCGCAAGTTCTATCGGCTGTTTGTAAAGGGCAGAATCGAGAAGGAAGAAACTCTGGAGGGGTATTTAGTAAAGGATGAACGGTTAAATAAGGTTTGCATCCTGCACGATACGGTATCGGATCAAGCTGCTTATATCAAAACAAGGTATTATCCGCTGCAGATTTTTAATGACAGAACTTTAGTGGAAGTAGAATTGATTACAGGAAAATCACACCAGATCCGCGCTCATATGGCAAGTATTTCCCACCCGTTATTGGGGGACTACAAATATGGAGACCGGGCATGGAATGACTTCTATAAAAGAAAGTATCAAATAAGCAGTCAGATGCTGTATGCATGCAGACTGGAATTCGGACAAATGAAAGAGCCCTTTCAGGCCTTAGACGGCAGGGTGATAGAAGCCCCTGTTCCTGCCAAGTTTCAAAGGCTTCTGAAACAAGAATAACGGCTGCTTAATTCATCATAAACAAAGACGACTTTTAACGAAAAGGCAGGATAAGACAATGGCAACATGGAACTCCAGAGGCCTTAGAGGCTCTACCTTGGAGGATCTGATCAATCGAACCAATGAAAAATATCAGGAGAACGGGCTGGCGCTGATCCAAAAGATCCCCACCCCCATAACACCTGTTAATATCGACAAGGCTACCCGTCATATCACTCTTGCATACTTTGAACAGAAGAGTACAGTGGACTATATCGGAGCGGTTCAGGGTATTCCGGTATGCTTTGATGCCAAGGAATGTACTGTTGACCGGTTTCCACTGCAAAACACTCATGAGCATCAGGTGCGTTTTATGGAGCAGTTTGAGAAACAGGGCGGCGTGGCGTTTTTCCTTATTTATTTCAGCCACCGGGATCTGTTTTATTACCTTCCCTTTGAAATGTTCCGTTTTTTCTGGGAACGGGCTCAAAACGGCGGGCGTAAAAGCTTTTTGTTTGAGGAACTCAACCCGGAATATGTGCTGCCCAAAAAGCATGGAATCTTTGTTCCTTATCTTGACATTCTTCGTAAAGATGTGGAGGAGCGAGAAAGCATTTGACAAAAAATACAGCATCCTGTATACTACCAATAGTTTCGTTTGCTAATATGGTAATGAATTATCACTTTAAATCGCTAAAGTAATCTTTGAAACATTTATAAACTCTATGGTCTGTCGATGGCCATGAAAGGAGCTTAAGTATCGTGAAGCAACAGCTGTTACATACTCCGGAAGGAGTCAGAGATATTTACGGAAAGGAATATGCCAGAAAGCTGGGAATAGAAGCGCTGATTCAAAAGCAGTTTAATTTGTACGGATATCAGGACATCCAAACCCCTACCTTTGAATTTTTTGACGTTTTTTCCCGGGAAATCGGAACCACTCCCTCTAAGGACTTATACAAATTCTTTGACAAGGAGGGAAATACCTTGGTGCTTCGTCCTGACTTTACACCGTCTATGGCACGATGCGCCGCCAAATATTTTATGGATGAGGATGTTCCCATTCGTTTTTGCTATGCCGGAAATACCTTTACCAATACCGGTAATCTGCAGGGCAAATTAAAGGAAGTTACCCAAATGGGCGCCGAGCTGATGAACGATGGAAGTGTTGAAGCTGACGGAGAAATGATTGCCATGGCAGTGGAGGCTCTTTCTCTGGCAGGGCTGAAGGAGTTTCAGGTAAGCATCGGGCAGGTGGAATATTTTAAAGGAATTTGTGCCCAGGCAGGCCTTTCGGAGGAAACGGAGTTAGAGCTTCGTGATCTGATTTCCGGTAAAAATATTTTCGGAGCCGAGGAGCTTCTCACCGAAAAGGGCGTTCCCGACCAGTATAAAAGCATGATCCTGAAAACCTCAGACTGCTTTGGGTCTGTGGAGGTTCTTTCCAAAGCAAAGGAGCTTGACTTAAATGAGCGGTCTTTCAATGCCATATCCCGCCTGGAAAAGCTGTATCAGGTATTATGCGGCTATGGCGTGGAAAAATATATCTCCTTTGATCTGGGAATGCTGAGCAAATATAATTATTATACCGGTGTGATTTTCAAGGTATACACTTATGGAGTGGGAGATGCCATTGCAAAGGGCGGAAGATATGACCGGCTTCTCGGATATTTCGGCAAGGAGGCGCCGGCTATCGGTTTCGTAGTAGTCATTGATGACCTTCTCTCGGCATTGGGACGGCAAAAGAACACCTTTAAGGCAGAAGATGACTTAAAAATTCTCAGCTACACGCCGGATAATTACGAAATAAAACTTTCAGAAGCAAAAGGGCTTCGCAAAAACGGAATTAAAGTAGCATTGATTCCGGAGAATGGAGAAGAAAAATGAGCGAGGAAAGATATTTAACCTTTGCCCTGGGCAAGGGCAGACTTGCAAATAAAACACTGGAGCTTTTAGAGCAGATCGGCATTACCTGCGAGGAAATGAAGGATAAAAGCTCCCGAAAGCTGATTTTTGTAAATGAAGAACTAAAACTGAAATTCTTCTTATCCAAGGGACCGGATGTACCCACCTATGTAGAATACGGCGCAGCGGATATCGGCGTGGTGGGAAAGGATACCATCATGGAGGAAAACAGAAGAGTCTACGAGGTTCTTGACTTAGGCTTCGGGAAATGCCGCATGTGCGTCTGCGGCCCCGCCTCTGCCAGAGAGCTTTTACAGCATCATGAGCGAATCCGTGTGGCAAGTAAATATCCCTTGATTGCAAGAGACTACTTTTACAACAAAAAGCATCAGACCGTAGATATTATCAAGCTGAACGGTTCCGTGGAGCTTGGACCCATCGTGGGACTGTCGGATGTCATCGTTGATATTGTGGAGACCGGATCTACTCTTAAAGAAAACGGTCTGGAGGTACTGGAGGAGATTTGTCCTTTATCCGCCAGAATGATTGTCAATCAGGTGAGCATGCAGATGGAAACCGAGAGAATCAAGTCGCTGATTACAAAATTAAAAACATTATGTCAGGAAGGAAGTATATAGACATGCGAATTGTTGAATTAACCGAAGAGACGAGAAATAACCTGTTAGAGAAGCTTTTGAAGAGAAGCCCTAACAGCTACGGACAATATGAACAAACCGTAAATGAAATCATCAGTCAGGTGCGCGAAAAGCGGGATGATGCAATTTTTGAATATACCCGCAGGTTTGATAAATGCGACATCACCAAGGAAACTATCCGGGTAACAGATGAAGAAATTAAGGAAGCTTATGCACAGATTGATCCTGCCTTTGTGGAGGTCATGAAGAAATCTGCCGCAAACATAACTGCATTTCACGAAAAGCAGCTGCACAGCAGCTGGATTATTCCCAAGGAGGACGGAACAATCTTAGGGCAGAAGATCACGCCCATTGAAATATCCGGCGTTTATGTTCCCGGCGGAAAGGCAGCCTATCCCTCCAGTGTGCTTATGAATGTTCTCCCCGCCAAGGTTGCGGGAGTTTCCAGAATTATTATGACCACACCGCCGGATGCCTCCGGAAAGGTTAACCCCGGCACCTTAGTGGCTGCCCACATAGCAGGCGTAAACGAAATTTATAAGGTAGGCGGTGCCCAGGCGATAGCTGCTATGGCCTTCGGAACGGAAAGCATTCCTAAGGTGGATAAGATTACAGGCCCCGGAAATATTTTCGTAGCCCTTGCCAAAAAGGCATGCTTCGGCTATGTAAGCATTGATTCCATTGCCGGCCCCAGCGAGATTCTTGTGCTTGCAGACGAAACCGCAACACCCAGATATGTGGCTGCGGATTTACTGTCTCAGGCAGAGCACGACGAGATGGCCAGCGCTATTTTAATCACTACCAGCAGAGAGCTTGCCGAGCAGGTTTCCAAGGAGGTAGATGCCTTTACAGCCCGGCTTTCCCGCAGGGAAATCATTACCAAGTCCCTGGATAATTACGGTTATATTCTGGTGGCAGAGGACATGGAGCAGGCAATTAATGCCGCCAACGAGATTGCTTCCGAGCATTTGGAAATTCTTACCGCCAACCCGTACGAGGTTATGACCAAAATCAAAAATGCAGGTGCAATCTTCTTAGGAGAATATTCCTCCGAGCCGCTGGGCGATTATTTTGCAGGGCCGAACCATATTTTGCCCACCAACGGAACCGCAAGGTTTTTCTCTCCCTTAAATGTGGATGATTTTATGAAGAAGACCAGCATTATTTCCTATTCAAGGGATGCTCTTGGCAGGGTTCACAAGGATATTGAGCTGTTCGCTGAAAAAGAAGGCTTGACTGCTCATGCCAACTCCATTAAAGTAAGATTTGAAAACGAAAAGTAATTTTTTCATAGAAAGGCTTGATCATTATGGAACGCAGCGCATCAATTAACCGCAAAACAAAAGAAACAGACATTTCCGTTGACCTTATGTTAGATGGCACAGGAAAGAGTCGTATTGAAACCGGAATCGGCTTTTTTGATCATATGCTGGAAGGCTTTGCCAAGCATGGTTTTTTTGATCTCACCGTGCAGCTTAAAGGTGACCTTCATGTAGACGGACACCACAGTGTGGAGGATGCCGGAATCGTACTTGGCACGGCAATCCGTGAAGCCTTAGGTGACAAGGTCGGAATTAAACGCTACGGCTCCTGCATTCTTCCTATGGACGATGCGCTTGCCCTGTGTGCTGTTGATTTGTGCGGAAGACCCTATTTTGATTTTGACTGTCATTTCACTACCCAGAGGGTAGGGGAACTGGATACGGAACTGGTACGGGAATTTTTCTATGCAATATCCTACAGTGCCGGCATGAATCTGCATATCAAAATGCTTTCCGGTATCAACAATCATCATATGATCGAAGCAATGTTTAAGGCCTTTGCCAGAGCTTTGGACGAAGCGGTTAGTAAGGATCCTCGAATCAGTGATGTTCTAAGCACCAAGGGAAGCCTATAAACTATTTCGATAAGACTACAGAATGAAACAGAGGTTTCAGAGAAGGAATTTACATTAATGAATACATACAAAAAATTTATCCCATGCATCTATCTAAAAAATAAAGCAGCTGTTGCCGGCTTTCAGGATCACACGGTAATCAGTGAAGATCCTGCCGAGCTTGCGCGCTTTTACGGAGAGCACAACGCTGATGAGATTTTGGTGTTTGATTTGTCTACAGATGACGCTTCCCATGAGGAAGCACTTGACGTAATCAAGGAAATCTGCAGCCGGGCACAAATCCCTGTGATCGGCGCCGGCAACGTAAAGCGGATGGAAGACATTAAGAAGCTTCTATATGCAGGCTGTATGAAGGCTGCACTTAATTACTCCAAAAAGAGCAATGTTGAAATCACCAAAGAGGTGTCTTTAAAGTTCGGTAAGGAAAAAATACTTGCCTGCATCGCAGAGGCACATGAAATTCAGGAAAGTGCCTCCCTTTTGGAGGAATTCGTAGATGAGGTTATCCTGATCAACGAAAAGACGATCAAGCAGGCCATGGAGGTGTCAGTGCTTCCCGTAATCGTTACCCTGCCTGAGGTGTCCCTTGATAAGATCATAGAATTATTGTCCTGCCAGATCATAGCCGGTGTGACGGGTCCCGCAATCAATGCAAATGTAAAGGAACTAAATGATATCAAGGATTTATGCTCAGGAAACGGTGTGCCCGTTAAAACCTTTGAACCGAAGATTAAGTGGGCTGAGCTTACGAAAAATTCCGACGGACTGGTGCCGGTTGTGGTTCAGGATTACAAAACCTTACAGGTCCTTATGGTAGCCTACATGGATGAGGAGGCCTATCTGCATACACTCAAAAGTGGACGCATGACCTATTACAGCCGAAGCAGACAGCAGCAATGGATTAAAGGAGAGACAAGCGGACATTTTCAGTATGTAAAGGAAATGACCGCAGACTGTGATAATGATACCATTTTGGCAAAGGTTTCCCAGGTGGGCGCTGCATGCCATACCGGAAGCTACAGCTGCTTTTTCAATGAAATTATGAAGAAGGAATATCAGGAGACCAATCCCCTTATGGTTTTCGAATCCGTTCTTGGCATAATCAAGGATCGAAAGGTTCACCCAAAGGAGGGCTCTTATACCAACTATCTCTTTGACAAGGGGATTGATAAGATCCTCAAAAAGCTTGGGGAGGAGGCAACCGAGATTGTTATTGCCGCCAAGAACCCGAATGCAAATGAGATCAAGTATGAAATTGCCGATTTCCTGTATCATATGATGGTTCTGATGGTGGAAAAGGGCGTTACATGGGAAGAAATCACCGAAGAATTGGATAAAAGATAAAAACAGACAAGGATTACTTTGCACCGCATATTCATTTTATGCGGTGCATATTTATGTACTAGAATATTGAGGCCAAACCTAAGGAGTTATGCCGATGAGTAAAGTAAAAACGGACAAAAAACTGGAGTTAATTCGCACCATAAGACTGCAGAACCAATATAACAGGCAGCTTTTCAGATCCAGAGAAAATCTTCTCTATTCTGATGATCCCATCGGAAGGCACGGTGAAATTTATGGATTGGAAGCCGCTGCATATCCCGTAAAGGATTTATCGCAGGTAAAAAGCGAGCCCTCCAAGGCAGACGCTTCAGGCAGTATATTAAAGGGATTCCGCATCCGTTTTGCAATTGCCATGCTGCTTTTTATTGCATTCGTATACTGTGATGTCAAGCATGTTTCCCTTTTGGATCAAACCAGCGATACCCTGTATCAGATTATTACCGAAAGTCGACAGCTTCCCCACTTGTTGGATTTTTAAAGCAAGAACCGCCAGGTGCTGTCCGCATACATAAAATTGCCCTTGCAAACCGGATTTATATACCCGTATAATAGGGGAGAATAAGAATAATTTTGAGGTACTATATCATGAGAAAGCTTGCTCTTAATGATGAAATTTTAATGCAGGTAGAAAAACCCGCAAGATATATTGGAAATGAAGTAAATGCTGTAATGAAGGACAAGAATCAGGTTGATATCCGTTTTGCCATGTGCTTTCCCGATGTATACGAAATCGGCATGTCACATCTTGGCATACAGATCATCTATGATATGCTTAACCAGTTTGAGGATGTATGGTGTGAAAGAGTTTATTCTCCATGGGTGGATTTGGATCAGATCATGCGGAAGGAAAATATTCCCTTATTTGCCTTAGAGTCTCAGGATCCTATCCGTAACTTTGATTTTCTGGGAATAACCATCCAGTATGAGATGTGCTATACCAATATCCTTCAGGTTCTTGATCTTTCAGGCATTCCGCTTTTGTCAAAGGACCGAAGGGATGATGATCCCATTGTAATAGGCGGAGGCCCCTGCACTTATAATCCGGAGCCTATCTGCGATTTCTTTGATTTGTTTTATATCGGTGAAGCAGAAACCAGATATCGGGAGCTTTTGGATCTGTATAAAGAATGCAGAGCGCAAAAGCTGGGCAGAAAGGAATTTTTAAAACGTGCTGCTTATATTCCGGGAATGTATGTACCTTCCCTTTACGAGGTGGCCTATAAGGAGGACGGAACCATTAAGGAGCGTATCCCGCTTATAGATGATCTTCCCATGACTATTGTAAAAGAGATGGTGACGGATGTTTCCCATACCTATTATCCCGAAAAACCCGTTGTTCCCTTTATCAAGGTAACACAGGATCGTGTTGTTTTGGAAATTCAAAGAGGCTGTATCCGCGGCTGCCGCTTTTGTCAGGCAGGTCAGCTGTACCGGCCCGTCCGTGAGCGGAGTCTTGAAATGCTCAAGGACTACGCTGTCAAAATGCTGGAAAATACAGGACACGAAGAAATTTCTCTAAGCTCTTTAAGCTCCAGCGATTATTCCGAACTTTCGGAGCTTTTAGATTTCTTAATTGCCAAATGTGGTGAAAAGAAAATTAACATTTCCCTTCCCTCACTTCGTATAGATGCCTTTTCACTGGATGTAATGAACAAGGTACAGGATGTGAAAAAGAGCAGTCTGACCTTTGCACCGGAAGCGGGAAGCCAGCGGCTTCGCAACGTAATCAACAAGGGATTAACGGAAGAAATCATTCTAAGCGGTGCGCACCTTGCCTTTGAGGGCGGTTGGAGCAGAGTAAAGCTTTACTTTATGCTGGGACTTCCTATGGAAACTGAGGAGGACATCCGGGGAATTGCCGAGCTGTGCAATAAGATTGCGGCGGAATTTTATGAGACTGTTCCAAAGGAAAAGAGGACAGGCAGGGTTCAGATCGTTGCCAGCACCTCCTTCTTTATTCCTAAGCCCTTTACCCCTTTTCAATGGGCTCCCCAGTGCACCAAGGAGGAATTTCTTGAAAAAGCATACTTAACCCGGACGGCCATTGCAAGCCAGCTAAACCAAAAGAGCATCAAATATAACTGGCACGAGGCGGACGTCAGCGTGCTGGAGGGTATTTTTGCAAGAGGAGACAGACGTTTAAATCAGGTGATTTTAAAGGCCTATCAGAAGGGCTGTATTTATGATGCGTGGAGCGAATACTATAAAAATGATGTTTGGCTTCAAACCTTCAAAGAGTGTGGAATCGATATTTCCTTTTACACAACCAGGGAAAGAGCGGATGATGAGATTTTTCCCTGGGATTTTCTGGACTGCGGCGTAACCAAACAGTTTTTGCTTAGAGAATGGCACAATGCCCAAAAGGAGGTCGTTACCCCCAACTGCCGAATGCAGTGTAACGCCTGTGGAGCAGCCCGCTTTAAAACCGGTGTATGCCTTGAAAAAAGGGAGGAACAGCTGTCATGAAGGTGAGAATTAAATTTTCCAAATACGGCGCTTTAAGATTTATCGGTCATTTGGACGTTATGCGCTATTTTCAAAAGGCCATCCGGCGCGCCGGTATTGATATTGCTTACTCGGAAGGCTTCAGCCCCCATCAGATCATGTCTTTTGCTTCCCCCTTATCGGTAGGGCATACCAGTGAGGGTGAGTATTTTGATATAGAAGTGAATACCTTTACCGGTGAAGACGATATGCAGCAAAGACTGCAGGCTGTTATGGTGGAGGGAATTGATATCTTAAAGGTAAAACTTCTTTCCGAAGGAGAGGGAAATGCCATGGCAAGTGTTACTGCTGCTTCCTATCTTGTTTCCTTCCGGGATGAAAATATTTTACCGGCAGGATGGCAGGATGAACTGCTTAAGTTTTATAATCAGCCTTCTATTCCGGTAATCAAAGAAACCAAAAAGGGTGAAAAAGAAATTGATCTGAAGGAAAGCATTTATGATCTTCAAATATGTCCGGGTATTCTCCATAAGGGACAGGAGAGGGCAGCCCAAACAGAAATTTATCTTTTGTTAAACGCCAGCAGCGGCGGCAATATCAAGCCCGCATTTGTGCTGGAAACCTTTTTTAAAACAATTGATTTTGAACTTCCGCCCTTTGCCATGCTGGTACATCGGCTGGATACCTTCCGAAACCTGGGAACGGAAGAGGAAAGAAAGCTGGTGCCACTGATATGGGAAAAATAATCATTTCGGAAGTATGGGACAAATTATTTCTGTTTTTGATGGATGAGCAGGATCGTCCGCAGCTTATCAAAGCACTTCCTGCCGGTCAGACTAATACAATAGGAAATATTTATGTAGGAAAAGTCAGCCAAGTGGTGCCCGGCATTTCGGGCACCTTTGTATCCATCAGCAGCAGCGAAAAGGTCTTTTTGCCCTTTAGCGAGTGTGACGAGCCGGATCTGCATCAGGGAGATGAGCTGTTAGTTCAAATTAAAACCCCTGCCGTTAAGACCAAGCTGCCGGGAGCCTCCGCAAAACTGTGTTTAACCGGAAGATACTGTGTCTGCCATCTAAACGGGCATGGAATAACTTATTCCAAAAAGCTGTCCGCCGAACAGACCAAGGAGCTGAAACAAGCCCTCTCCCAAGCAGACATCCCGGGGAAAAAGAATTATCAGTTTACCATCAGAACCAATGCGGGAATGCTTACGGACATGGAACCCCTTTTTCAGGAAATGAGTCAGTTTATTCAAATCCTGGATGACCTGCAGCAAAACGGCTGCCATCGCACCATATACAGCTGCCTGTACCGCACAGAGCCCGAGACGGTCAAGGCGGTTAATGATATTCCCCTAAATCAATACGACGAGATCGTAACAGATTTCCCATCGGTTTATGAAGAGCTTTCCGGCTTTCTGCCTCCTGAAAGCCTTCGGCTGTATCAGGATCAGCTTCTTCCTCTTGCCAAGCTGTATAGCCTGGAAACCCATTTAAAGCAGGCACTTTCCAAAACCGTATGGCTTCCTTCAGGCGGCTATCTGGTGATTGAGCCTACCGAAGCAATGACGGTAATTGACGTTAATTCCGGCAAGGGAAGTAATCTCAAAAACGCTGCGAAGCATAACCTGTATCTAAAAACGAATTTAGAGGCGGCAAAGGAAATCGCCAGACAGCTCCGCCTCCGCAATCTATCGGGTATGATCATGGTAGATTTCATCAATATGGAGCAGGAAGAAGACAATCAGAAGCTTTTATCACGTTTTGATGAATGGCTGAGCGCAGACACGGTAAAGACCAGGCTGGTGGACATGACTGCTCTGGGGATTGTGGAGATCACGAGGAAGAAGGAGAGCAGTCCATTAAGTGAGGTTTTTAAGAAAGACCAAAACTGAGGATAAGTGCTGTAATCCTGTTCAGGAAGAATTTACGCAGTAAATTCTTATAGCGCAAGCTGTGAAGCTTGCGCTTTTTTTGCGAAAATGATGCAACTAGTACATCGAATATTTAATAACTGACACATTAATTGTTTGCAACCTCAACATCGGAAACTTCATCAAGTTTATAGGTCCAATGGTAGACTACTGGCTCTTGATTTACTTCATCAAAATAC
>Ga0129308_1000164_pt1 | contig 114613 bp, 94 predicted proteins | sample L827metagenome_FD_94440 | JGI IMG/M metagenome (GOLD analysis project Ga0129308, IMG submission 94440) | Ring-tailed lemur group fecal microbial communities from Wisconsin, USA - L827 metagenome | ecosystem: Host-associated > Mammals > Digestive system > Large intestine > Fecal | place: USA...
AAACCATGCTTATGAGATGTGGATAACTCATCTGAAATTTGCCACCATTGTGGTTTAAACGCAGAAGTGTAGAATCAGGATTAAATGCAGTTGGTTTTCTTATTTTATTCTTTACCGCTGCCACCCCCAAAACCCCCTTCAATCTCCCCACCTTTTGTGATATACTAAGAGCACTTAGCGAGGTCTCTATTTTTGTATTTTAGAAAGGACAAACCATGATTACATTAGAACGCACCAGCGTAATGAATTTTGAAAACGCCATCCGAGGCGCCCGCAATCCCATGAACAGCTGGCACCGGATGGACAGCTATTATGATGAAAACGGCTCCTATGTTTTGGGTCCGAACGATCTGGATCTGGCTAAACGCCTCCGCAGGGCAGGAAGCGATCACCGCAAATTTATCCGCCAGATTTTTGTATCAGTCGATATCACGGCGCCGCTCTACTGGTGGAAGGAATATGATACATATAAGGTATCCACCGTTGCCAATTCCACCAGCACCATGCACAAAATTGCCAGCAAGCCCTTCTCTATCGAAGACTTCAGCTGTGATCACATGACCCCGGCCACCCTGGAATTCATGGGTACTGTAGTCGATAAGCTAGAGGAAATCCGCCTCCGCTATCTGGAGACAAAAAGTAAAGAGGATTGGTATGATATGATTCAGCTGCTGCCGTCCAGCTATAATCAGATGAGAACCTGCTCCTTCAACTACGAGACTCTGATTAATATCTACTATGCCCGCAAGGATCATAAGCTGGCTGAGTGGCATACCTTCTGTGACTGGATCCGCACACTTCCTTACGGAACGGAGCTGATCATAGCAGAAGAGCCGGCTCCGGCTGCAAACAAGGCATAAGAAAAGCATATAAAAAAATAATATAAGAGCATATAAAAATAAACTGTGCAGTTCAGTTTCCAGGCTAACCATGCACAGTTTATTTTTATGGATGATAATATTATCTTTTTATTAACAATCTTTCACTATCAATCTATTTGTTTTTACGCGTCTTAATAGTTATATTCTTGTCAAACTTTTCTTAATAATTTCAGCGGTTCCTTCCATTCCGAACTTGGAACTGCTTACCAGAAGGTCAAACTCCACCGGCTCGCCGTCCTCCGTAATGGAATGGTTTTTACGGATTTCCACTCTCTTTTCTCCCATCTCGGCGAGCTTTTTCTCGGCAGCTTCCCGATCCAGCTTTTCACTGGACATAGCCCAGAGAATCTTTGTTTCCAGATCAGCCTTGATGAAAACATTTAAGTTTTTCGGACGTCCCTGAAGTACAGAAGCTGCACAGGTTCCTACAAAAACACAGGACTCCCTGTCTGCCAGGAATTTCACTGCTTCCCGCTGCGCTGCCAGGTCTCTCTCCTGCTCGTCTTCAAAAGCCTCTGTCAGCAGGTTATTGTCCTCTGCCACCTGCCGCAAAGCTGCTTTGTCATAGCAGGAAAAGCTTAAGCTCTTCGCCAGTCTCTGCGCAACCGTCTTTCCGTTGCTTCCGTATTCACGTTCAATACATATTGTTTTGTTAGCCATTGTCTATCCTCCTGATGGGGCTTTCTTTTGCTCTCCCCGTTTCTGTTTGTATTATACGTTATTTTTTTAACAATTTCCAATATTTATTTTTTATCTATTGATAACTTTCATCTTATGATTTATACTGGATTATGTTAAGAATTAAACATTTTGAATTTACTATCCTCTATCTATTTCCTGCCCAGGGCAGGATACAGGAGGTTTTGATACAGGAGGTTTGAATGGAATTATTACAGCTTCGCTATTTTCTCGCTGCTGCCAGATACCAGCATATGACAAAGGCAGCCGATGCTTTAAAGATCGCCCAGCCGGCCCTCTCCCAGTCCATCAAACGTTTGGAGCAGGAACTGGGCGTTACCCTATTTGACCGTGAAAAACGCGGGATCCGGCTCAATGAAACCGGCCGTTTTCTGGAAAAGCAACTGCTTCCCATTATGGCGGCCTTAGATGAGATCCCAGCCGCGGTCCGGGAAAAGGCAAACCAGACGGTGCATACGATCCACTTAAATCTTCTGGCTGCTTCCCGCCTGGTGACAGACTGTATTATTGAATATAAGACGCTGCACCCTGAAGTAAATTTCCGCCTCCGGCAGAATCCGGATGTGGAAAAGGAGGATCTCTGCGTGTCCACCGCATTTCCCGGCGAACCCTTAAAGGAGGACAGTCAGCTGATTCTGAAGGAATCCTTCTTTCTGGCAGTTCCGTCTGCCTCCCGCTATGGTTCTCTTTCCTCCATCCGACTGGAAGAGATACGGGACGAAGGCTTTATCAGTCTTTCCAATAACCGCCCAATCCGCCGAATCTGCGATCGCTTCTGCCTGGAATCCGGCTTCACGCCGCATATTGTCTGTGAGAGCGACAATCCTGAATCCGTGCGGAATCTGATTGCAGCCGGCCTGGGTGTCGGCTTCTGGCCGGAATACTCCTGGGGGCTTTTGACCACCCCCAATGTGACGCTCCTGCCCATTTCTTATCCGCCCTGCCAGCGTGATATCATTTTAACGCGTCATCCTTCTGCGGAAAATGAAGACGTACTGGATGATTTCTGCCGCTTTCTCTCAGCCTATGCCATGCGGGAGGATGTGCGTCAGTCCTCAGAAACCGTTTAATACGGAACAAAGGGCACATTTCCATTTCTGAAAATGTGCCCTTTTGCTTATATCCATCTCAATTTCATTGATTTAAAGCTTTGTATTTCTCTTTCCGCAATCTGCAAAATCAGGAAATCACTCTTTCTCAGCCTCAGCTGCTCTTGCTTCCACTTCCTTCTTCTGTACATCGCCAGGAGCCTGCTCATAGCGGCTGAACTCGTAGGAGTAAATGCCGATACCTCCGGTCATGGAACGCAGGTCGGTATTGTAGCCGTAAAGCTCAGACATCGGAATATCTGCCTCGATGATCTGTTTGCCGTGATGATCGGAATTCATACCGAGTACGCGGCCTCTTCTGCGGTTTAAGTCACCCATAACATCACCGGTGAATTTATCCGGAACCGTAACCTTTAAGGAAGCAATCGGCTCAAGAAGAACCGGGTTGGCATCCATGAAGGCCTTCTTAAATGCCAGCGTTGCTGCCATCTTGAATGCCATTTCCGAAGAGTCTACCGGATGGTAGGATCCATCTACCAGAGTTGCCTTTAAACCAACTACCGGATAGCCTGCCAACGGTCCCTTCTGAACGCATTCCTGAATGCCCTTCTCAACTGCCGGGAAGTAGTTCTTCGGAACAGCGCCGCCGAATACTCTCTCCTCGAATACGTATGGTGTCTCCAGATCGCCGGACGGCTCGAATTCCATCTTAACGTCACCGTACTGGCCGTGTCCGCCGGACTGCTTCTTGTGCTTGCCCTGAGCCTCTACTTTCTTCCTCAAGGTCTCGCGGAATGCGAATTTCGGTTTGCTCAGTACAATGTCTACTTTATATCTTGTCTGCAGCTTGCTTACTACCACATCCAGCTGCTGATCGCCGATGCCGTAAAGCAAGGACTGGCGGTTCTCGGAATCATTGACAGTCCGTAAGGTTAAATCCTCTTCCATCATCTTGGACAGAGCGCTGGAAATCTTATCCTCATCACCCTTGGTCTTGGCAGAATATGCCATGTAGGTGTACGGAGTGGAAATCTTCGGTTTGTGGTAAACGATCGGAGCCGTACGCACTGCAATGGTATCACCGGTCTGAGTTACGCTTAACTTGGCAACCGCACCGATATCGCCGGCCTTTAACTCCGGAACCTCGATCGCATCTTTGCCTCTTAACAGGTAAACCTTCTGAACCTTCTCCTCTGCGTCCTTATTTACATTGTAAATCACGCTGTCCGGCTTTAAGGTTCCGGTACAGATCTTCATCAGAGAATATTTGCCGATGAACGGATCCACTACGGTCTTAAAGACTCTGGCGGATAAGGATACATCGTCATTGTATTTTGCAGTGAAACGCTCACCGGTAGATACATCTACGCCGACACACTCGAATTTATCCGGTGACGGGAAGTATTTGTCAATCGCCTGTAATAAATGGCTGAAGCCCTGCGCATTCACGCCGGAACCCATCAGTACGGGAACGATGTTTCCGTCGGTTACCTGCTCTCTTAAAGCCTTGGAAATCTCTTCCTGTGTGAACTCTTCACCGGAGAAGTAACGCTCCATATATTCCTCACTGGTCTCAGCTACGGCCTCGATCAGGGCATCACGTACGATTCCTAAGTTCTTCTGGGTGTATTCCGGAATATCACATTTCTCATAATCACTTAACGTGGTGAAACGACGGCCTTCCATCTTCACTACGTTTACGAAACCAACGAACTTCTCATTTTCGCGGATCGGCACCTGAAGCGGAGCGATCTGACGGCCGAAGCGTTTCTCAAGCTTTAAGATCAGCTCACGGAAGCTGGCATGATCATCGTCCATGTTGGTTACAAAGAAGAGTCTCGGTAAGTTGTACTGTTCGCACAGCTCCCATGCCTTCTCGGTACCTACCTCGATGCCGGCCTTGCAGTTTACCACGATCACCGCTGCATCGGCTACGCTGATAGCCTCCTCTACTTCGCCTACAAAGTCAAAATAACCGGGAGTATCTAAAATATTTATCTTAAGAGGTCCCTCTTCTCCCTGATATTCCAGCGGAATCAGTGATGTGGAGATGGAGAACTGTCTCTTGATTTCTTCTTTATCGTAATCGCTGATGGATGTTCCCTCCGGAACCTTACCCATTCTCTTGGTTACGCCTGTCACTAAAGCCAGAGCCTCTGCTACCGTCGTCTTGCCGGCGCCGCCATGACCTAATAAAACCACATTACGGATTTGTTTCGTCCCATATACGTTCATAAAAATTCCTCCCGTAGATTAATTTTAGTCCATGTTGATATTGTACAAGAAATTAGAGATAATTTCAAGTAAAATGTCAAACTTATACAATATTTTACAGTATTTTTGTAATTAATCCGCCGCACAGCATATATCATGGAATCAGGAAGAGACAAAGCGGAACGGGAGTTTGCTCTTATCTGCTTTAAACCGTTACACTTTAAAGCAATAAATCATTGACAACTCTTCCATTCTATTCTACAATAAGCGTTAGCGGCTGGGGAAACCTGTGCGGCATTCTACTGTACAATATTACAGAAAGTGAGAGAGATATTATGATTATTATAATGAAACCGCGTGCTTCCGAGGAATCTGTCCGGAAGGTAACTCAAATCATCGAGTCAAAAGGACTGGCTGTCCATTTATCGAAGGGTGATCAGGTTACGATCATCGGTGTAGTCGGCGATAAGACAAAGCTGGCCGGAAGCAATATTGATATTTCCGATGGAGTGGATAAGGTAGTATCCGTTACGGAATCCTACAAGCTGGCCAACCGCAAATTCCATCCGGAGCCGACCGAGGTTAAGCTCCAGAACACCATCATCGGTCCCTCTACCCTGACTGTCATGTCCGGTCCCTGTGCCATTGAGAGCCGGGAACAGCTTTTAGAGACAGCCTTTGCCGTAAAAAAGGCGGGAGCCACCGTTCTGCGCGGCGGCGCCTACAAGCCCAGAACCTCCCCGTACTCCTTCCAGGGACTTGAAACAGAAGGCCTTAAATATATGAAGGAAGCCAGAGAGGCCACCGGCCTTTCTGTCATCTGCGAGGTTACCAGCGCTCATGCCATTGAAGAAGCCGTAAAATATGTGGATATGCTGCAGATTGGCGCCAGAAATATGCAGAACTTCGAGCTTTTAAAGGAAGCCGGAAAAACCGACCTTCCGATTCTGTTAAAGCGCGGCTTATCTGCCACCATCGATGAGTGGCTGAATGCGGCTGAATACATTATGTCCGAAGGAAATGAAAATGTGGTGCTCTGTGAACGCGGCATCCGCACCTATGAGACCTCTACCAGAAATACCCTGGATCTGAGTGCAGTTCCGGTACTCCGCGAGCGGACCCATCTTCCAGTCATTGTAGATCCCAGCCATGCCACAGGCGTGCGGGCTTATGTGGAACCCCTTGCCAAGGCTGCCATCGCGGCCGGAGCGGACGGACTGATGATCGAGACGCATCCCTGCCCGGAGAAGGCTCTTTCCGACGGACCGCAGTCCCTGACCTTTGATCAGTTTGAAACCCTGATGCAGGATTTAAAACCTTATGCACAGCTTTCCGGACGGAGCTTATAAACCTGTAAGAGCCGGCACAAACCTTAACCATTTTATTGCAGCAATTCGGGAGGAAATACATATGACAGATTTTACAGCTGCCTTTATCGGCCTTGGTCTTATCGGCGGTTCCATTGCCAAAGGTTTAAAACGCGGAATTCCATCCATTCGCATTATGGCTTATATGAGAACCCGCAGCAAGCTGGAACAGGCAAAGGAGGACGGAATTGTAGATGTGATTCTGGACGGAGTGGATGAACGTCTTCGGGAATGCGATATTATCTTTCTCTGCACCCCGGTGGAATATAACGCCGATTATCTGGAAAAAATCCGCCCTTATTTAAAAGAAGGGGCGCTTGTCACAGATGTGGGCAGCACGAAAACCAGCATCCATGAGACTGTACAGGCACTTCATATGGAGGACTGTTTTGTGGGCGGCCATCCTATGGCAGGTTCAGAAAAAACAGGGTATGAAAGCGCTACGGATCATCTGCTGGAGAATGCCTACTATATCATTACCCCAACCGCTAAGACTCCGCCGGAATATGTGGACCGCATGGTACGGGTCGCTGAAATCATCGGCGCTATTCCGCTGGTTTTAGATTACAGAAAGCATGATCTGACCGTGGCTGCCATCAGCCATCTGCCCCATTTGATTGCTTCCAGCCTGGTGAATCTGGTCCATGACTCTGATGACGAAGCGCAGCTGATGAAACGTCTGGCTGCCGGCGGCTTTAAGGATATTACCCGGATTGCCTCTTCCTCCCCTGTTATGTGGGAGCAGATCTGCATGACAAATGAGGCCAATATTTCCATTATGCTGGAGCGCTATATTGATTCCCTGCATACGATTCTCATGCGGCTGAAGGCTAAAGAAACCGGCGCAGTGTACCGGCTGTTTGAGGCCTCCAGGGATTACCGGAATTCCTTTGAAGATCGGCCAAAGGGTGCCATTGCTCCGGATTATTCCTTTTCTGTGGATATCGTGGACGAACCGGGTGCCATTTCCATCATCTCCTCGATTCTGGCCGGAAAAGGAATCAATATCAAAAATATTGGGATTAATCATAACCGGGAACACGGCGAAGGCGCACTCCGCATCAGCTTCTACGATGAAGCTTCTATGAAGGCGGCCTGGGAACGGCTTAAGAAATTTAATTATATGCTGTTTGCCGGCTGAGCACTTCCGCGGCTTTCCCGGAAATACTCAGATAAATATTTGCAACTATATTTCAGAAATGAGGTTTACCAATGAAATTTTCCAGAGTGACACAGTTAAAGGGCGAACTGACCGTTCCGGGAGATAAGTCCATCTCCCACCGCAGCGTTATGTTCGGCTCTCTGGCAGAGGGCCTGACCGAAATTCACGGTTTTCTTCAGGGTGCAGACTGTTTATCCACCATCTCCTGCTTTTCCAAAATGGGAATCTCCATCGAAAATCAGGGGGATACCGTGCTGGTACACGGAAAAGGCCTCCGCGGCCTGACAAAACCCGAGGAGGTGCTGGACTGCGGAAACAGCGGTACCACCACGCGGCTGATTTCCGGGATTCTGGCTGCCCAAAGCTTTGATGTTACATTGACCGGAGACGAGTCCATCCAGAAACGCCCTATGAAGCGGATCATCGAGCCGCTTTCCCGGATGGGGGCGCGGATTGAAAGCGTACGTCAGAACGGCTGCGCTCCGCTTCATATTACGGGGACTTCCCTCCATGGGATTCATTATCAGTCTCCCGTAGCCTCTGCCCAGGTGAAATCGTCGATTCTTCTGGCCGGCCTATACGCGGACGGAGAGACACGGGTCACAGAGCCCTATCTTTCCAGAAACCACAGTGAACGGATGCTTTCCGCCTTCGGTGCGGATATTCATACAGAAGGCACAACGGCTGTTTTAAAGCCCGGCGGCCGCTTGACGGGCCGTCTTATCACGGTGCCGGGCGATATCTCCTCAGCCGCTTTCTTTATTGCCGCTGCCCTCATTGTGCCTGATTCAGAGGTTCTGATCCGGAACGTGGGCATTAACCCGACCCGCGACGGTATTTTACGTGTCTGCCGCAGCATGCAGGCGGATATTACTCTGTTAAATGTATCCGACGGCCCCGGAGAACCCACGGCTGATCTGCTCATCCGCTCCGGAGGCTTAAAGGGAACCGTGATTGAGGGCGCCGTTATTCCTACTCTGATCGATGAGCTGCCTGTCATCGCGGCTATGGCCTGCTATGTAGAAGGCACTACCATTATCCGCAATGCCGAGGAGCTGAAGGTCAAGGAATCCAACCGCATTGCTGTGATGGCCGAAAACCTGACTGCCATGGGCGCAGATGTGACGGAAACCGAGGATGGTATGATCATCCGCGGCGGACGGCCGCTTCACGGCGCTGTCATTGACAGCAAAAAGGATCACCGCATTGCCATGACCTTTGCCGTTGCCGCGCTGGGGGCAGACGGAGAAACGGAAATTCTGGATGCCGACTGCGTCAATATCTCCTATCCCGGTTTTTATGGGGATTTGGAACGGCTCTGCAGAGGATAAGGAACCAGCCGCCTGTTTTTAAAAAAGAGGGCATCCCTCACAGCCTTTTTCAGGCTTTAGGGACACCCTCCTTTTTATATCTCAATCTGACACATCTTCATTGCCTCCAGGGCGTTTTTGTGGCTTTCCGGCGTGACGCCTGCGCAGCAGGAAGCATCTACCCGAATCGGGGTTCCCGGCAGCACGGATCTTAAAATGAGAGCATTAGAAATGACGCAGATATCTGTGCAGAGACCGATCAGTTCAATGGTATCGTATTCTTTTTCTTTCACATACGCTGCCAGCTCTACGGATCCGAATACCGGCTTTTCAAACCGTTTTCCCGGAAAATGCGCAAGCTCAGGGGAAAGCTCCCAGCCTTTGCTTCCTCTCCGGCAATGCACTACCGGAAGTTTTTTCCCTTCCTGCGTTTCCAAATAGTTATCAAAATGAGTATCTAAGGTAAATACAACTTCCTGTTCTCTTGCAAGATAGTCCTCTATCTTTTTCCGGACAGCCGGAACAATGGCCTGGGCTTCTTTCGTACCGAGAGAGCCGTCGATGAAATCGTTCTGCATATCTACTACAACCAGCAATTCTTTCATAGCGTCTTCGTCCTTTCTAAAGCGGATTTACCGTTTATAGGTATCATTTTACTATAATCCGTAACAAAATTCAAAAATTAAATTACAGGGTTGACAAATTGCTTCAAAAGTATTAGGATAATTAAAAATAAAAACCGTTGATAAAGAGGAGTAAGTTATCTGACGAAATCACAGAGAGCTGTGTCATGGTGGAAGCACAGCATGGAGTGGATAGCCGAATGGACTTTTGAGGGCAGCCTTGAACAACAGTAGGGGCTGACGGAAACCGCAACCGTTATCTGGCGGCATATATGTTGGTATATGATGGAGTGGACTATTAAGTCAATTTGGGTGGTACCGCGGATTTGTTTATTTATCAATTCGTCCCAGATACAGGAAACTGTGTCTGGGATTTTTATTTTGCAAACATGCAGGTTACACCCCCTTCTCTTGACAACGGGATTTATTGACACATTTTATAACAGAAAAAGAAAAAATGGAGGAAAAAATTATGAAAAAGAAAGCATTTACCGCATTACTCTTAAGCGCAGCAGCTGCATTTTCCATGACAGGCTGCTCTTCATCCACATCCGGGGCTGCAAAGGAAACAACGGCCGCACAGGCTGATACAGAAGCGGCTGATACACAGGAGGAGGCCAAGGCAGAAGAAGCATCCGGTACAGAAACTCCCGCTTCCGGCAATTATACCATCGGTATCGGTCAGTTCGCTGTGCATGGTTCCCTTGATAACTGCCGCGAAGGCTTCATCGCAGGCCTGGCAGAGGAAGGCATCGTGGAAGGAGAAAACCTCACTATCCTTTATGAGAATGCAAATGCAGACGGCGCTACATCCAGCCAGATTGTAGCCAATTTTCTTTCCAATAAGGCAGACTTAATCTGCGGCATCGCAACTCCCATTGCGCAGAGTGCCTACAGCGCCGCCAGAAAATCGGATGTTCCGGTTATCTACACAGCTGTAACGGATCCGATTGCGGCAGAGCTTGCCAATGCAGACGGAACCCCGGTAGGCGAGGTAACAGGTACCAGCGACAAGCTTCCGGTAACCGAGCAGCTCCAGATGATCCGCGAGGTACTTCCGGATGCAACGAAGATCGGCATTATGTACAGCACCAGTGAGGTAAATTCCCTTTCTGCGATTGAGGAATACAAGGAGGCTGCTGAAGAATACGGCTTTGAAATTGTAGAAAGCGGCGTTTCCTCGACAGCAGATGTTCCGCTGGCTGCGGATCAGCTGGTGGAAAAGGTAGACTGCATCAATAACTTAACCGACAATACTGTTGTAAGCGCTCTCCAGGTGGTTCTGGATGCTGCCAACAAGAAGGGCATTCCGGTATTCGGAAGCGAAGTAGAGCAGGTGAAGGTTGGCTGTCTGGCCTCCGTCGGTCTTGACTATGTGGAGCTTGGAAAACAGACCGGACACATGGCTGCCAAGGTGTTAAAGGGAGAAGCAAAGGCCAGCGAAATGAATTTCGAGGTCATCCAGGGCGGTTCCTTCTACGGTAATACAAAGGTAGCTGAAAGCCTGGGAATCACACTTCCGGAAGATCTCGTTTCCGAAGCTGCTGAAATGTTTGACGAGATTGCACAGTAAATATCATTAATTGGAGGTTTGCCATGTCTATCATACTTGGCGTTATAAATGAAGGTTTTATCTACGCACTGATGGCTCTGGGTGTTTACATCACCTATTCCATCCTGGATTTCCCCGATCTTTCGGTGGACAGCACATTTCCCATGGGAGCTGCTGTCACGGCTACTCTCATCCTGGCCGGTGTCCCGCCGTTTCTGACCCTGTTTCTTGCATTTGCAGCGGGGGCGCTGGCAGGCACTGTCACCGGACTGATTCATGTAAAATTAAAGGTGCGGGATCTGCTTTCCGGAATTATTGTCATGACAGGCTTATATTCCATCAATCTGGCCATCACAGGCAATAAGGCAAACCTTCCGATTTTCAGTCAGGACACTATTTTTGAAAACCCATTTATCGACGGTCTTCCGTCTGCGGTTTCGGAATATTCCACGGTACTGATTCTTTTTCTCATTGTTTTAGTGGTCAAGGTGCTTCTGGATCTGTATCTGCAGACCCGTTCCGGATATCTGCTGCGGGCGGCAGGTGACAATGAGGCTCTCGTTACAGCCCTTGCCAAGGATAAGGGAACGGTAAAAATCTTAGGGCTGGCACTGGCCAATGGACTTACCGCCCTCTCCGGTGCAGTATACTGCCAGCAGAAAGGCTTTTTTGAAATCAGCATCGGCACGGGAACCATGGTAATGGGGCTGGCCAGTGTCATTATCGGCACCAGAGTTTTTGCCCGTTTCGGAAAGCTTAAGGCCACTACAGCCGTTATCTTAGGTACGATTGTCTATAAGGCCTGTGTTGCCATGGCTATGGCTGCCGGCCTGCAGACCCTCTATTTAAAACTTATCACAGCGCTGCTCTTCCTCATCATTCTGGTCATCAGCGAGCGCAAGAGAAGGAGATAATGTCATGCTGGAATTAAAACATATTGAAAAATATTATAATCAGGGTACGGTCAATGAGATGTGCCTGTTCGAAGATTTCAATTTAACCATTCATCAGGGTGAATTCGTCTCTGTGGTCGGAAGTAATGGTTCCGGCAAGACCTCTCTCTTAAACTTAATCTGCGGCAGTATCCCGCTGGACGGCGGACGCATCCTTATCAATAACAAGGATATCACAAAAATGCCGGAATTCAAACGCCAGCGCATCATCGGCCGTGTTTACCAGAATCCGGCCATGGGAACCTGTCCCAACATGACCATCCTGGAAAATATGGCCATTGCAGATACAAAGGGAAAGTCCTTTAATTTGAAAAAGGGAACGGATCGCCAGAGAATCGGCCATTACCGGGAGCTTCTCTCCTCTCTGGGCCTGGGTCTGGAGGATAAACTGGAGGTCAAGGTCGGAGTCCTCTCCGGCGGACAGCGTCAGGCCATGGCGCTTCTCATGTCCACCATGACCCCCATTGAGTTTTTAATTCTTGACGAGCACACAGCAGCTCTGGATCCCAAAACGGCGGAAACCATCATGGAGCTGACTGATAAAATCGTGAAGGAAAAGAAGCTGACCACCATCATGGTCACTCACAATCTGCGCTATGCCGTGGAATATGGAAACCGTCTGATTATGATGCATCAGGGACACTGCATTATTGATAAGAGCGGTGAGGAAAAAGCCGCCACAAAGGTGGAGGATCTGCTGGAACAGTTTAACGAGATCAGTATTGAATGCGGAAATTAAGCAGGATTTCCGCTTATGTAATACGTCTCCGGCTGCCGGTAAGCCGCACATTTGGCCGCACATGCGATACCGGCACGCCTTTACTGAAGCAATTCGTCAATCATCTCTGCCCAGGCTTCCTTATCCCGTGCTCCCATGACTCCCATGCCTACCTGCTTCCCATTTTTATCCACGAAGATGGTAGTCGGAACGGCCTGGATCTGCGGAAGCAGGAGAGGTGCCAGCTTCCCTTCCGGAACGATGTGAAGATACGCCGCCCCTGTCTCCTCTGCAATCCGCTTAGCCTCCTCAATCTGGCTGTCAATCACGGTTCCGTCGATTTCCACTGTATCCGTACAAAGACCGACGATCTGAACGCCTTTCTCCTGATACTCTTCAGCTAAAGAAGCCAGCTCCGGCATCTCCATAATACACGGTCCGCAGAAGGTCGCCCACATATTGATCATGGTCAAATCATAATCTGCAAAAATTTCCTGATTTACAGGATTTCCATCCAGATCCGATACCTCAAACTGTTCGAAAATTCCCCGGGACTTCCCTTTTTCTGCCTCCCCGGATTCATCGGCTCCGTCTTCAGCCCCCGCATCGGTCCGGCTCTCCTCCGGCTCTTCGGCCCCCGCCGTCTCTTTTTCTTCCGGACTCTCCGGCTGGCTTTCCTCCGGGCTTTCTGTCTGACTCTCTGTCTGACTTTCTGCCTTCTTTGAAGCATCCGCCCCGCCTGCACAGGCTGTCAGGCATACCGCAGCGCCCAGGATGAAGAGTATTCCTTTGATATTCTTTTTATGCATTCTTTCATTCTCCTTTTTTTGCCTAAAGGCAGAAAAGAGGCCGAAGCCCTCTGTCGGTCCGGTCTCTTGTCCTGCTTTTTATCTTAACACATATCCGATTTTTGCTCTGTCTTAATATCCAAGCTGTCCCAGTACCTTGCCGGGTTCTTCTACGATTACCAGATCGGCGCCCTTATCAGAATAATGGGCATCCTTGTGAATAATCACCAGTTCTTTCCCATTGAAGTAGCGCACATAGTTGGAGAACACCTCTGACTGCATGGTCGTTCCCAGGAGGAGCAGAACCTCTGCCTTTTCGATCTCCTCTGTGGTTCTCGTCATCACGCGGCTGTCAATCATCTCTCCGAACAGAGAAACAAGGGGACGAACCACGCTGTTGCAGCTTCTGCAGTGCGGAGTGCCTTTGCCTGCCTTCATCTCCTCCACAGAGTAATACTGGCCGCAGTGTGGACAGCGGTTCGAAAAAACGCTGCCGTGAAGATTGATGACATTCTCGCAGCCTGCGCGCTGTTCCTGCTCAAAGATATTGGAAGTAATGATGCACTGCAGATGTCCGGCTCTCTCCATAGCTGCCAGCACATAACTGGATGGCCCCGGCTCCGGAATCCTGTCCAGCATCTCTTTCTTGTAGAACCGGAAAAACTGAATCGGTCTGGTATTATAATAGGCGCCTGTGAAAATCTCTTCCGGAGATGCCCCATAGACCTGCTCAATTTCATAAGCCCGTTCCGGCTTCTTGATCCCTACGAAACCACTCTCTTCTGTCATTCCTGAACCGCACAGGGCAACGGTGTAATTGCTCTTTGCCAGGATTTCTTTTAAACGACTGATTTCTTTTTCCATGCTTTTCTCCTCCCCGCTTTATTTCCCAAACATTATGGTTTTATTATACTCGAAATGCAGTGGGGTTACAAGAGTTTCTGTTATTTTCTCAGGTGTTCCAGCAACGACGCTTCGCGCTGCAAAACTCGGGATTCAGTTGCGAAACCGCACCTGAACACCTCGCGGGACAGCTACCCCGTAAACAGCAGCAGCGTATGATTACTGTTTCAAAGTGTCCTGCCGTTCACGGAGCAAACGATGGCAACGCGCGGTATGTCCGTTTCCCAGATCGGTTTCCGGCGCCTTTTTCTCTTTGCAGGCACCGCAGCGCTCCGGGCATCTGGGATAAAAGGCGCAGCCGGAAGAAGCATTGGAACTGATCTCTCCGATATCAGCTACCACCTTTTCATCCGTCCCCGGATCGCCGTCCACAATGGCATCCAAAAGAAGTCTTGTATAGGGATGAGCCGGCGAGCCATAGACATCCTCTGCCAGTCCGGCTTCCACAATTTCTCCCTTATAAATCACCATGACCCGGCGGCAGATGCGGCGGACGATGTTTAAATCATGGGATATAAAGAGAATCGTCATACGGCGTTCCTCATGAAGCTGCAAAAGCAGCTTTAATATCTGGGACTGGACGGTAACATCCAGAGCCGAGACGGGCTCATCTGCAATCATGATGCGGGAATCCATGAGAAGCGCTGCCCCGATGCTGATCCTCTGGCGCTGACCGCCGGACAGCTCTCTGGCCCTGCGCCCCGCAAAGGAGGCATCCAGACCAATATCGCACAGCATCTCCTCCACCATCTGCTTCCGCTTCACCCGATCCCGGATGCCGCGCAGCTTTAACGGTTCCTCCAGTATCCACCCGATCTTTCTGGCCGGATTCAGGGAGCTGAACGGATCCTGAAATACCATCTGCGGACGGGCTCCTTCTTCCACCCATACGGTTCCCGTATACTGATCGTGAAGACCCAGAATCGTTTTGCAGAGCGTAGATTTTCCGCAGCCGCTCTCTCCTACGATTCCCAGGATTTCTCCGTCCTGCGCCGTCATACTCACATTGTGGATGACATGCTTTTTCCCTTTTTTCCGGAACAGGCCCCCCCGTACATCATAGAATACATCCAGGTTTTCCAGGCGCAGGACTTCACGGCCGGCCTCGGCTGTGCCGCGCTTTTCCGGAATGGAAGCCACCAGATGCTTGGTATATTCATGCTTTGGATGATGAAGCACCTCGCTTGTGGCTCCCTCTTCCACGATCTGTCCTTTATAGACCACCAGCACGCGGCTGCAGATCTCGCGGATGACATTCAAATCGTGGGAAATGAACAGGATGGAGGTGCCGTGTTCCCGGTGAATCATCTTAAGAAGCCGTAGAATCTGGGCCTGCACGATCACATCGAGAGCCGTAGTCGGTTCATCTGCAATGATCAGGCTGGGGGAGCATACAAGAGCCTGAGCCAGCATGACTCTCTGGCGCATACCGCCGGACAGCTCATGGGGATATTTCTGACAGAGTCCCTCTGCATCCTGAAGTCCCACCTCTTCCAGGGCCTCCACAACTTTTTTATGGATCTCCTTCTCGCCCAGAGAGGTATGAAGGCGAAGGCTTTCCCCCACCTGCTTTTCGATACGCATCACGGGGTTTAAGGAGGTCATGGGTTCCTGAAATACCATGGCCATCTCACTGCCCTGAAGCTTTCTGCGCTCCTCTTTTTTCATGGTCAGAAGATTTTCTCCCCGAAACAGGATCTCTCCCCCGGATACCACGGCATCCCGGGGCAGCAGCCCCATCAGGGCCAGGGCGCTCATGGATTTTCCGGAACCGGACTCTCCCACCACGCCTAAAATCTCGCCTTCCCGAATCTGAAAGCTTATATCCCGGACTGCCTCAAAGGAGGTCTTCCCCTCGGGAAATCCGATGGTTAAATGATTGATTTCTACCAGTGATTTTTCCGCCTGCATCATCGTTTTCCTCCCCTCTCCTAATCCTGCAGGGCCCGCAGCCCTTCGCTTACCATACTGAAGCCCAGGATAATCAGGATGATTGTGATGCCCGGGAAAATGGCATACCAGGGCGCATTAAACAAGTAGGACTGGGCCTCTGAAAGCATCCGGCCGAGACTAGGCTCCGGCGGCTGGATCCCCAGTCCCAGATAGCTCATGCTGGCCTCCGCCAGTACGGCGTTATTAAAGCCAATGGCCGCGGCAGTCAGCATGCTGACTCTGGCATTGGGAAGAATATGGGCAAAGATAATCCGGAGGCTTCCGGCTCCCATAATCCGGGCGCTCTTTACAAAGTCCAGCTCCCGGCAGCGGATGACCTCGCTCCGCACGATGCGGGCAAAGCTGGGGATAAAGAGTATTCCCAGAGCCAGGATAATATTGTACCGGCCCGGCTCCATGAGACTTACAAAAATCAGAGCCAGGAGAATACTGGGAAAGGACAAAAGAATATCGTTGAAACGCATGATTACATTATCAAACCAGCCCCCGAAATATCCGGTCACGGCTCCCACTATGGTTCCGCATACCGCGCCGATTAAGACAGTACAGACTGCCACAAAGAAGGTGCTGCCGCTTCCGTTCATGACGCGGCTTAAAATATCCCGGCCAAAGTTATCCGTTCCCATGGGATGGGCTGCACAGGGTGCCATATTTACTGCCAGGGAATTCATGGCAGTGGCCCCGTAAGGAGTCCAGAACTGCCCCACAACCGCAAACAGAAGGAAAAAGCCGGTGACTGCGAGTCCTATGATTAAATTGTAATTTCTTTTTTTCATCGTCGTCTCCTTCTACACGGTTTTTACTCTCGGATCCAGAACCTGATACAGGATATCCACCACAAAGTTCATAATTACCACTACGGCCGTCACATAAAGTACAATGGCCTGCACCACCGGATAATCCCGGCTGGTGATGGACGAAATCAAAAGACGTCCCAGTCCCGGCACGCTGAATACCTGTTCCACAACGATACTGCCTGCCAGAATCTCTGCTGCCACCATGGCCAAAAAGGTGATAACCGGAATCAGGGCGTTTTTCAGTACATGGACATAGAGCACCGCATTATCCGTATTTCCTTTACTGAAGGCCGTCCGCACATAGTCCTGCTTCATCTCAGAAATCACGGAATTTCTCAGGAATTTTATGACCATGGCAATCTTCGGCAGAGCCACGGCCAGGGCCGGATACAGCAAATATCTCACCGACTCCCGGAGATTCTCGGTCGGCAGAACAAATTTGCCCGGCTGGAAGAAATGGAGCACCAGTCCGAACACATAGGTCAGGATCATTCCCAGGAAAAAGGGCGGCACTGCCATGATGATCTGCGTCAGCTGATTCGTCACCGTATCGATCCATTTTCCGGAAAAGCGGGCGCTTAAGATACCCAGCGGAATGGATATGATAAGAATCATAATCAGGGAGGTCACAGCCAGGAGCACAGTCACCGGAAGGCGGTCCGCCAAAAGGGAGCTGACCGTAATTCCCTCATAACGGTAGGATTCTCCGAAATCTCCCCGCACAGCCCCAGAAAGCCAGTTTCCGTAGCGTTCCGGAAGCGGATCGTCTAAGCCCAGCTTGTCCCGCAGGGCCTCGAGCTGTTCCTCTGTGGCATCCTTTCCTAGTCTTGAAAGGGCGGCATCGCCCGGAATGACAGAAAAAGCGGTAAACGACAGGAAGGAGATCAGCAACAATGTGATAATGAGAGTGATCAGTTTTTTTATAACGAATTTCATAAAGTCCCTCCTGCGGTTTACCGCCTTTTTCATATTCTGTTTTATGAATGCTTATTTTAAATGAAGTCTCTGCGAACTTTTCTTTATTCTGCTACCTGATAAAGCGCTGCCATATCCTCGGCGGCTGTCGGGTAGAAGGTGTAGCCTGCCAGGTTCTTTCTGACTGCTACCAGGTTAGCCGGATCCTCGATGAAGACAGCGGCTGCATCCTCGGCCAGAATCATCTGGCACTGTTTGTAGAGCTCAACCTTTTTCGCATCATCGATGGTTGCAAAGGCCTCAGCAAAAACCTTGTCATACTCTTCGTTAGAGTAATGCATGAAGTTCTTGGAATCGCCGGTGGTGTATTTCTTGATTAAATCGCTGGGAACCATGGTTCCGTCAAAGCCGATTACCGTTGCCTGGAAGTTTCCTCCCTTGTAAACATCCTCCAGCCAGGTGCTCCAGTCTACCTGATTTAAGGTAGTGCGCACACCGATCTGGGAAAGCTGGTCTGCAATGATCTGAGCTGTATCCACATGCTGGGAGTAGGAGCTCGGAACGGTAATAACCAGATCAAAGCCGTCCGGATATCCGGCCTCCTCTAACAGGGCCTTTGCCTTCTCCGGATCATAGCTGTAAACGGTCTCAGCCTTTTCCTCATAGTATTTGCTCATGTTCGGAATCATATGAGTACCGATAATATGGCTCTTTCCGCCGAACAGGAAGTTGTTGATGGCATCACGGTCCACGCCGTAGCAAAGCGCCTGGCGCACCTTGGTCTCACTTAACGGGCCCTCGCCGCTGTTTAAGTACATGCCGTGTACCAGATTCATGCTGCCCTCTACGATATTGTAGTCCTCACCGATGGTCTCGGCCTGAGCTGTGGTTAAATACTTCAGGATATCAATGGAGCCGGCCTGCAGTTCCATATAAGCAGTATCCACGTCAGCAATAAACTTAAACTCTACCTTGTCAAGGCTCGGCACGCCCTCCTGCCAGTATCCGTCATACTTTTCCAGGACAATATTCTGTCCCGGTGTGTAGGATACAAATTTGAATGGGCCGGTTCCGATGGGGCTTCCAACCGGATCCTCGTTTGACTCCGGAATAATGGCTAATGTCATCATCGGAAGGAATTCAGAATAGCTCTCGTTCAGAGTCACCTCAATAGTCTTCTCATCCTTGATGGAAGCGTCCGCAACAATAGAAAAAGCGGAGGATTCGCCCTGAATCTCCGCATAACGATCGATGGAATATTTGACATCTTCAATCGTCACCGGCGTACCGTCATGGAAGGTAATGCCGTCTCTCAATGTGAAGGTATAAACCTTTGCATCATCGGAAACTTCATAATCGCTGGCAACAGCCGGTACTAAATCACCGGTTGAAGTGGGCTTTACAAGCCCTTCGTACAAATTGAATACCACGTCTCTAGTTCCTGCGTCCGTTTCTACATGGGGGTCAAGACTAGCCAGGTCCTGCGTCATACCAAAAATCACGCTGCCGCCTGGTACTGGTGTTCCTGCTGAAAGAGTATTACTGCTTTCTTCCCCGGAAGATTCTTCGGCCGCTGCCTCACTTTTCGTCTCTTCCGCTGAGGTGACCTCCGTACCCTTATCGCCTCCGCATGCACAGAGTGCAACAGATAACAGAAGTGCCATTACGCCTGAAAGAAGGTGTTTCTTTTTCATTGTTTGTTTCCTCTCGAATTCGTAATATTCTCTCATTATTAAATTGTCCTTAACATTGTAGCAGATTTGAGAAAAAAAGCAACTTATTTTAAAGGATTTCAGGTACTTTTTAAAGAACACCGCTCTCTTCTGTCCGCATCCCGGATGGCCTCTTTTACTGTATCCAGAAGGACGGGGCAATAGCCCGTGCGTTCCACACAGGCGCAGAAGCTTCTGGGAGAGCAGTCCCGGTAAGCCGGATTTTTATGAACGTGACCGAATACATTGGCATAAGGCACTGCCATATTGACATAAAGCGGCTCATGGGACAGGATATAAAAGCCGTCCATAATCACCGGAAGCGGATATACCTCCTCGAAACCGGCCTCCAGCCACTGGCGTACCGTAAGATTCCTGTCATGATTTCCCATAATCAGGATTTTCCGCCCATTTAAAGCAGATAAAAGCCCGGAAGCCTCCTCTTTGGTACAGCCGCAGGCAAAGTCTCCCAGATGATACACCGTGTCCTCCGGCGTCACAATCCGGTTCCAGTTTTCCGTCAGAATCCGATTCATCTCCGCTCCATCCTTAAAAGGACGCCCCTCATAACGGAGAATGGATCCGTCATCCCCAAAATGGGTGTCGGCTGTCAAATATCGTTTTCCCATAACCTGTCCCTCTCTTTCTTATTCCTTCTCTTTTCCGTCTGTCCGGCCCGCAGCCCGGGTTCTGTTATTTTTCTTCTATTCTTCCAAATCCCAGAAAATCCGGCTTCCCTTCTCATCCTTTTTCACAATCAGCTTCCGCCCGATCTGCTCCTTTAATTCTGTAACATGGGATATGATCCCCACCAGCCTTCGGTCTCCGGCCAGCTCTTTCAAGATTCGGATGGCCTTCATCCGGGAATCCTCATCCAGAGAACCGAAGCCCTCGTCTATAAACATAGCATCAATGCTGATGCTGCCTGCTGTATTCTGGATGATATCCGCCATGCCCAGGGCCATGGCAAGGGCCGCCATGAAGGCTTCCCCGCCGGATAATGTCTTCACATCCCGGGTCCGATCCGTCAGCATGCTGTAAACATCCAGATCAAGCCCGGCCTCTCCCTGACGTCCCAGATTCTCCATGTCACGGCACTGCAGAAGAAAGGTGCCGTCTGTCATAACCTTCAGCCGCTGATTGGCCGCATGGATCATCTGCTTAAAATACCGCCGCTGAATATAGGTCTGAAAATCGATGCGGGAGGACTGGCTGACCTTTCCGTCTGCCGTAGTATAGAGAATCTCCATCTGCTGTTTTTCTTCCCGCAGAACTTCCCTTTCCTTAAAAAGCACGGTCAGCGTCTTAAGCGCCTGCGCATTCCGGTTTCGAATGGCGGAAAGCTCCCGGCTCTTTTGATCCAGACGCTTTTTCCTCTCTTCCAGCTCTGTTATGGCAAGGCGGAGTTCTTTCTCTGAGACAGGAGTCAGATCCTTTGTGATATCCCGGTAATTTCTGTAGTCCGTGGCTGCTTTTAAACAGTCATTCCGGTACTTCTCCAGGCCGGTTTTTAATCTGTCTTCCACATCCGCAGGCAAAATTGCCTTTCGGTAGGCCTCCTCATTTTCAAATCCCTGCGCATGGCACAGGCTTTGAAAAGCCTCGCAGCGGGTTTTCTGCCTTTCCTCCAGCCGCTTTATATTCTCACGCTCCGCCTCCAGGCGGCCGCTTACCTCCTGTTTCTGCGATATAATATGCTCGTAATGGGCCGCCGCCTTTTTTAAGGCAGCCTCCAGCGTATTTCTTCTTTGAACCAGGCGCGTTTTCTCTTGCTTTGCTGCGCTGCTGCTTTCCCATTTCAGGCTTTTCTTTAGCTGCTCCGTCTCCAGATTCAGGCGCTGCAGCTCCTGTTCCTTCTCCTTTAGCCTCTCTTCCGCCTGATTCCGGCTCTCTTTGGTTTCCGCTTCTGCCTGTTTTGAAGCCGTCAGGGAATTCTGTATCTCCGTTCTGGCAGCACTCTGCCGTTCCAGCATGCGTTTTTCATCCAGCAGCTCCTGCCAGGCTCTTTTTTCCTCTGAAAGAATCCCGTCTATTTGATCCAAAAGGCCGGAGCCTGTCCGGCTTTCTTCTCCCTCCGAAAGCTCTTTTTCCCTTTCCTCAATCTGATCACACAGGCCTTCTATGCGGACTCTCCGCTCCTGACAGGCCAGGGCCGCCTCTTTTAGTCTCTGATCTGCCTGTTCCCGCCGCGCCTTAGCATGCTCCACTTCATTCTCTGTCACAGCCGCGTCATCCAGAAGGGCGGGCTTTGGATGGTGGACGGAGCCGCACACAGGACACGGTTCTCCCTCCTTTAAGCTCTCCGCCAGTATGCCGGCCTGCATAGAAATGAACCTTCTGTTCTTTTGGCTGTATTCCTGCTCTGCCCGGTCATAGGAAAGCCTTGCCTCCTCCAGGCACCTGTATTCCAGAGCCAGTTCCTCTTCCTGATGTTTTTTTTCTGTCAGAAGCGTATGAACAGTCTTCAGCCGTTGGATACAGAGCGCCTTTTTTTCCTCCAGGCGTTTTACCGTCTCCAGGCGAATGGCCGCTTCCGTGGCATGGTTTAAGTCTTCCTCCTGCTTTTTTTGCTCCTCCTTAATCTGCAGCAGCTGAGCCGACATCCGGGCTTCCTGCGCCTGCCAGCCGTCCCGCTCTTTTTTTACAGACTCACACTTCTTGCCGGCCGACTCCAGCATTTCATAGGCAGGCATCGCGTCCTCCAGCCGGCGGATCGCCGCTTCCAGAGAGGGGCGTTCGCTTTCCCATTGCCGCTCGGATGCCTCCCGGTTCACGAGGGCTTCCTGCACCCCGGCAAGCAGGCGGTTCTGCTCTTTTTCTAATATTTCGGCTTTATTTCGGCTTTCCAGCAGTTCTCTGTCCGTCTCCTGCCGTTCCCGATCCGCATGATACAGCGTTTTGGCCCTCTCACCCAAAGCCAGACGCTCTTCCTCTTTCTTCCAATCACGTTCCGTCTCCTGTAAGGCCTCCAGACGTTTCTTTGACGTCTCAAAGCGTTCCAGAAGCTGGTTCGTCTGTTCCGCCTGCTTAAGCTCCTGCGTCTTTCCCGTCAGTGTTCCAATCACAGTCTCCAGATGTGTCTTTTCTTCTTCATCCCGAAGCCGGGTCTCTTTCTCTATCGCAGAAAGAAGCGTCAAAATCTCCCCGCTCTTTGTACCAAGCTTTTCGGAAATGTCTTCCCAGGCCTCCCGGTGAGGGCTGTCCGGCAGAAGAACCACCCCGGAAAGCTCATGAAAGCACAGTCTCTCATTATCCTTCAGCTGTCCGAAAAGCATTTGATCCCTGTCTTTTAAAATCATCTGGATTCTCCGGTAAATTCCCGTATTAAAAATCCGGCCGAATATCTCCCGGCGTTCCTTCGAGGAGGCATAGAGAAGCTTTACATACTCGCCCTGGGCAATCATGGCGATCTGGGAAAACTGGTTCCGATCCACTCCCAGAATCTCTTTTATCTTTTCATTGACCTCCGTAAGCTTTCCCGGAAACTCGCTCCCGTCCGGAAGGATCAGACTCGCCTTTGCCGGGACTGTCGTCACGGTATACTCCCCGTTCTTACCTCGCCTCTTGCTGGTGCGCTGATAGGCCGGGCTTCTGCGGATGCAGTAGAGCGCGCCCTGGTTTAAAAAGGTAAGCTCCACCCAGGTTTCTGCATCCTCTCCGGCATACTGGCTTCTAAGCATCGCGCCGCTTCGGCTCTCTCCGCTGGCCTCCCCGTAGAGGGCAAAAGAAACCGCGTCAAAGATCGAGGTTTTCCCTGCTCCCGTATCTCCCGTAATCAGGAAAAGGCCGTGATCCACTTTCGTAAAATCGATCTCCGTCACCCCGGCATATGAACTGAACGCAGACATCACAAGCTTTAATGGTTTCAACGCAGCTCCTCCTCTCTGGCTTCCTCAATGACCTTCTGCATCACAGCCTCCTGCTTTTCTGTCAGCGGACAATGGCGCACCGCCTCGTAAAACTGCCGGAAGGACTCCAGAGGGCTCTGTTCCTCCAGTGCCTCTTTGTCCTCTGCGATACGACTTTTTGTCCGCGAATTTTCAATCCGGATCTCCAATATGCGATCATAGCACTCTTCCAGCCGTTCTCTAAAATCAAAGGACTCGTTTTCATCGGTCAGAGTGATGCTCACATAATCCTCCCGGCCGGTCTTTGCCGCCGCACATACCTCTGAAAGCGTTCCCTTTACTCTCCGCACCTTCGGCCTGCATTCCAGGGGAAGGAAACGGATCCCGGCCGGTTTTCCCTTCTCCTCTAAGGTTACCACTGTCACAGACTTCTTATGATGTTCCTCACTGACCGAATAGGGATAAACCGTTCCGCAGTAACGGAACCGTTCCTCCCCCACCCTCTGAGGGCCGTGCAGATGGCCAAGGGCCCCGTAATCAAAGGGATCCAGCACGGATACATCGATTCTGTCCAGCCCCCCTGCCATGAGAACCGCAGTTTCCGAATCACAGGTTTCCGGCGTCTCCTTCCCGGCAGCAAAAAACTGGTGGGCCAGGATGACATTCCGCACCGATGGATCGATGGCCTCCCGTGCCAAAACCGCCCGGAAAGCAGTCTCATAATCTGTCACGCATCCTTCCTCAAACAGGCCTCTTACATGGCCGGGACGGATAAAAGGAAACAGATAGAAGCACACGGGGCCGAAAGAATCTTTTAACACGATCTTTTTAAGTCCTTCCTTTCCCGTCGGCGGCAGGGCAGAGATATGGATGTTATGACTTTCTAAAAAAGAGGCGGCGTAGGCCAAGCGCTCCGCCGAATCATGATTTCCGGAAATGATAAACACCGCCGGCGCATGCTCTCCCTCTGTCAGCTGCCTTAAAAACCGCTCAAATACCGTGTAGGCCTCTGCCGCAGGCACTGCCTTGTCGTAGATATCTCCGCAGATCAGAACCGCATCCGGCTTTTCCTGGGCAGCATAAGCCGCAATCCGGGAGAAAGCCTCCTCCTGGCTCTCCCGCAGGCTGTAGCCATTTAACTGCTTTCCGATATGTAAATCTGATAAATGAAAAAATTTCATGGATTCCTCTGCCCCTTTTTCCGCGATCCAAAAAACGGAGGCTTTACGCTCGCAAGACCTCCGTTTTTTGTCTCTCAAAGATTATGTTTCACGGTTTTCCCAAATCAGTCAAAAATAATCAGCGCCATAAATACCAGATCCGTATCGCCCGTATTCGCGATTGCGTGGCCGCAGCCGTCCGGTGTAAAGGTCCGATCCCCTACCGCAACCCGGCGCATGGTTCCGTTATCATTGTACTCGCCCTGGCCTTTGATGATGTAATAGGTCTCACTTTCGCCGTGGTGCTCGTGATAGCCCAGGGAACATCCCGGGGCGATGGTTACCTCGGCAAACAGCTTACATTTGCCGTTCAATTCCTTCTCATCCAGGATGTGCTTGATTACAACGCGGCCGGTTCCGCCGTTGGCATTTTCCTTAATGACAGTCTGCATATGATTTCCTCCTGCTTATCTGATATTTTTGCAGCAGCCCGGCCCTAAGTCAGGCTGCTCCCGCATATTTTCTTATCCCTATTATAAGATTCTTTTGTCTTCTTTTCAATGGTTCTTTTCTGCGCACAGGGTTCTTTTACTGTCCCAGATCAATCTTAATCTCCAGATCCCGGTAGGGAATTACGACCTCCGGGAAGCCCTCCGCGTAAGGAGCAATCTCATAGGGGCTGTAATAAAAGGCAATGCCTTCCTCCGTCAGATAAAACTCCGAATCGTAGCTTACATCATCGGACACGGTGTGTTCCAGATCCTCCGGAGACTCAAAGGCAAAATTTGTCTTTTCGTTCAAAGCTCTGAACGCCTTTCCCACCATGGCCTGCAGCTCCTCCTGGCTGTTTTCCAAAATATCGGAGAGTCCCAGACGCTCTCCCGTCTCCCGATCAAACACAAAATACTCTTTAAACGGAGTACCGTGAGCGCCGCCGGAATACTCGTATCCAATGGTTTCGATACAGCAGTAACGGCTGTTTAAGAACGTGATATCACCGATTTCAAAGGACAGCGTTGCCTTATGGCTATTTCCGGCCCCTCCGTCATCGTGGATCCAGTCCTCTCCCAGCGCCTCTTTCATCGTTTCTCCATAGGCAAGAATCTCCTGCTGCCGTTCCTTCAGAGTGCGGCTCATCCGCGCCGCTGCCTCGCTCTCTCCGTCAAATACCAGCGTCTCCGCATAGACCTCCGCTGCCTCAAGCTCTCCGCAGGCGCAGCTGAATATTTTGGTCTCTGCCTCTACATGACCCAGACTCTGAATCGGAGACTGGTAAAGAACCGGCGTTAAAAGCCTCGGTTCCTCTTCTGTTCCATAGGCAGACTTTCCGATATAGACACCGTACTCACTGCTTTTCTGGCAATAGATGCCGTCCTCAGCCGCAAAGAAATTGCCGTAGCCATTTAAAATTCCGGTCATTCCCGGCTCAGCCTTCATCTCAGCCACCTTTTCCGGCGCCTCATTTTCTCCGGACACGCGGTAGAAGGTTTTGTCACTGCTTACAAGCTGTGACGGGCTGTCCACCACGTAGTACAGATATCCGTCCCGATACTGCAGAAGAAGCGGATTTTCCAGGCTTTCAAACAGCAGTGTCTTTTCCAGGGTTTCCACATCATAGCGCCAGCACTGGCTTCCGCCTTTTCCGTCCCGAAACAGCACGAAAAAGCAGACCTCTGCAAAAAAGGCAGACGAGGTATTGGTCACCTCCGAAATCTCTCTGGCATTGCTTCCGTCCGCATCGGCAATCACCAGGCAGGTATCATTCTGTACCGGCATATAGCCGTAATGTTCTGTGTAGTAAGGAAGCATTCCGCTGTAAAGCTCCTTGCAGCCCTCCGGAATCTTTCCGTAAATTGTCTCCCCGGGTGAGAGCTCGCCTTTGGTCTTTCCCTCTTCATCCAGCTGATATACAATATTATTATCCGGTACCCTGACGTAAAGGATATCCCCGGAAGCATAGAGCGAGGTGGGCTGCGCCGTCAGATCCGCCAGATGCACCTCTTCCTTCGTCTCCAGATTCAGCTTGTGGATGCCGAATAGGCCGGAGGAAGCTTCCAGCTCATCAATGTTCGTATCAAAATACAGGTTTCCCCCGCAGACCCAGAAGGTGCGGTTGGACTCTGATTCCTCAAAGGTGCGGATCTCCCGGATTTCTCCTGTCGCTTTTTCTATCGCACGGATCGCATTTCCATATTTAAAATACAGCACTCCCTCTGATTCTATCATGGAAGACGCATCTCCTATGGCTGCAGCCGGCGCCTTTTCCTCCTCAGAAGTGTCAGCCGGTGCCTCTTTGGTCTCAGCCGGCGCCAAGGTCTCTGCGGCCTCCGGTTTTTTGCAGCCTGCCATCCCCACAGGCACAGTCAAAATGACTAAAGCGGCTGTGGCTGCTGCAAAGCCTCCCATATATTTTTTGAATGTTCTGTGTCTCATGTAATAATTCCCTTCTATATCAAATCCAGTATTGTCTCTTTCGTCATTTCGTTTCAGGAATCATTCTCAGATATTCTGAAACCTTTGTCGTTATTACAGTGTAACCATTTTTCCAGTCATTGTCAAAGAACATCCGTAATATTAATAAAAGTGTAATAAGTTTGTTATGTTACAGCCGTATTTCTCCTAACCGATAGGAATACAGGCAGCGTTCCTTTACCCGCTTCCCGGTCATCTGGCTTAACGCCCGCTCATAATAATCGAGCTGGGTCCGGTAACGCTTTTCCAGGGTCTCCTTCTCTGTGACGAAATCCGTTTTGTAATCCACTAAAACCAGCTCCCCCTCTTCTTCGAAGAAAGCGTCAATTATACCCTGAATCAGGACCAGCTCATCGGAATCCCATTCTCCCATTTCCCGGGCCGGTATTCCCATGACAAACTGTTTTTCCCGCTTCAGAGAGCCGGCCGATGCTGCCGCCGCCATACGCTGTCCCAATGGACTCTGCAGGAAACGGACTATATCAGAAGGGCGGATGAATTCAGCTGCCTCTTCGGTCATTTTCCCGCTCTCAACCATCTGCTTTAGGCAATCCCGAATCCAGTCCTGCAGCCCGGCCTTTCTCCCGGCTATATCCTCCGGTTCGGGGGAAGGGGGAAGCTGTTCTAAAGGAAGAAGCTCCATAAAACGATGGTATGCGTTGCCCCTGTCTGCTCCCCCTTCCGTTTTTTCCCTGTCGTTCATAAAGGAGGGAAGCGTCGGAAGAAAGACCATCTCCTCGTCTTCCTCCTCCATCCCGGCCTTTTTCAGCTCAGATACAGACATTTTCGTATTCAGAATCATATCGGCCGCATAAGGATATTGAAACCGGAAGGACCGGGTCAAAAGCTCCTGATACGGACTGCCGGTTCGGACATCCTCCGGCTCTCCGAACAGCTCCTCCAGAGAATCCTTCCGATACAGCTGCTCTCCCATCTCCCGCTCCAGCTGTCCTGCCGCTGTTTCTTCCTTTACGTCGATCCGCACAGAATTTTCCCGCATGCTCATGAAAATCCAGTCCAGATAGGAGCCTGCCAGAGTCAGCACCGTGCAGGGGACCCGGCCTTCCTCCAGGGAAAACTGACTCCATTTTTCCATGCGCTCCGCCAGATTCCGGGAGGAAGCTGTTAAGATCAACTTTTCCCTGGCTCTTGTCAGGGCCACGTAGAGAACTCTCAATTCCTCTCCCAAAGCGTCCAGCTCCATCCGGCGCTTCATGACATTTTTCTTGAGGGTCGGCCCCTTTAACCGGCGCTCCCGATCCAGATAATCCGTTCCGATTCCCAGATCCGCGTCAATGAGAAGCTTTCCCCTGGTATCCTGCTTATTAAACTGCTTGCCCATGGCCGCCGCAAAGACAATAGGAAACTCCAGTCCTTTGCTTTTATGAATGCTCATGATCCGAACCGTATTTCCCTGCCCGGACGCCGCCCCTGCCTCGCCGAAATCTGTATTGTATTTTTTCAGCTTTTCAATATAACGGATAAAATGGAACACGCCCCGGTAGCTGGTTCTTTCATAAGCCGCTGCTTTTTCTGCCAGCATATCTAAGTTGGCCTTTCTTCCCTCTCCGCCCGGCAGAGCCGACACATAGTGGTAATAGCCTGTCCTGTCGTAAATCCGGTAAAGGAGCTCATGCATCGGCAGATAAACAGCCATAGCACGAAGCTCAGAGAGAAGAGACAAAAGGGAGCGCAGGCGGGCTGACAGATCAGAGCCTTCCTCTTCCCCGCTCTCCGGCTCCAGATATGCCTTTACCGCCCAGTAAAGGCCCTTTCTCCGTTCCCGTCCGCAGCTCGCCTTGTGGCAGGCCGTGATATGGGCCAGCTCCTGATCGGAAATACCTCCGAAGGGAGATTTAAGCACCGCCGCCAGGGGAATATCCTGAATGGGATTATCGATCACTGCCAGCAGGTTTAATATCGTTTCCACCTCAAGGGCCGTGAAATATCCGGTCCGCGACTCAGCCACAGCAGGGATTCCCTGACGGGCCAGTATCTCACAGAAGCTCTCGGCCCAGCCGCTGACACTGCGGAGAAGAATCACAATGTCGCGGTATTCGGCTCTCCGGTAGCCCTTTTCTTCTTTATCCCAGACCGTCAGACCATGCTCTTTATCCACCAGCTCCCGAATCCTTCCTGCAATCATGCCGGCCTCCAGCTCTCTGGCCGTATAATCAGAAGTATCCTCATCCAACTCCTTCAGCGTATCGGCCGAGGTGTCGATGAGAAGAAGCTCTGTCCTTAGCTCCTCTAAGCCTTCCCTTTCCTCAAAAAAGGCTCCGGCATGGAGCGCCGTTTCCTGCGTATATTCGATTCCGCCCAGCTTTTTTGTCATGATGCGGTAAAATACGTCGTTGATGCTGTCTAACACCTCACTCCGGCTCCGGAAGTTCTGATGCAGCTCGATTTTCTGAAATGCCCCGTCCTCTGTGGAATAGGAGTGGTATTTCTCCAGAAACAGCTCCGGACGGGCCAGACGGAATTTGTAAATACTCTGCTTTACATCGCCCACCATAAACACATTGGGGTGGCCGAAGCGCTCCCCGGAAATACACTGAATGAGGGTTTCCTGCACCAGGTTGCTGTCCTGGTACTCATCCACCAGAATCTCATCGTACTGACGGCTCAGTTCGTCCGCCGCCGGACCGGGCATCCGCTCTCCCTGCTCTGTCTCCACGGTCAATATCTCCAGGGCAAAGTGCTCCAGATCGTGAAAATCCACCACGTTTTTTTCTTTTTTCTTCTCCCGGAACCGTCTGGAAAATTCCTCCGCCAGCTCTAAAAGCATAAGGATTCCATCCCGGCCGGCCTCCAGATCCGCAAGTACCTGTTCGGGAGATGCAAAAAGATATTCCTCCCGCATCCGTTCCACGGCCTTTTTCACCCGCTTGCGGCAGTCTGCCACTCTCTCCTTTTTCTCCGGATTCACAGGAGAATTCTTCCCGCGGATTGCCGCCAGACGCGAAAAGCTTATGCTCTCCACAGCATGGCTGAATTCCCCATAGGAGCCCGTATGCTCCAGAATCGCCTGCACCTGTCCTAAATCCTCTGCGATCATGGGAAGGTACGGCTCCGGCCCGTCCTCCTCCCGGCAGATATGAAGCGCCTCTGTAAGCTCGCGGCTCCATTCCTCTGCCTGCATCGCTGCATCTCTTAAGAGAAACTGCATCCATTCCGTCTGATCCAGCGCCTCCAGCGTGGCGTCCGAAAGCTCACTCCGGCAGTGGGCCAGCCACTCTTCGGGCCAGGGGTTGCTCTGGGCAAAGGTATAGACCTGGAACACATAGTCGTCGATCCCGGCATCCGCCTTTCCTGTGGCATAGGTATCCACAAAGGCCTCATAGCGCTCTCCGCCGTTTTCATAATACTCTTCCAGCATGTCCCGCATCACATCTGTCCGCATCAGGAGCATTTCTCCCTCGTCTCCCACCCGGAAGGCCGGATCGATCGCAAGGCGGTCAAAATGCTCCCGCAGAATATGCAGGCAAAAGCTGTCAATGGTGGTAATCTGCGCAAACTGCACCATTACGGCCTGACGCTGCAGATGTTCGTTTTTCGGATCCGCCTCCAGCCTTTTTTCCAGAGCCTCCTGAATCCGTTCCCGCATCTCCGCTGCCGCCGCCCGCGTAAAGGTCATCACCAGAAGGCGGTCAATTTCCATGGGATGCTCTTTATCTGTAATCATCCGGATAATGCGCTCCACCAGAACAGCCGTTTTTCCGCTGCCTGCTGCCGCCGAAACTAAGAGATTCCGGTTACGGCTCTCTATGACCTGTTTCTGTTCCTTCGTCCAATTGACTGCCATGGCCTTCTTCCTCCTTTCCCGCCCCGTTTTGTACTGCCCTTTCCATCTTTTCCCAAATTTCCTCCGGGCTTAATGCATCCAGCCGTCGGAAGCCATAACCCTCGGTTTTTAAATCAAAGCCGCAGATGCTGTGGTACGGGCAGTAATCACAGGCTGTTCTGCCGCCGTTTTTATACGGCGATACAGACACCCGGCCATCCAGAATCTCCCGGCCCATACGCTTTAGCTTCTGATTGACAAAGGCTCCCAGCGCGGCAAACCGTTCCTCTCCTGCCACAGAGGATTTGCGCATCACAATCTCCTCGTTTTTCAGAGATACAGGGATCACCGCGGAATCCACACTTTTACTCTCTGTCATATCCAGACGGTGATCCAGGTGTTTTAATGCCTCCGGACGGCCGTTCACCAGACCGTTCATGCGAAGCTTCTTTAAAATCTCCGTCTTTGTCCGCCCGTCGGCGCCGTTTGTTCCACCGTCTGCCTCGCCTTCTTCCGTTTCTGCCGCTCCGGCTTCCCCGCGCTCAATCATCGGATCATCAATCTGATAATAAAAGATTCCCGCCGGCACCACCTTCTTATCCGGCCGCTTCCGCTGCACCTTTTCTATGGCCGCATCCAAGTAAACCACCAGCTGAAGCTGCAGGCCGTGGTAAATCTCTGTTAAGTCAAATTTTGTCTTTCCTGTTTTATAGTCAATAATCTTCAGATACAGTAAATCCCCGTCCTCGCAGACATCAATGCGGTCGATCCGCCCCCGCAGATGAATGGCTTCCTCCCGGGAAATCGGGATTTTCATAGCCCGCAGATTATCGGCCGGGGCGAAGGTCACCTCAAAGCCGCTGGGTTCAAAATCTCCCTTTTTCAGCTGCTCTGTCAGCGCCCAGATGGTCCGATCCGTGATCCGGTTCACCTTCCGTTCCAGATAGCGGTTCCGGGCGCTGCTCTTCATAATGGTGTTTCCGTAATCCCCGGTTACCTTTGCCACGCATTCGTTCACCAGCCGCTTCCGGTCCTCCTCCGAAATGTCCCGGAAGGAGCGGTTTTCCTCCCGCATCCGATTAAAATACAAATCAATGCTCTGATGAAACAGATTTCCGATGTCAGAAGCTGCCAGTTCAAAGACAGGCCGCTCGGAAAGCTCCAGCCCATAGGTAAGGAAATGGGCATAGGCACAGGATGCATAGAGTTCCATCCGCGTTACGCTGCCGTGGAGAATCCGGCTGTAAAGCTCTTTGGCCGCAGTCCGCCCAATTCCCCGATCCTCGTAGGTATAAAAGGCTGCCTCTCCCAGACGGTGAAGCTCCTCCCGATACTCCCCGGAATCCTTAAAAAACCGGAACAGCTCCAGAAATGCCCCGTCTTCCCGTTTCGCTGCAAAATCCCTCATTCCTTCTATCACGGACTGCAGAGCTAAAGGAAGGGACCAGACCGCCAGACGTTCCGTTTTAGGACTATGAAGCGTTTTCTCCGGAAACAGCTTTAAAAGCTGCGTTATAAGCCCGGAAGGACGAAGCGCTTTTCCGTCTGCCGAGGAAGCGGCACAGGACAGATACAGCCGCTTTGACGGCTTCGTCAGCGCCAGATAAAGATAGAATCGCTGCAAAAAGCCCTCCTCCCTGGCCGTGGGAGCCAGCTCCGCTTTATGGGCCTTTAAACTGCTTCGCTCCGCCTCTGACAAAATTCCTCCTCTGCCCGACACAGACGGCACGATCCCGTCATTGACTCCGATAAAAAAGAGCACCTTTACATGGGACAGACGGGTTCTGGTGATGTCTCCTACCGAAATGCGATCCACCACTGCCGGAATCAGTCCCACCTTAATCTCCGCGAAACCGGCATCCAGAATGTCACAGTATTCCTTTCTGGTAATGCGCTCTTCTCCCAGAAGGGCTGTAATGCGGTCAAACAGCTCCATCACCAGACCGTATACCTGGCTGTACTCCTTTTTCAGGCTCATCTCTCCGGACTCCTGAAATTTCTTTTCCATGGCCTGCAGCTTTTCTTCTGCATGGAGAGCCTCCAGAAAGCGGACCACTCCCTCCGTCTTTCTTTTGACATCAGCGCTCCTCTCTTTAAAGATTTCCCTGAGAGGAAGAAACGGCGCCAGAATCTCCTCCCGAAGCCGGTTTATCTCATCCAGATTGATGAGCTCAGCGCCCCGATACACCTTATCCCACAGTGTATTCCACTGTTTAAAGCCGCGGATTCCGAGTGCCAGCACATAATTTTCCAGCTCGCTTAAGGCCTCATCCGTCGGAACGGCCAGGCCTGTCTTTAAATAGCGGAACATGCTTTCATAGGAAAAATCCTTCTGCATGACCTCCAGCGCAGCCCGGATAAGCTCCACCATGGGGTTTCCCATGATATTTTTCTTATAATCAATAAAACAGGGAATTCCGTTCTCCGGAAACTGCCGGACGATCTCCCTGGAATACGTTTCGAGATCTCCGGTGATCACCGCAATATCCCGGTAGCGGAGTCCCTCCTCCTTTATCAGGCGGCAGATCTCGCCGCAGAGAAGCTCCACCTCCTGCCTGGGATTTTCCGCCTGGTACAAAAACAGGGATTCCCGCATTTCTTTTTTCTGCGGTGCCCTTTTCGCAGCTTCCCCTTCCAAAGCCGCGTTTCCGGTTTCTCCCGCAAACTGCCCTGCACCGTACCGGAACAGCTCCCGCTCGATAAACTGAAGCTCCGGACTTTTGTCAAATCGCCAATAGGGCAGGCGGTCTAAAAGAATATCCTCTTCCCGGCCCGCACCGGCTCTGGCGGCCAGATCGATCAGACGGCATACCGTATGGCGGCTCATATGAAACAGCTGCTGCACGGACCCCTCCTGATATGGATGATCTCCCGGATCCATGGTGATTGTCACGGTCACCCGCTTACAGTACGTAAGAAGCAGCTCTAAAAGCTTATACTGGATGGGTGTAAAGCCCGTATAGCCGTCCAGTGTCACCACGCTGTTTTTGATAAGCTCCGATCGGGGCAGCTCCCGGCAGAGGATATCCAGGATCTCCTCCTTGGCAATCATCCGATCCTCCGTATATTTTTTGAAGGCCCGGTAAAGAATCTCCATATCCTGAAGCTTCCGGCGAAGAAGAGGGCTTTCCGCTTCATCCGCCAGTTCTCCCAACCGCTCTCCCGTAATCCCGTACTGAAAAAATTCCGACAGCATGGATTTCAGCTCTCCGATAAAACCAATCTTATCCAGGTGGCCTCCGAACAGCTTTAAATCCTTTCGCACTCCTGCTGCCACCTTGCGAAGAACCATGGATTTTCCCATATCATCCAGAACGGCCAGGCGTTCCACCGCCAGCTCCTCAAAAATACGGTAAGCCAGACGCTCAAAGCTGACAATATCAATATTCATAACCCCATGACAGGGATGCAGCGTCACAATCTCTTTCTGGGTCTGCATGGTAAACTGCTCCGGAACAATGGCAAAAAAATGGCCTTCCGGCTGCTCTATGGACTGGCGGATCAGGTCCTCATAGAGACGTCTGGTCTTTCCGGAACCGGAACCGCCGATGATAAATTGTAATGACATGCTTTTTTTCTCCTGTTATCGTCCGCCTGATCCTGCATCAGGCTCGTTCCTTTATTTTAACATTAAATGAAGGGAATTTATATCCTGAAATTGCGATTTTATCTTCCCGCCCCCTTTCCATATTTTTCCTAAATATTTTTTTCCCGATTCCTTTAGGAAGTTTAGAAATAATTTATGCCATGCTCAAAATTTCGTCACATTTATCCGGTATAGTAATACATGAACAGGCAAGAAAACCTTTTCAAAATTTTTTCATACTCTTGCCGACAGTCCCCCATACAACCTGTCGGCAGTCCCCCTTTTAAAAACGATAACAACACAACAAAAACCCCTCAACAAGAAAACAGGGCGTACAGCTGGTTCTTCCATCTGCACGCCCTGTTTTCTTCTTTCATCCTTATCTTCCGGTCCCGAGCTGCTACTCAAACAGCTTTCGGCCCGAGGCATCGGGAATCCCGATGGCTTCCCGGTATTTGGCCACCGTTCTCCTGGAAATCCGAATGCCCTCCTCCTCCAGCTTTTCCGCCAGAATCCGGTCACTGTAAGGCTTTTTCTTATTTTCTTTCTCTATGATGCAGCGCAGGCGCTCTTTCACCGCCTCTGCGGAACCGCTGCCCAAAGCTCCATCCTTCCCCTGTCCGCTCCGGTCAGCCGTTTCCTCTGCCGCAGCTTCCGCTTCTCTCTCCGCCGCAGCCGTACCTCTGGAAAAGAAAAACTGCAGAGGAAACACGCCCCAGCGGCACTGGAGATATTTTTCCCGGACCGCGCGGCTTATAGTGGATTCATTCAGTCTCAGCTTTTCCGCCATTGCTTTCTGTGTCAGTCCATTCAAATGGCCCCGCCCTTGCTCGAAAAAGCTTTCCTGCGCGGTCAAAAGCTCTGCTGCCAGAAGCGACAGCGTCCTCTTTCTCTGATCCACACAGCGGCAGGCCCATTCTGCCTGCTTTACCTTGTCCCGGATATAGGTGGCCGCATCCTCTGGCACCTCTCCCTTCAGCAGAGAGACATAGTATGGATTGATAATCAGCTGCGGGCACCTGTCATCATTTAAAACAGCCTCCAAACCATGCTCCGTCTTCACCACCACAATATCCGGAACCAGGTATTTCTGGAAATTTCCCGTTCCAAAGCAGCTTCCCGGTCTGGGGCTCAGACTCCGAATCAAACGGCCGGCCTCCAGCACCTCATCCAGTCTGCATCTGAGCTTTCTGGCTATCCACTCCATCCTGTTTTTGCCCAGCTCCTCCAGATATTCGGAAATAATCTGTGCTGCCAGCGTTTTTACCTTCTCCCCGGCGTCAAAATCCTCCGCCTGCCACAAAAGACATTCCCGGAGATCACAGGCGCCGGCCCCCCGCGGCTCCAGCCGCTTAAAGAGAACGCGCACCCGTTCCCCCTCTTCCCCGGAAATCCCCAGTCTCCGGTAAAGAGAGGGCCGATCGCAGGATAAGTATCCGTTTTCGTCCAGATTCAGAATCATATATTTCAAAATGCGGCGTTCATCCTCTGTTATCTTTAAGCCAATCAGCTGTTCCGAGAGGGAATCCTCCAGTCTCTGCCCGATGCTTTCTGCAGGCTCGAACCGACCGGCCTCCTCTTCCTCATCCTGATAATACTGCCGATTCTGGGCATCCAGGCTTTTCAGCTCATCCAGCCGGCGCAGGAAGTCTTCATTGCTTTCCGCTCCATCCGGATGCAGCTCTTCTAAATCCACCACCGGATTTTCCAGTGCCAAATCCTCCAAGTATTCCCGAAGCTCCAGCTGTCCCATCTGCAGTATCTTTGCCGAAAGAATCATATTCTGGGACAGTACCTGCTTCATCTTCAGTTCCTGTTTCAGTTCCATTTCTGTCCTCGCTCCCGTCAGAATAGCACAAAAGCCCTTCCCGCCATGGAAAGGGCTTCCTGTTTTTTCCGTTTAATCGTCCAGCTCGTCCTCTCCGACCAGCTCATCGTACTCCTGCTCATCCAGAAGCTCATCAAATGCATCAGCCACAATCTCATACTCATCGTCATCTTCGATATTTTCCAGATTCGGCTGTCCATCCTCATCCTCTGTGTAACGGTACAGATATACCTCGCCTTCCTCTGCTTCCTCATCCTCCATCGGAAGAAGCGCGATATACTCCTTATCACCGGCCGGGAAAATCGTCAGAACAACGCACTCCAGCTCTTTGCCGTCATCCAGGGTTAAAGTCACGGTCATCTCTTCTCCGCCGTCTATCTCTTCCTGAATTCTGTTTTTCTCATCTGCCATTTTCTACCTCTTTCCTCTGCTCCCGGGGGAGACAGCCTTTCATTTGCTTTCTATCCATATTCACTTTACCATCCGCAGAATGAAAAATCAAGGACTATTTGCATCCGGCTTCATTTCCCATATTCTCAGCCTCTTCAGCCGGTTTTGCCTCAGAGTCTCCGGAAAGATCCGGATTTTCTCCGCCTTCTGCCGGTGTATTCTCCTGATACGGATTTTCATAGACCGCCATTTCCTTTAAACGGGCCGACGCCACCTCGCGGTCCAGCTTCTGAACCGCGCCCCGGTTCAGACGGATGGCCTGGGCTGCCCTGGGATGAAACAGGGTGTAGATACAGAATACAGCCTCCGTAAATTCCATGATACAGGCCGCAGTCAGCATAAATATCAGAGGATAGGGAAGCCATGGCGCCATGGCTAACAGAGAAGCGCCTCCTGAAATAATACTGTAGCCGCGTACTGCCAGCATAAAAACCGCCACGAGCCTTCCGGACTGCAGCATCCACATATACCATCCGTAGAAAAACAGGGTGCTGCAAAGCATCAGAATCCCCTGAACCACACTTAAATCATACATCCAGAACAGAGCAATATTAAAAACTCCGTAGAGCACCCGCAGCCCGGTCAGAATCTTTACAATTTCTGTCAGCCTTTCGTTTTCTGCCAGATATCCGGGATATTCCTCCTCCAGCTTCTGCCTGTACGCATCCCACTCCTCCCGAGGTATTACCGGAATCCGCATTCTCTGTCTCTGCCTCATTGTTTGCATCTTTTGTCTCCTCTCCACAGCCTAATATTCAATCCCCCGCCTGGCTCCCAGCCCGCGCTCAAAAGGATGGCTTACCTTTCTCATCTCCGTCACATAATCCGCCCGACAAAGAAGCTCCGGGGACGGATTCCGGCCGGTCAGTATTACCTCCAGCGCAGCCGGCCGGCCATCCAGAAGCTCCAGCACCTCTGAAAGTTCCAAAAGGCCGGCGTTCAAAGCCGCACATACCTCATCCATGATCAGAAGAACCGGCGCGGCATCCGCCCCGTTTTCCGGGCCACCCTGCCCGGCAATCAGGCAGCATGCCTTTTCAAAGGCCTCCCGCATCATTTCCCGGTAACATACGGCCGCCTCTTTTTTTTCCTCTTTGCTCATCTGCCAGGTAAAGCCAAAGTTTTTTTTACAGGGAAGAACGCGAATCTCCGGAAAACGTCCGAGCGCTTCTACCTCGCCGGATGCGTCATGTTTCAGAAAACGAACCACCACAGAGTGAAAACCGCAGCCGGCCGCACGCACGGCCAGCCCAATGGCAGCCGTTGTCTTTCCTTTTCCATCCCCGCAGTAAATATGAATACATCCCATGGTCTGCTTCCTCCTTTTCCTCCGGTCTTTTGCTTCCCGGCGTATTCCCTGAGGGTATTTCCTGATGATATTTCCCGGACTTTATTTTCCGGAACCCATTCTTTGTCCGTCCTCTTCCCTCTCCGGCTCCAGATATTCCTCCACAAACCGGGACAGCTCTGCTTTTTTATGATACCGCTCCTGAACCGCATACACATGGAGTCGTTCCTTGGCCCGCGTCATGGCCACGTAGAACAGGCGCCGCTCTTCCTCCACATCCTCTTCCAGAAAAGCCCGGTTATGAGGCGTCACGCCTTCATTGGCATCCAGAATATACACAATCCGAAATTCCAGTCCTTTGGCACTGTGCATGGTAGCCAGCGTTACAACATCCGGATCCGACTGACGCAGGGCGGCCTGCCGCTTCAACTCTTCTCCGTATGCGGCGATATGTTCCAGCCATTCCCCGAAGGTTTTATAGCCTGCCGCACTCTCCCGAAGCTGATCCGCCGTCTCAAAAAGCTCCTCAGGCTTCATCCGGCGCAGGGCGGCATATTCTGTCAGATATCCGTCATAGCCCATGCCCTGACGGATATAATTGACCGCCGCAAGAGGAGACATCCGGCTCACTGCCTTTAAATCATATTCCAGATTTTCGATCCGGTCAATGACCCAGTCCTTATCCGCGTAGAAAGCTTTTATTTCCTCAAATGACACATTCTCACGGCGGAAGCTCTCCCGGCTGATATACCGCTTGGGCCGGTTGATGATTTTCAGGAAATCCTCCCGGCTGCGGCTTCCCATGGCAATCCGGATGTAGGTCAGAATATCGGCACAGATCCAATGCTCGTAAAGATTGGGCACCGAATCTCTGGTCCGGAACGGCAGGTTGTACTCCATCAGCTTTTCCATCAGAAAACGGGGGCCGGAATTGGTCCGGTACAAAACTGCAATATCCGCCGGACGGTATCCCGCCGTCAGATAAGCCTTGATTTCCTCCGCAATCTGTGTATTTTCCCTGGCCGGATCGGGCCAGACTTTTGTAATCACCTGACGGCCTCTGGCCCCATTGGTCCGAATCGCCTTGGGAAAACGCTTCTTGTTATGGCTGATAAGCCGAAGCGCCGGCTCTGCTATTTCTCTGGTACAGCGGTAATTGATATCCAAAAGCACCCGCTTTGCCCCCGGATAATCCTGCTCAAACCCCAGCATGATTTCCGGTCTGGCCCCGCGGAACCGGTAAATAGACTGATCGTCATCTCCCACGATAAAGAGGTTATCCTCCGGCTTTGCCATCATACGGATGATCTCATACTGCAGCCGGTTAATATCCTGAAATTCATCAATCAGGATATACCGGTATCGCCGCTGCCAGGCAGCCAGAATATCCGGCCTCTCTAAAAACAGCTCCCGGCACATGACCATCATATCGTCAAAATCAATGAGACCGGCATTCTGCATCCGCTTTTCATACCCCCGGTAAAGGCTCCGGAACACTTCATCCGGACAGTTTTTAGAGTAATAATGCTGAAGCTCGATCATCTCGCCCTTTACAGAGCTGATTTCACTCAGCACACCGGATATAAATTCATTTTCATCCTCCGGCTCCACTCCCGCCTCCCCGGCCAACTCCCGTATGAACTGGCTTTTCTGTTCCTCCCGGACGATATTGTCCGCGCTGTAGCGGTAGGCCAGCTTCAAAATCCGGAAAAAGACTCCGTGAAAGGTTCCGAAGGAGACGCGGGAGCTCTCTCCCACAAGCCGCTCATACCGCTCCTTCATCTCCAGCGCTGCTGCCCTGGTAAAGGTAATCACAAGAATATCCGACGGATTGACCCCGCATTTGGAAGTAAGATATTTCACCCGGTGGGTAATCACCGTAGTCTTTCCGGAGCCGGGTCCCGCCAGAACCATCATTGGGCCGTCCCGGTGGCAGACCGCCTCTTTTTGTGCTTCACTGAATCCCATAATTTCTGTGCTTCATTTCCTCTGTCTAAACTCTTTCATCTGAAAAGGAGTGCTGCCAGATACCTACAGCACTCCTGTCTCATTTTACCTCTATTGATTCAATTTCTTTTGTACAATCAGCCTTATTTTTCCTCCCGCCTTCGCATGCGGGAACACACTTACTGAGCCAGCAATTCGATTCCCTTTCTGATTCTCTTAAGGGATTCCTCCTTGCCGAGCACTTCCATAATCTCAGTGGCGCCTGCCGGTGTCATCTGCTTGCCGGATACAGCTGTACGGATCGGCCACATCACAAAGCCGGTCTTTACATTCTTCTCTGCCACATAAGCAGAAAGAGCTGCATAGAGAGCATCATTGGAGAAGTCCTCCTGTGCCTCCAGAATCGGAAGAACATCCTTTAAAACCTCCAGGGAGGTCTCTTTGGTACTCTTCATCTTCTTGTGAATATACATCTGCGGATCATACTCCGGCAGAGTCTCAAAGAAGTCAATGTGTCCCTCGATATCCGGGAATACCTCGATTCTCGTCTTTACCATGTTTGCGATCTTCTTTAAATCGAGATCCTTTGTGATAACCTTCTTGATATACGGCTCAGCCATCTCATAGAATTTATCAAAATCCATGGCCTTGATGTACTCACTGTTCATCCATCTGAGCTTCACCATGTCAAACACAGCCGGGGATTTGCTGATATTCTTATAGTCGAATTTCTTCACCAGCTCGTCTAAGGTGAAAATCTCCTGATTTCCCTCCGGGGACCAGCCCAAGAGCGCCACGAAGTTTACGACTGCCTCTGAAACAAAGCCCTGATCAATCAGATCCTGGTAGGAGGAGTGGCCGCTTCTCTTGCTTAGCTTTTTGTGCTCCTCATTGGTAATGGTCGGGCAGTGTACATAAACCGGAACCTCCCAGCCAAACGCCTCATACAGACGGTTATACTTTGGAGAGGAGGATAAATACTCATTACCGCGCACTACATGGGTGATCTCCTGCAGATGATCATCCACTACGTTGGCAAAGTTATAGGTCGGGAATCCATCGGATTTAATCAGAACCATGTCGTCTAACTCTGCATTATCCACGGAGATATCGCCGTAAATCTCATCGTGGAAGGTGGTTGTCCCCTCTGCCGGGTTGTTCTGACGGATGACAAAGGGTTTTCCGGCCTTTAAATTGGCCTCTATCTCTTCCTTCGGAAGATGCAGGCAGTGCTTGTCATAGGTCATGATCTCTTCGCCGTTTACAGTTCTCTTTAAGCTGTTTAAACGTTCCTGATCGCAGAAGCAGTAGTATGCCTCGCCCTTGTCAATCAGCTTTTTTGCATACTCCATATAGATACCGGCCTTCTGGCGGTCGCTCTGTACATAGGGACCTACCGGACCGCCCAAATCCGGGCCCTCATCATGCTTCAGGCCTGTATCTCTCAAAGTATCATAAATGATCTCCACAGCACCTTCGACAAAACGTTCCTGATCTGTATCCTCAATACGGAGAATATAGTCTCCGTCTTCATGCTTTGCAATTAAATACGCATACAATGCTGTCCTTAAATTTCCTACGTGCATCCGACCGGTGGGGCTCGGTGCATATCTGGTTCTGATCTTTGTCATAGACTCACCACTCCTAATTATTGATACCTTTCATTATATAACGAAGCCCTGAAAAAAACAAGTTCCATTTCATTGCTTGACAAACCTTGATAAACCTGCATCTTTCACAGTCTAACCATCCTGCAGTCTTTTAGACAGATGCCCCTGCTAAACCAACCAGCAATAAACCTTTCCCACTCTTTTTCATCTCATTTCTCCTTTGTTATTTATGTCAATGCGCCATATCCAGCAGACGGCAGGCCAGATTAAAGTAAATCATCAGGCTGCAGGCATCCACAATGGTGGTGATCATGGGGGAAGCCATAATAGCCGGATCTAAATGCGCAACCTTTGCCGCAATCGGCAGGGTGCAGCCAATCGTTTTAGCAATAATTACCGTAAAGAATACGCTGAGCACCACGGTCAGGCAGATTAACTCCTGTCCCGGATGCTGGATGATCAAACGCACATAATTGACAAGTGCCAGAACCGTACCGCAGAGCACGCCGACGCGCACCTCTTTCCACATAACCTGCAGAATATCCGACGGCTCTACTTCGCCGACTGCCATACCGCGGATGATCATGGTGCTGGCCTGGCTTCCGGAGTTTCCGCCCGTATCCATCAGCATGGGAATAAAGGAAACCAGGAGCGGAATCGCCTCAAAAGCCCTCTCATAGCTTACCAGGATACCCCCGGTAATCATACTGCTCAGCATCAGGATAAGAAGCCACGGAATACGGTTTTTGGCCAGCTGGAAGACGCTGGTTTTCAAATACGGCTTCTCACTGGGAAGCATAGCGGCCATCTTCTCGAAGTCCTCTGTGGCCTCCTGCTCCATAACGTCCATGACGTCATCAACGGTAATAATGCCCACCAGACGGTTTTCCTTGTCAACCACCGGAAGGCTGAGTAAATTGTATTCGTTGAACGTATCCACCACATTTTCCTGGTCCTCTGTGGTGTAGGCCTTGATGACATGGGTATCCATGATATCCCCGATGACCGTCTCATAAGGATTCATCAGCAGATCCTTGACCGTTAATACGCCCTCCAGCTGACGCTTTTCATCCATGACATAGCAGGTATAAATCGTCTCCTTATCTATGCCGTATTTCCGGATATAAGCAAAGGCTGCCTCCACGGTCATATTCTTCTTCAGTCCCACATACTCCGCTGTCATCACGCTTCCGGCGCTGTTTTCCGGATAGTTTAAAAACTGATTGATTAATTTTCTGGTGTCTGGGCTGGAGTTCTGAAGAACACGCTTCACGATCGTTGCCGGCAGCTCTTCCAGCATGTCTACCGCATCATCCACATACAGATCGTCAATGATGCTGCGAAGCTCATAATCGGTGATGCTGGTGATGATGTGCTGCTGCTGCTCCACTTCCAGACAGGCAAATACATCCGATGCCAGCTCCTTGGGCAGCATACGGAATACGACCACGGTTTTTTCAGAATCCAGTTCTTCCATAAACGAAGCAATATCCACTTCGTTCATCTCTACCAGATAAGCCTTAAGCTCCCGGTATTTCTTTGCGGAAGCCAGTTCTAAAAGTTCTTCTAATTGATTCTCTTTCTCAAGCATTGCGTCTTCTCCTTCCAAAATTCTGTCTTTTGTTATTTTGGAAACAGAATGAGCCGCCTATATAATGGTCCGGCAGTGCACACAACAAAAAAACAAAGTACGCGCTGCCTTCGGTTCAGGGTGGCTGCCATCTGATTCCGCCTTGTGACTTCGGCCTTCCATTGTGTTCACTCCTTCCTTTTCCTGTTTTGCAATGGAATTTGGTGGATGGTTATCCTTTCTCATTATAATGATTTGACAGGAAAATAGCAACGGGTTTTTAGGTGGAAATTTCGTAAAATCCCTGTATGAAAAAACTTTTCTCCCAGACGCTCACATGCCGTTTTTTCAATATTTACAGCGCCAGATAATACCACGGCAAAAACAAGTGCCTCACCCATTTAAGCGCCGGTACAAACAGTGACAGATCCGCAAATACCGGGCATGCAGCCAGACTTCCCAAAATAAAGAACGGGATCAGCCCTGCAATCATCTGCGGTTTTCGGACCGCAGCCAGAATCGCCCAGGAAAATACGGCGCAGGCGGCACCATAGATGAAAAGCGCCGCAAATTCCCGCATCAGTACCTGCCACACCGGCACAGCCGCAGAGACAGCCTCCGCCTTTCCTCCCGCCGCAGATATCACGGGAATTGTCTCTGATACCAGAAAGCTCACAAGCACAGACACCGCCGCCAGAGATACCGCTGCTGCAATGCCCGACAGCTGGCAGCCTCGCTTTCTCCCCGCCGTCATGGCCAAATACAGCCCTCTGGCCTCATCTTCTCCCGCTGTCACGGCAGCCCCTAATCCCATAACCAGAATAAAGACCGCACAGATTCCGCGCACCGGAAATACAGCTGTCACCTGATCCTCTTTCACTGCCCTCCCGGACAGCGTTTCATATGCAAAGGCAAAGGTGCTCCCATTTTCTAAATACTTATCATAAAGAGGTTCCAGCTCCTCCCATATTTCTCCCTGTTCCGCTTCAAAATTTCCGCTCTGTCCTGCCTCCAGAAAGGCTGCCCCCTCCCTGCTGTAGTTTTCCAAAAGCTCCCGTCCGTACACCCGGAACAGGCCCGCAAATACCGTTTCTGAGGCAAGCTGAGCCGTGACGGTAGAAGGAGAAACCACAGTCCGGATGGAACGCTTATAATCCCGCTTCCCGAGCTTGTCTCTTAATCCGGCCGGAAAGCAATAGCCGCACTCGGCCCGGCCTGCCGCCACATCGGCCCGAAGCGCTTCTTTGGATTCGCTGATATAGAAGTGAAAAGCCCCCTTTTCCTCCATCAGATTGCTTGCCACTGCCTCATTCCAGGGATCTCCGTCCGTAAAAAGGGCAATGGAAATTTCCGCACTGCTCTCCTCCTCTGTCCGGTGAAACAGCCACATGCCAAAGGGCAGTATCAAGAGCAAAAGGAAAAAGAAAGGCTTTTTCAGCAGACGCTTACACGAAAAAACATACCATTTCATCATCCGGCTCATTTACTCAGACTTCCTCCTGACTGCTGCTGACAGCAAAAATACGATTCCCGCGAACAGGAAAAGCGTTCCGAAGCTTCCTGCCCCCTGCCCTGTTACCATGAATCGGATGCCGTCCGTCAGAAAGGAGGAAGGCATCCAGACTCCCGCCTTCTGCATGGCAGCGGGAAGAAATACCGAGGGCACAATTCCGCCTGATACAAACAGCATCACCACTGATGTTGCGAATAACAGAAGGATTGAGGCAATGGTATTCTGACACAGTTCATAGTGAAAGAGAATCCAGACAGAGGCGGAAAGGCAGAGTAAAAGCCACATTCCGAAGCTCCCTGCTCCTGCCAATAGGAATCCGGCACGCCAGGCCGCTGTCATAGGAACCACCGACACCAGGAGCAGGAGCACCCACACACAGATAGTCCGTACTGCCGTTCTCTGGATACGGCCGATCCCCATCCGGGACAGGATATCCTCCATCGCAGGCTTATATGGCCTCACGGCAGGGGCAGCCGGAATTCCGAGAAGAAGAAGAAGCCCGACACAGGCCGAGATACCGTAAAAGACACCGGTTCCCACATCCCCTGCGGCACTGACCTTTTCCTGCCTGAAATAGGCTTCGCGGGACAGGGCATATTTCAGAAACAGGGCATTCAGCTCCTGTTCTGTCTGTGCAATAAACGCCGTCATCCCGCGGCTCGTCAGATAGTCATCCGCCGCATAAATTCCGGCCTGGGCAGTTCCCAGAATCGAGGTTCCGGCCTCTGTCAGCTCCCGGAATACAGCCGCCTCCACTCCGGAGGACTCCGGAAAGATAACCGTCACCGGAATATTGCTGCCGTCCATAATGCCTTCCACAAATCCCTGCGGAAGCTCCATCAGGGCAGCCGCCTCGCCGCTTTTTAAAAGCCTTCTCCCCTCCTGTGCGTCCACATAAGTGAAATGGCAGAGACTTCCCACGCTGTCTAAGGAAGAAATCATGCGGATGACCATGGAAGCCATGGCATCCTCCTCCGGCATCACGACGCCTACCTCAATCCGATCCAGAGCCCGTTCTCCGTACAGTATCTTACTTGCAGAAAAAGCAATTGTGCCGGCCAGAAAAACCAGCACAATTGCTCCTGCAAGAAAAAACGGGATACTTTTTAACGTCTTTTTTAATTCCAGCTTTAAATAGATCAAAAATGTCCGCATACTGATCCCTTTTCTCTGTTTTTACACCTTACTGATACAGCTTCATCATCAGAGCAAAGATATTTCCGCTCATCTCTGAAATCACGCCGTTATAGTCTGCCTCTGTGGCAGCCAGAATATCAAAGGACTCTCCCTCCGGCGCCTCAACTGCCTGCTCGAGCGGACCGGCATAATATTTTCCGGACAGCTCCACATAGTCTGTCGTCGTGTCGGAAGTAATATCCACACGGATGGAATCCATGGAAAGATCGATGGACTTGCCCTTCTCTAACTGATTTACATAACCGTTGGAGGTGAATTTTACAATACTGTTTCCGCTGCTTAATAAATCCAGAGAGAGGTCATAGGTGCCGTCCTCTACGCCGTAGCTTCCCTCATAAGCGAACTCATACGTCTCGTCTCCGTTGGCAACACTTCCGTTTAAGCCTGCTGTCCAGCTCTTTCCCGGTTCGTAGGCGCCGGTCTTATCGAGAAGCAGAGTTACCGTTTCTCCCTCATTCTCGATATTCAGGCTTGCCGCTACGTTGGAAAGCATGTTATAGCCGCCGCCGAAGCTTACGTCACCAAAGAGTCTGGCAGCTTCATTGTCCAAAGTAACCGATGTCTCATAATCAAATCCGCCCATGCGGCCGTCTTTTCTTACATAGACATTCATGGTCACGTCACCCATCGTGTCTTTTAACTGTTCCAGAACCGTATTGATCTGAGTCTCTGCCTCCTGCCACATCTTCTGCTGCATCTCCTCCGGAGACTCTGTCGCCATGGAATCAAACATCACCATGGTTCCCTGAAGCTCAGATACCATACTCATATATTCAATAAAATCGCTCTTTAAGGTCTCATCATTCAGGAAGAAATCCTTGGTCGTGGTAATAAACTGGATCAGGGCATCTCTGCTCACGGTAACATGATAGCCGCTGCAGCTTTCGCTGGCGCCGTCAATCGTAAAATCTTTCTTTTCTGTCTTCTCTACCGTCATGGCTGCCTTTAAATCGTCAATAGCCTGGCTGCCTTCCTTATAACGCTTCCACAGCTCTTTTACATCAAAAAGCTCCTGCCGGCTGGTGCCTATCTCCTGTACCTTTTCCATGTAGGCATTTAATCCGGTTAAATCAATCCCGTTTGCCTGAATCATCGCGCCCAGATAGGGGGAATTGGCAAGCTGCCCCTCTAAATCATCGCTGTAGTTCAGAACAAAAGCCTTGGAAGACAGCTCCGGAACGGCTGCTATTATCTGATTTTCATCCGCATAAAGCTCTAAGCTGGCCAGATCCATATCTGCATAGCCGACTCCCGCTGTAATGGAAATCTTATTATTTTCCATGTCGCTTAAAACGTTCATTCCCACTTTTCCGGTCGCCAGCTGGCTCATGGACAGATCGGAGATTCCCTCCATGGTAAGCTCCAGATTCATCTCTCCGGAGGTTCCATTCTGCCCCTCTGTCTGCTCTCCCACGCCGAAAATCTCCTTCATAGGGCTGGTCTGGCCCTCTGCGGTAATGCTCTTAAAAGCATCAATCACAGCATCCTTGGGATCCTTTGTATTTTTCATGGCAAAGGCACCGGCTGCCACAGCAATGACAGCTGCGCCGGCTGCCGGAATCATCCATTTTTTCCGGCCGTTCTTTGGAGACTCCGGCTGAGAAGCTTCTGCTGTACTTTCATCCGGAATACTTTCTTTTACTTCTGCTGCAGTATCAGCTGTACTCTGATTTTCCGCTTCCGTACCGAGCGCTCTGCCGCAAACGGGGCATACCGTGCTCTGGTCTGCGATTTCCTGTTCACAATAGGGACATTTCATAATCATTCCTCCACTTTTTATGATTTTCAATCATTCATTTGACCTTTAGTATAACATATCTGTTTCCATGCGTAACATATTTTTCTGATTTTGTAAGATTTTGTCGATAATTGTAAGGTTTCCCGTTCCTCAGAAAAGCCGAATCAGTTCCGAAGCGGAAAGTCCTTTTGCCGTCGGATGAAGCGTTCCGTCCTTCAGCACATAGAGGCTGGTGCACAGGTTCAGCTCCGCCATCTCATGGGAAGTTAAAATCACGCAGCCTCCGTCCCTCCGGTATGCTTCCACATAAGAAAGAATCTCTTCTTTCGCCGCCAGATCCAGAGCAGCTCCCGGCTCATCCAGAATCAGAACAGGTGCCCGGCCCGACAGGGCAGAGGCAATGCTCAGCCTCTTTTTCTGGCCTCCGGAAAGCTTTCCTGCCGGTGTGTCCAGAAACTCTGTAAGCTTCAAAGCTCCGGCCACACCGGATTTCAGATCTGCCTCCATCTTTTTTTTATCCCCCTTAAACCAGAGGGAAAAATTATCCCGGGCCGTCAGTTCCGGAATGATCGGCGCCTCCTGAGGCACATAGGCAGCACAGGCCTCGAATACCTTGCGTTTTCCCACCGCTTCCGCTTCGTCAAAGCGGATACTGCCCCGATCTGGGCGACGCACTCCGGCCAGGATAGAAAGAAGGGTGGTTTTTCCGCAGCCGTTTCCCCCGGCGATTCCGATACATTCCCCGGGCCCTGCCGTAAAGCTTACGCCGCGAAGAATCGGTCTGTGCCGGTAGGTCTTATAAATATCTGTCACTTGAAGCATGAGCTTCCTCCTCTGTCTCTCTTCGGTTGCAAAGCAAAAGCTGCCGCGAAAAAGGACTTCCTCCCTTTTGCGCAGCAGCCTCCTTATCTGTTTTGCCGACGCCCTTTTTCCGTCAAAGGCGTCTTATACTTCCGGCAACACTCTTATTGCTTATTCTGATTTCTTCTCAGCCTTTGGTGCCAGATCAGCCGGCTTCATGCTTAAGTTGATTCTGCCCATCTTGTCGATCTCTGTTACCTTTACCGTAACCTCATCGCCGATGTTTACCACATCCTCTACCTTTGCCACTCTCTTATCGGACAGCTTGGAAATGTGAACCATACCGTCCTTATTCGGAGCCAGCTCTACGAATGCGCCGAAGTTCATAATACGTACTACCGTACCGGTCAGAATCTGGCCCGGCTCGATGTCTGTAACGATACTCTTGATAATATGGATGGCTTTCTCAATCATCTCTTTATCCGTACCGCATACAGCTACGCTTCCGTCCTCCTCGATGTCAATCTTCACGCCGGTCTGCTCAATAATCTTGTTGATTACCTTGCCCTGCTTGCCGACTACATCGCCGATCTTCTGCGGATCGATGTTGATCTGTACAATCTTCGGAGCGTACTTGTTTACTTCTTTTCTCGGCTCGGAAATAACCGGTGCCATAATCTCATCCAGGATATAGATTCTTGCCTCTCTTGTCTTGGCAATAGCCTCCTCGATGATCGGTCTGGTCAGACCATGAATCTTGATATCCATCTGGATGGAGGTGATACCCTTGTGAGTTCCGCCTACCTTGAAGTCCATGTCGCCGAAGAAGTCTTCAAGGCCCTGAATATCGGTCAGTACAATATAATCGTCATCTGTCTCGCCTGTTACCAGACCGCAGGAGATGCCTGCTACCGGTGCCTTAATCGGAACACCTGCTGCCATCAGGGACAGTGTGGATGCACAGATACTTGCCTGGGAGGTGGAACCGTTGGATTCCATGGTCTCAGATACGGTACGGATAGCGTACGGGAATTCCTCCTCGCTCGGAAGTACCGGAACTAAGGCTCTCTCAGCCAGAGCGCCATGACCGATCTCGCGGCGTCCCGGTCCTCTGGACGGTTTTGTCTCGCCTACGGAGTAGGACGGGAAGTTATAGTGATGCATATAGCGCTTGGAGGTCTCATTCTCATCCAGACCATCCAGTCTCTGTGCCTCGGAAAGCGGAGCCAGAGTACAAATATTTAAGATCTGGGTCTGTCCTCTTGTAAACATACCGGATCCGTGAACTCTCGGAAGCAGGTCAATCTCTGCAGCCAGCGGACGAATCTCTGTGATGCCGCGGCCGTCCGGACGCTTGTGATCCTTTAAGATCATCTTGCGGACTGTCTTCTTCTGGTACTGATAAACAGCCTCACCCAGAACAGCCAGCCATTCTTCGTTCTCAGCAAAAGCCTCCTCTAAGCGCTCAGTAATCGCCTTGATATTGGCCTCTCTCTTCTGTTTCTCGTCGGTAAATACAGCTTCCTCCATCTCTTCCGGCGGAACGATCTTCTTGATAGCTGCAAACAGCTCTTCCGGAACGGCACAGCTTTCATAGGTGTGCTTTTCTTTGCCGCATTCTGCAACGATGGTATCAATAAATTTGATAATCTCCTGGTTTACTTCATGAGCCTTGAAAATGGCATCGATCATTACCTGCTCCGGAACCTCTTTAGCGCCGGCCTCGATCATGATAACCTTCTCTCTGGTGGAAGCCACGGTCAGAGCCATGTCAGATACCTTTTTCTGTGCGTTGGTCGGGTTTACAATGAACTCGCCGTCGATCATGCCGATCTGGGTCGTTGCACAGGGACCGTCAAACGGGATATCAGAGATGCTGGTTGCAATCGCGGAACCAAGCATTGCAGTATACTCCGGGCTGCAGTCCGGATCTACGGACAGAACCAGGTTATTTAAGGTAACGTCATTTCTGTAGTCCTTCGGGAACAGAGGACGCATCGGACGGTCAATAACACGGGCAGTCAGGATTGCATTCTCGGATGCCTTACCCTCACGCTTATTGAAACCTCCCGGGATCTTGCCTACGGAGTAAAGCTTCTCCTCAAACTCCACGCTTAAGGGGAAGAAATCAATTCCATCTCTCGGCTTATCGGAAGCCGTTGCGGTTGATAATACAGTGGTATCGCCGTAATGCATAAATGCGGCGCCGTTGGCCTGAGCAGCCACTCTGCCTACATCAACAGTCAGTGTTCTGCCGGCTAATTCCATGGAAAAACTCTTATACATTTGGTATCTCCTCTCTTTCATTCTGATTTCGTCGGACTTTTTAAGTCCATCTGATTTTGCTTCAGCCTGTTGTTTTTGCAGAAGATACCGAAACTACTGCTCTGCATGCAAGACAGCTTCTCCAAATGCGGAGTGCTTGTACGCACAGCAGCGGTCTCGGGAATTCTCTTCTACATAAACAACTAGGGTGGATTGCTCCACCCTATGTTCCTGTCTTACTTTCTGATGCCTAACTTCTCGATTAAAGCACGGTATCCTTCCAGATCTGTCTTCTTTAAGTAATCAAGAAGACCACGTCTCTGACCAACCATCTTTAAAAGTCCGCGTCTGGAATGATGATCCTTCTGATTGGACTTTAAGTGCTCGGTGAGCTCAGTGATTCTGGCTGTTAAGATAGCGATCTGAACTTCCGGTGAACCGGTATCTCCAGGCTGTCTTCCGTACTCTGCGATAATAGCTGCTTTCTTTTCCTTTGAAATCATGGTGATTTCCTCCTTATAAAATAATATTCTCACCGCATGCTAAGTTTATGTCAGGAGTCCTCAAGAAACTGAGCACCGGCGTTTCTCATACCGATTCAGTATAACACAAACTTCCGGCTGTGTAAATGATTTTTTTGAAAATCAGCAAAATCAGGCTTCCGTAAAAATCAGGCTCCAGGGCCGGCGGCACTGTTGTCTGCGGTGTCCGATCCCGGACCTGCGGGACCCGCCGGATTGGCGGCAGGCTCTGCGATCCCCGTTCCCGGTGCTCCCGGCTGGCTTCCATCCGGATTCGCTGCCGGGGCCTCTGTCGGAACCTGAGCCGGCGGGTTCGGAGACGGCTGCTGTGCACCGGCATCGCCTCCCGGTCCTGTATGGCTCGGATTGGTCTGGTCCGGATTCGTCTCTGACGGCTGATTCGGTGTCACGGACGGTTCGGTAACCGGGGCCTGGGTTTCTGCCGGAGCCTGAGTCTCCGGTTCTTTTGCAGGCGGTGCTGCAGTGGTGCTTCCCTTTTTCTCCGTTCCTTCCAGATTATAGCAAATCACAGGCATACCGGCCTGAATATTCTCATAAATGGTTTTGGCCACATTGTGCGGCAGGTTGATACAGCCATGGGAACCGCTGGTCTTGTAAATCGTACCGCCGAATGAAGCTCTCCAGGTGGCATCATGCATTCCGATTCCGCCGTTAAACGGCATCCAGTAGTCTACCGGCGTTCTGTAATTTTCCCCTTTCAACACGGCATTTCTCTGCTTATAGGTCAGCGGGTAGGTTCCGGCCGGAGTGCCCCAGCCTCTGGAAAGATTTCCGGATACAAAATCCGATTCCACCACAAGCTTTCCCTCTTTATACATGTAAAGGTGCTGCCCCGTCAAATTGATCTCCACATAGGTGGTTCCATAATCGTTTCCGTCCCGGCTGGCCCCTTTCTGGCTGTAGACCGGTTCTCTGGTCTGGCTCTCTCCCGCGGCAATGAGAGCGAGCAGCTCCGCTGTCTCCTCAGACTGGTTGATCTTCCAGCCATAGGTGCCGCCTTTTACAGTTATGGTCGGTCCATAAGAGGTTTTAAAGGTTTTGGCTTTATTGGATGTATTATAAGAAGCAGCCAGCTCCGCTACATAGGCGGCCGCCTGCTCCGCATCAACCGCCACATTTCCTGCCTCATCAAAAGTCAGCCAGTCATGAATCCGCTCTCCGTTCAGCACCTCCGTCTGAGAGCCGAACTGATAGGTCACAGTCACACCGGCATACCGGTTCATGGTATTTACCAGCTCCAGAAGCTTGGGATTATCCTGCTTGATTTCCGCCTCCTTATAGGCACCGATCTCTTCCAGCGAAAGACTTTCTGTCAGGGTCTTAAGCGCTTCACTCAGCTTTTCCCTGAAAACGGCTTCATCCACCACAGTACCTGCCTCTTCCGGGATCACATGATATCCCTGCCCCGGCACATACTCGGAAACAGCCGCATTCACCGGTTCTTTCATTTGCGCCGGATCCAGGAAAAACAGGGACTCCAGCCGGCTCTCCAGGGCCGCCTCATCATAAAGCACCATGGTATCAATGGAGTAAGAAGCCGGATTCAGCTGATAATCCAGCCATGCATAGGGATTCTGTGTCTCCAGAACCTTCTCCAGACTTCCGTCAAACTCGGCATGAAGACCAATCTCTTCTCCTGTGATCTGCTCCGTCTGTCCGTCCCGCGTCTCAATTGTCAGAGTATATCCATTGATTCCGGAGGCGATCATGTCTTTGACCTCTTCCATGGTCTTTCCCGACGCATCCAGGCCATTGATCTGGGTATTGGGGAAAAAGGCTGCTTTATAGCGCTGGGCCATAGCTGCATAAACGCCCCCGCCTGCCAGCAGAATAACGGCCGCAGCACAGCCAGCCGCAAGGCCCGCCTTTTTGCCTGCCGGCTTCTTATGGGATTTTCCCGACTGTACATCCGGGGATGCTTCCGTCTGTGGTCTTTCCTCTGCCCCTTTTTTCCGGCTTTTCTTAGCACGGCTCACGCCTCTTTTGAGACCTTGTCCGTCTCCGGAAGCAATTCTCTCCCCCTCGGTCCGCTCCCGGCGCTCCAGGTTTTCATCTCTATCTGTCATAAGAGTATCTCCCTCTGTTTTTTCTATTCTTACTATATTCTTTCTATATTCTTTCCATATTCTCTCTATTCCCATTCCGGTCACCGCTGCCATATGGTTATTCTATGCAGCCGGCCGCCAGTTTATTGTATATAACTTTATCAGTAAAGTCAACTTACGAAACTCTGACTTTTTTTGACATCTTTTTCCGGCGCGTACTTTCGTGACTGTTAAAAATATGTTATAGTTTATTCCGGAAGGAGGTTATTTCATGAAATCAATCAAAATTATTACAGACAGCCACAGCAGTATCACGCAAAAACAGGCCCGGGAGCTGGGTATCACCGTTCTCCCCATGCCATTCTATATAGACGGAATCTGCTACTATGAGGATATCACCCTGTCCAGGGAAACCTTTTTTGAAAAACTGGCTTCCGGGGCTAAGGTGACTACATCCCAGCCATCACCGGCGGAGGTGCTTCGGCTCTGGGATGAAGCATTAAAAGAATGTGATGAGGTATTGTATATCCCCATCAGCAGCGGACTCAGCGGCTCCTGCATGACTGCCTCTGCCCTGGCGCAGGAAGAGCCCTACGAAGGGCGTGTGTTCGTGGTGGATAACGGCCGTGTTTCCACACCGCTTCACCGTTCCGTTCTGGATGCTCTGGAGCTAATCCGGGAAGGATACAGCGCCGCGCAGATCAAGCAGATTCTGGAAGAGGCCAGAGACAAAATGGTCATTTATGTCGCAGTAGATACTTTAACCCACTTAAAGAACGGCGGCCGTATCTCCGCCGCTTCCGCTATGCTGGGAACTGTATTAAATATTAAACCCGTATTAAAATTTGATGTCGGCATTCTGGATGTCTATAAGAAATGCCGCGGTTTTCTGATGGCCAAAAAGGTCATGATCGAATCCATGCGCCGCGATCTGGAAACCACCTTTAAAACCTGGTATGAAAAAGGCGAGGTAAGCCTTCTGGCCGCTTCCAGCTCCACTGCAGAGATCACCCAGGCCTGGGTAGCGGAAATCAAGGCAGCATTTCCCGGTATGGATGTTATGTGTGACAATCTCTCCCTGGGCGTTTCCTGCCATATCGGCGAGGGGGGATTGGGTATCGGATGTTCCTGCCGTCCAAAACGGATTTGATTTTCTCCCCGCTTTTCTCTCTGAAAAGGCTTTTTCCAATTTTACGGTAAGCCAAAAGAGCAAAAGAGAATACCGCAAAACAGAATTTCATGTATATTTCCTGTTTTTCGGTATCCTCTTTTTATTTTCTTCTTTTTTAACGTTTACTTAAAAAGTCCTTTCTTTTTAGGCTTCTCTCCCTCCGGCTTAATTCCGTTCATCGCGTCATCAAACCGTCTCAGGGCTTCCTTCTGATCCTCATTTAACCGTTCCGGAACCTGTACCACCAGGGTAACGAAATGGTCGCCGCGTACATTGCGGTTGCGTAAGGACGGAACACCCTTCCCCTTTAAACGGACTTTGGTGTCAGTCTGAGTACCCGGTTTTACCTCATACTCTACCTCGCCGTCCACCGTCTTGATCCGGATAGGACCGCCGAGAGCTGCCCGTGCAAAGGAAATCGGTACGGTGGAGTAAATACTGGTATCCTGACGTTTGAAAACCGGATGCAGAGAAACGATCACCTCGACTAAAAGGTCGCCTCTCTCGCCGCCGTTTACGCCCGGCTCACCGTTTCCGCGGTTTCTTAAGCTCTGGCCGTTGTCAATGCCGGCCGGAATCGTCACTTTAATCTTCTTTCTCTTCGTTACAAAGCCTGAGCCGTAGCAGTCCGGACATTTCTCCTTAATGATCTGACCGCTGCCGCCGCAGTCCGGACATGTCTGCACATTCTGAATCTGTCCGAAAAAGGACTGCTGCGTGTACATAATCTTGCCTTTTCCGTTACATTTCGTACAGGTCTGAGGCTGAGTACCCGGTTTAGCACCGGTTCCGTGACATTTCTCACAGGTTTCCTTTAAGTTTAAGTCCAGCTCCTTCTCACAGCCGAAAATCGCCTCTTCAAAGGTGACACGTACGCTGGTGCGTACATTGGCGCCCCGCATGGGACCATTGCTTCTGCCGCCCCGGCTTCTGCTGCCGCCGAACAGATCTCCGAAAATGTCGCCGAAAATATCACCCATATCGGCTCCGCTGAAATCAAAGCCCCCGAATCCGCCTGCACCGCCTGCGCCTCCGTCAAAGGCTGCATGGCCGAACTGGTCATACTGTCTTCTCTTCTCCGGGTCACTCAATACACTGTAGGCCTCAGATGCTTCCTTGAATTTCTCAGCAGCGGCCTGATCACCCGGGTTGGCATCGGGATGATATTTTTTTGCTAAAGCTCTGTACGCCTTCTTCAATGCCGCTTCATCGGCATCCTTAGAAACCCCCAGGACTTCGTAATAATCTCTCTTGCTTTCTGCCATGTCAGGTCTTCCTTCCTAAACACCCGTAAAGGGGCTTGAGCCGAAACCCAATCCCCATTACGTTTTTCTATCCTTTGTATCTTACACTTCTCTGAAGTCGCCGTCAACTACATTGTCATCCTGCGGTGCGCTGCCCATATCCGGTCCCGGACCTGCCTGCGGGCCGCCCTGAGCGCCTGCTGCTCCCTGTGCTGCCTCGTAAACCTTGGCAAACAGTGCCTGAGCGCTGGCCATCAGTTTCTCCTTGCCTGCCTTGATTTCCTCTACCTGAGCATCGGTCATCTGGTCAATCGGAGCCTTATTGATTGCCTCTTTTAATGCATTTAAATCTGCCTCTACAGCGGCCTTGTCATTTGCAGCAATCTTATCTCCCACTTCCTCCAGAGCCTTCTCTGTCTGGAATACAATGGAATCTGCCTCGTTTCTTGTGTCAATGGCCTCTTTTCTCTTCTTATCCTGTGCCTCGTACTCAGCAGCCTCTTTTACTGCCTTCTCGATATCAGAATCGGACATGTTGGAGCCGGATGTGATGGTAATGTGCTGCTCTTTTCCGGTTCCCAGATCCTTAGCGGATACATTTACAATACCGTTGGCATCGATATCAAAGGTAACCTCAATCTGCGGAACGCCTCTTCTTGCCGGAAGGATACCATCCAGACGGAAGTTTCCTAAGGTCTTATTGTCTTTTGCGAACTGTCTCTCACCCTGTACTACATGGATGTCTACAGCCGTCTGGTTGTCAGCTGCAGTGGAGAAGATCTGGCTCTTCTTGGTCGGGATAGTGGTGTTTCTCTCGATCAGTCTCGTTGCAATACCGCCCATAGTCTCGATGGATAAGGAAAGCGGAGTTACATCCAGAAGCAGGATATCGCCTGCGCCTGCATCGCCTGCCAGCTTGCCGCCCTGGATAGCAGCGCCGATGGCTACGCACTCGTCCGGATTTAAGGATTTGCTCGGCTCATGTCCGGTCAGCTGTTTTACCTTCTCCTGTGCGGAAAGCATACGGGTGGAACCGCCTACTAACAGTACCTTGCCAAGCTCGGAAGCTGTGATGCCGGCATCCTTTAATGCGTTCTGTACCGGAATAGCCGTTCTCTCAATTAAATCTCTTGTCAGCTCGTCGAATTTCGCACGGCTTAAGTTCATATCCAGATGCTTCGGTCCCTCGCTGGTTGCAGTGATGAACGGAAGGTTAATGTTGGTGGTAGTAGCGGAGGATAATTCCTTCTTTGCCTTCTCGGCAGCTTCTTTCAGTCTCTGCAGAGCCATCTTATCTCCGGAAAGATCCACACCCTCTGCCTTCTTGAATTCGTCAATCATCCACTGGGTAATGCGGTTATCGAAATCATCGCCGCCTAAGTGGGTATCACCGTTGGTTGCCAGAACCTCGATAACGCCGTCACCGATCTCGATGATGGAAACATCGAAGGTACCGCCGCCCAAGTCGTATACCATGATTTTCTGCTCTTTTTCATTATCAAGGCCGTATGCCAAAGCAGCGGCTGTCGGCTCGTTGATGATACGTTTTACATCCAGGCCGGCAATCTTGCCTGCATCCTTGGTAGCCTGACGCTGTGCGTCATTGAAGTAAGCCGGAACCGTAATAACGGCCTCTGTTACCTTCTCGCCCAGATAGCTCTCTGCATCTGCCTTTAACTTCTGCAGAATCATAGCGGAAATTTCCTGCGGGGTGTATTTCTTGTCATCAATGGTTACCTTGTAATCTGTACCTACGTGTCTCTTGATGGAAGAAATCGTCTTTTCTGCGTTTGTTACAGCCTGACGCTTTGCCGGCTCGCCGACCAGTCTTTCGCCTGTCTTTGTGAATGCCACTACGGACGGGGTGGTTCTTACGCCTTCTGTATTGGCGATAACAACCGGCTTACCGCCCTCCATAACTGCTACACAGCTGTTTGTTGTACCTAAGTCAATACCAATAATCTTGCTCATCGTTTTTTCCTCCTGAATTTGAAAAACTCTATGATTTCTATATTCTGTTAATTTGCTACCTTTACCATGCTGTGTCTTACGACGCTGTCCCGGTATAAGTAGCCCTTCTGGAACTCCTCTGCAACAATGTTTTCTCCCAGATTTTCATCATCCACATGCATCACGGCATTGTGGAAGTTGGGATCAAACGGCTGGCCCACTGCTTCAATTGCCTTTACCCCGGTGTCCTCCAGCATCTTGATAAGCTGCTTGTAAATCATATCCATCCCCTCTGCGAATGCCGATTTGGCTTCGCCCTCCGGGATGGCGGCAAGCCCGCGTTCAAAATTGTCCACTACCGGGAGAATCTTCTCGATAATGTCTTTTGCTCCAATCTCATACATGGCAGCCTTTTCTTTTTCTGTTCTCTTTCTGTAGTTGTCAAACTCTGCCATGGAGCGTTTCAGCCGATCCGTTAATTCCTCAATCTGTTCGTCTTTTTTATCCTTTTTCTTAGAAAAAAAACCTTTTTTCTTTGAAGCATCTTCAGAAGCCTCGTCCCGGCTCTCTTCGTTTTCTCCTGCCTGGCCTTCTCCGGTCTCTTCGCAGCATTCCTTCTCCATCTGCGCGTCTTTCGCAGCCTCTGCTGCTTCTGCTGCTTCCGGCGCTTCTGCTGTTTCCATCTCTCTATCTTTCATCTCTTCGCTCACTTCGCAAATCACCTTTCTTCCTGATTAAATGTATCCTCCAGCTGGTTCATCAGCGACCGAAGGGTCGATACCACTTTATCATAATCCATGCGTTTCGGTCCGATAATTCCTATGGTGCCCCGCAGGCCACCGCCCAATTCATAATTGGCAGTTACCACACTGCAGTCTTTCATGGACTGTACCGGCGTTTCATTTCCGATATAGACCTGAATTCCGTTTCTCTTTTCCGGATCCGCATCCTCTGTCAAAAGCTCTTTTAAAAGCTCCTTCTGTTCCAGCGTACTGATAAGCTGGCTGGCCTTCTGTCCATCGCTTAGCTCCGGATATTTGAAAATATTGGTCGTACCATCGGTGTAAATCTGTAAATCCTCTTCATTGGCCCGGATAGCATCTGCCACCTCGTTTAGAACCAGATCCACCACCTGGCGTCTCGGCCCCGCCTGCTCCTTCATCCGGCTGATGACATCCAGATTAATCTGCTCAATGGTCAGTCCGTTTAAGCTGTTGTTCAGAAGAATATTTAAGTTCAAAATATCCTCGTCGGTCAATTCAGCATCCAGGCGGACAATGGAGTTTTTAATAATATTTCCTTCCAGCACCGTCACAATCAAAAGCTTTCCGGCTTCCACCCGGGACAGCTGGATGAATTTCAGCTTTGTCTGATGGTAATGCGGACCGCTGATTAAGGTCGCATAGTTGGTGTTTACCGCCAGAACCTTGGCCAGCTGCTTCAAAAGAAGCTCTACTCTGTCTACTCTCTGAATGACCAGATCCCGCATCTGGGTTACTTCCGTTTCCTTTTCCAGCATCAGCTGATCGACATAAAAGCGATAACCCTTATCGGAAGGAATCCGTCCCGCCGAAGTATGGGGCTGAATAATATAGCCCATCTCCTCCAGATCCGACATCTCATTCCGGATGGTTGCCGAGCTGAGCTGTAAATCGGAGTATTTCGATATGGTTCTCGAGCCCACCGGCTCGCCGGTTTCTAAATAGTTCTGGATAATGGCTTTCAATATCTTGATTTTTCTCTCATCCAGCTCCATCCGCCGCACATCCTTTCTCCGTCCCGATTCCGCTTCCAAACTATTCGGAATATCCGGAACCTTTGTTTGTTAGCACTCATTCTGATGGAGTGCTAATATTTACAATTGATACTATATTACTTACCATCCTATTTGTCAACACATTTTTCAATTTTTTCATATTTTTTATTTCTACTATATAAAGTAGACTTTTTGGCCCGGCTCCCCCACCTCTTGTTCTTTTTTTTTAATTTCCGGCCGCAGGCTCCCTGTTTTATCCCCCTTCTATGGGCCTGAATCCCCACCCGTGCTTGACTTTTAACAATTTTGTAATATAATAGTAACTAATCAAATATTTTGTAACATACATCTCATTTTCCGTACCTGCGGCCGAAACACATGCCCCTGGTCACGGAGTGAACAAAAACCAATTTACAAACGGATTGCGAGGATCATCATGAAAACAAGAATACGCCATGGATTGACCGCTGCTGTCCTGACTGTCTTCTGCACTTTGGCAGGTGCCTTTCCTTCCTTTGCCTCCACGGACGGAGCACTGGATCCGGTAAACGGTTCTGTCATAAGCGGCTGGGCATTCGATGCGGAACATCCTGACAAAACTGCCTCTGTAGTTCTCTATGTTTATACGGACGGAACGACAGAAGCGAAAGAGCTTGCCACAGTGACTGCAGACCAATACCGTAACAATTTGACTAATTCTGCCGCAAACGGCAGACACGGATTCTCCTACCAGGTCGATTGGAGCAAGATGGAGGGGACCTCCTTCATCATCGAAGCTTACGCCGAGACAGACCAGGGAAAAGAACGCTTATACGGCGCTCCCCAATACAAAAAAGCAGAAGCTGCTGCCAAAGCCTCCGGACCGGCCGCTGCATCAGGACCGGCATCCTCCGGCAGTACAGCCGCAGCAGGAAACGGAACACGGGGCGCTCTTTTAGGAACCTTTGAGACCACCGCCTACTGTTCCTGCAGCACATGCTGCCCCAGCGGTGATGCCCTCACCTACTCCGGAACCGTTCCAAAGGCGAACCACACCATTTCCGCAGACATCAGCCGCTATCCCATCGGGACCAGACTGATGATCGGGGACATTATCTATACAGTTGAGGATGTGGGATCGAATGTTTCCGGAAACCGTCTCGATATTTATTTCGGCAGCCATCAGGAGGCGCTGGATTATGGGATGAAAATGGCGGAGGTTTACGCTGTTAAATAAGGGTTGAGCCGGTTATGGAGCAGCGGATATCATAAAAATTTAAGATGAGCGGATGAAAAAGCCGTGCACCATGCAAAAGAGAGATTGCAGGGGCATGGCTTTTTTGATGTTCGGAAGAACGGGTTTCCATGCCCCCTGCAGAAACACCTCCCCCTCTCTCCCCCTTGACAAATCCTCAAAAACCTGTATAATACATTTCTGTTGCTTAGTTGTTACAAAAATATTACGGAATGTTACATTTATTTTTCATCCCACTATTATCCAAAATCCCCGTATTTTCATTCCGAACTAAGCACCCGAAAGGAGCTATGTTTTATGAAACGAATTCATTTTATTACTACCCTCTTTACAGCCCTGGCCGTTATGTTTTTCACGGCTGTTCCTACGCAGGCCGCTGCCAATTCTATTTTAGGCAGCATTGATGTGTTTGACGGCAGCCAGATCCACGGCTGGGTCTATGATACGGCAAGCCAGTCTGCCCCGGAAGTGCTTTTAAAGGTTACAAACACAGCAACCGGTGAAACGGTGCAGGAGGTTTCTGTTACGCCCAATTTTGCCAGAAATGATTTATCCGCCAGACTGGGAACGGACACAGCGGCCGGTTTTGCTGCCTCGATTGATTTAAGCGATGTTTCCGACGGCGTTTATGCGGCAGCCGCTTATAAGGATGGACAAAAGATCACAGAGGATTTGTATTACACAAAGACAGCGCCGGTTTCTGCGGATGGTTTGTCTTTAAAATCTCTCGGAAATTTCCGGCTGACTGCGTACTGTCCCTGCTACTCCTGTTCCGAAGGCTGGGGACGTCACACCAGCTCCGGTGCTCTGGCTGTTTCCAATCATACCGTAGCAGTGGATCGGCGGGTCATTCCCATTGGAAGCCGTCTGATGATTAACGGAACCGTTTACACCGCAGAGGATGTGGGCGGCGGAGTCCGCGGAAACCACATCGATATCTTCTTTGACAGCCACGCCCAGACCCGCCAGTTTGGCTCTCAGACGGCGGAGGTTTATCTGGTGCAGTAGCATTTTCCCCCGTATGGCATCCCGGCAGTTCCGATCCGGGAGCCATCCATTCCCGCACATTCCGGTAAATCATACCAGGCAAAGCGTATTCCGGCAAATCCGATCCGGAAAAACCATATCCGTAGGCCATTTATTCTCACCTCTTCTCAGCAATCCACATACCAGATTTCCTGAGCGCCGTTTTCTCTCGTGTGCCAGAAGGCGCCTTCCGGCGGACCGGATGAGGTGTTATCCAGAAAATATCAGTCTCTGCTGTCAGCGGCCTGGCTTCCCCGGTTCCGCACGCAAAGCTCAATGCCGATACTGTTGGAATTGCGGCATTCCGCGTGCTTACATTTCTTGGAACCGCAGTGCCAGGCAATTTTTCTGTCCTCTACGGACTGCCAGATCTCCCCTTCAAATCCTACAAAATAATGGGCGCCTGCCCCGATGTAACGGCTGGCATAATACTCGCAGTTCGCCTTGGCCCCTCCTGTTTCATTTTTCTCTATATACTATACAGGCCGGGGAAATCCTGTTCCCCGGCCTGCTGTACAGAAAGAAGGTCTGCTGGCTCCTGCTGTCAGTCAGTCAATGCCTTATGATATTTCACCTTCCGATAAATCTTCCATCCGATAATCCCCGGAAGGCTGACAGTAAAAAACAGAGTCGATACGCCTCCAATCACCGCATAAACTGCCATTATTAATACCGCTACTACATTCATAGTCCGTGTCCTCCTTTTATCCGCTTTTTCCTAATATCCGATATCTGGTTTTTCTTTCAACTTATTCTATTGAAAAAAACAAAAAAAGGAACTGATTTCCTGTATCCTTAGCGTCACTTTAATGAACCTTTCCGTCCCTTTCAAAAATCATAGATTTTAGAAAGACAGGTTAGAAAAATGAAAATAGAACATTTATTGCTTCGAACAAACCATAACATATTTTTACGATCCGAATCCGTCATACAGGCAGCCGGCACAAGACCACAGAAAACAGCTGGAAAAATGGGGATTTTGCAGAAAAAAATAAAAATCTGAATTTTTTCAATTTTCCTCTTGCTTTTTTTGTATATCCATGGTATTATATCAAAGGTCGCTGAAGTACAGACGTCGAGGCGTGGCTCAGTTTGGTAGAGCGCTGCGTTCGGGACGCAGAGGTCGCGTGTTCGAATCACGTCGCCTCGATTTAATTCAGTGTTCCATATGGCCTGTTGGTCAAGCGGTCAAGACGACGCCCTCTCACGGCGTAAACCCGGGTTCGATTCCCGGACAGGTCACTGGCTTCTGCAGATATCTGCAGAAGCCTTTTTTGTTTCAAAAAATGCTGCACTCTTTTCCGAAAATCCCCCGCAAAATTCCTCACAAAACCAGAACACTCGGCCAAAAGATGCACATTCCGTGGATGCCTGTTCGATCAAACCTCTCTCTGACTCTGTAAAATCGGTTTTAAGCGCTCTATCTGATGCTTCTTAAATTCCAGAGAAGAATGAAAATAATAGTCCATGGTAATTTTTATATCAGAATGGCCTAAAATTTCACTGAGCGTTTTCGGATCCATCCCTACTGTGATACATCTGGTAGCAAAGGTATGACGCAGGGAATGGAAATTTAAGTAGCGGATTCCGGCTTCGGCCAGGTATCTCCTGTACTGATACTGGAAGGTTCTGGGTTCCATGGGAAGCTGGCTGCTGTTGGAAAGAACATAGCGATCCGGTCCGGCCTCCTCCTTGTATTCCCGGATGAAGGGAAGCAGGAAAGACGGCACCGGAACCAGGCGGTTAGAGGAACTGCTTTTAGGAGCCGTTACTATCAAATCGGAGCGCGGACCTGAATCCCCGCCCGTTCTGGAAAGCCTCTGAGTTGTATATTTGACATGAATAACCCCTTCTTCTGTATTGACATTTTCCCATTTCAAAGCGCATACCTCTCCCAGCCTGAGGCCTGTATAAAGGCATAAATAGATTCCAATGGTGGAAAGATTCTGATGCCGTTTCAGATAGTCTTCCAGCTGCTTCTGCTCTTTTGCTGAATAGACCTGCACCACATTTTTCTGTTTTTTCAGCCCCGGCAGAATATGGATCTCCTGTTTTACCAGCTTTAAATGATAAGCCTCCTGCATCACCGCATTGACAATCATGAGCAGACAGCGGATACTTCCTTCGGCCAGGGTTCCCCTGGCCTCCATTTGAAAAAGCGACTCCCGATACTGCTTCAGCCGTTCCAGGGTTATCTCGCAAAGTACAGCTCTGTCAAAATACGGAAGAATATATTTACAGGACATGCGGTAATATTTCACATAGGTGGAGGGCGCACGTGCCAGTTTTACTTCCTCCAGCCAGGACAGCAAGAGTTCATTAAATTGCTTCTCTTCTTTTCTCATTTGTAATACCTCCTTATAAAATTTTGCCTTTGCTCTCAGAATCCCCGTCTCAGAATCAATGGGCAGGCCTGCAGCATTCTTATCCGTATTCTGATAAGGTTTATTATAAATCAGGCCCCGCAGGCAAAAAAAGACACCGGAACACAAACCTTTCCGGCTGCATTCCGATGTCTCTTTTAAGGTATCATGCTATTACTTTTGTTTTTATCTCTCCTTCTTCCCATATTTTTCTTTCAGGTATGCAATGTAATATTTAGGAGAAAAATCTTCTCCCGTTACCTCTTTTAAGAGCTCACGGCTTGTTTTTAATTTTCCGTACTGATGGATATGCTCTTTTAAGTAATTTCGAATCACATCCAGCTTTCCCTCGCGAAGAAGGCTGTCTATGTCCATTTCTTTCTTCATGTGAAAATAGAACTGCGCCCCAAAGGCGCTTCCCAGTGCGTAGGATGGAAAATATCCAAAGGATCCCTGAGACCAGTGGATATCCTGAAGAATCCCTTCTGCATCGTTTTGCGGACGTACGCCTAAATATTCTTCATATTTTTTGTTCCATATTTCAGGAAGCTCTTCAATGGAAGTATCGCCTTCTATCAGCATTTTTTCGATTTCATAGCGGACCATAACATGCAGGGCATAGGAGAGCTCGTCTGCCTCTGTCCGGATCAGACCGGGAACGGTCTGGTTCACGGCAGCCAGAAATGTATCCAGCGGCACCTGATTTAAAGGCGCTCCGAATATTTCCGCAATTGTATCATAGACAGGCTCCCAAAAGGCTCTGCTCCTGCCGATGATATTTTCGAAAAAGCGGGACTGGCATTCATGCATTCCCATAGAGGTTCCCTGCCCCACAGGCGTCTGAGTTAAATCATCCCGGATTCCCAGCTCATAAAGCGCATGTCCCGTCTCATGGATAACGGAAAAAATAGAGGAGTCAATCCGCTGTCCGTAATGTGTGGTGATCCGAACATCATGATTGTGAAGATTGGTAGTGAACGGATGCGCACTGACCGCCAGAACGCCCTTTCCAAAGTCAAACCCTACATATTCTGCCAGAAACCGAGCAGCATCCTCCTGTGCGGTGAGCGGATATTCGGCGCTGAGAAAGCTTGTATCCACATTCCCGGAGCGTTCGGCAGCCTCGTGAAGCAGAGGAACCAATTCTTCTTTCAGTTCGCCAAAAAAAGCATCCAGTGTTTCCATATTGAAGCCCTTTTCATAGGAATCCAGCAGTACGTCATAAAGCTTCTGCCCCTCCTTCGCCCGGTAGGAGGCAAACTTTTTCTGGTAATTTACGATTTCCCCCAAAACCGGAGCAAATTTTTGAAAATCCTTTTCTCTTTTGGCTTCTGCCCAGATTCCGGCCGCTCTGGCTGTCAATTCCGCAAAATCCCGATACTCTCTGGGAGGAATGCAGTCCAGCTTTTCTATCTCTTCTTCCACCTCCCGGACAATGGCAGCTTCTGGCCCGCTCAGTCCGCCCTCCTCCCGGCAGGCTGCCGCCAGCTTTTTCATTTCCTCAGAAGTCATAATTTCCCGATACTGCTCTGATAAAGACCCTATCATCCTGGTGGTGTAGGGTTCCGCCTCCTTCGGCGCCAGAGTCTCGTTATCCCACTCAAACAATACCATAGCAGTCTGAAGGGCCATACCTTTTTCAACGGATTGATAAAAGGTTTCAAATGCTTTGCTCATATTTTAAGTCTCCTTTTTCGCATCTTTTATCTCTGCATGTCTGCCATGCATCAGATCTTTGGCCATAGTATTTCCCGGCTCTTTTAGATTAACACATTTTTTCTGATCTGTATGCTGTTTTTTCCGAACAAATTCTCAGCCAAAATTTTAGTAACAATAATAATGCCATCTTGTTTTTAAATATACTCCCTTGCCCTGCCGCCCTCCGGACTGCCAAATCACATGTCCGGGAAGTACGCTGCCCGACTCCAGAAGAATTCTGGCATTGGCCCAGTTTCTCTCTGTCGGCTCCCGATTATAGTTCCCGTCCCGGGTACAGGAATACTGCCCCTTCTGGAACACCACTTCCTTTATGGTTCCGGGAAACGCCGGATGGTTCTTCCGATTCAAAACCACGGATCCCACATACAGCTGTTCCTCATCCGGACAATTCTGACATTCTCCGGCCAGCAGATGGGCCAGGATGTATAAATCTTCCTCTGTGTAGGGAAGAAAACCGTCCGAAGAGCCTTCTTCCATCGTTTCTTCCGTTTCTGCCGGGGAGGCACTGTCTATCTCCCCACCCGTCTCCCCTGCGCCATTTTCTGTCTGCTCATAAAAAACCTCACAAGCTCCCGAAACCGGCAGCTCTTCGGCATCTGCCAGAACGATTTCCGGCGCCAGGCACAGCATTACCAGAAGCGGGACTGCTCCAACTATTTTCTTTAACATAAGACTCCTTTTTTCTTTATTATTTCTAATTTTTACTAATATATGTCATTTCTATTAAAAATATATGTTTTAAACATTCACAGAATTTTGAAATCTTGGGCAGTCTGTCTTGCATATTGTCTGAAAAAGCGGTATACTGATTTCAATATAGATTCACACCAGGAGGGATTGCAATGATTGAGGCAACGAGCTGCGGCGGTGTGGTTATCTTTCGAGGTAAAATTCTGGTTTTGTATAAGAATTACAAGAACAAGTATGAAGGTTGGGTTTTGCCAAAGGGAACTGTAGAACCGGGAGAAGATTATAAGGAAACAGCACTCCGGGAGGTCAAGGAGGAGACAGGTGTCAGCGCCTCCATTATTAAATACATCGGAAAGAGTCAGTATTCATTCAATACTCCGCAGGACGTAGTGGAGAAGGATGTTCACTGGTATCTCATGATGGCAGACAGCTATTACAGTAAACCACAGCGGGAAGAATATTTCATAGATTCCGGATATTATAAATTCTATGAGGCCTATCATCTTTTGAAATTTTCCAATGAAAAGCAGATTCTGGAAAAGGCTTACAACGAATATCTGGATCTGAAGAAAAGTAATCTCTGGGGGAATAAAAAATACTTCTAATCTTTTTTCCGTTACTTTTCACACTGCAGTCGAACTGAAACATCTAAAAGCCGGACAGGATTTCGAACTTTTTCGAAAATCTGTCCGGCTTTTGGATGTTTTCTTATTCTGGTGTTTTCTTATTCTGGATTTTCTTTTGCGAAATAGGCATCAAATACCGCTCTGGCTATGGGGGCCGCCACCCGTCCGCCGGATCCGGCCTCCTCCGCCACCACACTTATCGCAATCTTCGGATCATCTGCCGGGGCATAGCCTACAAACCAGGAATGGGTTTCTTTCCCTGTTTCAAATTCAGCCGATCCCGTTTTTCCGGCCGCGGTATAGCGATCCGTCCGGAGTGCAGAGCCCGTCCCGATCTCCACTACCTGTTTCATGAGTTCTGCCAGAAATCCGGCATCAGAGGCAGACATCAGGCTTCCGTAAGCAGAAGGCAGAAACTTCTTGATCGTCTGTCCCCCCACATTCTCCACATGATCCAACAGATACGGCTTCATCAGGGTTCCGCCGTTGGCAATGGCCGACACAAGCATCAGATTGTGAAGCGGCGTAATCTGTGTCTTGCCCTGTCCGATGGAGGTCTGAAGCTTTTCCCAGTCATCCGCACCCGAGTCCATGGTAAAGGAACTCTGACTATAGGGCAGGGTGTACGGCAGAGATGTATTAAACAGGAACTGCTCTGCCAGGCTGCGGAACCTGGCCGGATCCAGCTCTAAGCCCATCTGTGCAAAAGCACCGTTACAGGAATTGGCAAAGGCCTGGATTAAGTTCTGCTCTCCATGGGCCTCGCTGTGAAAGCACTTGATGGTATAATCCCCTGTCTGGTAAACACCATTGCAGTGATAGGTGAAATCCTGCCAGGTATCCGGATGTTCCTTTACATATTCCAGGGCAGTCAGCATCTTAAAGGTCGAACCCGGCGGGTAAAGGCCCTGTGTTGCGCGGTTTACCAGCTGTGCCTTGGTGTTTTCCGGAGAAATCAGCTCCTGCCATTTCTCATCCACCAGATTTGCATTGAAATTAGGCTGTGAAACCATGACAAGGATTTTTCCTGTGTCCGGCTCCATGGCAATCACGGCTCCCCGATAATTTGCCAAAGCATCGGATGCCGCCTTCTGCAGATCCGCGTCCAGGGTCGTCACCACGTTATCACCTAAGTTTTTCTCCCCCCGCAGCTCCTGAATCACCTTTTCCAGGAGATTGACATGGGAAGAGAGCAGATAAAAATTGGCCTGCGATTCCAGTCCGGTCCGGCCGTTTAAACCGGAATACCCCACAGCATGGACAAACAGATAGTCAAATGGATAATACCTGGTTTCTGTTTTATCCGAAGCCACCTGGGTCTCGGCCAAAACCGTTTTATCATTGCTTAAAATACTTCCCCGCACAATCCGGTCGGAAAACCGATCCAGTCTGGCATTGTAGGAATTTCCAATCACATTTTCGCTTTTAAACTGGATAAACCAGCCGAAATATCCGGCCATGAGAATAAACAGGGCAGCCACGCCGTAGGTCAGCTTTAAGATATTCCGATTAGCCCGGGCCCGGGTGTCTGCCGCAGTCCTTCCCTGGTTCTGTAATACATTTCTCTTTACCCGATCTGCCAGCTTCTCTCCCATGGTCTTTTTTTCCGCAGCCGCTTTTCTCTCCCCCGCCGTTCGCTTTTCCGCAGACAGCTTCTTTCCCTGATTATTCTTCTGTTCTTCTGAATTGGAATCATTCCGTCTCATTTCCATCTTCGGCCTCCTCCTCTTCATTGCGCTTCAAAATATACAGCCCCTGAATCACACCAAACAGAATAAAGGTACTGAAAACAGAGCTTCCGCCATAGCTCACAAAAGGAAGCGTCACACCGGTGGACGGAATAAATTTGATAACGCCTCCAATGGTCAGAAATACCTGCACCACATAGACCACTCCCAGCCCGAACGCGATCAGCTTATAAAACATGGCCTGCATTCTGGCAGCAATCAGCATGAACTGCAGAAAGCATCCCAGACAGATCAGCAGAATACAGAGAGCGAAAACGCCTCCCAGCTCCTCAGAAATCGCAGCAAAAATAAAGTCCTTTTCCACCACCGGGATTTTCTTCGGCATTCCCTGATAGAGTCCCATCCCGAACCAGCCGCCGGTTCCGATGGCAAACAGAGCCTGGGTAATCTGATATCCCTTTCCGTCAATGTCTGCCCAGGGATTCTGCCACGCTTCCACCCGGACCCGCACATGGTAAAACAGCTTATAGGCTATCATAGCGGCAGCCGTGCCGCAGCCGGCTCCGGCTCCCAGATAAAACCAGTTCCCGGTGGCGACAAACAGCATTAAAAGATACGTTACAAAAAAGATCAGAGCGCTTCCCAGATCCTTTGACAAGACAAGAATCAACACATGGGCAGCAGCCACTGCTGTTGTAATGACCACATTTTTAAAGTCCAAAGATCGGTAAAACATAGTCGCCACAAAAAATACAAAGCTGATCTTCACAAACTCGGACGGCTGAAAGGAAAATCCGCCGAGATTGATGGACAGCTGCGCACCAAAGCTGGTATTTCCCAGCAGGCACACAAGCAGAAGCAGGCACAGGCCGATGCTTCCGTATACCCAGGGAAGCTTTGCCAGCTGCCATGCCCGATCTATGATAAACGGGATAATCAGGGTAATCACTGCCGCGGCAGCTACAATCACAAACTGGCGCACTGCCCGCTCAAAAGAAATTCTCGTTAAAATAATCAGGCTGACGCACAAAAGCATACAGGCATTATTGAGAAGCAGTCTTGACCGGTTATGGTAAAACAGCTTATAAAATGCCAGATATAACAGGAAAAAGAGGAACTGAGCCCCATAAAACATCAGAATCCTCTCATCCTCTGTCCGCAGATAAATCACCAGATAAGCGAGGATCTGCAGCATGAACATCGCCACATTCTGCAGGCGGCATAAGCCCCTTTTCGCATCCTCGTCCTTCATGGCAAAAAAGCGGAAATTATAATACGTATAGATGGCAATCAGCAGGATCATCAGATACTTCGATAACGTTGTCACAAGATTAATCAATTTCTCACCTACTCTACTCTATTCCGCGCTTAAAATGACCTCTCGTAAATGCACCGGAAAGTCCGTGCTCTTCCCCCCGCAAGAAGCATCCGGCAAATGCGTCCAGCACAGACTTTGCCGTCTCCTCATCCTCTGTCGTAAATCCTATCCGCAGTGTCTGCGGCCCCAGCCTGTCAATGATCTTCTTGTCCTTCAGAAGAGAAAGCGGGCTGGAATTATATATGGTATTGTAACAGAACCGGCATCGGTTTTTCACCGGGAATTCCTTCCCCATCCGATCCTTCAGCATCAAAAGCTCCGGCTTTCCTGTACAGCGCTCCACTGTTTTTTTCATGCACTGGGCTGTAACCATCATGGGAAGCGCTCCGTAAACCACCAGCTCTGCTCCCGCACAGCCCCGCGCTTCCAGCTCCCGGCTGTTTAACTCCACCGGAAGGGTGAATCTGACCGAAGCTTCCGGCAGCATTTCCCGTATAAACCGCTCGGCACGGCGGTTCATGGTGTAGATACCGTAATCCAGCAGGATGGGAACCTCTGTCTGCCACTCCTTCAAAAGTTCAATCTCCTCCCAGGCACGCACCAGCACTCCGTCAAAGCCAGCCTCCTCAAAGAGGGGACGGTTTTCGGCAAAGTAAGCTGCTGCCTGATCCCGGAAAATATGAGGAAGAGCCAGACAGCACTTCTTTTCGGCCTGATGGAAACGACCGGTCCAGCCGCTCCATCCGGAGGCCTCAAACTCTGCACTGTCCAAATATACAGTATCCACATCCGGATGCTTAAGCACCGTATCCAGAACCCCGGTCTGCTCCAAAAGAACCGCAAGGCGGTATGCAGCGGCCGCATCCTCCCGATGCTCCGGAACAATCGCTGCTTCCCCCTCGAAAGCTGCACGCTCCCGTCGGTACGGCGCTAACAGTTCCTGCTCCAGCTGCTCAAAGGCACGTCTTCGCAGTTCGTTTAATTCCTGCACCGGCACAAAGGGATTTCCGGCCAGCTCCACCTGCAGGTCTTCAAACCGAAACGGTGTATTTCCCGTTTTTTTCACAGAACGGGCAATCCGCTCTTCGGAAGCAGGCTGATTCATGGCCGGCTGCACCGGATTGCCCGATACGGTTACCGTCCGGACTTCTGCCTCTTCTCCGTTCCCTGTCAGTCTGTCCGTACAGCTCAACGTAAGACTGAGCGGCTCTCCTTCCCGTACTGTACAGACACCGGAAACCGGTTCCTGAAGCTTCGCTTCCACAAAGGTCTGATCCAGATACTGGTACAGCGGCCTATTCTCCTCCCGGAAAGCCGGTTTTTCCTTCAGGACTACCATATCCCTGCCGTTGTGCCGACGGTAATAGCCCTCCGTCTGTCCGCCGCGGTCAAAAAGATCCAGAAGCAGCTTCCGATCCTCCGGCTCCACAAAATAGCCCTTCCGGCCCGATGCCAGATAACGATCCACATATTTCCGGTAAATACTCACCACACCGGCTGTATAGCGGGGGCTTTTCATCCGTCCTTCGATCTTTAAAGAATACACCCCGGCCTCCAGAATATCCGGCAGAATATCCAGCGTGCATAAATCCTTCAGGCTGAGCACATACCGCTCATCCCTTTTATTTAACGTTTTCTGATCCCGTTTTACTTCAAAAGGAAGGCGGCAGGTCTGGGCACAGCGTCCCCGGTTGCCGCTTCGGCCTCCGATAAGGCTGCTGAAGAGGCACTGTCCCGAATAGCAGTAACAGAGCGCCCCGTGTACAAAGCTCTCAATCTCTGCTCCTGTCTCATCATAGATCTGCCTTATCTCCTCTAAAGACAGTTCTCTGGCCGTCACAATCCGTGATGCCCCCATCTCGGAAATCAGCCTTGCCCCCAGAGGTCCTGTCACAGTCATCTGGGTGCTGGCATGAATGGGAAGCTCCGGGAAGCGATCCCGAAGGAACGAAAACACTCCCATGTCCTGTACAATGGCAGCGTCCAGGCCTCTCCGGTAATAGGGCTCCAGATAATCATAAAGCTCCTCCAGTTCCCCCTCTTTTACCAGCGTATTGACGGTCAGATAAAGCCGGCAGCCATGCAGATGTACATAGTCAATGGCCTCCAGCATCTGATCCTTGCCCGGATTATCCGCATAGGCCCTGGCGCCGAACCGGCTGCCGCCGATATAGACTGCATCCGCTCCGGCTGCCACAGCCGCTTTCATACTTTCAAAGGAACCGGCCGGAGCCAGAATTTCCACTTTTTTTCTCATCATTTTTTCGCCTTGTTTTTCTCCAGTTCTGCCGTCGCAGCAGCCAGTTCGGTCCGCAGCGACTCGAGCTTCATCTGGGTGCTGACCAGCTCATGCTTCAGCCGGTATGTCTCCTTTTCCAGATCCTCCTTCTGGTCAGCCAGAAGGGCAGCCTGCTCTTTCTCCTTAAAATAATCATCCGCCAGATTCAGGCAGAGCATCACATGCTGATAATCCTCATCCTGCTTTAAAAATCCGTCCTGCCTGCGCAGAACCGTCAGTTTCTCATTCAAATAGCTGGCCACCTGCTGGAGATAGCTCTCCTCCTCCAGGCCGCCCAATGTATAAATTTTTCCGCCAATCAGAACATCTGTATAATTCTTGGAGCTCATCTTTTCCATCTTCTCTCTTTATTTAAAATGTATTTCAGTCAAACTTCTATTCTCCGGGCTTCCCGTCCATCCCCAGATGGCGGTAGGCCGCCTCTGTAGCCACTCTTCCCCTCGGTGTCCGGTTCAAAAATCCGTTCATCAGAAGATATGGCTCGTAGACATCCTCCAGCGTTCCCGCATCCTCACCCAGAGCCGCCGCCAGAGTATCCAGGCCCACCGGTCCTCCGGAAAACTTCTCAATCATCGTGGTCAGAATCGCCCGGTCATTGTGATCCAGCCCCAGCTTATCCACATCGAGGATGTCCAGGGCGAAATCAGCCACTTCCCCGGTAATCACACCGTCGTACTTTACCTGCGCAAAATCCCGCACCCGTTTCAAAAGGCGGTTGGCAAGACGCGGCGTCCCTCTGGAACGTCTGGCAATCTCATAGGCTCCCTCTTCTTCAATCTCCACCTGCATCACGCGGGCCGAACGAAGTACAATGGTTTTTAACTCGTCCGGCGTATAGAAATCCATCTTCTGTACAATCCCAAAGCGATCCCGCAGCGGCGCCGTCAAAAGCCCTGCTCTTGTGGTCGCGCCCACCAGCGTGAATTTCGGAAGCTCCAGACGGATAGAACGGGCGCTGGAGTCTTTTCCCAGCATAATATCAATGGCAAAATCCTCCATCGCCGGATAAAGCACCTCTTCCACCTGCCGGTTCAAACGGTGGATCTCATCCACAAACAAAACATCCCCCTCCTGAAGACCGTTTAAAATCGCTGCGATCTCCCCGGGCTTTTCAATGGCCGGACCGGAGGTTACCTTCATCTTTACGCCCATCTCATTGGCAATAATACCGCACAATGTTGTCTTGCCGAGGCCGGGAGGCCCATAGAACAGGACATGGTCCAGTGCCTCTCCCCTCGATTTGGCCGCATCAATGAAGATCTTAAGGACAGAACGGATCTTTTCCTGTCCGATATATTCATCCAGATACTGAGGCCGCAGACTGGTTTCAATCCGCTTATCTTCCTCTGTAATCTCTGTTGTTATGATTCTCCTGCTCATATCACTCGTTTCCTACTCTATTACAAAAAGGCCAGGTACTTAAGCGATGCCTTCAGCACAGCCTCTGCATCCATCTCCTCTGTCACAGCAGCACTCTTTACGGCCTTCACAGCCTCCAGATTTGTATAGCCCAGGGCCACCAGAGCTTCCACAGCCTCCCTGGCTGCCTCTCCGGAGACGGAAGGCTGGGCCGGCTTCTCCCCGGCAGCCTCCGGTGACGGGGTTAAGACCTCCTCAACCTTCACCTTGTCCTTCAAATCCAGAATCATCCGCTGGGCCGTCTTGGCTCCGATGCCGGGCGCTTTGGAAATAGCCTTGGCATCTCCGGTTAAAATAGCCAGCCGCAGATCGTCCGGACGCAGAGCAGAGAGAATCCCCAAAGCTCCCTTCGGACCAATCCCGTTTACACCGATTAACTGTTTAAACATCTCCAGATCCTGGCGGCTTAAAAAGCCGTAAAGGCTCAAATCATCCTCCCGGACCTGAAGATAGGTATGAATCCGCACCTCTTCCCCCAGCGGCGGCAGAAGCTCCAGCACGGAAAGCGGTACATGGATCCCGAATCCTACATTTCCGGCCTCCACCACAATGGTATCCTTTCCTTTCTCTGCCAGAATGCCTCTCACATATGATATCACGGTGCTACCTCTCTTCATCCATTCTAAGTTTCCTGACTGCAGGTATAATATCTGGCGACATTATATCATAGCGGGAAAGCCAATGCAAGAAATATCGAACAAATATTCTTTTTCACTCTTTACAACCGACTTTTTTCCTTATATAATTAGGGTCATCCAATTACCAGATTTTTTAGAAGGAGCTTTCCCTGCCAATGATAACCATACAGAAAGAAATCCCCCTGTCTCCTGCCTATCCCTTAGAGCGGATCGGACAGAAGGAGGAGCTTTTATTTTTTGATATCGAAACCACCGGCTTTTCCGGCGATTCCTCACAGCTCTACCTCATCGGCTGCGTATTTTTTGAAAACGGTGCCTGGCAGCTGATTCAATGGTTTGCCGACACGGCCGATACGGAGCCTGAGCTGCTCCATGCCTTTTTTGGCTTTTTAAAACGATTCCGCATCCTCATTCATTTCAACGGGGACGGCTTTGACATTCCTTTTCTGTTAAAACGATGTCGTGCCTTGGGACTTGATTACAGCTTTGACGGCATTGCAAGCCTCGATATTTATCGGAAGATCAAGCCTTACAAAAAGCTTCTTGGGCTTGAGAGCTTAAAGCAGAAAAGCATTGAACACTTCCTGAACATTCGAAGAGAGGATCAGTACACCGGCGGACAGCTCATAGAGGTATATTCCGACTATCTCGTCTCCCATGATAATTTCCTCTACCGTCTTCTCATGCTTCACAATGAGGATGATTTAAAGGGCATGCCGGCTATTCTGCCGATTTTAAACTATCCGGATTTCCTTGAAGGATCCTTTTCTCTTGCGAAGCAGGCGATCCGCAGCATACCGGATTTCAGAGGCCGTATGGAATCAGAAGCGGTGCTTACCTATGAAAGCGCCGTCACACTCCCGGTTCCTTTTGAAACCTTATGCGACCCCTTCCGTCTGGAATTTACCGATACCCGCATAACAGTTACCGTTCCTTTATTGGAAGGGGAGCTGAAGCACTTTTATGAGGATTACCAGAACTACTACTATCTCATCTATGAGGATCAGGCGATTCATAAAAGTGTCGGGCAGTATGTAGAAAAAGAGGCCCGCAGAAAGGCTACGGCAAAGACGTGCTATACCCGCGCCTCGGGCCTGTTTCTTCCTCAGCCGGGCTGTGTCTGGAGCACATGCCTGAAGGCCGATTATAAGGATAAGCTCACCTTTGTTCCCTACTGTGAGGATCTCTTTTCCAACGCAGAGGATGCCGAGCGTTATCTCCTTTTCCTGTTAGAAAAAGCCGGGGCCAGACGGTGAATCCGCTGCGCCCTCCGGTGCTCTTTCTGTCTTTTCTCCCGCCTCAGCAAATGCCGGATATAAGCAAAGGTCCTCGCCTCCCCTTCTTCCTTCAGCATCAGAAGCAGTCGCTCCAGCTGTCTCTTCGTCTTCGGATGCATGACCACAATATCCTTTGCGCGTTCATAGTATTCCCATGCAGAGGCATCCGTATAATCCGCTCCCTTATATACCTTGGAGGCGGCGATCCGATCCATAACCATCTCAATCAGGAAGCGAAGCGGCATCTCATTCCCGACCAGACGGCCGGAACGGTCCGGAGCAAAATCGATCCAGTATTCAAAATGATGCTTATTGCGCCCTTTGTGATGGAGCCATGCAGCGGAGAAACCTTTTTCTTCTTTTTCTGCCGCATTAGGGCTTCTGGTTCCCTGGTAATACCGCACCCCGGTACTGAATTCCTCCCAGGAATATTTCGACAAATCATGAAGCAGACCCTGACGGTATAATCCGACCCGGAAGCAGTTCTCAAGCACCAGAATCTTATGTTTTGTAATGGTCCGGAAATGACGGACCGCATTGAGCAGACTCATAATTTCCCATCCTTTTCATTTTTTCCCTATTGTAACTCAATCCGGGCTTTTTAGCAACCGCATTCACAGCTGTGAAAAAACCGCAGGAAAAGATGTCTGAATTCCCAGAAATTTCACTGAAAAACGTTTGACAGCTCATCCAAACTATGGTATTCTGAGAACAGACCAGCAAAGGTTCTGGTCAAAACACTTTTTTTAATTTTTTTGGAGGTATCATAATGAACAGAGGTACAGTTAAGTGGTTTAACAACCAGAAGGGCTACGGATTCATCAGTGACGAGCAGGGCAATGACGTATTCGTTCACTACTCCGGCCTGAACATGGAAGGTTTCAAATCTCTTGAAGAAGGTGCTCAGGTAGAGTTTGAAGTTGTTAATGGTGCAAAAGGACCTCAGGCAACAAACGTAACAAAGCTTTAATCATCAACTTTCCAGTGTACCTGTTTCCATAATATGTTTTATATATTTTGTGAATAAGCTATATTGAACTGTAAAATGATTACAACGAAGAGCCACCCGTTCGGATGGCTCTTTTTGTATGATATGAGACAGGAAAAATTCCTTATAATTACTGCAAAAGCACACAGCCGAGGAGGCCGCATTCCTACCGTATCGCCTTCTCATAAAGTTCTTTCAATTCTTCTACCGTAAATTCATAATTCTGATTGCAGAAATGGCAGTTGACCTCAATGCTTTTTCCTTCTTCGATCATGTCATTCAGTTCTTTTTTTCCGATACTGATGAGCGCCTTTTCCACTCTTTTCTTATCACAGTTACAGTAAAACTGAAGCGGCAGCTTATCTAAAAACTCCAGGCCGTATTCTCCCAGGATCTCCTCCAGGATCATCTCCGGTGTCTGATTGGCATCCAGCATGGAGGTCACTGACTGGATCCCGCCCAGCTTCTTTTCCAGACTGTCAATCATCTCATCCGAAGCACCCGGAAGCAGCTGGATGATAAATCCGCCGGCCTGACGCACTGTATTGTCCTTATTCATCAGAACGCCCAGAGCCACAGAAGAGGGAGTCTGCTCTGAGGTGGCATAATAATAGGTAAGATCCTCTGCAATCTCTCCGCTCACCAGAATGGTCTGCCCCACATAAGGCTCTTTTAATCCGATATCCTTGATGACGCTTAACACGCCGACTCCCAGGGCTCCTCCTACATCCAGCTTGCCCTTGGCATTGGGCGGCAGCATCACAGACGGATTGAAAGCATAGCCCTTAACTCTGCCCTCACTGTCTGCTGTCACGGTCAGGCCCTCGATGGGACCGTCCCCCTCGATGCGGATGGTCAGAAGATCATCCTTTCCCTTCATCATGGATCCCATCATCGCTCCGGCTGTCAGAAGACGGCCCAAAGCAGCAGTTGCCACCGGACTGGTATTATGCGCTGCCCTTGCATATTCCACCATGCCTCTGGTCGTGGCAGCAAAGGCCCGGATCTGACCGTCTCCAGCCGTGGCACGAATCATATAATCTCTATCTGTTATCATCGTCTCTCCTATCCTTTCTGTACACATTTTCCCGACTCCCTGGCCAGGAAATATACCCGTTCACTGTACTCTTTCGGTGCATGTTTCGTAAATGCATCATAAACAGCCACAAATTCAAGGCCCGCCTCCCGGAGCGCCTGCTTTATCTCTTCCAGGGAATAAGCCCGCTGGAAATGGGTCTCCTGATATTTCCGGTAGAGATCTCCCTCTTCCTGAATGAACAGGGTCAAATCATACTCATTGATCCGCTCTTCCTCATCATAATCATTTTCCCAGATAAAGCTCCCTTCCTCCCTCGCTTCCGCGATGGTGGAGCTGCCGAGAAGAGTCCGGTATTTATATTCTGTATTTAAATCAAAAATAAACAGTCCGCCGGGATCTAGATAATTATTCACCAGCTTAAATACTGTAACCAGATCCTCATACTCCAGAATATAATTCATGGAGTCGCAGATACTGACCACAGCCTGTACCGTGCCATAGAGCTCAAATTCCCGCATATCTTGCAGAAGATACAGGATATTCTGACCGGATTCCGCCCGTTTTTCCATGGCTATCTGCAGCATATCCTCTGACAGGTCCACGCCGATCATATCATAGCCGCGCTTTGCCAGAAGCTCGGTTAAATTGCCTGTGCCGCATCCCAGATCCAGCACGATTCCGTCCCGGATTCCATCCTCCTCCAGAAGAGAAGTCACATATTCACACCATTCCTCATAAGGAATATTGTCCATGAACATATCATAAACAGCTGCAAAACTGGTATATGCATCCATGCTTTATCCATTCCTTTCTTCTGCTGCATTACTGCCGCACTGTGTAAAAAGCATCCTCATCATAACAATTTTTATTGGAAAAAGCAACCTGTTCTTGATTATTTCCATGTCCTTGCGGTATACTGTAATTTGCATCTATTGTTCGATTGACGAAAATGATTCCGGCGGGGGCTTTTCCGAAATGCCTTTGCCGCTGCCATAAATATACATGAAAAATAGCTTTATAATAAAAAAAATCCGCAGGGTTTACTACAGACAGCTTCTGTTTTCCGCTCTGCTTTTTGCAGTATCCCTGGCCTTTCTGTCCCGGTTTCCCGGTGAAAATTATTTTTTTCCAAGACCCGTAAACAGCAAAAGCCATTACGAAAATTTCTATAACCGGGAGCTTCCCTATGTATCTGTCCACGTTCCCGGGCTTTCCTATACCGGCTGCCGCCAAACGGTAAACGGCCTGACCGGCGGATATTATTACTACACGCTTTATGATGGATTCTGTCAGTTTTACCTTCTGGAGAACCCGGCCGCGTCCCTGGTGCATCCCACACTGCAGGAAAGAGAGCTTAAGGGCCGGCTGATCCGCCTCTCCGAAGCGGAATATAATGCGCTTCTGGAATATATGGCAGACGGACTGGGCTGGACCGTTTCTGCTTTGCAGAAAATGACGGCACCCTATGCCATTTCGGATCTGGCTTCTCCCTTTTATCTGGATCTTTTGTTCCATCTGCTGGCGGCCGGAAGCGCTGCTCTGGCGCTTTCCGATTTTCTGTGCTGCCTTTTTTACCTTACAGCCTGGCACCGTTGTCCGGCCTTTCGCTTTTTGGGCAAACCCGAAGACGCAAAGCGCCACTTACAGAAAGCGGATTGGGAAGCTGCCCATGACATTGCGGCAGCATCTCCTCCTCTTTTCATTACACCCGGATATGTGATGGCTCTGGATACGGAACGGCCCTTCCTCCTTCCGCTTTCTGCTGTCCTCACCATGGAACGCCTCCCTGAGCGGTTCCGGATTCCGGGCAGAGGAAGGCGCTTCCGGGTCCGCATTACAGCCGTGAACGGCTGCTCCTGTACCCTCTCCTTCCGGACGGAGGCTCAGAGGGAGCTTCTTTTCCGTCTGTTTCAGACTCTTTAAGCTTTTTAATTCCTGCCTGGAAATCCTCAACTGCACGGGAGCTTCGGCAGGAATTTTTCTGCATTACAGAAAAACCATTTTCCCTTCTGTGTCATATAGTAAAACTATAGGTTGAACGATTACAGGAGGAGCTTATGCCAGAAGCTATCGTTGCACTAACACCGCTTCACTATCTTTATCTTCTCGGTGTTGCGGTTATCTTAACCGTCATGATCTTAAGACGCGATACGCCGGCTGTCTGTGTCGCCTTTCTCTTTGTACTGGGTCTGGCCGGACTGGGTTCCGTCTCCGGAGCCATCTCGGCAGTCTTTACTTCTATCCTTTATGCCGCAAAAGAATTTATGGAAATCATCGCCACCATCGCTCTGGTGACGGCTCTTTCCAAATGTCTAATGGAATTGGGAAGTGACTCTCTTCTCATGACGCCCTTGAAGCATGTGATGAAGACTCCCGCCGTTACCTGGTGGATTCTGGGCTTTACTATGCTTCTTTTTTCCTTTTTCTTATGGCCCTCCCCTTCCGTTGCCCTGGTGGGCGCCATCATGCTTCCTATCGCGGTCTGCACCGGTCTCACTCCGCTTGCGGCAGCTATGGCCATCAATTTATTCGGACACGGAATTGCCTTGAGCTGTGATTTCATTATCCAGGGCGCCCCGGCCATCTCAGCCAGTTCTGCCGGCATCACAGCCTCCCAGCTGATAAGCGAAGGGCTTCCTGTCTTTCTCGTTATGGCTGCTGTTACGGTTCTCACTGCCTTTTTCTTAAACCGCAATGCCCTGCTGTCAAAAGAATACCTGGCCTCAAAGAGCCGTTCCGAAACGCCGGCCGGTCATACACCTGCCTCCGGTTCGGAGCCGGCCGTTTCTTCTGCCACCGAAGTCCTGCCCTCCCATACGGCATCCAAAGCGGCTTTTATTATGGCGGTTCTGACTCCCATTGCCTTTTTATTTGATATTGTCTTCCTGACCTTTTTCCATGTAAGCGGCGGGGAGGCCACCAGCCTCGTATCAGGAACCGCTGTCCTATTAATGTGTATCGGTGCGGTACTGGGCTTTCGCGGCCAATTTCCGGAAAAGGTGACCGGCTATGTGACAGAAGGTTTTCTATTTGCCATCCGTATCTTTGCTCCGGTCATCCTGATCGGCGCCTTTTTCTTTCTGGGCGGAGCCGGCATTGAGTCCATCATGGGAATCACACTCCCCTCCGGCGGCATTATGAATGACTGGGCATTATGGATGGCGGACCATGCCCCGTTAAACCGCTATATTGCAGCTTTCATTGAAATGGCGGTAGGTGCCCTGACGGGTCTGGACGGTTCCGGCTTTTCCGGTCTTCCATTGACCGGAGCCCTGGCTCAGACCTTCGGCCTTTCCGTAGGCGCCTCTGTTCCGGTATTGGCAGCTCTGGGACAGATCACAGCCGTCTATGTAGGCGGCGGAACCATCGTCCCCTGGGGATTGATTCCGGTTGCAGCCATCTGCGATGTAAGCCCCATCGAGCTGGCTGCCAAAAATCTGGTACCGGTTCTGGCCGGCTTTGCTGCTGCCTTTATGACAGCGTGCTTTCTTTTATAAAAAAGAATCCTGCTTTGCAGGATTTTCCGCCTGCGGCGGGTCGCTTAAGCGACATATTTCTCTGCCGCCGCAGTGCGATCCACGCGGAGCGTTTTTAATGCAATAGGACGCACTTTCCTATTGCATTAAAAAATAAATCTATTTCACAGGAAAGGAGCTATCTATGTCTGCTATTGCGGGATTTTTTGACCCAACCAAGGATTATCTGGCTTCAGAGCCTCTTTACCGACATCGTCTAAAAGAAATGGAAGGCGCTCTTCTCCACCGCGGACCCAATGGCTGCGGGGAGCTGCTGCTTCCGGCATGCGGTCTCTGCCGCAGCGCACTTTCCCTTTTAAAAAACGGAAGAAACCGACCGATTCTTTTGAGTGAGGTACGAAACGGCTCCCATTTTGCAGTGCTTTCTGATGCCGATCTTTATAATCGAAAGGAGCTTGCCGAACGTTTTTCTCTGAAGGAACATCTGGGACTTTCCGAAGCAGAGGCGTCTGATGACGATCTGATTCTGGCAGGCTATCTCTCTATGGGACCTGACTTCGTCCGGGAAATCAATGGGGTTTTCGCAGCTGCCATTTATGATGAATCGAAAAGGACTCTGTTTCTCTTTCGGGATCGCTTCGGCGTCAAACCGCTGTTTTATGCAAGACAGGGGGATACGCTCCTCTTTTCATCGGAAATGAAAGGGATTTTCACCTGGCCCGATTTTGAACCGCGCCTAAGCCGCCGGGGACTCAATGAAGTATTCAGCTTAGGTCCGGCCAGAAGCAGCGGCTGCGGCGTATACGAAGATGTAAAAGAAGTGAGGCCGTCCCATTTTCTCCTGGCCGCTCCGGACGACATGCGTGAGATCCGCTACTGGGAGCTGGAATGCCGGGAGCATACCGATGACTATAAAACTACCGTATCCCATGTCTCAGAGCTCATCCGGGATGCGGTCCTCCGGCAGATGCAGGCAGATGTCCCGCTTTGCTCTTTCCTCTCGGGCGGGGTGGATTCCAGCCTTGTCACCGCCATCTGTGCGAAGGAGCTTAAAAAACAGGGAGAGAGACTGACCACTTATTCCTTTGATTTTCAGGACAATGACAAAAATTTCCGGGCCAATGCCTTCCAGCCCTCTCTGGATGCCCCCTATGTAAAGCAGATGGTGGAATATTTAGGTTCCGATCACCATGTACTCACCTGTACCACCGGCGAACAGGCCGATGCCCTCTTCCTGTCCGTCCGGGCCCATGATCTTCCCTGCATGGCCGATGTGGATTCCTCACTTCTCTGCTTCTGCTCGAAGGTCAGCATCCGCCACCGGGCCGCTCTGACCGGTGAGTGCGCCGATGAAATCTTCGGCGGCTATCCGTGGTTTCACAAGCCGCAGTATCTTCATGCCGGCACCTTCCCCTGGACCATGGATCTGGAAGCACGCAAGGTGCTGCTTTCCGATGACTTTGTAAAGGATCTGGGGATGGATGATTATGTTGCCGCTGCCTATGAAGCCTCCATTTCCGAAACCCCGCTTTCCGGAGAAGAATCCCCTCTTGAAAGGGAACGGCGGGTCCTTGCGTGGCTGAATCTTCGTTGGTTTATGCAGACTCTTTTAAACCGCATGGACCGGGACGGTGCCGCATCCGGCCTGGCTGCCAGGGTTCCCTATGCGGATCACCGCATCGTGGAATATCTCTGGAATATTCCCTGGGAGATGAAAGCCAGGGGCGGCGTGGTAAAGGGACTGCTGCGCGATGCAGGAGCAGGGCTTCTGCCTGATGAGGTGCTTTTCAGACGGAAATCGCCGTATCCCAAGACGTATGATACCGGCTATGAAGCGCTTCTGGTGAAGCGGATGCGGGAAATGATGGAAAATCCGGCTTCTCCGATCCTTCCCTTCCTGGATCGGAAAAAGACGGAACGTTTCCTTGCCAGCCCTTCTGACTACGGAAAGCCCTGGTACGGTCAGCTGATGGCAGCGCCGCAGATGCTGGCCTATATGCTGCAGGTAAATGAATGGATGAAGCTGTATCGGGTGAAGCTGGTTTAAAGAGAAATATCCCGCTTCTGCCCCGCCATGGGGCCCAGCCGTTTTATCCCGATTCCCAGTACGGCCACCAGTCCCTCCGTCACCGGGAATGCCAGCCAGACTCCTGTGATTCCCCACAAGGATGACAGGAAAAACGCCATGGGAACGATCAGAAACAGGCCCCGCAGCAAGGAAATAATATGAGCCGGAAGCGCCTCCTCTGTGGAAGTAAAATAGACGGACAGAATAATATTACAGCCTACAAAGGCTGCTGCCGTAAAATACAGCTTAAGGCCTCCGGATGCAATGAGCTGAAGCGATGCATTTCCTTCGCTGTTAAATACCGCTGTAATCGGATCCGCAAAGAAATACACAGCCGCATAGATCGAGGCTGACAAAACCAGCATGGTCCGGATCGCATAGCCTTCGATTCTGCGGATCGCATCCCGGTTCCGGACGCCATAAGCGCTGCTTAAAAGCGGCTGGATTCCCTGCGCGATCCCATTGTAAACAGAAACCATCACCAGCGATAAATTGGCCACCACGCCGTAAGCCGCAATTCCCACGTTGCCTGAAAGACTCAAAATAATCAGGTTGAATACAATAATCACGATTCCGGAGGACAGCTCCGTGATCAGGGACGGAAAGCCCAGAGATAAAATTCCGAATGCCATATTTTTTTCAGGCCTTATCTTTCGAAGGCCAAAACCTTTATCCGGTTTCAGCCAATGGCGCGACAGGATTGTCATGCTGATAACCGGGGCCATGGCGGTGGCCAGGACGGCGCCGAACATTCCCATCCCAAAGGGGAAGATAAAGATATAATCCAGAATCACATTGGAAAAACTTCCGCCCAGCATGGCAAGCATGGAAAGTCTCGGATTTCCGTCATTGCGCACAAAACAAAGCAGAATATTATTCATGAGAAAGGCCGGCGAAAACAAAAGGAGGGTCTTAAGGTAGCTGTGCGTCATAGAAAAAACCGCCTCATCAGCTCCCAGCACGGCTGTGAGCGGTTTTGACAAAAACACTCCCGAAGCGATAAAAAAAGCCGCAAGCATTCCCGCCATCGCTGCGGAATGCGTAAAAGCTTCTCCCGGCTTTTCCTTTTCTCCCAGGCTTTTATAAATAGAAAACTTTGTGGCCCCGCCCATGCCCAGCATCAGGCCGCTTCCGTGAATCAGGCTGTAGACCGGAATGGCAAGATTTAAGGCTGCCAGTCCCTCTGCACCGAGCCCCTTTGAGATAAAAAAGGTATCTGCCAGGATGTAAAAGGAAAGGCCCAGCATTCCCAGAATATTGGCAGATACGTAGCGGGTAAATTCTTTTAAGCAGTTTGTATTTTCCATATCTTTCCTCACAAAAAGGGCAGGGACCAAGCTTTCACATCCGTCGTTTTCCGACAATACAGCACTGAATCCGCCCTTTAAAAAAGACCGCCTCCCGGTGTATTTATCCGGGGGCAGTCCTTTTTCTCGCTTTTTGTTTTTTATCCGTTTTATTATTTATTCTTTCCGCAGCACTTTTTATACTTCTTTCCGCTGCCGCATGGACACGGATCGTTCGGATAAATCTTCTGCTCGTTGCGTACAGTTCCGGAAGCCTTCTGCTCTCTGTAGAGCTCTTTTCTTCTCTCCTCTGTCAGGATGGCATCCCACTGAGGAAGCTCGTACAGCCAGGTAGCCTTTGCCTCTACCATATTGTAATAAAGCTTCTCCGGATCGATCTCGATCTTTACCTGGGTATCCTCTTCCATCGTCTCGATGGGGTTCTCATAGCCCTTTAAGCTCTCATTGATTCCATCCAGGAAACCGGTCATGATGAGAACCTCTGTCTCATATTTCTCAGCCAGCTCTTTTACTGTGCCTTCAATCACTTCTGCCGGATTGGAGAGGATCTTCTCATAGATGCCTTTTTCAATTGCAAAATATCCGGACCAAAGTTCTTCCTTCTTTTTATCATCCAGCCCGTCACCGTATGCCAGGTTACGCCAATTCTCTAATAATGTCATAGGTACTATCCTTCCTTTTTCCATAATTACTTGTCTCACAATGACAGTTCCACTCTAGTATATAACAAGTCTCTGTATTTTGCAAAATGTTTTTACGGTACAGCCCGTTTTTCTGGCCTGTTTCGGCCTGTTTTCTTTTTTGTAAGCCTAACCTACCAGCTTTTCCGAAACGTGCCGATCAAAAAAATGGATAAAAGGCCCCAGTCCCAGGGAACAGATCACCGTTCCAAGCCCCACTAACCCGCCGAACATCAAACAAAGCGCTACGCAGATAACATCCGTAAAAATCCGGCACCAGAAATATTTCACCGGAAGCCGGTCCCGCAGCATCAGAGACAGACTGTCATAGGGAGCAATTCCCACATCCGCAGTCTGATACATGGAGGCTGCCAGGCTGAGTACCAGCAAGGCCGCCGCTGTCACTGCCAGTCTCTGCGGCAGGTTTTCCGGAACAAATCCGGTCCGATTGATCAGGTTTGTAAACACCATACTGATACTGCCCACGCCAAACCAGTTTACCACCGTGCCGAGCCCGATATAATGGCGGCCCCATTTTAACTCTGCCAGAAACCAGATGCAGTTGGCAGCCAGCAGCGTCCGGGCAAAATCCACCCCGATATGATCTCCGATGGCCATCACCATGGCGCTGGAGGGGTCGTTTCCCAGAGCTGACAATTTAAACAGACTGATTCCCAGTCCCAAAATGACGATTCCCACCGCCATTACCATGATTCTCCGATATCCAATCGACACAATATGCTGTATCACTCTCTCCATTTTCAAAAGCCTCACTTCAAATAAATTACCGTTGAAAAATCGTCAAGGCAGTACGGCATACGAACGGTCTGGGCCAGATACTGCAGGATTTCCGTTACGGCCACAAGTTTTCTGGAAATGTAGAGAAGCATCAGGTTTTCAAAGGAATATGTCAGTTTCTCCACACTGATATTGGGCTCATGGCATATAGCACACACCTCTGCTCCTCGTTCCAGATATGTTTCCATCATTGGAATTCCATATTCAGCTCCGATAATTAAAACCTGCTCTTTTTTTCTGTTCTCTGCATTTTTCATAGGAATCCCCTCCACTGTATCATTTCTGTCTGTCCGTTACTTTTCGCTTCTCCCAGCTTTCTTTTCAACATGTTTCATTTTGGCCCTATCATAACGCCTTCTCTGTTTTCTGGATATCATTTATATTGTAAAAATATCAGATTTATTATATAATCAAACTCTGTGAGATAATAAACCGTCCTCTCAGGGCGGCAATAATGGAGCGTTCTATGAAATATGTAAAAAATAAAGATTTAGTTTACCTTGCCTATGTACAGCGCGAAAATCACTTTGTCCACCACACCTATGATGAGGAATCCCATATCTGGGGGCTGGCGCAGCAGGGCGATGAGGCCGCCATTGCTCTGGCCTATCAGAAATTTACCGGTCCGCAGAACGGAACCCTTTCCCAAAATCCCTTCCGCAACCGCCTCTATCTGTTTATTGTGGAAACGGCTCAGGTTGCCCGCGCCTGCATCCACGGAGGAATGCCCTATCAGACAGCTTACGGATTGAGTGATCTGTACGTCCAGAAAGCCGATCTGTGCAGCACCATTCCGCAGCTGGAGGATCTTTTTCTGGAAATGTTATCCGATTATATCCGGCGTATGAAGGCTGTCAAAAAGGAAACCATTTATTCCAAAGCCGTCCGTCAGTGTATGGACTATATTGACTGTCACCTTCATGAGAAGCTGACGGTTCCCACGCTGGCGGAATACGTCCATTTGAATCCCAATTATTTGTCAACGCTTTTCAAGAAGCACGCGGGGACCTCCGTCTCCGCTTATATCCGCAGAAAGAAGCTGGAAACCGCTAAAAATATGCTGCGTTATTCGGATTTTTCTCCTGCTGAAATCAGCAGTATACTGGCCCTCGGCACCCAAAGCCATTTTACAGAGCTTTTAAAAGCAGACTGCGGCCAGACCCCCTGCCAGTACCGGAACCGATATTTTGAGCAGCAGGAGCAGACTTGAGCATGGAGCATTTCTGCCCTTCCCTCTTTGCTGCCAAAGGGATTCCGTCCCCGCCTGCCAAAATTTTTCATGTATACACAGAAACCCTATTGCTTATTTCCGGATATGTATTATAATACTAGATGTAGTTTTTTTAGAATTAATAAATACTAGATAATGGAGGATCGAAATGAATATCATCAAACGAAGCGGTATGGAGGTTGCCTTTAATGCCGTTAAAATACAGGATGCCGTGACAAAAGCCAATGGAACGGTTCAGGAGATGGATCGCCTCTCCGATACACAGATTAAGGATGTGACGGACCATGTCACCGCACTCTGCATGCAGATGAAGCGCAGCCCCAACGTGGAGGAGATTCAGGATCTGGTAGAGGAAGAGATCATGAAGCAGCAAGCCTATAAGGTAGCTGCCAACTATATCACCTACCGCTACAAACGGGAGCTGGTCCGCAAGTCCAACTCCACGGATAAGCAGATCCTTTCCCTGCTGGAATGTAATAACGAAGAGGTCCTCCAGGAAAATTCCAATAAAAATCCGGTGGTCAACAGCGTACAGCGCGATTACATGGCCGGTGAGGTCAGCAAGGATATTACCAAACGTTTCCTGCTGCCCCAGGATATTGTGGAAGCCCACGAAAAGGGCATCATCCACTTCCACGATGCCGACTATTTTGCCCAGCATATGCACAACTGCTGTCTGGTGAACCTGGAAGACATGCTCCAGAACGGTACCATTATCAGCGAAACCATGATCGAAAAGCCCCACAGCTTTTCCACTGCCTGCAATATTGCCACTCAGGCAATCGCCCAGATTGCCAGCTCCCAGTACGGCGGACAGAGTATCACGCTTTCCCATATTGCCCCCTTCGTACAGGTAAGCCGCGAGAAATTCCGCAGTGAGGTACGCCTGGAGCTGGAGGCCCAGAATCTTCCGGCCGATGAAGCTACCATTGCCAATATGGCTGAAATGCGTGTAAAACGGGAAATCAAACAGGGAGTCCAGATGATCCAGTACCAGGTTATCACTCTGATGACCACCAACGGACAGGCCCCCTTTGTTACGGTATTTATGTATTTAAACGAGGTTCCGGAAGGCCAGACCAGAGATGACCTGGCCCTGATTATCGAGGAGATGCTTCGCCAGCGTATTCAGGGTGTGAAGAATGAAGCCGGTGTTTTCATTACGCCTGCTTTCCCGAAGCTCATCTATGTGCTGGAGGAGGACAATGTCCGCGAGGGCAGCAAATATTGGGAGCTGACAAAGCTGGCTGCCCAGTGTACTGCCAAACGCCTGGTTCCGGATTATATTTCCGAGAAAATCATGAAAGAATTAAAGGACGGCAACTGCTACCCCTGCATGGGCTGCCGCTCCTTCCTCACCGTATATCAGGACGAGAACGAGAAGTATAAATTCTACGGCCGTTTCAACCAGGGCGTTGTCACCATCAATCTGGTGGATGTCGCCTGCTCTTCCGGCAAGGATATAGAGAAATTCTGGAAGATTATGGACGAACGCCTGGAGCTCTGCCGGCGCGCTCTGATGTGCCGCCACAACCGGTTAAAGGGCACCCCGTCCGACGTGGCCCCCATCCTATGGCAGAACGGCGCACTGGCCCGCTTAAAGAAGGGCGAAACCATTGACAAGCTCCTTTACGGCGGCTACTCCACCATTTCCTTAGGCTATGCCGGCCTCTGCGAATGTGTCCGCTACATGACCGGAAAATCCCACACCGATCCGGAGGCAACACCGTTTGCTCTTGAGGTTATGAATTATTTGAATGATTCCTGCAGAAAATGGGCCGCAGAATCCAACATTTCCTTCAGCCTTTACGGAACTCCGCTGGAATCTACCACTTACAAATTTGCCAAATGCTTACAGGATCGTTTCGGAATGATTCCGGGCGTAACGGATAAAAATTATATTACCAACAGCTACCATGTTCATGTCATGGAGTCCATCAATGCCTTTGATAAGCTGACCTTTGAGGCCCAGTTCCAGAAGCTGTCTCCCGGCGGTGCCATCAGCTACGTGGAAGTGCCTAACATGCAGAATAATATCGAGGCGGTTTTAGCCGTGATGCAGCATATTTACGATCACATCATGTACGCGGAGCTAAATACCAAGAGCGACTATTGCCAATGCTGCGGCTATGACGGAGAAATCCGAATCATCGAGGATGAGCACAACAAGCTGATCTGGGAATGCCCCAAGTGCGGCAACCGCGATCAGGATAAGATGAACGTGGCCAGACGAACCTGCGGCTATATCGGAACCCAGTTCTGGAATCAGGGACGGACCCAGGAGATCAAGGAGCGGGTGCTGCATCTGTAGGGGAAGGCATATGAAATACGCAAATATCAAATACTATGACATCGCCAACGGCTTAGGCGTCCGCACCAGTCTCTTTGTCTCCGGCTGCACACACCGCTGCAAGGGCTGTTTTAATGAAATCGCCTGGGATTTTGATTACGGCGAAGAATTTACGGACGAAACCATCGAGACTATTTTAAAATCCTGCGAACCGGGCTATATAAGCGGTCTGTCTCTTCTGGGGGGCGAACCCATGGAGCTTTCCAACCAAAGAGGACTGCTGCCGCTTCTCCTGCGTTTCAGGGAGCGGTTTCCGGAAAAGAATATCTGGTGCTATACCGGATATACCTACGAAACCGATCTCCTCGCCGAAGGCGGAAAAGCCAGATGTGAGGTGACGGATGCCTTTTTAGACTGTGTGGATGTTCTGGTCGATGGAGAATTTGACCGGGAGCTCTATGATATCAGTTTAAAATTCCGGGGAAGCAGAAATCAGCGGGTATTGCAGATTCATGAGGACGGGTGTCCGGAACTGTTTGCAGATTAGGGAAAGCGTCCATTCATAGTTTAAATTCGAAATATACAAAAATCAGGCCCGGGACCATATCCAACCGGATGGTCCCGGGCCTGATTTTCGGCGCATTCCTCAATCGGTCCCCTCTTATACAAATTGACAATAACTCCCAGACAATATATGATATAAATAGTAATTTTACCACAAACATCCATAACAAGGAGGAACCTCATGAACAATATCCCCAAAATCAAAGTCGGCATTGTAGCCGTCAGCCGCGACTGTTTCCCGGAGAGTCTGTCTGTTAACCGCCGCAGGGCCCTGGCAGAGGCCTACGCTAAAAAATACGATCCTGAAGACATCTACGAATGTCCCATCTGCATCGTGGAAAGTGAAATCCACATGGTCCAGGCTTTAGAGGATATTAGGAAAGCCGGCTGCAACGCCCTGGCTGTTTATCTTGGGAACTTCGGCCCGGAGATCTCTGAGACCCTGTTAGCCAAGCATTTTGAAGGCCCCAAGATGTTCCTGGCAGCTGCCGAGGAATCCGGTGACCGTCTGGTACAGGATCGCGGCGATGCCTACTGCGGCATGCTCAATGCCAGCTACAATTTAAAGCTTCGTAATGTAAAAGCCTACATCCCGGAATATCCGGTAGGCGATGCAGAGGACTGCGCCGATATGATCCATGAGTTCCTTCCTATTGCCAGAGCAGTGGAGGCTCTGAGTAATCTTAAAATCATCAGCTTCGGCCCCCGCCCCATGAATTTCCTGGCCTGCAACGCTCCCATTAAGCAGCTTTACAATCTGGGTGTGGAAATCGAGGAAAACTCTGAGCTGGATCTGTTTGAGGCCTTCCATAAGCATGACGGAGATGAGCGCATCCCGGCCCTGGCAGAAGAAATGGCTGCTGAGCTGGGTGCCGGAAATAAAAAGCCGGAAATCCTTTCCAAGCTGGCTCAGTATGAGCTGACCTTAAAGGACTGGGTAGAGGCCCACAGAGGCTGCCGCAAATATGTGGCCATCGCCGGAAAATGCTGGCCTGCTTTCCAGACCCAGTTCGGCTTTGTCCCCTGCTATGTCAACGGCCGTCTGGCTTCCCAGGGAATCCCGGTTTCCTGTGAGGTAGATATCTACGGCGCTCTGAGCGAGTTCATCGGAACCGCAGTCAGTCAGGATACGGTGACTCTTCTGGATATTAACAACTCCGTTCCCAAGGATATGTACGAAAGTGATATCAAAGGCAGCTTTGACTATACACTGCAGGATACCTTCATGGGCTTCCACTGCGGCAACACCGCGTCCGGCAAGCTCGCCTTCTGCGAGATGAAATATCAGATGATCATGGCCAGAACCCTTCCGGAGGAGGTAACCCAGGGTACCTTAGAGGGCGACATTATCCCCGGAGAAATCACCTTTTTCCGTCTTCAGAGCACGGCAGACAATATCCTGCGCGCTTATATTGCCCAGGGTGAGGTGCTTCCGGTGGCTACCCGTTCCTTCGGCTCCATCGGTATCTTCGCCATCCCGGAGATGGGCCGCTTCTACCGCCATGTGCTGATCGAGAAAAATTATCCGCATCACGGCGCTGTTGCCTTCGGTCACTGGGGCAAGGCTCTGTTTGAGGTATTCAAATACATCGGCGTCCCGGCGGAAGAAATCGGCTATAATCAACCAAAGGGGGTTCGTTACCCCACGGAAAACCCCTGGAGGTAGGCTATGTATTATATCGGGATTGATCTGGGTACCTCTGCAGTCAAGCTTCTCCTGATGGAGGAATCCGGAACCATAGAAAAGATTGTATCAAAGGAATATCCGCTCTCCTTTCCCAACCCCGGCTGGGCCGAGCAAGATCCGGAAGATTGGTTTGAAAAGACCATGGCAGGCCTCAAAGAACTGACTGCAGATGTGGATAAATCCCAGGTGGCAGGCATCGGCTTCGGCGGCCAGATGCACGGCCTTGTAATGCTGGCAGCGGATGACTCTGTCATCCGCCCTGCCATTCTGTGGAATGACGGGCGCACCGCCGTGGAAACCGCATGGCTCAACCGGGAATTCGGAACCGAAAAGCTGGCCCGTCTTACGGCAAATATTGCCTTTGCCGGCTTTACTGCGCCCAAAATCCTCTGGGTTCAAAAGCATGAACCGGATCATTTCAAATGCGCGGCAAAGATTATGCTTCCCAAGGATTATCTGGTTTACCGCCTGTCCGGTGCATTCTCCACAGACTATTCCGATGCCTCGGGAATGCTTCTTTTAGATGTGAAAAACCGCTGCTGGTCAGAAGAAATGCTCGCTCTGTGCGGCCTGAAAAAAGAGCAGCTCCCGCAGCTTTTTGAGAGCTGGCAGCCGGTGGGAACCTTAAAGCCGGAAATCGCCGAAAGCTTAGGGCTGCCGAAAGGCGTCCGCGTCACAGCCGGCGCCGGAGATAATGCCGCTGCCGCCGTTGGAACAGGCACCGTCGGAGAGGGCCAATGCAACCTCTCTCTGGGAACCTCGGGAACGGTCTTTATCTCCAGCCGCCGGTTCCGAATGGACAGCCATAATGTCCTCCATGCCTTTGCACATGCTGACGGCTTCTATCACCTGATGGGCTGCATGCTCAGCGCTGCCTCCTGCAATAAATGGTGGTCCGAGGAGATCCTATGCACCGCAGATTATGAGGCAGAACAAAAGGCTATCCAAAACCTGGGGGGAAATCCTGTCATTTATCTTCCTTATTTGATGGGGGAACGCTCTCCCCACAACAATCCGGCCGCCAGAGCCATGTTTTTCGGCATGTCTATGGACACCACCCGCTCCCAAATGACCCAGGCTGTTCTGGAAGGAGTTGCCTTCGGACTCCGTGATTCCCTGGAAGTGGCAAGAAGCCTCGGCATCCCCCTTACCCGCACAAAGGTCTGCGGGGGCGGAGCCAAGAGCCCTCTCTGGAAACAGATTCTCGCCAATGTCCTGAATCTCACGGTGGAAGTACCGGCCGTGGAGGAAGGCCCGGCCATGGGAGGCGCCATGCTGGCTGCCGTAGGCTGCGGCTCCTACCCGGATGTGGAAACCATTGCAAAGGCCTTTTCCAAAGTAAAGGAGACCGTGGAGCCGGATCCGGTACTGGCAGCAAAATATGAAGAAAAATATCAAAAATTCCGAGCGCTTTACCGGGCAGTAGAACCATTGTTCTGATTTCGCAAAAAATCCGGCCAGCCCGCACGCCTGCGGACTGACCGGATAAAAAGGGGAGGATAAGTATTCAAAAATTTCTCTTTTGTGATACTAACAGTATAACCCCTTTTAGGGACCTTATACACGCTCTCCCAAATTTTTTTATTTTTTCTTTTTTTACTCTCCCATCTCCTTCACAGAGATTCCGTCATAGAAGAAGGTCAGAATATCCCGGTAGCTCTTTCCCTCCTTTGCCATCTCCTGGGCGCCGTTCTGGCTCATTCCGACACCGTGGCCGTAGCCGCCGCCCCAGATGGTAAAGGTCCTGACGCCGGTTTCTTCGTCCCGGGCGGTCTCATCCACCGCAATAAATGCGCTTGGAAGAGATGTCCAGTCGGTTATGGTGTTTCCGTCATTCTTTGTATATACAAGGGAAGAAGAACCCAGCGTGCTTCGTATCTGACTCTGGCCTTTTAAGACCTTTTCTCCCTCGCTTCCGACCACCTTTACGGTCTTTGCAATGCCTCCGGTTCCCCGCTCCGTGACAAAAATTCCCTGAATGGTGCCGATATCGGTAATGGTCTCCGCCAGCTTCTGATTCGTCACCGTTGTCTTCCAGCGGTACATAGGGAAGGAGCAGTCATAGTTCGGCATTCCCTGTCCCCTGATGAAGGAAGCGAAGTTTTCCTCTGTGCTGATATCATCCAGCTCTCCCGATTCTGTCAGAGCAATTCCCTTTAAGTAAGGCACATCCTCTATGGATGCCCCCCAAATAGTCCCGTCTGTAGAATAGCCGCAGGAGGTGGAAAAATAATACGTTTCTGCCGGGGTTTCCCCGTAAAATACCATTTCTCCGTCCGTCTCCTTGATGGCCAGCTCGGCCCGCTCACTGGTCTCTGTGTTATTGTAAACCTGATAATTGGTGCTGTCATCCACATGGGCGCCATACTGGCTGTAAAAGTTTGCCTGAATCTGCCGGTAAGCATAGGTGCGGGCGCAGACAGCCTGAGCCTTCAAAGCTTCCAGTTCATAGGAAGCCGGCATTTCGCTCGGCACCACTCTGGTTAAATAATCCTCTACGTCCACCTCATTCAGCAAAAGCAGTCCTCCTGCTTCCAGGCTGACCTCAAAGCTTCCGAAATAGGACGGCGTTCCCTGACGGCGCGTAATACTGGTCACCGCAATTTCCTTCTGATGATCACAGGGTTCAATCTTCATCCGCCCCTGCTTCAGTCTCTCATCATTTTTATTCAGGGTAAGGACTTCCCCCGGCCCCAGTGTTTCTTCCTGTCCATTGCATTCCACCTTCATGCCGCTCTCGGACTGCAGCACAATTTCATCATGAAACACAGTGGAAAAATTGCTGTCCATCACCAATACACGGATATTTTTGGCAGAAAAGCTCTTTACCAGCAGCGCTGCGCAGATTTTTTTGCCGGCTACCACAAATTTTCCCAGATCGTAGCCTACCAGAATATCCTTCTTTTTCTGCTCCTTCACTACGCCGTAGGTCTTGTATACCTTAAAATCCGCATCCAGCTTGAGGCTTCCGTAGCCCTCGATTTCAATGGAATCCTCCCGGACCGCCAGTACCTTTCCTTCGATGGTATCCTTCTTTAAGGTGAGCTTCTTTACCTTTCCTTTCTTTAACACCACATCCGCCAGCGATGCTCCCGATTCCTCCAGCTCCTCTGAAAGATCAAATTCCCGTACAATGGTTCCAATATAGAGCTGCATCCGGGCCTTTTCTGCCGGTACCAGCCAGACGTTTTTATAAACCACCTGATCCGATACCACGCCTGATAAGTGAATGATCTCGTTTCCCCGGCGGATTACCTTTATCTCATGATCGATACAGGCATCCAGGGATACACCCTCGAAATCCAGGATTCCCAGGCTTGTATAAGCCGTCCAGGGTGCGGCCTCACTGACATTCTCCGGAGTCCCGTAAAGCAGGAGATTCTCTTCCTTAACCGCTCCCTCCTGATCTGCTTCCTTTAAAAGAGCGGCATAAAACAGCCACCACTCCTCTTTCGGCATGGGCTTTTCATATTTCTTCTTAGAAATATTCAGCGCACCGGAAAGGCCCGGCTTTATCTGTTCTGCCGCATAGGCAGCCTCCCCGTAGGTCAGGGCATCCTCGGCAAAGTCCTCATCCGCCGTTCTCTCGCCCTCAAAGTAACCGCCCTCCAGCAGATAATCTATGTATTTCGTATACCAAAGCTCCTGCTCTTTGGATGTAAAATGGGATCCATGCTCCCTCTGGGATGCCAGGCACTCCTCCCGATCGGTTAAAGCCAGCGCCATGGCTTTTGATGCCATGGCGCGAGAAATATAGTGCTCGGAAATATCCAGTTTTACAATCACGATGATAAGCAGAATCACGACTGCCGGAACCAGAAGCGCTCGATACGGTATACCCATCCGGGCATACCGTATTTTATGCCCTTCGGGCCGACGGGCTCCGTCAAGCTTCGCCCGATAAGGTATACCCATTCGGGCATACCGTATTTTATGCCCTTCGGGCCGACGGGCTCCGTCAAGCTTCGCCCGATAAGGTATATTTCCCGGCGCTGCAGTCCTCCGGGAGCACACTTTTCTTCTTGAACGATAGGTTCTTTCTATCTCCATCTTATCCCTCCAGGCTGCCAAAACCTCTTTTATTTAATAAATTTTCCATCCTTTTCGTCAATGTGATTCAAATCCTTATAGTCCTCTGTCACCATAGACAGCTTCTTACGGTTTAAGGAATGGTGCACCGCCCTCGCAATCAGATCGTAGATGACCGCGAAAAACGGCACGGCAATAATCATGCCCACAAATCCAAACAATCCGCCGAACAGCAGAATCGAAAACAGCACCCAGAAGCTGGAAAGGCCGGTGGAATTTCCCAGAATCTTCGGTCCCAAAATATTTCCGTCAAACTGCTGCAGCAGAAGAATCCACAGCAGGAAATAGAGGCATTTCATCGGGCTAACCAGAAGCACCAGAAATCCGGACGGCACCGCACCGAAGAACGGTCCGAAGAACGGAATGACATTGGTCACACCCACAATCACACTGATCAGCAGCGGGAACGGCATGTTCATCAGAGAAACACCGACGAAGCAGATAATTCCGATAATCAGGGAATCCACCAGCTTACCGATGATAAAACCGCCGAACATCTGATTCACCAGACGCATCTCCTCGATCATGCAATTGGCCCAGCGGATGCTTAAGCAGCTGTATACAATCTTCTTGGACTGAGCAATCAGCACATCTTTAATATTTAACAGATAGACCATCACAATCAGGCCGATTAGCCAGTTTTTGATAAATTCCAGAAGGCCCAGCACGCTGCTGGATACACCGGTCAAAAACTCGGCCAGACGATCCATATCAATATTGATAAAGGAGTTTTCCACCCAAATCTGGAATTTCTCCACTGCACTCTGCAGATTATTCAGCACAAACATCTCAATGTCCGGGTTGTCTGCCAAAACCTTCTGAATCCAGGCATACAGGTTCTGAAGGTACACAGGGAACGAATCCCTGAGGCCTTTTAAGCTCTCTAACATCTGCGGGATCAGCATCTGAATCAGTCCGGCCACCACCAAAAGAACCACAGCCAGACTCACCACTGTGCCCGCCGCTTTGGAAATCCCGAGCACATGCTTTTCATCCTTCCACACACGCCCCAGGCTTTCCCGTACGCCCTTTACCACACGATTATAGATGGGAGAAGTCAGATAGGCCAGCACTGCTCCGTATATAATCGGCGCCACGATATCGAAAATCCGGTTCAGCATTCCCATTACAGAGTCCCAGTATTCCACACAGTACCAAAACAGGATACAGGTGGCAATGACCGAGACAGCAGTTACTCCCATATAGACATATTTTTTTATATCGTTTTTCTCCATATTACTCTCTTTTCCCCGCAGCTTTTGCTGAAATCTTTTGCGAAGCTTTTGACGCTCCGCCATTTTCACTCGCTTTTCTTCCACCATTCAGTATACAGGATGCCTCTTTTCTTGGCAAGCTATATCCCTGAAAAGATTTCGTGACAGATTTCATGCCCATCCGGGCACACCGCATTTTATGCCCTTCGGGCCGGCGGGCTCCGTCAGGCTTCGCCCGACAAGGTATACCCATCCGGGCACACCGCATTTTATGCCCTTCGGGCCGGCGGGCTCCGTCAGGCTTCGCCCGACAAGGTATACCCATCCGTTAGAACGGGTCCGCAGCGCACAGGCAGAAGAAAAGCAGCGATTGCTCGCTGCTTTTTATCCTTTGTAACCCCAAAATGCCGGTTCTTACAGTATTGACGCCTAGCACTGCTAGGTGGGCAACCTCACTTAAACTTCTGCCTTCCACTCAAAGGAGGCCTGGCATCCGCTTAAAAATATTGGAATCCCGTTGGTCAAAATGTAGGTTCAAAAAAAGTAAGAGTTGTCGAACATTTCAGGAGTTACAAAATCTCTTATTTGATACGGTTATTATACAACAGTTCTGCGCCTTTTTCAAGTTCCAATTGCTTGTTGGATTTCCATTTGTTTCGTTCTTACAGAAACTCCACGCCATCCTTTGTCACACGCGCATAAATCTGTTTTCTCTCCTTCGGTTTTTTCTCTGAAATGCGGTAGGAACGCAAAAGCAATTTCTCGGCAGGGCCGAAAAGACTTTCCTCTGATGCGTGAAGCTCTGCCAGAACCTCTCCTTTTTTTACCCAATCTCCGTATTTTTTCTTTAAAATCAAGCCGGCCGAGCTGTCGATAATATCCTCTTTTCTGCTTCTCCCCGCCTTTAACAGAACGGAAGAAACCCCGATGCCCTCTGTATCCATACCGGTCACATAGCCATCCTCCTCTGCCTTCACCTCATGCACAAGCGGTGATTTGGCAAACAGCTCCGGATGGCGGATATAATCACTGTCTCCGCCCTGTGCCTCCACCATCTGAACAAAAGCCTCAAAGGCACGGCCATCCTGCAGCGTCTCTGCGGCCATGTGATAGCAGCTTTTTGCAGTTCCCAGCCCTGCAGTATGGAGCATCTCTGCTGCCAGACGCAGGCTTACCTCCTTAAGATCCGCCGGCCCGCGGCCGCGAAGCACCTCGATCGACTCTGTCACTTCCAGAGAGTTTCCGACAGCCATCCCAAGTGGCACATCCATATCGGTAATTAAGGCCGTACAGGTGCGGCCCGCCCCATTTCCGATGGATACCATCTTCTGGGCCAGGGTAATGGAATCCTCCAGAGTCTTCATGAAGGCTCCGCTTCCCGTCTTCACATCCAGTACGATTCCATCGCTTCCGGCTGCCAGCTTCTTGCTCATAATCGATGCCGCGATCAAAGGAATGCTGTCCACGGTCGCCGTCACATCCCGGAGTGCATAAATCTTTTTATCGGCCGGTACCAGATTGCCGCTCTGTCCCACCACGGCGATTCCCGTCTGCTTTACAATCTCAAAAAACCGGCTGCGCTCAATGGCTGTCTGAAAGCCCGGGATAGATTCCAGCTTATCCACGGTTCCTCCCGTATGTCCCAGTCCCCGGCCGGACATTTTCGCTACCTTCACACCCAGGGAGGCAACAATCGGCCCGACAATCAGTGTCGTTTTATCTCCCACTCCTCCGGTGCTGTGCTTATCTGCTTTAAAACCTTCTATCGGCGACAAATCCACCATATCACCGGAATGGGCCATCTCCAATGTAAGATATGTTGTCTCTTCGTCATTCATTCCATTAAAATAGACAGCCATCAGCAAGGCGGACATCTGATAGTCCGGAATTTCCCCCGATACGTATCCCTGCACACAGAACTGAATCTCCTCCCGGCTCAGCGGTTCGGCGTGCTTCTTTTTTTCAATCAAATCATACATCCGCATGCGTCATCCTCCTAACATTACCATTCTTTCCAGACCAAAGCTTTTCCTATTGTCCCAGGCTCTCCGGCCCGAAGCTCAATGGAAGCAGCTCCTCTAAAGTATAATCCTGATACTCCGACAGGGATTTTGCCAAAAGAATCCGAAACTCCTCCGGCCGGACAAACTCCCGCATCACCTGACGGCAGACTCCGCAGGGCGGACAGTAATCCGTCACCGCCCCATCCGTTCCACCGCAGACTGCAATGGCCCTAAAATTCCTTCTGCCTTCGCTGACAGCCTTAAAAATCGCTGTCCGTTCTGCACAATTGGTCGCCGGATAGGAGGCATTCTCCACATTTACGCCCGTATAAACCGTTCCATCCGTACATAAAAGCGCTGCTGCCACATGAAAATGGGAATAAGGCACATAGGCCCGCGGCAGCACCTCAAAGGCCGCCCGCACAAGCGCATCCTTCTCTTCCCTGGTTAATTCTGTCACGCTCATGTATCTCCCTCCCATCTTATCCGTCTTTTTATGCTTCGCCCTTGATAATCTTTACCACTCGGCTGGTTCCCAGACGGTCTGCTCCCAGCTCCATGAATTTCTCAGCATCCTCCAGGGAGCTAATTCCGCCGGCTGCCTTGATCTTAACCTGTTTGCCCACATGCTCTGCAAACAGACGGATATCCTCAAAGGTCGCTCCTTTGGAGGAAAATCCGGTGGAGGTTTTAATAAAATCAGCCCCGGCCTCGGTTACGAGACGGCACATGGTAATTTTTTCTTCCTCGGTCAAAAGGCAGGTTTCAATAATTACCTTTAAGATCCGGCCGCTGCAGGCTGCCTTCACTGCCCGAATCTCCTCCAGAATCCGTTCTTCCCGGCCGGCCTTCAGCGCACCGATATGAATTACCATATCAATCTCATCGGCTCCGTCCTCTACGGCTGTCTTTGTCTCAAAAACCTTGACAGCCGTTGTCTGATAGCCGTTTGGAAAACCGATGACCGTGCATACTGCCATCCTGTCTCCCACATACTCCTTGGCCTGCTTCACATAGACAGGCGGAATACAAACGGATGCCGTATGGTACTGCATCGCATCGTCACACAGGCTTTTAATCTGTTCCCAGGTACTCTCCTGCGTCAGCAGCGTATGATCCACTGACCTTAAAATCTTCTCTCTATCCATGATTTATCTCCCATTTTTCCTTTTTCCGTCATCTTCTGTGCCCGCTGCTGTCTCAGGCCGTCCGGCCCGATACCGGCTCTGCACGCTTCTTCCGAAATCTATCTTATTTCAGGATCTCTCCCAGGAAGCTCTCTCCTGCTGTTTCTCCTTCTACCTCGAGATAATCCAGAATTGTGGCCGCAATATCGGCAAAGGTCTTCCTGGTTCCTAAGTTTACGCCTGCCTTCACGCCCGGGCCGGCGATAACCAACGGAGTATATTCTCTGGAGTGATCCGTAGACGGTGTAATCGGATCACAGCCGTGATCCGCCGTGATCATCAGGATATCCTCTTCTCCCAGCATTCCCAGAAGCTCCGGAAGGCGCTCGTCAAAATAGGTCAGTGCCTTTGCATAGCCCTCCACGTCATTTCGGTGGCCGTACAGCATGTCGTAGTCCACCAGATTGGTAAAGCAGATTCCATTGAAGCTTCGCTTTGCGTATTCCAGTGTCTTGTCAATCCCGTCTGCGTTATTTACGGTACGCACCATATCCGTAATGCCGCTTCCTGCAAAAATATCATTGATTTTTCCTACGGCCAGCACCTCTTTCCCAGCCTCTTTCACATAATTGAGCATAGTCTTTTTCGGCGGTTCCAGAGAATAGTCATGGCGTCTTGCAGTCCGGCTGAAGGGATATTCGCCTTCAAAGGGACGGGCAATGACACGGCCCACCCCGAATTTTCCGGTGCAGAGCCGTCTGGCAATCTCACAGTACCGGTACAATTCCTCAATGGGCACCAGAGATTCATGCGCCGCAATCTGGAACACGCTGTCTGCGGATGTATAGACAATCAGAGCGCCTGTCTTTAAATGTTCCTCTCCGTAATCCTTGATTACTTCCGTTCCGGAATACGGTTTGTTGCACAGCACGCCCCGTCCCGTCTCTTTCTCAAATTCATCTAAAAGCTCTCTCGGAAATCCATCCGGGAAGGTGGGAAGAGGATGTTCTGATACCAGACCCGCGATCTCCCAATGACCGATGGTGGTATCCTTTCCCTTGGAGGCCTCTGTCATCCGGGCCACAGCTCCCTCCGGGGCAGCAGCCGGCTCACGGCAGGTCACTCCGTCAATATTAAAAAAACCCAGCTTCTGCATATTCGGCATGGAAAAATACGGGCTGGTCGCTGCTGCCGCTATGGTATTGCTTCCCTCGTCTCCGTACTGGGCGGCATCCGGCATCTCACCGATTCCCACACTGTCTAAAACTGTCAAAAATATACGCTTCATATGATTAACCTCCTTATGATATGGACGATCCGAAAAACATGATATGGGAATGCACAAAAAATCATCCGCGCTTTCCTGTCTCCATTATATCGGCTTCCACAAAAGATTGCAAGGAATACAAAAAACAGGTAAACTATATAGAGGATTTACTGTCTGTTCCGCGAAAACCGGAAGCTGTCTTCAGTCCGAAAATCCTAAATTTGTTGAAGACATTTCCAGCCTCCATTCGTTTATATCAATGAGACCGGAAGAAAGGGGGCGATCCTATCAATGCAGAACAGCAGCTGGAACATTGGATAGACCAGTATCAAAATTTAATCTACTCCATTTGCTATAAATTTACAGCCAATTATTTTGACGCTGAGGATCTCACGCAGGAAACCTTTCTTTCGGCATACAAAAGTATGGCATATTTTGACGGGGGAAATGAGCGGGCCTGGCTCTGCCGGATCGCAACCAATAAGTGTCTCGACTACCTGAAACGGGCAGGCCGGAAATCCGTTCCCACAGAGGATGAATATTTCACCGCTATTGCCGCTCCCGAATCCGTGGAAGAAAATTATCTGGAACAGGAGGTGCGGGGGAAACTCCTTGACTGCTGCAATTCACTCAAGGAGCCTTATAAAAGCGTAGCCCTGGACTATTATTACAATGAGATGGAGATCGGCGAGATCGTAAAAAAAACCGGAAAAAATATCAAAACGCTGCAGACCCAGATTTACCGTGCCAAGGGAATGCTGCGAAAGCTTTATGGAAAGGAGGGCATCGGACATGGATCATAACCATATTTCTCCCGAGGAATGGAAGGGGACACTCTCAGAGGAAGCGATAAAGCATTTGGCCGTCTGCCCCCGATGCCGGGAGGCCTTAGCCGATTATATTGAATCGGCGGAGTATCTGACTGCTCCCGGTCACTTAAAAGCTTCTATTTTAAACCGCAGTCAAAAGCTGGATGTTCAGCTCATTGCCGGTTCCAATCATCTGTCGAAAAGGCTTCAGCTGTTTTATTACAGCCTGAAGGTGGGAACCGCCGTTGTGTGCGCCTTAACCCTTCTGTTTATGGCACCGGATATGGCCAGGCAGGCAGCCGAACATTCCCCAAAGGAGTCTCTGCACCAAAAACGAATCGAATATTTCTCCCCAAAACACTGGGAGTATTATGAGCATATTGATCAACTGACTAAACAGCTGAATAAGCTGTCCAATCTGAATCTGGAGGTATTTCGTTATGACAAAGAAGAAAGGTAAACTCATGACATTTTTCTGGTCTCTCATTCCGGGAGCCGGTGAAATGTATCTCGGCTTTTTCAAACAGGGAGTCAGCCTGATGTCCGCCTTTGCCATCCTGCTGGGCATATCAGGCTTTCTGCAGCTGGGCTTTTTGACCTTCCTATCGCCCATTGTCTGGTTTTACAGCTTTTTCCATGCCAACAACTTAAATTCTTTAAGCGATGAGGAATTCTATTCCATCGAGGATGACTATATTCTCCACTGGAGTGACATCGTCCGCAACCGGAATCTCATCCGCAAATATCAGAAGCTTCTGGCCGCCTGCCTGATTTTCTTCGGAATCAGTATCCTGTGGAACATCACCTCCAGCATCTTCTGGTATCTGATGCCGCACTTAAACTTATCCCAGGCCGCCATGGATTTCTTAAACTTTGCAGAGCGCAGCATCCCTCAGCTTGTTGTAGCCGTTCTTATCATTCTCGTCGGCATTTCTCTCATCAAGGGAAAGTACGAGGAGCTGCAGGATGAAAACAATGATATTCCGCTTCCCCCCTACTTGGAGCAAAACAGCGAAAGCCATTCCTAACGTTTCGTTTATTTAAAAACCCCTGTCAAAAAGGCTTTGGCCCATGACAGGGGTTTTGTCGTCTCTATCTCCACATCTGCAGGATTTCTCCTAAGTTTTCCACACTTTCTGCCAGATAGTCGGCCCCGGCTTCTGACAGTTCTTCCCGGGACCCGTAGCCGAAGAGGACTCCTATGCAGGGAATATGATTCTCCTTTGCCCCGATCACATCGTGCTTCCGATCCCCTACCATCATCACCGGTGTTTTCTTCGGATCCACTCCCAGAAGATCCAGGGTATAGGCAATCACTTCTCCCTTTTTCACCCTTTTTTCCTCCATATCGGCTCCGCCCACCAGCTTAAAATAGTTTCTCAGCTCAAAGTGCTCCAATATCTGTTCTGCAAAGATATCCGGCTTAGACGTTGCCACTGCCAGAGTAAAGCCTTCCTCTCTCAGGCTCTGCAGCATTGTTCCAATCCCGTCATAGGGGCGGTTTTCAAACATACCTCGTCCGATAAAATATTCATGAAAATAGTGGATAGCCTCTCTGGCATCCTTCTCACTGAATCCGTAAAACTCCATAAAACTGTCGGCCAGAGGCGGCCCGATAAACGGACAAAGCTTATCCAGATCCGGCTCTTCAATCCCGTAGGCTCTCAATGCATGCTGAACGGCCTTTGTAATTCCCTCTTTCGGATCTGTCAGGGTTCCGTCCAGATCAAATAAAATGATGCGTTCCATGTTCTCTGACTCCTCTCCCTTAAAAGAAAGGCGGCACAGCCCGTGAAGGCCACGCCGTCTCTCTTTATGATATTATTGTTATAAATTCTTAGTTCAGCTCGTCTACTACTTTCTGGATTGCTGCTAATGCATCATCCGGAAGCTTGTCATAGCCTTCTTTTGCGGTTGCAAATTCTTTGATCTCATTTACACGGTCATTCATACGTGCCTTCAGCTGAGATACATAATCCAGATCGTTCATATCCGGTACAAAGCCTTCCCAATCCATGATCTCGATATCAGAGAACGGACCCCATTTATGGAAGTCTGCCTTGCCCTCAACGATAGCTTCCAGAATTCCAAGGGTATCAGCCGGTTTTACTTTCTTGCCCATGAAATCGCCTGTATTTACAATGTAGCAGTCTACGTTCTTCTCCTCAACCAGCTTTTTGAACTTCTCATAGTCGTTAGCCAGCGGATAGGTACGGAACGGGTTTGCATACGGAACTACAACCAGCTTGTTCGGGTCTACGCCAGGAGCCAGACGCTCTGCGGAGGAACGTTTGGTAGCCAGAGTTGCACCCATAACAGATGCCAGAGAGGCACCTTTCAGTTTTACTACCGGCGGGATGGTCGGATCCTTCATGATCCAGAAGATCGCATTAACCGGAGCTTCAATCTTATCTACACGGTTCGGAGACCATAATTTGGACTTAATGGCACGTCCGTTACCGTTGCGGATATCCTCGGTTACCAGCTGAATCTTGCCCTCTTCGTCCAGAGTTGCGGAGCAGTTCTGAGCAGTTAAGAGGTACTTGTTGTCGTCACAGCCGGTCGGATAGTCAGCGGTCTTATCAAAGTAGGTCGGCTCCAGAGCGATGGAGGCGCAGGTATCTGTATTGATAATGAAAGCATCATCGTGAAGAACCTTGATCTCATATTTGCCGCCGTGTTTTGCATGAGTCAGAGTGGACTTACCAGATCCGGACAGACCGTATACGGAAGCAACGTACTTGCTGCCGTCTGCCAGTGTATACTCCTTCTGTCCGCCGTGGCAGGAAGCATAACCGTTGCGGTTTGCGATAGCCCAAGCCATGGTCAGAGTTCCCTTCTTGTGCTCACCGAAGTATCTCATACCCAGGATGCATGCACAGTTGGTCTCTGTGTTGAAGTAGCATAAAGTCTTCTTCTGCGGATCAGACAGACAGTCTAAGGATACGTTCGGACGATCGGAGCCGTTCCACTGCGGATCAGAGAAGATATAGATATCAGCTTCTTTTCCGTCGCCTACTGCCTTGGAATCTCTGTACATCTTTACATATTCATCGGACATGTACTGGAAGTTTAACATCCAGTTGTACATGATATTCTCTTCGCCTTCCGGAATTAAGAGGTGTGCCTTAACCATGAATTCCGGATCCAGTCCTACGAATACCTCTGCATGGTACATGGTTTTCCAACGGGACTCATAGATGGCATCCATAGCCACTTTATCCAGTGCTTCGCAGTCTACGCCCGGCTCACCGGCAATGCGGCGTGCAGTTGCGTAACGTCCTGTGATGGCGCCGTCGTTGAAAAGAAGAACCTTTGCGTCCTTCTCAAGACCAAACTCCTCGCCTCTGTAAACCGGCATATCGGTTACGATGGTTCCCGGAGAATTCTTTGCTAACTCGTATGCTTCTTTTAAGGTGTTTACTTTCACCACATTGTTGCCGTAGAAAGCTGCCTCGATAATAGATCTGGTCTTGGAAAAGCCCACTTTTCCTTTACCGATTTCGCTGATTGGATAATATGATTTTGTTGACATATTGTTCCTCCTTCTCTGCCTCGATTTGTATCAATTATCTCACTTCGTTAAACAAAAGTCAATGCCTGGGATTGTAAAATTACTATGAACAAAAAGAAACGAAGGAATGCTTTCCTCCGCTTCTTTCATCTCTGTCTATTTAAAAAATTCATGGCTTCCGTGCTGCATGACAAATGTCAGTCTTCCGTCAAACCACCTCACATTGGAGGATGCGGAGACTCCCCGGTTCATAAAGAACAGGGCGCCGTTTGAATAATCCTCTCCCGCCAGAGCCCGATCGACGCAGTCAATGGTCTGCTGGGTTACCTTGCAGGTATTGATCCGCCCGTCTATCACCGGCGAGAACTGGTATCTCTCATATACGACATCTGTAATGTTATTCGGAAATTCTTTGCTTTTGACTCGGTTAATTACCACATTGGCCACCAGGATTTTTCCCTTGTCATCACAGACACCGGCTTCAGCCTGAACAATTTTCTGAAGTACCTTATAATCCTGATCGGTATACTGGATCACGGCATGGGAACGTCTTTCCTCCCGTTCTCTCTCTTCTGCCTCCTGTGCGGCCTGCTGGGTCTGCATCAAGACCTCCCTTTCAATCACCTCGATCTCAAGTGCCGACTTGGCCAGCCTGTCCTGTATATTTCTTTCCAGCAGACTTCCTATCAGCTGCTGACCCTGTTCATTTGAAGCAGTAAGCTGAACTTCCATCCGAGTCCCAAGGCTTATACCTTCTCCCTCCGACTGTATCAAATCCGGCATCGGCTCTTCTTCATCGCTCTTTTCATAAAAGGCTGCCGCTGCATTTTTTCCGCCTCCGGCAAATCCGTTGGAATGAAGTGCAATTACCGTCACAACCGCCAGGCCTGTCACAAAAACCGCGGCCGTGCGGTACAGCTTCTTTGTCACACTGACAACCAGTGAGCTGACAAAATGATATACAGTCTGAAGAAATGAGTAAATGTTTGGCATACACTCTCCTCTTTCTTTTCAACTTTTTCTTTGCATTGCGACAGTTCGGGAATCGTCCCTTTCCATCGCCTGTTTCAAGTGACGGTGGTAATTATATGGGAGTCACGTAAAAACTGTCAATAAGTTTTTTACATTTTTGTGACAAACACCAGAACGATTTAATCTTTTTTTAATATTTATGTGAGTTTCTTACAAACTTTATCCCATTTTCTTCCACATTTTTTAGCGTTTTTGGCAGTTCTATCCTTACGTTTTTATTACAAATATGTTAATTTCTCCCACATAAAAAACGGATCGATCTATGTCGTCCGTTTTTTATGTCAACTTTTCAGAGACTTAAGAGTCCCTTCTGTTTTCCGTATTTTTCTGAAAAAAATCAAATTAAAGGCACAAAACCAGCCTCGATATACTCCGCCAGCTGCTCCGGATTTAACCGTACCTGAACTCCGCGCTGGCCGGCGCTGATGGATATTTCATCAAAAAGCACAGCCGTTTCTTCTATATAAGTAGGGAACTTCTTTTTCATTCCGATGGGAGAACAACCGCCCCGCATATAGCCGGTCAGCGGAAGCAGCTCCTTCATGTGAATCATTTCCACTTTTTTATCTTTGGAAGCCTTTGCCACCTTCTTTAAATCCAGCTCCTCGTCTACCGGAATGCAGCATACCAGATATCCGTTTTTGTCGCCCTTTAACACCAGGGTTTTGTACATGCTGTCGTGATCGACTCCCATCATATCAGCCGCATGGCTTCCGGATAAATCATTCTCATCCACCTCATATTCTCCGACACTGTATGAAATGCCGGCTGCATCTAAAAGACGCATTACATTTGTCTTTGTCATGTTGTATCACCTTCTGTTTTTATTTTTACCGTCATCGGTCCGAACGGACAGACCGAGACGGAAGTATACCATTCTACACTTGAAACCGGTTCAAAATGCAGGGCGGAAAAAGCGGTTTCTGCCGGATCCTCTCTCCTTCCGGTTTCTATCAATGTGACTCCTGAAGCACCGCCGATGATGCCGACTGCCGCCGCGCCGCTTTGCTTCCTTCCTTTTCGGATAAGCGAATCTCCCTTCGCCAGATCCAGAATCCGCAGTCTGTCTCCCTTAGGAAGCGGCGGGTGCACTGTATAGTGCAGGATTTGAAAATTTTCAGGAAAAATCATTCCCATCCGGGTACACCGCATTTTATGCCCTTCGGGCCGGCGGGCTTCGTCAGGCTCCGCGCAGGATACGATGCGCAAGACGTGACGGCTGCCGGTGACCGGATGAAAAAACTCCGTCTCAAAGGGATCGCAGCCGGTCTTTGTGGTAAAATGGCTGCCGCAGGAGTATTCCACCCTGCCGGCTTCGATGGTCAGGCTTATATCCCGCACAATCCTTCGTTTTCCTCCGGGCCACAGAAACCGAAGCCGGTAGCAATACCAGCCCGCTGCCTCTCTAAGCCCGTATGCTGCGTATTCTGATAAAAGCTCTGTCTCAGTCTCCCGATCCCAGTCGCTTTCACTTTTCCAGATCCGCTGCCAGCCTGTACCGCACCAGCCAGTTCCCGACGCCTCGGCTCCATTGATCTGCGCTTTGAAGCGCGGGGAATCACTCAGGGGATTCTCCGCCTCTGCAAGAAGCCGTTCCTCTTCGGTCAGCCCTTCTCCTGCCGGGTCGCCCTTCAGACGATCATACCAGCGTTCGGCAAAGCTTCGCAGCTTCTCTTCGGGAATCAGACGGAACACATCCATAACCAGACTTTCCCGGCAGCTGTAGGCAGCCGGAATCACCCACTCGCAGTCTCCATAGGAAAAGCGCGTACCAAGCACAATCTTTTTCCCGGCCCGTTCATATCTTTTATGGCTTCCGCTAAAGCTTCCTGATTCGTATACCTTCATATTCCCTCCGGTTCCGGATGCCTTTCAGGCAAAGCCTCCTCAGCGTTTTCTTCGCTTTGACGTCAGATAATAGCCAAATGCCGCGCCGGCCAGAATGGCGGCTGCGGTAAAAAATAAATCTCCGGTTCCCACTTTTCCCGCTACAAATATGGCAGTCGGCCCGTCTGCGCCGCCAATCACACCAATGGATGTCCTGGACCGAAAGAAACAGCCCAGCCCAAGAAGCACCGCCGCACAGACAAAAAGCGCAATCAGGATCTTGTCTTTCTTTTTCCTCATATGCCGTTCCTCCTTCATGGCATTGTATAGAAAAGTATACCATATCCCGCCGTTTATTTCCTTACTTTTTCTTTAAAACCTGTTTTTTCCTGCTGTTTTCTCTGTTCTTCCTTCCTACAGTTCTTTCTCCATCAGGTAAAATCTTCCCTTTCGCAGATCAATAAAGCCCGTTTTCCGGTAGTCTCTTTTTTCATACATCCGGATGGCAAAAATATTTGGTGGAAAGGCATCCAGCCGAATGGACGTTTTCCCCCGGCCTCTGACTGCCTCTTCGATGTGGGCCAGCGTTCTTCCTCCCAGCCCCTGCTTCTGAAAGGCCGGGTTGACACACAGCCGGTGAATGACCAGATAGGAGTCCTCCGGACAGCACCAGCTTCCGTTTTTATAATCCTCATCGCATTCTTCATTCAACACATAGGCGCAGGCAAGCTCCGTTCCGATGCACCCGATGAAAAGCTGGTGTTTTTTTATATCCTCTTCTAAGATATCCCGATCCGGATAAATCTCATCCCACTGTTCGATCCCGTTTCGCTTCATCTCCTGAATCGCAGCACTATACATGGCAAAAATCCGATCTAAATCGTCTGTCTTCGCAGCTCTGAATTCTAATTCCATCTTGCGTTCCCTCTTTCTTATTCTACAGTCCCCGGTTCCTGCGGCTGTATAGAAAAGGCGGCAGAAAAAGGCCGTTTTTCCCAGGGACCGTCCCCTGCTGCCTCCTCTGCCGCCCTCTCAGACGTTCGGTTATGGCGGGCCTTTCCGGCCGCTGCCATCTCGAGCCGATATTTACTTTTTATTAATATAATTTACCAGTCCCCCGGCTGTGATGATTCCCTGCATGAATTCCGGGAAGGCCTGACCCTGGAAGCTTACATTCTTTGTCTTGTCGGTGATCACGCCGCTGTCAAAATCCACTTCCACCTCATCGCCTGACTCAATTGCCATGGCAGCTTCCGGGCACTCAATGATCGGAAGACCGATATTAATGGCATTGCGGTAAAAAATCCGGGCAAAGGTCTCTGCAATCACGCAGCTGACGCCGGCGCATTTGATAGCCAGAGGCGCATGTTCACGGGAGGAGCCGCAGCCGAAGTTTTTGTTTGCGACGATAATGTCTCCCTCTTTCACCTTGTTTACGAATTCCTTGTCAATGTCCTCCATGCAGTGCTTTGCCAGCTCCTTGCCTTCCGTTGCATTTAAGTATCTGGCCGGAATGATTACATCCGTATCCACATTATCGCCATATTTGAATACATGTCCACATGCTTTCATTTTTTCTTCCTCCTATAATCCCAGCTCACAGGGGCTGCTGATTTTGCCGGTTACCGCACTGGCGGCCGCAACGGCGGGGCTTGCCAGATAAATCTCAGAATCCACATGACCCATACGGCCTACAAAGTTCCGGTTGGTGGTGGAAATGCAGCGCTCGCCTTCAGCCAGAATACCCATATATCCGCCGAGACACGGTCCGCAGGTTGGGGTGCTGACAATGGCGCCTGCCTCGATAAAGGTCTCCAGCAGGCCTTCCTTCATCGCCTGCAGATAAATAGACTGAGTAGCCGGGATTACGATGCAGCGCACGCCTTTGGCTACCTTTCTTCCCTTCATCACCTCTGCGGCAATCCGCATATCCTCAATTCTTCCGTTGGTACAGGAGCCGATCACGGACTGGTCAATCCGGATCTCACCCACCTCGTCGATGGTTCTGGTGTTCTCCGGTAAATGCGGGAAGGAAACCGTTGGCTTTAACTCAGATAAGTCAATGGTGTATACCTCATCGTATTCTGCGTCCTCATCCGCCTCGTAAATCTTAAAATCGCGTTTGGAATGCTCTTTCATGTAGGCAATGGCAACCTCATCCACCGGGAAGATTCCGTTCTTTCCGCCTGCCTCGATGGCCATGTTGCAGATCGTGAAGCGGTCATCCATGGAGAGATTTTTGATACCGTCTCCCACGAATTCCATGGAACGGTACAGAGCGCCGTCCACGCCGATCATTCCGATAATATGTAAAATCACGTCCTTGCCGCTGACCCATTTAGCCGGCTTTCCGGTTAAAATAAATTTGATGGCGGACGGTACCTTAAACCAGGCTTTTCCGGTCACCATGCCGGCGGCCATATCGGTACTGCCGACACCAGTGGAAAATGCACCCAGAGCGCCGTAGGTACAGGTATGGGAGTCTGCGCCGATGATGGCATCTCCGGCTACGGTCAGACCTTTCTCCGGAAGCAGGGCATGCTCGATTCCCATCTCTCCTACATCAAAGTAATTGGTAATCTCGTGCTTACAGGCAAACTCACGGCAGCACTTGCAGTTCTGTGCTGACTTAATATCCTTGTTCGGAATAAAGTGATCCATTACAAGGGCAATTTTATCTTTATGGAAAACGGACTGATTGTCCATCTTCTTCATCTCATTGATCGCAACCGGGGTTGTAATATCGTTGCCGAGAACCAGATCCAACTCTGCTTCTATCAGCTGTCCGGCTTTCACTTCCGGAAGGCCCGCATGTGCTGCCAGAATTTTCTGGGTCATTGTCATTCCCATGATTCTATCTCCTCCTGAATAATTAAACTAACATTAAGTGTTTACATTATATCATTCGTTCTGCTATAATACAAATATATAATACGAATATATAACATGAATCACAGTTATATGGTATTAACTGTAGTTATGACAGGAGGTATTATGGAACAGCACTTATCTCAATACCGAATTTTCTATGCCGTAGCCAAGGCCGGGAATATTTCCCGGGCTGCCAAAGAGCTGTTTATCAGCCAGCCTGCCATCAGCAAGTCTATCAGCAAGCTGGAGGAAAGCTTAGGCGTGACGCTCTTTACCCGTAACTCCCGCGGCGTCTCACTGACCGCAGAAGGGCAGGTGCTGTTTCAGCACGTCAGCAATGCCTTTGATACCTTAAACCGCGGAGAAAATGAATTAAAGCGCATCCGGAATTTTAATATCGGCCAAATCAAGATCGGAGTCAGCAACACACTCTGCAAATATATTCTCCTGCCCTATTTAAAGGGTTTTGTGGAGGAGTATCCGCATGTAAAGATCATGATTGACAGCCAGGATACGGCCCGTACCATTTCCATGCTGGAACAGCAGCAGCTGGACATCGGACTGATCGCAGAGCCAAAGGTACGGCGCAGTCTTTCCTTCCTCCCCGTCATGCAGATCGAGGATTCCTTCGTCTGTACCAAAGCTTATCTGGAAAACTTAAAAATCCGGGAGGGCAGGGATGTGGATCTGTTTGCCGCCGGAACGATCCTTCTTCTGGATCGGAACAATATGACCAGAACGCATATCGATGCCTACTTTGCCGAGCATGGAATCGAGCCGCGCCAGATTCTGGAGGCCACTACCATGGATCTGCTGATCGAATTTGCAAAAACCGGCCTGGGCATCGGCTGCGTCATCCGCGAATTTGTAAAAGACGAGCTGGAGGACGGTACCTTAATTGAGATTTCCCTGGCAAACCCGGTCCGGAACCGAACCATTGGATTTGCCTACAATCCGGCCTATGTGACAAAAACCATGAATCATTTTCTTCAGTTTTGCTCTGCAAAATAGATAAAATCTGCAAAATCGGCGGGGCCCATGTAAAAGACGAAGTCCGTGCAAAGACGGGATATAGAAAGACATATATAAAGATGCGCACAGCGCAAAAAAGAGGAAACCTGCTGTGAGGCTTCCTCTTTTTTTGCGCTTCTATCCAAATTAGTTGTTGATTAATTTGTCGCTTTCGTTGTTCCAGCTGTACAGCTTTCGGATCTCCGCACCGATCTTCTCAGACGGATGCTCAGCAGCCAGCTTTCTCATAGCCTGGAAGTGTACCTGACGGCCTGCCGGGGACATATCCAGTAAGAACTCTTTTGCGAAGGTACCATCCTGGATGTCGGAAAGGATCTTCTTCATAGTCTTCTTGGTCTCTTCTGTGATGAGCTTCGGTCCTGTTACATAATCACCGTATTCAGCGGTATTGGAGATGGAGTATCTCATACCAGCGAAACCGGACTGATAAATCAGGTCAACGATCAGCTTCATCTCGTGGATACACTCGAAGTAAGCATTTCTCGGGTCATAGCCAGCCTCTACCAGAGTCTCAAAGCCTGCCTGCATCAGAGCGCATACACCGCCGCAGAGAACTGCCTGCTCGCCGAAGAGGTCTGTCTCGGTCTCAGTTCTGAAGGTGGTCTCCAGAACACCTGCTCTTGCGCCGCCGATAGCCAGTGCATAAGCCAGTGCCATATCAAGCGCTTTGCCTGTTGCATCCTGCTCTACGGCTACCAGACACGGAACACCCTTTCCTGCCTGATACTCGGAACGAACGGTGTGGCCCGGTCCCTTCGGAGCAATCATGGTTACGTCTACATTCTTCGGCGGCTTAATGCATCCGAAGTGGATATTGAAGCCGTGAGCGAACATCAGCATGTTGCCCTCTTCCAGGTTCGGCTCAATGTCTTTTTTGTACATATCAGCCTGTAACTCATCATTGATCAGAATCATGATGATGTCAGCCTTTTTAGCAGCCTCTGCTGCTGTGTAAACCTCAAAACCCTGTGCCTCTGCTTTTGCCCAGGACTTGCTTCCTTTGTAAAGACCGATGATAACGTTGCATCCGGACTCTTTTGCATTCAGGGCATGAGCGTGTCCCTGGCTGCCGTAGCCGATAATCGCAATGGTCTTGCCTTCCAGTAAGGATAAGTTACAATCTTCCTGATAATAAATCTTTGCCATTTCTCTCTTTTCCTCCTTGGGATATAAAAAATTAGAAAATTTTATAAAGGATACGCCGGCACCTCTCTGTGTACCTTTGGCAATTCTTTTATCAATATTGTTTTTGACGGCCCGTCCATGGCCGTCCGGTATTTTCTTCCCGCTTCCCGCCGTATGTAAGCCGCGGCAAGCACAGCTTCTTATGGAAGAAAACGCACATCATCTGCGCCTCTGGAAAGTCCGGTAAGGCCGGTCCTTGCCAGTTCCAGAATCTCATAATCCTCCAGCAGATTAATCATCGCATCCAGCTTGGACTGATCGCCGGTCAGCATAACGGTTACAGACTCTTTTCCCACATCGACAATGGATGCACGGAAAATCTCTGCAATGGCATTGATAGCCATACGCTCGCTGGCATTGGCTCTCACCTTTACCATCATCAGCTCCCGGTATACGGAATGACCTTCCCGCAGCTCCTTAATGTCATGGACATCCTCCAGCTTCCCGAGCTGCTTCTGGATCTGCTCCAACACCTGATGATCCCCCAGAGAGACAACCGTCATACGGGAGTATCTCGGATCCGCTGTCACACCTACGGTAAGACTCTCAATATTATATCCGCGGCGGCTGAACAGGCCAGCCACACGGCTCAAAACGCCGGCAGTGTTATCCACCAGCAGGGACAAAACAATTCTGCTCATATTCTTTCCTACCTTGTTAAACATTCCTACCTTGCTATGTAATACACTTAATCATAGCAATCAATTTTCGCTTTGTCAACTAATTAAAAGGAATGGCAGCGGTAAAGAATAAAATAAGAAAACCAACTGCATTTAATCCTGATTCTACACTTCTGCGTTTAAACCACAATGGTGGCAAATTTCAGATGAGTTATCCACATCTCATAAGCATGGTTT